>Ga0181583_10000470_pt1 | contig 29208 bp, 20 predicted proteins | sample 071ome_31_FD_132461 | JGI IMG/M metagenome (GOLD analysis project Ga0181583, IMG submission 132461) | Coastal salt marsh microbial communities from the Groves Creek Marsh, Skidaway Island, Georgia - 071405CT metaG (megahit assembly) | ecosystem: Environmental > Aquatic > Marine > Intertidal... | reverse complement strand
GGGGGGTCGGGGACCCCCTCCCCCAGGAAGGGGGCCGCCCCCAGGGGGCCGCGGGGGGCCGCCTCCCGGGAGGGGGATGGGGCGTGGCCCGCCCCCACCCCAGGCGATGCGGGGGCCGGCGCCCGCTGCCGCGCCGGTGGACGAGGACGGCGTTGCCGGGGCCACGCGGCAGCTGGCGGACCGGCTGCTGAGCAGCCTGTTCTTCTGCCAGAGCATCCTCAACACCATGGTGGTCAAGGTGGAGCGGTCAGAGTCGAAGGCGGAGCGGAACCACTGGCGCGTGGCCGAGTACGAGGCCAAGCTGCAGGACGTGCGGAGCGAGATGGCGCAGCTGGAGCGGGCGCTGGACGCCGAGCGGAACATGCGCGCCTACGCGGTGTCAGACTCGTCGATGCAGCAGATGACGCGGGACGAGCTCCTGGCCAAGTGCTCGTCCCTGAGCCAGTCGCTGTACCTCGAGGGCCAGAAGCTCAAGGATCTCGAGGCGAAGCACCAGCGCGAGCACCGGAACATCGTGGCCGCCAACGTGGCCATCCAGCGCTACCAGAAGGTCCAGGAGGCGCTGAAACACACGCGCAGAGCCCTGGAGGAGCGGGAGGGGGAGTTCCAGCGCGTGGGGGCGTTCAAGTCCACCATCCAGAGCCAGGAGGAGGTGATCGGGAAGCTCGAGCACGTCGTGGAGAAGCTCGCCGCGGAGAACAAGCAGCTGAAGCAGGAGGGGTTCCAGACGCGGAGGAAGCTGGACGAGGCCGTCGGGCAGCTCCGGAGAGAGATGACGGTGAACGAGTCTGACATGTACGCCAAGCTCCAGTCCCGCATCACGGAGCTGTGGCAGCAGCTGGAGGAGTCGCAGCGGCAGAAGTCGGAGCTTCAGGAGCAGCTGCAGTCCGAGCAGATGCAGAAGGCACGGGCCGAGTCGCGGGCGACAGCCCTCGACGACCAGATCCGGGAGCTGGCGTCCCGCTACTCGGCGGAGATCACCAGCATGCGTCAGCAGCTCATAGAAAAGGACGCCGAGCTGGCGGCGTCCCGCGTGGACGTCGGCGTCTACAGGGACTCCCCCGGCCCTACGCGTGCACCAATGGGGCCCGCTGGCCGAGGGAGGGAAGGGCCCATGTTCCCAAGGCGCGGAGGGCCTCCGCTGCAGGGGCGTGGGGGGCCGCAGGGATCGCCGCCCGGTGGGCCCGGTGGGTCACAGGGGCCGCCTCCTGGTGGGCGTGGTGGCCCGATCGGGCAGCCAGGACGCGGGGGGGCGCCTGGCAGGGGACCGAGTGGCCGCGGGCCGCCGCTGGGGAGGGGCATGGGTGGGCCCTCGGGCCAGGGGATGCCCACCCCGGGGAGGGGAAGGCCTCCGCCGGAGTAGTCAGCGTCGGGGTTTCAACGGGCACCGAAGCGGGGACGCCCCGCTCACAGGAGGGACCCCATGGTGATCTTCCAGGGCAGAGCGCCAGCAGACAGGGAGTCGTTGGGCACGAGGGTGTAGCGGATGAAGTAGGGCCCGGAGTAGGAGTCGCCCGTCTGTCCGTACGTGTTCCACAACTCGCCCGTCTCATCCACCTCAACGTCCACCTGGACGCCTCCGTCCGGGCCCACCTTGATGCTCCGCACCTCGAGGTTCCTGAGCTCGTACTTCCAGAACCACTCCCCCGTGGCAAGCTCAGTGTACCGCTGCCGCCACGTCTCCAGGAAGTCGCCGGCCAGCACGTCGGACATCCCCTCGGTTGACCCGTCGGGGCCGAAGGCGTTCCTCTTGACCTCCTGCCACCGCGCTATGGTCCGCTCGACCTCCCCCCTGAGCTTCCTCTCGGCGCTCCTGCTCCCGCCCAGGGGGAAAGGCGCCCCGGGCAGGTGCCTCCCCGTGATGCTCTTGACGGCATCCCCCACGACGATGGAGACGTCGCGCACCGCAGCCTGGGCCCTCGGCACGATCCTCATGCGCCCTGCAACCCTGCTCCCTGCATAGACGCACCCCGCAAGCACCACTGCTTGCGAGACACGGTCGACGAAGTCGACCCACAGGCCCTTGCGCCTGGCCCGGTCCTGGTAGATCGCACTCGACAGGCTGCCTCCGCGAGGGACGATGGCAGCAGGTGAGTAGGACCCCTCGGCGTCGTCGCCTGGGGGCCGCGGGGGGGGCGCCCGGGACGAGGCGTATCGGGAGACGAAAGGAACGCCCTCGACCTCAGCGCCTGCACTCTTGTTCCTGCCCCATGGGAGCCAGCTGGACCTCTTCACCTCACTCTTGTCCCTCCCGGAGTCAAAGCTGCTGGGCGGGACGACGGTCTCGAGCTTCGTTGGCCCCTGCTCCTCCGCCGGCACGATGGCGGCAGGGGGCTGGGGACGGATGATCGCGACCTGCCCCCCGTAAGGGGAAGCGCCGGCGCTGTACGCGGCCGTTGGGTCGTAGTCGTACCCGGTCACCCCGTCGCTCGCTCCTGACGTCCCGGCAGGGCCCCCGTATGAGTCGTAGGCCGGTCTTGCCCTCTGCAACATCTCCTCCACGGACGACTCCGCCCAGAAGCCGGTACCCGCGTCCGCGGACGCGGTTGCCTCAGCGACTGTCATCTCACGGTCGACATTCCAGTCCCTCTGGGCAGGTGCCCCTGCAGGGGAGGTGGCAAGGGAGCCGTCTGCGGGCACGTTCGGCGAAGGTACCCGAGAGGAGCGCGCGTCCGAGGGCGTCCCGTCGGATAACATGTGCGAGAGCGCCTCACGGGCCTCCGAGAGGGCCGAGCTGAGCATGTCGACAGGGCCCGAGCGGTCGCCGAGGGAAATGTTCTTGGCCACGTGGCGGTCCTCAAAGTAGTCGTCGAGGGACGGGTTCACGCCCTCGAGGTCTCGAAACTTGGCGGCGGCATCCGCGATCCAGCTTTCCGTCAGGGCACACAGGCCGGGGAGCAGATCGTCTGGGCCGGGGGAGTTGGCCCGCACAAACGCCATGGCGTCCCCAGGGGTGGCGATTTTGTCGCCAGTTTCTCCGTCCATCGACCAGGAGCTGGCCTGCCTAAGCGAAGAAGTCGCCTTTGAGGGCGCACGAGACTCGGCGGACGACAGGATCGCGAGGGAGTCGTCTACGTCGCCCAGCAGGATGCGGCACATGGCCCTCTCGACCTCCATCCGGGACTCCCAGCCGCACTTGCGGGAGAAGACCTCCGCTTCGCGGATCAGCTCCGGGCGTCGCTTCGCGAAGCCGAGGCAGATGAGGGACTGCACGACGCGGGTCATCATGCCCTGGAAGGCCCACGGGCAGCCAGCAGGCTTCCGGGCGATGGCCTCCCAGTCAGTAATCCCGATGAGCTCCTCCCCGGTGAGGCGCCCGGTGGCGATGCGGGCGAACTGGGGTGTCACGATAGACATGCCGTCATCGCCAACAGGTGCGGAGGCGGGGTCCTCCAGGAGCGTGGCGACGATCTCCAGCGTCTGACAGCGGGCCTCGAGCGTCTCGGCGCTGACAGGGTCCGCGAGCTGCTCCAGCAGGCTGTGCGGGATGAGCTTGGCGAGGGCGTCCTCGACCTGTGACACGAGGTCCGGGGACAGCACAGGCTCCCCGGCCGAGCGCAGGACGGCCAGGGCCTCCTCGAGCCTCGCGCAGCCGAGGGCGACCTTGTCCGAGTGCAGGAGCGTCTCCTGGGCGAAGGTGCAGTGGGAAAGGGCGATGGCCAGCAGGATGTCGCGCTTGGCGTTGACGATCTGCCTCGACTTGAGTACCCGCGTGCCCACCTCGACCACCAGGTCCCACTCCCCGATGTCGGTCAGGATCACGAGGGCCGCGGGGAGCAGGTCCCACGGCACGGACACGTACCGCGACCCGACTCGGCCCCCGTTCTCCACCATGGCGTCCTTGGCCTGCCGGAGCAGGTCCTCGCGTCCCCGTAGGGTCTGCTGGGAGAATCCCTCCCCGGGGACGGCCCTGACTGCGTCCTCGAACGCCTTGACGATCTCCGTCTCGAAGAACTGCTTCCTGCCCTTCAGCCCCAGCTGCGAGGGCGGGCGGGAGGAGGGACACCTCGCGGGTTTCCTGGCCATGCAGTTGAAGATACCGCGGGGCAAAGACCAGCACACGCACGAACAGGGCCTGAACGGATCGATATGGCGCCACAAGGCACTGGACGGGGCGAGCGATCGCGCGAATCCGCGGGGGAGTGCACGGAGGGGCCCGGTGGCGGGAAGCCCGACTTCGGCGCAGGCGGCCAGTCTCACCATCGCGGCGTGGTCTACGGGGAAGTTAAAGCCCCAATTTCCCCTTTCGTCGCGCGTTATGATGTCAGGAGGGACCATGCTCCCGGACAGAGCGGTCGTTCTTGTCCTGGGCCCAGCAGGTGCCTTCGCAATGGAGCGCCTCGGAACGCTGTGGAAGTGGCCCCTGGGGACACAAAGCCCGGTCCGAAGAGCCCCTGCGGACCGTCCAGTCACCACGCCGGAGCAGCGTAGCGCCATATTGGGGGATTCTAGTGCAGGTGAGGGCCGAATGCCGGGGTGGGGGCACGGGGGCACTCGGGAGTCGGAAGGACCGTACTGTGCGCGCGGTGCGCGGCGTCCACGGCAATCCGTCAATGGTTTGAGTGGGACGTTCGCGTCCGGGGCACTGACGAGGAACTCGCAGATCCCGCCTCCGCCCCGGCCCCAAGGTCAGGACCAGGACCGGCCCTGCGTCAGGACGAGAGCTGGTCCCGCCAGCCCCCCACGCTCGCTCTGCAGGGACCCGCGTCTGGCTCATCGAGTCGATGACATCGACGCTCGCTTAACAGGACGCTCGGCCTCCATGGACTCCCCACTTGGTCGCTCTCTCATTAAAAGGGGTCGAGTCGCTGAATCCTCTGGACAGCCCGAGTTGACTTCTCAACACCGGTCGTCCCTTCCCATCTGGACGAGAAGGAGCTTGATTGGCAACCGACGCGGCCCAGCTCACGGAGAGAGACGCGATATGGGGCTGAAGGAGGCAAAGGGGATCGTGAGCGACCTCAAGGGGTGCCCCCGTGCCCCCCCCCCACCCACCCGCAAGAAGGGCCCCTGGGACCCGCGACGTGCGAACAAGGACGCGTTCTGCGACAAGAATGGGGGAGTACCTTAATGATGATGTCATATGCGCATCGAGCAACTCTGTGTTGCTGGCGAGGACGTCGCTGGCGAACTGCCGAGGGCGGAGAACAAACGCGACACCGTGTTTCGATCGCCCCTGCGTCCTCCTCGGGGGGCCCGAGCTCAGATCTGCTCGGGTTCCACGGAATGCGACCCGCGCTCGACCTCCCCTGGCCCCGGCGGGCGACCGTCCCGATCCCCGTGGCGTTGCGCGTCGTTAAACGAGGGCGAGCAACATCGGTGCTCTGCAGGGGGCGTTCAGCAATGGGGACATGGGGAAGTGCGGGCAGCTGGTCAGCGGCCTCAAGCTCGCGCTTGTGGACTTCACGAGCCTGGTTCCTGGTGCAGGCACGGCCGCCAAGGACGAGCTGACGGTGGCGCGCGAGGGTCTCGAGTACGCGGTGATGGTGAGGGCCGAACGGGCGTGGCTGCGTTGGGCCCCGGCCCAACCTCCATCCCCGGTTTCTGACCGGGCGCCCCCCTCCCTCCGTGCGCTATGCAGGTGGCGGTGAAGAATGAGGACGAGGAGGAGTTCCAGCGGGCCTTCAGCATGCTGCAACCTGTCTACAGCTCCGCGGCAGAGGCGGGCCTCGGGAGGTCCCAGCACGAGAATCTGCTCATGGCGCTGCACCTTATGTTCCTGCTCGTGGAGAACCGCACCGCCGAGTTCCACATGGAGCTGGAGCTGCTCCCGGCCGGTGTGAGGCAGGACAAGTTCCTTCACTACGTCATCCAGGTGGAGCAGTGGATGATGGACGGCGCCTACTCCAAGGTCTCCGAGAGCTCCAGGAGCATCCCCGACCCGGGCTTCCAGTGGTTCGTCTCCATGCTCGCCTCGACGGTGTGCTCCGAGGTTGCCTCGTGCATCGAGAAGGCCTACCCGAGCCTCAAGGTGGCTGATGCGAAGGGGCTGCTCATGGTACCTGGCGAGGCGGACGTCCTCAGGATTGCCGAGGAGCGCGGGTGGCAGGTGGAGGACGGCGTGCTGCGCTTCCAGAAGGACGCCGAGGGGGCCGAGCAGAAGATTCCCGCCGTAGAGCTGATCACTAACTCGCTCATGTACGCCCGGGAGCTCGAGAGGATTGTCTGATTGAAGCTCTAAGGGCGCCAGAGGGGACATCAGGCCAAGTCTCACGCCCGTGCCCCGGTAACTGTTCGTCAAAGCGCGGGACGGGGCGCACACAACCACATACCTCCATCTCCGAGAGCACACCCCGCCGGGGCCCCCAACGTATCGGCAGACGACAGATGTTCTACTCCGTGGATCTTCTGGGGAAGAAGAGCCCCTTTTCAGGCGCGCACCCCCCGGCCCGCACGAGGCGCAATGTGTGAATTATGAGTGGTGCAGTATTCTGTTCGTCGCAACCCTGCGCGAAGAAGGCCATCCACCGCGGTAACCACTGCAAAAAAAAGCCCCAGCATTTTGGGAGCTCGCCCCGTTTTTCGGGAGTTGGGCTCTTTCAAGGCTTTTAATTAGTGCAGAGCGTCTTCGAAGCGATATGTGACGCTTACGACCGCCATGCATGCCCCATACGCGGCGATGACGCCCGGTGCGCCTACTCGTGCGGGCAGGTATGCGGTGCTGGGGTTTCCGTGTCGTGCTGCGCCTCCGTGCGCGTCACACGCGCTTCTTCCGGCACCATTACCATCCCCCGCAGTTGTGTGGATCGTTGCGCACGGCAAAAAGCTAAGCAAGCCCAAGATCATGGCCGTGGACGTTTCGAAAACCTGCGAGGGGATCCTCCATCCCGACGTGCCGCTCTCGCTCCGCCTGAGCGGCATCCTGGCCGGTGGCGTCGTAAAAATCTACGGTCGCCAGGTTGAGTACCTCTTCGCAGACAGCCTGCACGCCGCGAAGACCATCGCTGCCCACCATGAGAAGGCCACGCTCGTTCACGATCCCTGCGACCCGACGAGGCGCATCACGATCGATGCCGACGGGCAGGACCTGCACTTCCTCCTCGATCGCCCCGAGGACGCCCCCCCCGCGGGTAACCGCAGGCGCAAGGAGATCACCATGGACGACCTTTTCGTCGCTCCATCCCTGCACCCTCACCTGACCCCCGCGGCCCTCCTCCCGGAGGATGAGCTGATGGAGATCCTCGACGTGCCTGAGCCCGAGGCGTCAGGGGACCCGCACGGGGCGATGGCCGCCCCGTTTGTGCGGTCTAGCGACCGGGGAGCCAGCAGCGCGCTACGAGCCCACCTCGACCAACATCAGGAGTTCGAGCACCACGAGATTGACATGCCCGACATCGGGGACCTCCTGGGGATGAACCTGGCCCCGGGCCCGGGGGCCCGGGGGCCAGGCGAGTCCCCGGATCCCCATGCCCCGTGCACCGGAGGTGCCGAGCCCGGGTTTCAGGACGGCGCCTGCGCCCCCCACATGTCACCGCCGCCGATCTCCGAGTGTGGACCGCTCCCGCCACCGGGCGGCGAGCCGTGGCCAGAGGAGGAGCCCCCGGCCAAGAAGCGCCGGCTTCACCGGCTCGCTTCCGACGGCGAGGAGACTACGATCCGCGGGCGCGACTACCGCATGTGGACTCAGGACGCATCTGCAACCCTCACTGTCCGTCCCCTCCTCGGCTCCGGCCCCGGAGCGCTCACGCGCGATGGCGGTCGCGTCCCGGACCTTGCGCGGCCCGAGGCGTCGAGCCTGCTTGGGGCCATCTTTGGGCAGGGCGTCCTCCTCGGCACCCCCTTCTCAGGCCTGTACCCCCAGGTCCCCCTCCTGAAGCGGGGAAAGAAGGCGCCCGCGGCACCCGCCCGCCCGCCCGGGACGCCTAGCCCGCCGGGGTCCTCCCCGGGCGACGCCGGGCAGCTGCCTCAGCACAGCCACGGTCCTGACGTCCTCGGAGCCGACGACCACCCCCCGGCGTACGACGACTTCGGCGTGGACTACGGCGAGGAACAGGTCTTTGGGCACCATGCGAGTGGGTTGGGCGGCTGGGGCCCCGCAGGACGGGCCACCGGCGTATCATCCGCGCCCATGGATGCTTCTCCTTCGCTCCGCGCCTCCCTGGATCCGGGCGAGGAAGTCGAGGTCGAGCGTCTCCGCGCGGTCCTCAACACCCCCGCCCGGAGGGGCGGGGTAGAGGACATCGCGATGGTCCTCCGTGCTGGGGTATCGTCCGGTCGCGTCTCCGGGAGCACCCGGAACCCCTCCGCGAGCCACAACTCGGCAGTCTCCGACGCCCACCAGGAGGACCTTGGCCTCCTCCCTGCAGAGGGCTACCTCGGCCCGGTCGTCCCGGGCGCTGGGGAGAGCAGCGGGCGCGGTGGCTCTAGCTCCGGCGCGCGTCCTTCCCGCAGTCTCCCTGGCTCCCTGCCTCAGCTTCCCGAGGACATCGAGGTGCAGCCCACTGCCGAAATCCATGTGCAGCTCAGCGACACGACTATTGGAACCGTGAACCTCCTCCGCGCCAGGATCCAGGAGCTCGAGGACGAGGGGCACACCGAGGCGGAGCTGTCTGCTCAGACAATGTGCCGCGCTCTCAAGAAGTCTGAGGCTGCACGCTTCTTCATGCAGCTCTGTGTGTGCAAGTCGACGGGGCTCCTCAAGGTGTCGCAGGCCTCGCCTTACGGGAACATTGTCATCACTCGCGGGCCCTACCTCGCCTAGGGTGTTCAACCTCCCCATAGCCATAGCGAAGTACTTCGTGGGAATGTTTGTGAGCATTGAAAGCATTGCCCGCCCAGAGGCCCCCAGCGTCTAACGCCACAGCTTGACAGCTCCGTCCCGGCCGTGCGACACCAAAAGCATGTCTGACGACCCCAGAGCCCAGTCGAGGCCCAGAATGGCGTCCCGATGGCACTGATGGTCCGTTTGCCGCAGAAGAGCCTCCCATCTCTGCAGTGGGGGAAGCTTCGAGGTCGTCTGGGCCTCCTGCACGGCCCGAGCGAGTGGCCGGTCCACACTCACCACCTCCTCCAGAACCCTCACCCCGTCCTGCACACTGGGGCGATAGTGAACGTTGACGATCTGCTGCAGTGCCTCTCCCGGGTCTCTCTCTGCCAAGGCTGCCACTTCCCCCACCCGGGCCTTGCTTACGCACCCACCGGCTTGCACTGCCGACCCCGTGTCCTCGGCTGTCTCCCCAGACAGCGGGAAGACCATGTCGTGGAAGGGGGCACACATCAGGTAGCTCGAAGACGGCTCTCCAGGCACGAAGATGCGGACCGCGGCATCCGAGCCGCCGGTGATCACCTCGCCCCCGCTGCAAGGGAGCACAGCGCTGAGGACTGGCCCCGTCACCCCAGGAGTGGCATCGTGGATGTTGGCCTCCCCTGGGACCGTGAAAGCGTTCTCGAGGCGGCGGACGGCTGTCCGGGGGTCATCCGGGCGGAAGGTAGAAGGGCGAGGCGCGTCACGCGATGCCGACATTAAGGCGAGCGGCGTTGACTGCGTTGACGGGCAAGGGTTCCTCCAGTCCGATCCCTTGAGGACAGACTGGGGCGCTCCGGCCTCCACGTCCCACAGGGCAACCTCGTTCCCGAGAGTCGACACCCACACCCGGGGCGCGTGCTTTGACGGCCGCGACGGGGACCACGCCTGGTCCACGGCCAGCCCTGCGACGCCAAGCCCCCCAGGGTGACGCCAGGAAGTTGCCATCTGGCCAAAACGGAGATCCCACGAAGAGACGACGCCCGTGGAAGTCCCGACCACAACCCATGAGGGGTCCGAGGACCCCTCAAGCACGGCATCGGTGACCCTTCCCGAGACGGGAGGCATCCGCAAGCTCCAGATGAGACCACCTCCCGAAACCCTCGTGTCGACCCCACACATTATGTTGCCTGTAGTGACGTACATGAACGTGTGAGGGCCCATGGACAGCAGCTTGGTGGCCCACTCCCCGCCCGTGACGCCGTTCTCAGCACCCGAAACCCACCGTGTCTGCACGTTCATAGCTCCCGCCCCCTCCTCAGGTCTTCCCTCGCGCTCCAGGTCGCATAGCGTGATACTTCCATCCCTGCCACCCACGGCCATCGCGGACTCACCAACAAACGCAACAGCCGACAGGCCACCCCTGGGGTCCCGGCCCGCCTTACTGGGCGCGGTATGCCGCGTTAACGAAACACTCGGCCCAGCGTCTCGCCCTGAGGTAGTCGACCGGCGCATATCCGACGGGCTCGTGTGGTAGTACGTCGCTGAGCTCGACGCGGCAATCTCAGCCTCAAGCCGTGGGCAGTGCCACACCTTGGCTGTGCCATCCAGGGACGCCGACGCCAGTAGGCACCGGGACGGCGAAACCGAGATGGCCGTCACCGATGCGGAGTGCTCGACCAGGTGCGCCACAAGAACCCCTTGGGGACGCCAGGCTCGGTGGGACTGGGCGACCCCAATCGACGGGATTGCGTGACTGGCTGAGAGACCGTGTGGCGTCGTGCTCGTGATGTCCGGGGGCGAAAGCTGCGTCATGATAGCATCCGCCACCGCACGCTTCACGGCAGCTGGCTGGCGATCAGCGGTTGCTCCCGTCTGCAGCCTGTCCCGGACTCGCGTGTGCTCTTCCCCATTCGTCCCGGGAGACGAATCGAGCTCAGCTTTCTCCAGGAGAGCGCCGACAAGGACCTCGGCCCCAGCGCTCGCCTGTTCGGGCCCTAGGCCGCTAGCGATCCCCTTGACGAGCTCAGAGGCCGTTCGGTTGTTGCTCACCAGTCGCGGTGGCATCCATCCGCTAGTCTGCTTGAGGTGCCCCCGCCCTGTGGCCACCGTCATGATGGGGGCGCCACATGGTGCAGGCCATTTCGAGGCCGACAGCCCAGAAATGTCGCGTTGATAGTCATCGCCGTTGATTCCTGCACCTCTCGACCCCATGAACAGCGCCACGCGGCTGCGGAGACCGGCTAGCCCGAGGGCCTTGTCGAAGCTCGGCAGCGCCTCCTCGACAGCAGGAAGCAGGAGTGCGTACGCTGTCGCGTCGTCCATGCAAGTCGCCGCTGCAGCGATCACACTGCATGCGCCAGACCGTACTGCAGTGTGGTGGCTTTCCAATAGCCGGATGGCCTGGCGGCACGCATCGGCCCTGACGCTCTCTGCGACAGTCCCTGAGGCACAGGCAACCTCAAGCACCCCCAGTGCAGCACACGCCACGGCAGCCCACTCGGCGGACTCTGCGCTGGATGTGACGTCTGCCTCGTCCACGACCTCGCTCTCATCTATCAGTGCGTCCAAACACACCTTCGCTGTCGCTTTCCGGAGGCAGTCGAGGACGAGGAAATGCACCTTGCTCCCGATCGCCCTACATCTTCCATCTGACATCAGGGCAGTGGACAGCGAGGTAAGCATGTGGCAAAGGTTGGACGGGTCGCCTTCAGCAAAAACGCTGAAAAGAGCGGCCTTCCCGTCCCTCGCCAGGATGTCGCGCAGGGCGCTGTGCTCCTCCTCGCCCCAGTCTGTGATCCACAGCACAACGGGTGCAACTGCCGCTCTCGCCATGGACACCTCTGGGCGCTTTGACGAGATGATCCACCCGATTTCCGCCATCACAGCCGTTTCCAGCTCTGATATCGCATCCTGATGCTCTCTCGACGTGTTGACACCCCCGATCCCGTCCTGGTCGGCACCGCTATCGGCGCCCTCCGCCAGAGCGCCCCGCCGGGCTTCTGCTCCGTCCTCACCATCAGACGTGGCCACCCTCGCGGCGAGGCCGCAGAGGAAAACCGCGTACTCGGCCATCACGGAGGGCGACGTTTCCTCTTCCAGAGAGGTCATGGAAGGCAGCACGTAGGCCGAGAGCACGCGAGCCTCCATGTCTGAAATGGTCCCGCGGGATGAAAGCACAACCTCGGCTATGCCCCTGACAGCAAGTGTCCTGGCCCACGGGCTGCTGTCGCGGAGGGCCAAGAGGAGGAACGGGACGACCACGTCACCCAGCACCCCCGCGACGACTGGCGACGGAGGACCCTCCCCAGAGAAAGTTGCCCGCTGACGTAAAGACGAACCCGCATCTGACCCGGCCAGGATAGCACGCGAGAGGGCCCGGATCATCAGGATGGCGTCGCACACGGCGTCCGCCGAGTCCGCTGAAACCATCGCCACGCACACAACAGGAATAACGAGGGCAAGCAGGTCCGTATCCCAGTCACTTTGCTGTGTGGTGGGGCCGGCACTGCCCATTTCCTCGTCGCCCTCCCCCGACAGTGCCCCCGGGCTGTCCGGGGTCCCACCCTGCTTCCTCCTGGACGGCGCGCGCTGGACGTGAGCCGCGGCTACCGCCCGAGCTGCGAGGCCGCACGCGCTCATGCGGGCCATAATCTGCCCCAAGTCCCTAGCCAGGTGCCCCTCTGACGGGTGTGCTGGAGAAGACTCGGCAGGCCCGGCTGATCCCTGCCGCCCCTTGTCAAGCCTCTTCCTCCCCACTGCAGACAGCCTCCTGGCGTCGTCCAGCAGCGCGCTCTGCGCGGGAGAAAGACGCAGCTGTGCCTGCTGCGATCCCGGCGGCGAGCTCGTCAAGTCCGCCACGATGCCCGCGAAGTGGACCCGGAGTGCCTCCACCCGCGCGGCACCAGAGTGCGTCTCGGCCAGCTGCATCACGGGCCGGAGGGTCCTCTGGAAGGCGGGGGGAAAGACCGACCCCTGCCACCGCGAGAGGCACTCGGCGGCCGAGGGCCGCTCCACCGGGTCCCTGCTGAGCATCCCGCACAACATCTGGCGGAGGGGCCCCGGGGGCAGGCGGTCAACGGGGACCATACCCTCAACGCTGATGTCGCCCCTCGCGAAGGTGAGGAGCTTGCCCAGGTCCATCCACGGCTGCCCCTCGAGGAAGAGCTCGACGAGGGCGCACCCGAGCGAAAAGACATCCATGGCCGGGAGGACCTCGTCGCCGCGGACCGGGTCGTCGTTGGTTGGGTCGTAGAACCGCTCTGGGGCCAGGTACCCCCGCCTCCGGCCGCCCGCCTTCCCCCCCGTGTCATAGAAGAGGGAGTAGAGCGCCGGGCTGTCCGACGGCAGGCGTCCAGGCTTATAAGGCGCGAAGTCAGACAACGCGACGGCTCCCCACGAGGTGACGAGGAAGTTCTCGAGCTTCACGTCCCCGTGGGTGAGCCCCAGTGAGTGGGCGTCCGCCACCGCGGCGATCATCTGGAAGCCGAGCCACTTGACTTCCACGGGCGACAGGAAGGGGCGCGTACCCAGGCGGTCGAGAACGGTCGAGTAGGCGTAGTCGCGCACCACTACGAGGGCATTGTCCGTGACCACCACGTCCCCCGCCGGCATCAGGCCGGGCCGACACTGGGGGGAGGGGGCAGCCAGCGCCCGGTTGACCGCGTTGAGCGCGCTGATGGCATGCTTGACCTCCAGATCCTCCTCTTTCGACGCCGGGAACCGCAGGAAGACCTTCGCGACCACGGGCGCCCCCTCCCGCATGCACAGGAAAGACTTGGTGCACCTGCTCCCCCCCAGATGCTCCCGCTGGACGAGGTTGGGCAGCTCGGCCAGCACCTCCGACTCCGAGGCCTGCGGGGCGGGTCTCGGCATGCCACCCAATCCGCTCCGTGACGGCGGCGGGAGGGGGGGGCAGGGCATCAGCACAGGAGATCACGCACCTTCGTTAGAGGCCCGGAAGACAGCCTGTTCCCCATCGCCGGGGCCTGCCTTGGGTTGGTCGACTGGACTCAGTGCGTGCTCGACAGCCGCTTGGTCATATTGGGAGTCCCAGAGCAAGCGAGCGAGTATCTATATCGAGGAGAAAACGGACGTGGCACCGAAATGGGACTGCGGCGTTTCGCTTGAGCGACTCCCCTGGAAGTTCGGGTGCACCCGCGAAGAAGTCTGGGTGTTCGGCGACTTTCTTCGTTGTTGGGTCCTCGCTCGTCGGAAAAGGCGAGTTACGTGTGAGCGAAGCGGGCAGTCGCAGAGGCTCTTGTGATCGGCTCGCGTTTTGGAGCCTCGCAGGGCCGCGGGTCGTCGTTCAATGACGGAGCCCCAGGGTCGGACGAGGTCAGGACTGTTTTTGTTCTCTGTCCCCCCCCGCACCGGGGAGGCCAGACTGGTGTCCCTTTCCCCTGTGCGCCAGGGAGGTGTTCAGAAGAGTGCGATTGCGGACCTCGCCCACCGCATCAAAGCACTGTCGAGGATGAGGCGGGGACTCCTACGGAGGGCGTGCGCCCATCTTCTCCGCGAGACCCTGCGTCCGGGTCCACCTGCTCTCGTCGCGCGTAGGCACATGTCGGCGTCCGCGGAGACAGTGGACGTGGCGATCGTGGGGAGTGGCATGGTGGGGGCGGCGTTCGCTGCCCGGCTGTCGACGCAGGGGCTCTCGAACCAGCTGAACATCCTGCTGGTGAGCCCTGCTGGCCTCCGACCACCCGCGCTTACGGGGCCCCGGCCGAAGTGCCCGCCAACACACCTCCGCCCTACTACCCCGGACCGCAGATTGACAGCGGCCCAGAGCCAGAAAGGCTCGCGGACTCCCCCCCGGAGGGGCCGCCGGGGATCCGCGTGAGCACGATGACGCACAGCAGCGTTGAGCTGGCCCGGCGGTCTGGGGCGTGGGGCGCCATGGCCCCCTGGGGTGCGCCCTTCGCCCACATGCAGGTGTGGGAGGGGACGGGGAGCAACTGCATCCGCTGGAGCGCCGAGGACGAACTCGGAACGGAAACTATGGGTCACGTCGTCGAGAATAGCGCCATCCGCGCCGGCTTCCTCGCTGTGCCGCGGAGAGTGGGGGCTGGGAGGACCATGTTCCAGGCCAAGGTGGAGGGGGTGAGGCTCCCGAGGTCGGGGCGGCCGGGCGACGCGGGGGCGACGGGGGGGCTCGCGGTCCTCTCCCTCGAGGGCGGGAAGGAGATCCACGCGCGGCTGGTGGTGGCAGCAGATGGGGCCAACTCGAGGGTGCGGCAGATGGCGGGGATCCAGCACTCGGTCAAGGAGTACGACCAGAGGGGCGTCACCTTCACGGTGGAAACGGCGGAGCCCAACCACGCAGCTTGGCAGAAGTTCCTGCCCACAGGGCCGCTGGCCATTCTACCCGTGCGGTCCGGGTACTCGAACGTCGTGTGGTCCACTTCCCCCGAGATGGCCCGCGAGCTCTTGGCCATGTCGAGCAGCGATCTCATCGATGCCGTGCACAGGGCAATGGCCTTCGAGGATCGCACGAGGTCGGGGCCCATCAGTGGCGCGCTCAACATGCTGGGCGGGCTCGTGGGCCGGGCGGCGGGCCCATCGCAGCGGTTTGCCGAGCCGCCGGGGGTCCTCCGACACGTGGGGGAGCCAGCAGCAGCATTCCCCCTGCGGATGGTGCACTCGCAAACGTACGTGGCTCCCAGGCTCGCTCTGATCGGGGACGCCGCTCACGTCGTTCACCCCCTGGCCGGACAGGGAGTGAACCTGGGACTGGGTGATGCGGACGTGCTTGCAACGGCGGTCGGGGAGGCGCTGGCCGAGGGGGCGGACTACGGGGACGAGGGGTGGCTGCGGCAGAAGTACTACCTGCCCCGGAGGAGGGCGAACGCGTCCATGATGGCAGCCCTCGAGCTGGTCCAGTCGGTGTACGCAGTGAGCTCAGAACCGTTCCGCTCCGCCCGGGGCCTGGGGATGGGGCTGCTGAACGCCTCCTCAGCAGGGAAGGCCTCCGTCATGGGGTATGCCATGGGCCTGGACCCCAGGGACATTGCCGCGCGGGTTCCGCTGCCGGGCGGCCTGCCGCAGCTTCGGGACGCGCTGCTCGGCGCCACGAGGCGCGCTTGAGGAAGCGGGTGTTTCAAAAGTGGCGTCATGCCTGCGGCAGGTCCAGCCGGTGGACGCGTCCCTCGTTCATGAGGGGGAGGAGCTGGGCCTCCTTGTCGTACATGCCCAGGAGCCCGCCTGTGTGGACGAAGAGTACCTTCCTCCCGCGCCACTCGTCCGGGCTAGCGCGCATCTCCTGCAGCATGGCGTGGAGGGCCTTCCCACTGTACACAGGGTCCATCACGACCCCCGTTGTCATGGAAACGTCACGCATGGTGGCCAGCTCCTCCTCCTTGCTCATGGCGTACCCTAGCCCCTTGGCCTGGACGCAGCGCATGGCCCCCCTGGACTCCACCTTGCACCCCATGCCCCGGATGAGGTCGTCAACAAAGTCGTAGAAGTAGTCCTCGCTGTCGCACACCCCGTACGAGCTCACCCGGCATCCCAGGCCCGCCAGCTGGTTCCCCAGCGCGAGCCCTCCCAGCGTCGCCCCGGACCCGCAGGCGGCGGCGATGTCCGTGATTCCAAGCCGGCGGATGTCGTCGGCCATCTCCCGGACGCACTCGACGTACCCCCACATCCCTAGAGCGTTGGAGCCTCCGACGGGGATGACGTACGGCCGCTTCCCCTCCGCCCTGAGCTTATCGGCGAGGACCTGCCCGAGCTTCTCCGACCCGAGGCGCGCGTACTCCTCCTTAGTATGCAGGTGGATGTGCGCCCCGACTAGCCGGTCAACCAGCAGGTTCCCCACCAGGCCCGGGTCCCGGTCCACTAGGGGCCCGGCCTGGCGCAGGGCCAGGTGGCACTCCATCCCCAGGTACCTCGCCGCGGTGGCTGTGGCGCGGCAGTGGTTCGACTGTATGCCCCCGATTGTGACAATGCAGTCCGCGCCCTCCCGCTTGGCCTCGGCCATGAGGAACTCGAGCTTCCGGACCTTGTTGCCCGACATCTGCATCCCGGAGAGGTCGTCGCGCTTGATGTACATCTCCACACCCTCGGGCACCCCGGGGGGAGACCACTTATGCACGGGCGTCGGGAAGCAGCCCAGGTGGACCCGCTCAGTGGGCACGAGCCCAATGGCGCCTGTAGACCAGTCGGGGGCTGCAGGGGAGTGGGGCTGTGGGATGTCGGCAGCAGGGGGGTGGTTGGGGTGGACACAGCCTCTGCGGGACGGGCGCGGTGCACCCGTGGCCCCTTTTGACGGTATAGGCCGACCACGATCACGAGAGGAAAGTTGAAAGACTCACCCTGGTATGGCTCCACCTCGAGGAACGGCCCCCGAGGAGACGCCATAACAGACACGCGCCTCTCGCTCTTCTTCAGGGCCGATGGGGCCGGGGACGATACGATGCTGGATCTGAGGAGCATCTTTTGTATTGAATCCATGGAGTGGGCCGTCGATCGCGGGAGGAATGGTTGTGAATCGTTCTTTGGGATGGGAGAAAGGTGGTGCGTCGGGAGCTCTCTGACGACACTCGTCAGGGCCCCGCTTATGGCTGGCACACGCCCCATTTCCTGGCCCGAGTTGCCGGAAGAGGGCCAAGAGGTCCCCGTGCCGATCAGACCGCGCCAGGGGGCCCAATTGATGCCATCCTTGGCGCACACGGGCTTTCGCGCGCACCCCCCTTTCAAGACCTCATCGCCGTTCCAAAGAGGGCGTCCGTTGCCCTGATCTTTGCTGGTGTGCCGCTAAAACTATCACAGAAGGGAGTTCGTACCACGGTATACTCGCACAGCGCTCGTCCCTCCACCATAGCGAGGTGTCGGCCTGGTTATCGCGGGCATTCAAGGGGAGGGCAAAGGAAAGACGATGAGCTTCCATGGAGCGGACAGCCCGGCGCAGGCGTCCGCTTTCGTTGTGCCGCTGGACAGGGGGGAGACCCCCAAGCCACGGAAGCCCATCGAGAAGAGGGCATTCCTTCGCAGTGAGAACCGCTCCCCGAACTTCGCCTTCCCCGGCCGTGGTGCCCCAGCTGTGGACACCTTGACCTGTGGGGACAGCCCCACAGCGTCTTCTCACCTTCTCTTTTCGTAGTCTCTCCCAGCCTGCCCCCCCCCACCCCCCCCCGCGCCTTATTTCCTTGTCCTCTACCCATACCACCTTCGCGTCGCAGAGGGCCAGGGCACGTCGTTCAAGCTCGACCCCAACAAGAAGCGGGCACCCGTGCTGGTGACGACGTATGCCGGGGGGGACGAGGGCTCGCCTGTGCCCGCCTCGGTCGTCACTGCCGGGAGGGACAGTCCAATCTCGTCGAAATCTCCCGCTACGGCCGCGAGCTTCTACGGGGCTGCAAGGAGAGCCCCGCCGTCCGATGCGACAGTGCCCCCCCTGGTCAAGAGTCCGGCATCTCCAGCGAGGCAGCCTGCTCGGACGAGTCCCGCCCCAAGCCCGAAGAAGATTGCCATCCCAGGAACAGCGCCCCGTGCAGGGGGCATCTCCGGCCAGGGAAGGGGAGTCGGCACTCCTGTAGCACGGGGAGGGCGTTGGGGCGCCGGGGGTCATGGTGCGCAAGCAGGAGCGACGGAGCGGGAGCAGGCAGAGCAGCTTGAGATGGAGGAGTTCGAGGCGCTGGAGCGGCAGGTGATGAAGGAGCTCGGGGTTGGTCACGTGAACAACCACGAGGGAGTGCTGAGGACAAGCATCGAACACGGCCCCACTGCCCTGGGGGGCAGGCAGTCTAACCCCCGCTCGCCGTCCAAGACAAGCCTTGGGGCTGCCATGAGGATGTCCCTCGAGTCCATGCGCCATTCCGCTGGGCGACTCTCTGCCGAGTCCTTGCGCCGCTCCGCCGCGAAGATGTCGAACGAGTCCCTGCGGCGCTCCCTCGAAGCTGTGAGGATCGAGGCGGAGCAGAGGCCAGCTGCCACATCCCGTGACGGGAGTCTAAGGGAGTCTTACGGTGACCGCTGGGCCAAGTATCTCACGGACGCGTCGCGGGCCGAAGACGATGTCGCGCCCGAGAGCGCCGACACGGGGCCACCGAGGGAGAACTTCGCGCCTGGGCTGAGCGGCGACCCCGGCTACCTTGGGTCCCCACACAAGTCGGGACAGCGGCCTCGTTGGGGTCTCCCGGGATGGAGCCCTGAGGTGGATGTGAAGGACAGCAGCAGGGCGAGACGGACTTGGGAATTCGCGAACGACCGCGACCTTGGGACCGGATACGCAAACAAGGTCGGCGCAAGCCACGACTCGGCCGGATGGCACAGTGCCGGGGAGGGGGATGATGATGCGTGGGCCCGTGATGTGCTCACCCCCGGCGCAAGAACTGTGTACGAGGACGAGGCGAACGGATCTGCTGCAGAGCACAAAGGCGGGGATGAGCACATCCCTCCAACACACCCAAGCGAGGCGCGCGGTCGGTCAACGGGCACTGCCATGGGCGGGAAGGTAGCCACAAGAGACCAACTTGATGGGAGCTACGTGGAGCGCTTCCAGAGGTCTCGAGACGTGTCGCGCGATGGGAGGCCTGCAGCCCGGTCTCCTTCCCGAGGGAAAGGACGGGAGCGCTCTCATTCGGCCGCGAGGTCAGATGCGGGGTCCGAGGCCGGCAGTGCTGCAGTTGGCAAGGCCCGGGAGAGCGCCCTGCGGAACCTGAAGCAGCTGACTGCCCGGAGGAAGGAGGCTGTGACCCCACGAGGCAGGAGTAGCCGGGATGTCCAGGAGGAGCCCAGCGAGGACTGCAGCAACCCATGGGGCCGGTACGCGGGGGTGGTGGGCTTCGGAGAGGACGGACAGCAAGGTTGGGATGACAACAGCGGCTGGGAAGGCACGCTGGTTGCTGGGGACGGCGAAGAAGACAATGTCTCGATGCAGGCTGTCACCGAGGACGGGAGCTCCCTTGTCGTGACCAATCGCTTCGTCCGTGGCATGTTCGAGGCTGCAAGGGACCGTGGGCGTGGCCGGGGCACGAACCCTGGGGGGAGGGGGGGGCGGGGAGGATCGGCTCGGGGCCGTGGGTCTCGTGGGAACTCTGCCAGGCATCCCCCCTCCGAAGATACTGTGCGGGTTGAGGACACAGACGAATTCAAGGAGGCAATGGCGAAGGTGCACGCCGAGTTGGACCGCCTGCGAGACGACAGGGCCAGGCTTCAGGCACTCAGGCAAGAGGTCGAGAGAGAGAGGGCGAGGATGGAGCGGGGAAGAGAGAACCAGGAGAAGGGTCTCCTTGAGAGGGAACGGGAGATGATGTGCAAGATCGAGGAGGAGAAGCGAAAGCTTCAGAGGGACAGGCGGGTCTTGGATAAGCAGACGAAGGCCCTCCTCAAGCTCCCCAACAAGAGAGAGAGGGCCGAGATCGAGGAGAAGGAGTCTGAGATCAAAACCCTGAAAGACGAGATGCAGTCGAGAGATGCGAGGCATCGTCTCACTTGCGACCGACTCCGGAAGCAGATCGCCGACCAGGCAGACAAAATCTCGGAACTGAAGGATGAGGTCAGATGGCACGAGAAGCGCGCCCTCGAGCTTGGTGGCCAGGGGACGGTTAAGCACACCAAGGACCCATCCGGTACACCTAGTACCGGCCCAGCTAGGGGCTCGCGCATGGCCAGCCCTGGGCTTGCCCCGCGTGGAGTCAACATGAGCGCTGGGCCGTCTCCGAAAGCTGGCGGACCACAGGCGGTGTACGAGGACGCGCTGAGGCAAGCGGAGGCTCGCTCCCGCGCGATGAAGGGCTCGAAGCCAAGCACTCTGCCCAGGAGCCTCACCGAAGTGGAGGACCCTTTTGCGGACGATGTCATGCAGTCGCCGTCCGAGTTCGGCCACGACGACGACGTCGATTTCGAGTTTGGGGGTGTGCGGGGCAGAAGCAAGACCCCGAGCGTGGGCATAAGCGCTCACCAGTCTCCCATCCACTCGCCTCAGAAGCACCTTGACATGGGCAGTGAGGGTTCCCCCGTCCGGATCGTTCGAGAGAACGTTCATCTCGGTCACAGCCCTGCGCGTCGCGGTCTTTATGGCGAAGAGCGTGCGAGTAATGCCTTGCGTTGGTCCGACAACGGGGAGGGGGACGTCGGAAGAGCAACCGTCAGTCCCAGCGTCCCAGCTGCCAACAAGGTTGACCCCCCCCTGGCCAAGAGCAACGGAAAAAGAACCGAACTGCTTCCGGGCGGTGGAAAGCGCGTCGCATTCGCGAACGGGACCACGAAAGAACAGTGGCCGGACGGGAGGCAGATCGTATGGTTCGCGAACGGCGACGTTCGAAAGACAGTCCCTGGCAAAGGCGAGGAGTACTTCTACTCGGAGGTCGATACCTGGCACACGACTGCTGAGAGCGGTGTGGAGGTATTCCACTTCGCGAACGGCCAGACAGAAGCCCATCACCCGAACGGCGCAAAGGAGGTTCTCTTCAGCGACGGGGCGGCGCGCATGGTGATGGCAGATGGCTCAGAGAAGGACATCCCGAGGCACATGCTCTGCAAGGAGATCGTCTGGCCGAGGCCAGCTGCGCGACTCTCCTGATTGGCTGGTGCAATTGAACTTGCGAGAGAGTGCACACTCGACATTACACGGGGGTCAGCGTCAATCCGGACCGGGGACCCCTCAGCGAAGCGCAGGGGAGCCATCTGTCCATCTCTGGGACGTACGCCTCCACAGAGGAGAAGAACTCGCCCTCTGTCTCGCCCCCACTTCCGCCTGCAACGATGGCCCGGTTGGCTAGCGCGGCGACCCCTGCACTACTACGGCAGGCCATCAGCGGCGCGGCAGCCCTCCACCTGCCTTCTCTCGGGTCATAAAGCTCGACAGACCGCAGGCGACGCCTCTGCGCGTCCATCCCCCCAGCGACAAGGATTTGCCCGTCGAGGGTGCACACCCCAGCGTACTTGCGTGACGTTGACATTGTGCGCCCTGCATCTTCCCCCCACTCCCCGCGGGCAGGGTCGAACCAGACAGCCGATGCGTGAACCACCCGTCCAGTCTGGCCACCAATCACCCATGCCTGTCGCCCACTCACACTTGTGGCGGCTGCAGCAACCCTTGCGTGACTAGCATCACTGCGCGTCCGCGCTTGCGTCCCACGGTACACCTCTGTCCAGGAGCCCGCGAAACCGTGAGTAACGTCAAAAAGCTCGACGGATCCGAGCTCCCCGTCTGACCCCGCACCGCTGCGGCCACCGAGGACGAGAACATGGGGCCCCACGGCTGTGACAGCCATTTGGACCCTTGGCACGAGAAGGGGGGCACAGGGAACCCACTTCCATGCGTCCAAGTCAAGCCGCACAACGCTCGAGCTGATCGATGAGCCCCCGACAACGACAACAGTGCCCAGCGCGTTTGCTGACCCTGCGAATGGCAGTCCACCTTGCAGAGCCGGTCCAGAGTTCCACCCAGCGGCAGTATGCTCGGAGGCGTCGCCATAGTACGCCCCGCCGCGGCCCAACGTGTACTCCCCGGTCCAATTCTCGCCGCAATGCTCTGTGCATGCTCCTGCAATAGATGCCCTGCGACGCTTCGTTGCGCAGGTGACAAATGCTGACGCACGCAACGGGACTTCCCCCAGCAGCCCCCCAATGGCAGTAATCTCCAGCACCTCGGTACTCTTGAGGCCCCGGAAACCATGCTCGAAGCCGCCCGCAACCACGAGCCTGGACGGAGTGTTCGCACGCGGGCGCTCGCTGATCAGCTGGAAGAGATCATGCACACCCTCCCCTGCCGTATGCACCGCACTGCACACGCTGCCTTCGACGGCCCCCTCTGCCATGTCAAAGTCGGCCTCGAATAACAGTGTTTGCGTAAGAGTACTGGCAAGGGGCCTGTCCGGCAGCTTGTGCGACTCCTTGTCGTTGAGATGCGCCGTGCCCGACCCGGCCTGCCACCACGACTTTGCCCCAGAGGATGTTGGCACAGAGCCCGGCCCCCTGGTGCTGCTCTGGCCCGCCGCGGCGTCCAGGCCGGGGCGCATGCTGGTCTCCCACGCAGCGGACGCTCCGATCGACCGAGGCGCACTTCTTCCCTGGCTGATGCGGGTGAGGACGGACCGGACCACTGCTGTTGCCTCATGAGATGCAGCCACCAGCGGATGCGTCAGGACTTGCTCCTTGATCGACGTGGGTGCGATGAACGCGAATCGCACGCAGGTAAGCATGGCGGGCAAATGGCGGGCGTTATCGGGCGACGCCTCTGCCCAGCGGAAGATGCCCTGAGCGACATCCAGCTCAGAAGGCGCGGCTAGGTCGTCCGACAGGAGCATCTGGCGGAGGAGGCCAGGAGACATGGCCGCGAGCCAGTCCAGGGGCCCCGCTTGGACCGCGCAGTTGAAGTTGACCCGCGCGATGCGCAGCGCTTGACTCTTAAGCGAATGCAGGCTGTAGCGCTCCGCCAGGAGCAGGACGAAGACGCACGTGCTCACGCTGAGAACGCTCTCCAGATAGTCGCAACAGGCGACGCGCACCGGGTCGATCTCGAGCATGTCGCTGGCCAAGAGCAACTCTGGCAGAGTGTGCTCGGAGAAGCGGACCTCGCCGTCGTATAGTGCGCCCAGTACGGTCCTGACCGTGTCCCCTGAGACGCCCCGGAGGAGTACCTCCGGCATCAAACGCTCCTGCATAACTTGGCCAGCGCCCATGAACATGGCCCGGAAGAACTCGCTCGACGCGGCGAGGACGACGCGATGTGCGGCGATACGTGCGCCATCCTCGGTGACCAGGACCGCGTCGCACAGGGCCCCCTCCCGGAAGAAGGTGGCAAGGTGCTCGTAGGGCGCCCTGCCCAGGGGCAGTACCTTGACGGGAAGCTCCTGTGGGTGGTCACACCCCCCTCCCGGACCTGGACCAGCAACTTTCATAGCACGAGCCCCACTGCCGTCCCTGAATCGAACCGGCGGAGTTCCCCGCCGTCTCGAGCGCAAGCCCCGGAACTTGTTTCCCCCTGGAGATAAACCAACGACAGCGCTGGAAAGAGGCGACAGCGTGTCCGTTGCCTGCGTCAGGTGCAATTAGGCGGCGGGGGCTCCACATCGGCCCATACAAGGGCCGGAGGCCTCTCGCTCGCGACGTCACGCAGCCCGTGTCGGGCCTGGCCAGGACCCCCCCGACACCCCTGCTCCTGCAGCTGGTGCGCCCGTTGCGGCTCTCCGGCGTCCGAGATCGGAATCCGCTACAATAGCGGGAAAAGAGACGCGACCGTGCCATTGCGATCGGATGAGCGAAAATCCCATCGCCTAGGTTTTCGCGCATCACACAACTACCTGTGGCTCCTCCAGTTGGTTGAGTTTTGTCTCCGCTACCCTCTAGATATCGATCGTCCCTTCGCTTGCGATGCAGAGGTGCATCTCCGCAGGGCCCGCCCAGGTGCGCCACGTGCGCCCTGGTACTGGTAGGGTGTTCTCCCCCATCGCTCTCGGCAGGTCGAGGGCCACCACGCGGGCGAGGTACACCAACAACCAGGACAGCCAGTACGCGTCCGCGGGGGGTTACGACACGGGAGTGGAGTGCACGAAGTTCGACCCGTACGACTCCGACCTCGTTACCATCGCCGCCGACCACAGCGTGCGCGTCCCCGCACCTGGCCCGGGCTACGACACTTTGCCTCAGTATGGTGAGTGCAAGGGAGGAGGGCCCGGACACCGCCAGCTAAAACCACCGCCACGCCACCTTTGGGATGTTGTACCTCGCCAAATCCGAGCTAATGATACCCGAAACCAGTACCATGTGTCGCCTGGGTTTTTCGAAAAGGTCGCTGTCGCGCTCCGATGCACGCCTTTCAAAAGTGGGCGAATTCGCCGCAACCTCGCCTCCGAGACCATTCGAAGACCTGGGACGCTAGAATCATGGTAAGAAGAAGAAGATGCTCCACAGCCAGGGCCGCCGATCGAGTCCCCCCCACCGCCTATCCGCAGGGACCGGCCTCGGGGCCTACATGATGATGCCGGTTGACCAGTTCGTGCTCATCGACCTCCCCCTGGGCGCCTACATGGCCCGCGTTGACGACAGTACGTTCCAGCTCGTGATCCAGGAGATCGCGTTCTTCGGATTCGAGCTGAGGCCCATCATCAAGGTCCGCGTCACCCACAGCATGTACCCGCGCCCCTCCGTCATCCTTGAGGCGGTCGAGTTCCGCTTCGATGGGTCCGAGATCGTGCGGTCGCTCTCGGACGTTTCCGAGGTCCGGGGCAAGACTGTGCTCACGTGGGACGAGGGCGACGTCGACCAGGCCATCTCGAGCGAGACTTCGATCCGCCTGTACGGGAAACCGCCCCCGCCCCTCAACTTGATCCCGAGGGGCGTCTTCGAGTCCACGGCCAACACCATCATCAGCACCCTCCTCTCGGCCATGCAGGGCCCCTTTGTCGCCAACATCGCGGTGAGCAGAGGATCCGGCGACTGCACCTGCACTGTCGGGGTCCCGGGAAACGCCGACGGCCCCACCACGTTCCTGCATCCCCATGCACGCAGAGAGACTACCAGCACTGGGCCTCGGACGAGGCCTACCGCCAGGACAGGGCCAACACCCAGCACGCCGAGTACTCTGACTACCCAGGATCTTACAACCCGGGGTACCCGGAGCCCGAGTACGGTGGTGCGCCCGGTTCCGACCCCTACAGCCAGGGCCAGTATGGGGGGGGGCAGCCCTACAACGGGGCGCAGGGCGATTACTACAGCCAGCAGGGATACCGGGGCTGAAAGCGGGGTGCGGTGACGCGAGTCGAAGGTGTTAACCCGTTAAAACCACCAGCGACTTGTATCGTGCCCGCTCTGGCGCCCCCCTCCCCGCAGCACCGGTCATCAGCTCAGGGGCTCCTCCTCGTCCCCCTCGGAGAGGATGAAGAGATCCTCCATCGCCTTCTTCAGCGTGTCGAGGTCGTCAGCCTTCTCCGGGTCGAGACCCGCCGTCGCGTCCTTGGGCGCCTCGATCCGCTCCGTCTCCAGTCCCAGCCTAGCCATCATCCCAAGGTACTCGCGCTCCTCCTCCCCCTCGGCCACGAGCACAACGCACTCCCCGTCCACGTGCGCCCCCACCCTCCCCACGCGGCCGGCGGCGTGGACGTATTCGCTTGGGTCCGCAGGGCACTTGGTCAGGTACACGTGCGTCACAGCCGGCATGTCAATGCCCCTCGCCGAGGTGGGCGTGCACACCATGAGCGTCGACCGGTTGTCCCGGAACTCCTCCATCTGACGGACCGTCTCGAACCCAGTGGGCAGGAGCACGCTGAGCCGGTGTTGCCCCCAGAGGGAGGTGCGGAGCGGGTCGGCGATCGCCCGGGCCTCCTCATCGCTCGAGGCAAAGACCATGGCGCGGGGAGGAGCGTCGTCCATGTCCTGGGTGGAGAGGTCCTCCTTGAGCATCCGGGACAGCACCATGAGCTTGCTCGGGGCCTTGACAACCACGTGCTGGTGCCGGATGCTCCCTGGGAGCCTCTTACCCTCCCCGACGTTACACATCACAGGCGCCATCAGGATGCCCGTTTGCGCCACCTTGGCGACGTGCTCCTCACTGAGCGTGGCCCCGCACATGACTGCCTGGGGCTTCACCAGCCGGTCCCCGTGCGTCTCCATGAGCACCCGCGCAGTCTCCTCCGGGTACCGGTCGAAGCACGCGTCCATCTCGTCAACCACGATGCACTCGACACGGTCCAGTACCCATGACCGCGGTGTCGTGGTTCCCATCCGGATCACGTCCTCCTTCACCTCGGGGTCCTGCTCATACCACAGGGCCTTCTCGAGCGTCTCCCGCTCCAGTTTGTCCGCGATCGCCATGTCGAGGGCCTCCGGAGTGCCCACCACCACGTGCACGCCCTTCAGAAAGCCCGGATCCCGCGACATGGCCGCCTCCCTAGCGTCCAGGATCCCCCGAACCTTGAGCTCCTTGGGCCCCGTGTAGCGGAAGATGTTGCCGGGGTCGCCAGGGATGCCCTTGCTCACGTTGCCCCCGAACAGCTTGAATATCATCATCGTGATCTGAACCCCGAGCTCCTTCGATGGGACAATAACCACCATCATCGGCGATTGGATGTCGTCGCGAGGCGTGTCTAGGTCGAGCGTCGACAGGGTGGGCAGCAGGAAGGCCAGGGTCTTCCCGGACCCCGTTGTGGCCTGCACCATCACATCGCTCCCAATCATCACCGACGGCGCAACACGACGCTGGATGGGGGTCGGGATTGGGTAACCCAGCTGAACGATCCTGCATGGGAGCGGGAGGGGTCGAGTATCGGCCGTCGGCGATCGGACGCGGTGATAACGCTGCCCAGCCGACACACAGGGGCCAGTGACCAACCAGGGCTTCGGGCGCCGCTGCGTACCTCTCCGCAAGCCAAGGCAGCAGTCCGAGCGCCAACCAGTCGGCATTCGTCACGTCCATCCCGTTGGCCTCCAGCTTAGCGGTGATCTCGTCCCGAATTCTCGCCGCCTGGGAGTAGTCCTCCTCGGCGATGGCCCTGCTCAAGGCCGAGTGGAGCTTGTTGAAGTCGTCGTCGCCGGCGCTGGGGGGCGCGGACGATGACGACTTGGCCGCGATACTCCGAGAGATACTAGCGCGCACCATCGGGCGCACGTACCCCCCCTTCCATTGGGGCCTTGCACGCGGCGCTGAGGGGCTCGGCGAGTGTGCCCCCTTCCTCGACGACGAGGAAAAGTGCGCCGAGGCCGCCCGCATCGCGACGTTTCGCATTTCCTGCAAAACCCCTCGTCCCCCCTCGTGGTGCACAGAGTCCAGATAGGGCTATCGGTCAAGAAAGGAGCAGGGGCTCATGAAGAGGTGCCGCGACCCAAGCCCCCACTTTGTGTGGCTGACCCCGGCAGGAACGCTGGAAACGTGTGCGGCTGGGCGATCTTCCCATCACGGGTGCCGCTTACACGCACCTCTTGGCGTTGTTTGACACTCGGTCGAGAACAAGATACCTCCCATCGGATCCCCACATCCACGTGCACGCCTTTGCGCGCACGTCTCGAAGACTCCACTCGGATTGGGTCCCCCACGCCGATTGCGCCCTCTGAGTCGCCCCGTTTGCCCCGATGTCGCTCGCTTCCCTGAGCCCGACTCTCACGCCTCCGTCTCTTCGTCGTCAGAGGTGCGCGGAGGTTGCGGAGTACGCTCCGGCCGCACGCCTTCACTTTCTCCAACACCCCTCCCCTTGATGGCCTCGGCAGCGGGTGCAGTCGAACCCCGAAGAGTGGTATCCCCCCCCGGAGCCCATCGCGAACCCCCGCCCTTGATGCAGGTCTGTCGTGATGTCGGCATCGAAGCCCTGTGTGATCGTCGGGAAGGGCAGGATCGGGCAGGCTCTCGTCGAGATGGGTCCCGGTGGCGATGTGCTTGTCGGTCGCGAGGGCGGCATCCCCGCGACGCCCGAGGGGCCCATCGTGGTGTGCACGAGGAATGATGTGCTCGATGAGGTGGTCAAACGCACCCCCGAGTCCCGCCGGAAGGACCTGCTGTTTGTGCAGAACGGCATGCTCCAGCCCTGGATGGATGCCAACGGCCTCGGCAGCAACACCCAGGCCCTCATCTTCTTTGCCGTGTCCAAGCTCGGGGAGAAGCCCAAGGACGGCAAGACCGACTTGAACCCCGAGGGTCTCACCGCCGTCACGGGGCCCCATGCCCAGGCCTTCGCCGACCGCCTTGCTGCCGGCGGCCTGTCGTGCAAGGTGCTGAGCGAGATCGACTACAAGAAGGCCATGCTGGAGAAACTTGTCTGGATCTCCGCCATCATGCTTGTGGGCGCCGAGCACCAGTGCCTAGTCGGGGACGTGGAGAGCAAGCATACGGAACAGGTCTCTGGCCTGTTCGCCGAGCTCGCAGAGGGCGGAGCTGCGGAGCTCGGTGTGACCCTCGACGACGGCACTGTCGCCCGCCTCCTGGCCTACTCGCGGTCGGTGGCGCACTTCCCCACCGCCGTCAAGGAGTTCGAGTGGCGCAACGGCTGGTTCTGGAAGATTTCCGAGAGGGAGATGGCCGCTGGAAACGCTGACCCCTTCCCCACACACTCGAAGATGCTCAAGGCCCAGGGCGTCATCTGACAGTGGCGCGGCGAGACCCTCCGCCGCCGCTGCCGCCGATGCTTGCCTGTTGAAGCGCGGTTGCCTCTAACACAGCGACGCGCGAGGTCGAAGGGGCAGAGTGACATGAAGCCCTTCCGAAAGACGGGTTTCAACCTCCCCCTGTCGGGGGGGGTCCTTTCCTCTGCGAGCCCGAGCTTCAGGACCTTGCACAAGCCGAGTGAGGCCCCGACGTCGCCCGCCCTGAATCACCTGCCGTCCCGGCAGCGTCGCCCGCGCTGCGCTCAGAAGCACACATGCCCAGATGCAACAAAAATGTACCCGCGAACTTCGACTCGGCTCGGCTCTTTTTGACCGTGCCGAGTGGCCTGCAATCGCAGACCTGAACACACCGGCCGGGCTCTCTGCGATCGCTGAGAATGATGACGAGGAGAGGTCAGGGGATCCAGAACAGCTGGAAGAGCTCGTGGAGGAACCGGAGTACTTCGTGACGTGAGTCTGCGCCTCCCGGCAACACATGCACCACATGC
>Ga0181583_10000445_pt1 | contig 29858 bp, 26 predicted proteins | sample 071ome_31_FD_132461 | JGI IMG/M metagenome (GOLD analysis project Ga0181583, IMG submission 132461) | Coastal salt marsh microbial communities from the Groves Creek Marsh, Skidaway Island, Georgia - 071405CT metaG (megahit assembly) | ecosystem: Environmental > Aquatic > Marine > Intertidal... | reverse complement strand
TTTGAATCATGTATCATGCCTTCATCAAACCCGGCCGGGCTCCCAGCCTCACAGACTTCATCTCCCATGGACAGAAGGGCAACCTTGAGCGGGAGGAAAACATCAAGCTGGTGTTCGCCAACAGCCGCCGCGAGACCTATTTCCGAAGGACCTAATCTTGTTCCGGCTCGCAGCACGATATCACCCGTCCGGACATTTTCGCCTCCGGGCCTGAAATTTGCACCTTTTCTGATCCCTTCCGGCAGGGTGATTTTTCCGTCTTTCCCGACCGTGCAGTATTCTTCCATCGCGACTGTATCCGGGCCGGCAGGCATGGGGGCACCGGTGAAGATTCGATATGCAGCGCCACGTTCGGCCTTACCCTGATAAGGATGGCCTGCCTTGATGGACCCAACTACAGGCAAAGAAGGGTTTCCGTGGGCAATATCTTCGGCATAGAACGCGTAACCGTCCACTGCGGCCGTATCCTGCTGCGGCACATCGATCCTGGCGATGACATCCTGCCGCAAGATATGCCCGAGGCAATCCTCAAGAGGTTGCATCCCATGATCAGCTATGGTGCTGACCTGATCAAGGATCAGGGTGAGGGCTGTGTCTAATGGTTTGTCATGGCGCCGGTTGTCATCCATCAGGGTGAGACCTTCTGATAATTACATCGGCTATCATGGCTGCATCGTTCAGATCAAGCACCGGAAGGTGGCAGTCCGGCAGGGTTGTGTCGGCGGCCACCGCAAAGATGCCCGGCCTTTCCGGGTAGAGAAAGGGATTGCCCGTTTCTGCCCGCCAGATTTCGATTTTGGGGAAGTCGATATCCTTGAATCCTTCCACCAGAACCATATCCGCGGGGCTCAACTCACCCAGAAGAGTGTTGAGATCGGCTTCAATGCCGTCAGGGGTTTCGGTGAAATGAACCCGGCGGCGCGATGAGGAGATCAGCATCTGCGTTGCGCCAGCCTTCCGGTGACGCCAGCTGTCCTTGCCCGGTGTATCCGGGTCAAAGGCATGATGTGCATGTTTGATGCTGGCAACACTAAACCCACGTTCACTGAGAATGCGGATCAGTTTTTCGGCAAGGGTTGTCTTGCCGGAGCCAGAGAAACCGGCAAGCCCGAAGACCATACCATGTCGGGTGGCATTAGGCAGATTCATTGTCATCAAGGGCCTTTCTGAAATAATCCCAGCCGGTGATGGCGGTCAGAATGGCAGCAGCCCACATCAGGAAAAGCGTTATCGTCGCAATTTGCCATCCTGCGGGGGTCAGGGGTGAGGCGATGGCAAAACCAATCGCAACCAGTTGCAGGGTTGTCTTGATTTTTGCAAGAGAGGTGACGTGAATTACCACCTGTTGTCCTGCCATAAATTCACGTAAGCCAGAAATAAACACCTCGCGGAAAAGGATAATCAGCGCCGGCAGAAACATGAGCCATCCCCATGTATCGCTGACTGGCAGGGCCAGAATACATCCCGCAACAAGCATCTTGTCGGCAATCGGATCAAGCATGCGTCCCAGGTTCGACACGGCATCAAACTGCCGTGCCAGCATGCCGTCGAGCCAGTCAGTCATGGCGGCAACGGCAAAAAGTATCAGGCCGGCAAATCGAAGATCAGCATCACCACTGGCAATAAACAAGGGGATAGCCGCGCTTGAGGTGATGCGGAATATCGTGATTGTGTTGGGCAGTTGCCTGATCATTTTTTGTTCCTTGAATTCATTCCACACTCTACCGATTGGTAAAGGTGGTTTCCAGTCTAATCAGGGTTCCGGGATGAATTACCGCTGTCATGGAACCAGCCGTAGATTGTCTCCGCGACCTGACGGCTGATGCCATCGACCTGTGTGAGGTCTGGGATGCCTGCCCTCGCCACGGACCGGGCAGAGCCAAAATGAGATAGCAGGGCCTTTTTCCTTTTGGCACCGATGCCGGGGATCTGATCAAGGGGAGAGCTCACGGCGGATTTCTGACGCCTTGCCCGATGCGCTCCAATCGCAAATCGGTGGGCTTCATCTCTGAGGCGCTGGAGGAAGTGCAGAACCGGGGTGTTCAGGGGCAGGGAGAAACTTTCCCTGCCGGGCTGGTGAAATTCTTCCCGGCCAGCGTTACGGTCCGGACCTTTGGAAATGGCAACGATGGGAAGATCAGTGATGCCAAGGTCATCCATGACCTCAAGAGCGGACGAAAGCTGTCCCTTTCCGCCATCCAGCAAGACCAGATCAGGCCAGACACCGGTCTGGCGATCCGGATCGTCCCGCATGGCACGCCTGAACCGGCGGTCAAGCACCTGCCGCATCATGGCAAAATCATCTCCGCCAAAGTCAGGTGTGTTTTCATCTCTGACAATGTTGAATTTGCGGTAGCTGTTTTTCACAAACCCGTCCGGGCCGGCAACAATCATCCCGCCCACAGCATTGCTCCCCTGGATATGGGAGTTATCATAGACTTCAATGCGTTCAGGTATGTCTTCAAGATCAAAAAGATCGCGAACGTCTTCAAGCATGGCCCGCTGGTTCTGACTCTGGGCCATCTCACGCATCAGGGCTTCGGTGGCATTGCGCTGAGCCATCTGCATCAGATTGCGGCGATGGCCACGTGACGGCACGCTGATCTGGATCCTGCGTTCCGCCCGTGAAGACAGAGCCTCGGCAATCAGAGGGGCCTGTTCGGGCAGAATATTCACCAGTATCTCCGGGGGAGCAGGCTTGTCGTCATAAAACTGGCCAATAAATGCCGCAAGGACAAAAGTGATTTCATCTTCAGCCTCATGCCGGGGAAAAAAAGACTTCGTGCCGTAATTTGACCCGTTTCGCATGAAGAAGACCTGAACACAACTTTTACCGCCTTCCTGATGAATGGCAATGATGTCGGCGTTGAGCTCACTTGGCAGATTGATATCCTGATGCGCTTGTATTGTTGTCAGGGCTCGTATCCGGTTACGCCATACGGCCGCTGTTTCGAATTCAAGTTCGGCGGAAGCGGCATGCATATTTTCAGCAAATTCCTGCTGGACTTCGCGCGACTCGCCACTCAGAAATCTTGCGGCCAGACGGACCTGTTCGGCGTAATCTTCGGGGCTGATCCGGCCGACACAAGGGGCAGTACATCTCTTGATCTGATATTGCAGGCACGGCCGGCTCCGGGCAGAAAAAATGGAATCCGAACATGTCCGCAACATGAAGGCCCGGGATAATTCGGTGATGGTCCTGTTCACAGCACTGGCGGATGCGAAAGGGCCAAACCATTCAGCTTTTCGTTTGCGGGGTCCGCGATGCTTGGCCAGTTGGGGCCAGTCGTGATCCTGGCTGATCATGATATAGGGAAAGCTTTTGTCATCCCGCAGCAGAATGTTGTATCTCGGCCTGAGCGTTTTGATCAGATTGGACTCAAGCAACAGGGCTTCGACCTCTGTCCGTGTTGTCACAATCTCCATTGCCATTGTCTCCGCCACCATGCGGGTGAGCCGGTTGCTGAGGGCGTTTGCCCGTGTGTAGCTTGTCACACGTTTGTTCAGAGCTCTGGCCTTGCCGACATAAAGCGCGTTGCCTTCTCTGTCCAGCATGCGATAGACACCAGGCTGCCCTGTCAGTTTTCGTGCCGTATCGCGTATGATCTTCAGGCCGCGCTGAAGATCTGCCGCCGGAGATGGGATGTTGTTTTCCTTTTTTTCTGCCATATCATTACCTTACCTCAAGACACTTTTTTTGCCAGCCCAAGCTGGAAGCAGATACGAGAATCGGCTGCCTGAGGTGCCATCAGGGTAATCCACCAAGCTTGTGGAAAAACATGTGGAAAAGAGGGGCGTTGACGGCAGAGATCCGCAGGAAACCGCCAAAATTACGTATTTGCTTAATTTTTAGGCACATTTTAATTTATATAAATAAAACAATACTTTAAATGATTGCAATAAAAAAAATACGAATTCTTCTAATCCTTTTTACGGTCAGGGTTTCAGAAATATGGCAAAAATGTTTTTCTGTGCATAATTTCGGGCAGGTTTCCTTAAGTTCTATTTATAAGCGTTAACTAATTATTTATTAGTGTTACACCCATGATTTGTAAGGCAAGATGCTTTTTCAAGCGGGTCGCCGTCGCTGCCGGCGTTGTTTTTCCTCTCGTTTAAAAGCGATGGAAGCACTGCTTCCCAACTCAAGTTCTGATGCTTCAAGGCGGCGAATTTCATCTCTGAGACGGGCGGCCTCTTCAAACTCGAGATTTGCGGCGGCGTTCTGCATAGCCTGTTCCAGATCAGAAATTGTCTGCCGGATATCTTTGCCAACCATGTGGCTGCCCTTACCGTCGGCATCCACTTCAACCCGGTCACCTTTTTCGTAGACGCTGTCAAGGATATCAGCAATCTGCTTGCTGACCGTTTCGGGGGTTATGCCATGCTTCGTGTTGTATTCCTGCTGTTTGGCGCGGCGCCTGTTGGTTTCGCTGATGGCAAAGTCCAGGCTGCTGGTAATGGTGTCTGCGTAAAGCAGTACGCGTCCGTTTACGTTTCGGGCGGCCCGGCCAATGGTCTGGATAAGCGATGTTCGGGAACGGAGATACCCTTCCTTATCGGCATCAAGAATGGCCACAAGCGCACATTCCGGAATATCCAGCCCTTCTCTCAGAAGGTTGATGCCTATCAATACATCAAAAACACCAAGTCTCAGATCACGGATGATTTCAATACGTTCCAGCGTGTCAATATCCGAGTGCAGATATCGCACCCGCACCCCGGCTTCATGCATGTATTCTGTCAGATCTTCAGCCATTTTCTTGGTCAGGGTGGTGATCAGCACACGAGATCCTGCAGCGGCCGCTTCAAGACATTCGGCAATCACATCATCAACCTGGTTTTCGGTCGGCCGGATAATGCACTCCGGATCAATCAGACCTGTGGGGCGAACCACCTGTTCGGCGAACACACCGCCGGTGCGTTCGAGTTCCCATGAGCCAGGTGTTGCGGAAATAAAGATGGTCTGTGGCCGGAACGCCTCCCATTCCTCGAATTTGAGCGGCCGGTTATCCATACAGGAGGGGAGACGGAAACCATGTTCTGAAAGGGTGCTTTTCCGGGCCCTGTCACCTTTGAACATGGCGCCGATCTGGGGCACGGTGACGTGGCTTTCATCAACGAAAAGCAACGCATCTTCAGGCAGATATTCAAAAAGGGTTGGCGGTGGCTCACCCGGCCCGCGTCCGGACAGGTAGCGTGAGTAGTTTTCAATACCGTTACAGACCCCGGTGGCCTCTATCATTTCAAGATCAAAAGTGGTGCGTTGTTCAAGGCGCTGGGCTTCAAGCAGCCGGCCCGCCCCCTCAAGTTCAGTCAGGCGGTCTTTCAGTTCATGCCGGATCAGCTTACTGGCCTGCTGGAGCGTCGGTTTCGGCGTGACATAATGCGAATTGGCAAAGATGCGTACACTTTCGAGTTCTCCTGTCCGGTGGCCGGTCAGGGGATCAAAACCTGTGATCGATTCAATCTCGTCACCAAAAAGTGAAATGCGCCAGGCACTGTCTTCGAGATGGGCCGGGAAAATTTCCACAACATCACCACGGACACGAAAACATCCGCGCTGAAATCCGGCATCGTTGCGGGTGTATTGCAATTCGGTCAACTGACGCAGAAGCACCTGCCGCTCAATGCAACCACCCTTATTCAGCCGGATCACCATGCTGGAATAGGTTTCCACCGAACCTATGCCATAGATGCAGGATACCGAAGCAACGATAATCACATCGCGTCGTTCCAGGAGTGCCCGGGTGGCGCTGTGCCGCATCCGGTCAATCTGCTCATTGATGGTGGCTTCTTTTTCGATATAGGTATCCGACCTCGGCACATACGCCTCGGGCTGATAGTAATCATAGTAAGAGACAAAATATTCGACCGCGTTGTCCGGGAAGAGGGATTTCATTTCACCATAAAGCTGTGCGGCCAGGGTCTTGTTCGGCGCCAGGATCAGCGAAGGTCTGTTCATCTTTGCGATGACATGGGCCATGGTGAAGGTTTTACCTGATCCCGTCACCCCAAGAAGAACCTGGTCACGTTCATTTTGCTCCAGCCCGGTCACAAGCTCTTTGATGGCGCCCGGCTGGTCGCCTTGCGGCTTGAACTCGCTCTTGAGGCTAAAGGGGATCGCCTCTTCCACGTCGTTGGCGAAGAGCGGTTTCATCGGATCGGCAGGGGGTGATGCGGTGTCCATGGAAATAATATAGGCTTCGTTGACCGATCACGGTAGGGGGCTGGACCATATTGATGCAATTTTTCCTTGCCTCGGTCCGCTTCATGATCCTATGAAAGGGTATACCGCACAAAATGGAAAAGGATCAAACCATGGCGCTTATAGCTGACCGCCTTTCTGTCATCAAACCTTCCCCTACTATAGCCGTATCAACGAAAGCCGCTGAACTCAAAGCTGCGGGGCGTGATGTTATCGGTCTTGGTGCCGGAGAGCCGGATTTTGATACGCCCGAGCATGTCAAGGAAGCAGCCCGCAAAGCCATTGCCGATGGTAAAACGAAATATACCGCTGTTGACGGAATACCTGAACTCAAGGAGGCCATCGTCGCCAAATTCAAGCGGGAAAACAGCATAACCTGCACCGCCGCTGAAGTGTCGGTCGGAACAGGTGGCAAACAGGTCCTTTATAACGCGTTGATGGTAACGCTCAACCCGGGGGACGAAGTGATCATTCCCGCACCGTACTGGGTATCCTATCCGGATATGGTGTTGCTTGCAGGTGGCACACCGGTGATGGTGGCATGCCCGGCTTCAGCCAGTTTCAAACTGACCCCGGAACAGCTGGAGATGGCGATTACGCCAAAAACAAAATGGGTTATTCTCAACAGCCCCTCCAATCCTTCCGGGGCAGGATATTCAGGGGATGAGCTCAAGGCACTGGCCGAAGTTCTGCGTCGTCATGACCATTTGTATGTCCTCACCGACGATATGTATGAGCATCTTGTCTATAACGATTTTGTTTTCACCACGATGGCCCAGATTGCACCGGACCTGCAGGACAGGATATTGACACTTAACGGGGTGTCCAAAGCATACTGCATGACCGGATGGCGTATTGGATACGCGACCGGCCCCAAGGAGCTGATCAAGGCCATGGCAAAACTGCAGTCGCAGTCCACCTCAAGCCCGAATTCAATTGCCCAGCACGCCGCGGTGGCGGCTTTGAATGGTCCGATGGATTTCATGGCCAGGAACCTCAAGGCTTTTGACAGCCGCCGCCAACTGGTGGTGGACGCACTCAACAAAATTGACGGTATTTCCTGCCCGGATCCCGATGGGGCTTTTTATGTCTTCCCTTCCATTGAAGGGCTGATCGGCCGCACCCGTCCGGATGGCGGTACCATCAGCAACGACAGTGATCTTGTCACCTGGCTTCTTGAGGATGGAGGTGTGGCCGCAGTCCAGGGTGTAGCTTTCGGGCTGGAGCCGCATTTCCGTATTTCCTACGCCACCAGCACAGAGGCGTTGGAGGATGCTTGCGGCAGGATCAGGGCGTCGGTGGAAAAACTGACCTGATCACGTAAAAGTGACCGCAAAGCGGTTCTGCGGACACATTCTGTCCATATTTAGGCCTTAGCTCTATTTCCGTATTCAAACAAATCCGGAGACATGGATATGCTGATTAAGCCGTACCGACCCTGGTCCTTAAGTGAAAACGATATCACACCGGAAACTGTCTATATGAGTAGGCGGTCCCTGCTTGCCGGCATGGGGCTTGGGGCCGCTGGTGTTATGGGCTTCGGGGTGATGCCCCGGGCGGCCTTTGCGGGCATCACGGGGTTTCCGGCATCACGCAATCCTGATTTCACGCTTGACCGTCCCTTAACCGACGAGGAAGAGGCCACGACCTATACGAATTTCTATGAATTCGGTTCGTCCAAGAATATCTGGCGCAAAGCTCAGAAACTTGAAATTGATCCCTGGGCGGTCACCATTGATGGCATGGTGGAAGAAGACATCACCATTGATGCGGCTGAACTGGTGGAAAAACTTGGCGGGCAGGAAGAGCGGCTTTATCGCCACCGCTGTGTTGAGGCATGGGCCATGGCGGTTCCGTGGACGGGCATTCCTCTTGAGCGGCTGGTCACCTTCGCCCGGCCGGATGCGGGTGCGAAATATCTGCGGTTTGAGACTTTTGAAGATAAATCCGTTGCCCCCGGGCAACGCCAGAGCTGGTATCCCTGGCCTTATGTTGAGGGCGTCACCATGGCAGAGGCAACCAATACACTCGCCTTTCTGGCAACCGGGCTATATGGCAAGGCCTTGCCCAAGCAGAACGGCGCTCCCATACGTCTTGTCCTGCCGTGGAAATACGGCTTCAAGTCGATCAAGTCCATACGCCGTATCACTTTTACGGATAAACAGCCGGTCAGTTTCTGGCAGGATCTACAGGCCAGCGAATATGGTTTCTGGGCCAATGTTAACCCGGAATATAATCATCCGCGCTGGTCACAAAAAACGGAACGGATGCTTGGAACCAACGAACGACGCGATACCCTCAAATATAATGGTTACGGTGAGTGGGTTGAAGGCCTCTACGCATCAATGCCGCAGGACAGGACACTGTTCTTCTAGGCGCGGGAATCTGCTTACGGATTGTGCTGAGAGCCACGGAGAAGTGCCGCGACTCTGGAGGTTTCGTCAAGCCTTGCGGTGCTGGCGGAAGGTAATTTCCGTTGCGTCAGATGCTGTGCCGGATAGGTGTGGCCGCATTCCTGCATGATCTCATGAAACCGGCCAATACGGCCGGTTTCCTTCCTGAACGCATAGGTATATACAGGCTTTCCCGAAAAGCAGGCCTCAGATGTCATGTTGACCGAATCGCTGGTAACAATCACAGCGTCAGCCAGGTCAAGAATGCCGGGATACGGGTTCTCCTCTTCGCCATCCCAGATATAAAAGGGTATGGGTGAAGATGATCCTCGTTCCACGCCCTGCCGGATGGCATCCCCGGCATGATCAAGGCTTCGTCTTGACGGCACGAAGACAAGGCTTGCATCCAAGGTGCCTGCGACGGTCGCCATAAATTCCCCGAGGTTTTTATAGTCCTGCCAGTTCACCTGATAGCGGCGGTTGCTGCCACCTGTCATGACTGCGAACACGGGTTTCGGCATGGTTCTTATTTTCGGGGCAAGTGATTTTCCTGCCTTTGCGATGAGATCATCCGACAACGCGTTAAGTGATCCGGTAGTGACGATAACGTTAGCGCCCCGAAGTCGATCATGGGAGGGCACAATCAGATAATCAAAGAGCGCCGGCGAAAGGCGGGGGTCCTGAACATGAATGGTTTTTGTCTGCCCTCCGGCATGGTGGCGGATGAGTATCGACAGGCCTGCCATGCGGCGACCGGTGGTGATCACCAGATCAGGCCATCCTTTTCCCGATGCATCAAGTAGCATTTCAGGCAAAGGCCAGCCAGGAATAAGGCCTAGATAAGGAAGGATTCTCAACAGACGTGGCGGATCTATCCGGAGGTATTCTATATCCAGCCCCATTTTTTTTGCGAGACCAATGGACTGGACTTCCATTCCCTTTGTTCCATCGCTCACAACCCAGCAGGTGCGGGCATCGGCAAGACTCTGGAATGTCGCGTGTGCAGATATCATGGAATAAAAATATATCCTGGATTGAAATATTGTAATAAACTTTCGTCTATATGAATATTTGATATCACATATAAGTTACAAATGCATTCCAGTGCATGACGGAAAGGATGCGGCCTCAAGACCATGGCAACACGTGTAAAGCTTGATGAAGTTGACCGTCGTATTCTTAAGGATCTTCAGGAAAACGGCCGCATCACCAATGTAGATCTTGCGAAGCGGATTGGTATTTCTGCACCGCCTTGCCTGCGCCGTGTCCGGGCACTGGAAGATGCAAATATCATCCGAGGGTATCACGCTGATGTTAATCATGAAGCACTTGGCTATACGGTCATGGTTTTTGCTTTTGTCGGTCTGTTATCCCAGGCGGAAGCCGATCTTCAGGCTTTTGAGAAACTGGTGGCACAATGGCCTGAAGTCAGGGAGTGTCATATGCTAGTTGGTGAGACGGATTTTCTTCTTAAGATCGTTGCCCATGACTGGGATGATTTTCAGCAATTCCTGACCACTAAACTCACTCCGGCCAAAAATGTAAGTCATGTCAAAACAGCTCTCGCCATCCGTTCGACCAAGGATGAACCCGGAGTGCCGATCACGCAGGACTGAGGCGTGAATCTTTATTTACGGCAAGGTTAAGATTTAAGGACAGATATTTCCACGACTTCGTAGGATTTAATGCCGCCGGGGGTGCGGACCTCGGCGCTGTCGCCGATACGTTTGCCAATCAACCCTTTGGCTATCGGAGAAGATGTTGAGATAAGCCCTTTGGACAGATCAGCTTCATAAGGGCCAACGATGGAATAGGTGCTTTCCTGATCGGTTTCTTCATCCGCTACGACAATACAAGTGCCAAAGGTCACGGTTTCACCTGAAAGCTTTGACGGATCAATGACTTCAGCTCTGCTGATGACATCTTCAAGTTCGGCCACACGTCCTTCAATAAAAGACTGCCGGTCACGGGCAGCATGATATTCGGCGTTTTCGGACAGGTCGCCATGTTCGCGTGCTTCGGCAATCGCCTTGATAACCTGGGGGCGATCTTCGCTTTTAAGTTTTGCTAACTCTGCCTTGATAACTTCAAGCCCAGAATAGGTGAAGGGAATCTTTTCCATCATTTTGTCTCATCGTTTACACGATGAAGATGTTAACCGCAGAATATCTGGAGAATCTACTGTTTTTTATCAGAAGACAGATAGTTCTGTATGGAACGAACAGCAAGGCTTCCGCTTTGCATGGTGCGGATTGCAATAACCGACGCTCTGGCTTCAGGTACAGTGGTGTAATAAGGGATGGAATTGCTCAGGGCCGTCTGGCGGAGGGAAAAGCTGTCCCGAATGGCTGCAGCCCCGTGCGCGGTATTGAAGACAAGATCAATTTTGCCGTCGACCATATAGTCAACCGCATGTGGCCGGCCTTGCATGACCTTGTTTACGGTTTCGGTTTCAATGCCGTTTTCATTCAGTGCGTGGGCAGTGCCGGAGGTGGCAATGAGATTAAATCCGATATCCTTAAGCTCACGGCAAATCGCAATCATATCCGCCTTATCATCATCCTTAACGGAGATGAATACGTTACCCTTAAGCGGAAGATGCACATTTGCGCCAAGCTGGCTTTTGGTAAACGCATGGGCGAAATCAGGCCCGATACCCATCACTTCACCAGTTGACTTCATCTCCGGGCCTAGGAAGATGTCCACACCCGGAAACCGCGAGAATGGGAAGACCGCTTCCTTGACCGCAACATGGGTGAGCGTTTTTTCCTCAAGGTTAAGATCGGCAATCTTTTCACCTGCCATCACACGGGCAGCCATTTTGGCAAGCGGTATGCCGGTTGCTTTGGCAACGAATGGCACGGTGCGCGACCCACGAGGGTTTACTTCCAGCAGGAAGACCTCTTCATCCTTGATCGCGTATTGGACATTCATCAGCCCGACAACACCAAGTGCGTGGGCCAGGTCTTTTGTTTGTGAACGTATCTCAGCAATCACATGCTCAGACAGGTTCTGAGGTGGCAGAGAGCAGGCGCTATCGCCGGAATGAATGCCAGCCTCTTCAATATGTTCCATGATGCCGCCGATAAACACGTCTGTGCCATCTGCAAGTGCATCCACATCCACTTCGGTTGCATGGCTGAGAAATCCGTCGATAAGAACAGGGTTGTCGCCGGACACCACCACTGCCTCTTTCATGTAGCGTTCCAGATCCGACATGGCGTGAACAACTTCCATGGCCCTGCCACCCAGAACATAGGATGGCCGGATCACCACAGGCAGGCCGATCTTCTCAACAATTTTACGGGCTTCTTCGGGCGAATGGGCGATGCCGTTGGGTGGCTGTTTGAGCGCGAGTTTATGGATGAGCTGCTGAAAACGCTCCCTGTCTTCGGCCAGATCAATCGCATCAGGGCTGGTGCCGAGTATCGGGATTTCAGCCGCTTCAAGAGCGGCGGAAATTTTAAGTGGAGTCTGCCCCCCAAGCTGAACGACAACTCCTTTTACACTGCCGTTGGACATTTCAGTTTTGATGATCTCAATCACATCCTCGGCGGTCAGCGGCTCAAAATAAAGCCGCTCTGAGGTATCGTAATCCGTTGAAACCGTCTCCGGATTGCAGTTGATCATGATGGTCTCATAACCTGCCTCTCTAAGTGCATAGGCAGCATGAACACAGCAATAGTCAAACTCGATACCTTGTCCGATCCTGTTCGGTCCACCACCCAGTATTACCACCTTCTCCCGGTCAGATGGTCTCGCCTCACAAGTCTGGCCGGATGTCGCTTCGTAAGTGGAATACATATATGCCGTCTCAGAGGCAAATTCCGCGGCGCAGGTATCAATCCTCTTGAAGACGGGATGAATGCCAGCTGATTTCCGGCGAGCGCTGATATCCTTCTCTGAGCATCCTGTCAGTTCAGCGATCCGTGCATCACTGAACCCCTTGGATTTGAGAAGCCTCAGGGCAGAAGGGTCTTCCGGCAGGCCGTGATCACCCAGATTCTGCTCAAGTTCGACGAGTTCAGCAATCTGATTGAGAAACCAGCGATCCCAGTGTGTCCAGGCAGCTACCTCATCAACGGAATATCCCCTCGCCAGCGCAGCAACGATGCGGCGCAGCCGGTCAGGCACTTGTTCCCCGAGCCAGCCTGCGATCACATCTGTCAGGTTGGCACCATCATCAAGTGCGGGTAAGGGTACGGGATTAAGCCCGGTCAACCCTGTTTCAAGAGACCGGAGTGCTTTCTGAAAGGATTCCTGAAACGACCGACCAACCGCCATGGTTTCCCCCACGGATTTCATCGATGTGCTGAGTTTGTTTTCTGCGCCGGGGAATTTTTCAAAGGTAAAACGGGGGATCTTGGTGACGACGTAATCGATCGTTGGCTCAAAGCTTGCCGGCGTTGCGCCATGGGTGATGTCGTTGTCAAGTTCGTCGAGGGTGTAACCGATGGCCAGTTTGGCTGCGACCTTTGCAATAGGAAAGCCTGTCGCCTTTGAGGCAAGGGCAGACGAGCGGCTGACGCGGGGGTTCATTTCAATAACAAGCTGCCGGCCAGTTTTGGGGCAGACGGCAAACTGGACGTTTGATCCCCCTGTATCGACCCCGATTTCCCGCAATACGGCGATCGAGGCATCGCGCATTTCCTGATATTCCTTATCGGTCAGGGTCAGGGCAGGCGCAACAGTCATACTGTCACCGGTATGAACCCCCATCGGGTCAATATTTTCAATCGAGCAGATAATAATGCAATTATCCGCCTTATCGCGGACAACTTCCATTTCGAACTCTTTCCAGCCCAAAACGGATTCTTCGATCAGCACTTCATGAACCGGGGAAAGGCGGAGACCACCACTGACAATCTCTTCAAACTCTTTGGTGTTATAGGCGATGCCCCCGCCTTCGCCGCCGAGGGTGAAGGACGGCCGGATAATGGCCGGCAGTCCGACAAATTCCAGTGCTTCCAGTGCATCCTCAAAGGTGTTGACCAGTCGCGAACGCGGGCTTTCAAGCCCGATCTTGTCCATGGCTGACCGAAACAACTGCCGGTCTTCTGCTTTTTCAATGGCGTTGATGCTGGCACCTATCAGCTCAACCCCGAGTCTTTCAAGGGTGCCGTCCTTGGCCAGTGCCAGAGCCGTGTTGAGGGCAGTCTGTCCACCCATCGTCGGCAACAGAACATCAGGCTTTTCAACCTCGATGATCCGGGCGACGGTATCCGGGGTAATAGGTTCAATATAGGTGGCATCGGCCATGCCCGGGTCGGTCATGATTGTCGCCGGGTTGGAGTTAACCAGTATTACGCGATACCCTTCTTCGCGCAGTGCCTTGCAGGCCTGAGCGCCAGAATAATCAAACTCGCAAGCCTGGCCGATGATGATGGGCCCGGCACCGATGATCATAATCGAGGATATATCATCACGACGCGGCATGGGTTGTCTTTCTTATCAAATCGGTAAAACGGCTGAACAGATATCGGGAATCATGCGGCCCGGGTGAGGACTCAGGGTGGTACTGCACTGAAAAAACAGGGAGTTCACGGTGACGCAGGCCTTCGATACTGCCATCAAAAAGCGAAATATGGGTGACCTCAAGATGTGGCGGAAGACTATCCGGATCAACAGCGAAACCATGGTTCTGGCTGGTGATTTCGATGCGGCCTGTACTGAGGTCCTTTACCGGGTGGTTGGCGCCCCGATGGCCCCTTTTCATCTTGAAGGTTGCGGCCCCAAAGGCTTCGGCTATCAGTTGATGACCTATGCATATACCAAAGACGGGCAAACCTGCCGCAGCCAGTTTGCGAATTTCTTCGGCCGCATATGATGCTGTGGCGGCCGGATCCCCGGGGCCGTTTGAAAGGAAAATACCGTCGGGCTTCAGGGCGATAATATCTGATGCTTTTGTCGTCGCCGGCACAACCTGAATTTCACACCCTTCTTCTTTAAGGCAACGCAGGATATTCTGCTTGCATCCGTAATCAAGGGCGATGATCCGCAATGAAGTATCGCTGTTTGTCAGATAGGTGTCGGTGGTCTTATCCCAGATGCTGTCCTGCCAGGTCCCGGGTGCATCCCTTGTCACGCTCCGGGCCAGATCCATCCCTTTAAGGCCGGGCCAGTCACGAGCCATTTCCAGAAGCGCGTCGCGATTGAATTCTCCGCGATAATTTACTGCAATGACTCCGTTCGGCGCACCCTTTTCCCTGATGCGCTGGGTCAGTGCCCTTGTGTCGATGCCGCCAATTCCCGGCAAGCCATTGTCACTGAGCCACTGAGATAAGGATGAACTGGCACGATAATTAGAAGCCTCTCCGGGGCGTTCGCGGGTGATCATCCCGAGTGCTGAAGGGGTCGAGGTTTCAATATCTATACTGTTAGCGCCGACATTGCCGATATGTGGAAAGGTAAAGGTGATTACCTGGCCGGCATAGGACGGGTCTGTCATGATTTCCTGATAGCCGGTCATGGAGGTGTTAAAGCATACTTCACCGACGCGAATGGTCTCCGCGCCGTAGCCCGTGCCTTCGAAAATCGTTCCGTCGTCAAGAATCAGTAATGCTGTTGGGGTATGAATGTGCTGGGTGAGTCTGTCGAGAGCCGTTTGTTTCATCCGTATCCTGCTGCTTCCTTTTTAAGAAGCCCCGAAAGTTGGATCTTTCTACGCGTATCCGGTCAGTGGCGTCAAGTCCGTCTGGTTGTAAATTTCCAAAAAGATCACATATACCTTGAAGGCCTGGTATGGCTGGTCTAGAAAGGGCCACAATTAAGGGCGAAAGCACTGCGGGAGCCAGATATGCGTGATCAGTTGAAAACAGCGATGAAAGATGCGCTTAAAGGTGGAGACACCAAGAGACTTGGCACATTAAGGCTGATAACCGCCGCGCTCAAAGATCGGGACATTGCGGCACGGTCCAAGGGGCAGACCGACGGAATTAGTGATGAAGAGATCCTCTCTATGCTTCAGACGATGATAAAGCAGCGCAAGGAATCCGCACGTCTTTACCGGGAAGGTGGCCGTGATGAGCTTGCGGCGGCTGAAGATGCGGAAATTACCGTCATATGCAGCTTTATGCCGGAACAGATGGATTATGATGCGGTCGCAAAGGCCATCCGGACGGCTATTGCCGAAACAGGTGCCGAATCCATAAAAGACATGGGAAAGGTGATGGGCTTTCTCAAGCAGAATTATGCCGGGCAAATGGATTTTGCCGCCGCCAGCGCCTCTATTAAATCCACGCTTATGGGTGATTAGCGAGGCAAGATTTTCAGATTTTCTGTTGATGTTGTGTCCGGAAAAAGCGCAAGACTAGGTTGCTATACTAATTGATGATCTGAAATAATTCAGTGCTTGCTCTATCACAAAAGAAAGTGATGCCATGGCTCTGCCGCAACATTTCATGGATGAGCTTCGCCGGAGAATAACGTTATCTTCCGTTGTTGGGCGGCATGTTAAGCTCAACCGGCGCGGCAACAGACTGGTCGGGTTATGTCCTTTTCACAACGAGAAGACGCCGTCGTTCCATATTCGCGATGATGAAGGGTTTTATCACTGCTTTGGCTGCGGGGTAAGCGGTGATGCCATTTCGTTTCTGCGGGAGAAGGAGGGTCTTGGTTTCATGGAAGCTGTCCGCACCCTTGCCGATATGGCAGGGCTTGCTGTGCCCCAGTCAACCCCGGAAGACGCTGCGTTTACCGAGCAGCGTAACACCCAAATGATTATTCTGGATGAAACGGCGAGGCAACACCAATCGGCGCTTGCCGAAGATGGCAATCCGGCACGTGCCTATCTTGAAAGGCGCGGAATTAGTCAGAAGATGATCGATGCATTCCGGTTGGGGTACGCAAAACCTCGCGGTCTTGTTGATGCCATGGCTCGATTTGGCCATTCCCCCGAAGCGTTGATCGAGGCAGGTGTTGCCCGCAGATCTGACCGTGATCAGCAAGTCTATGATTATTTCCGGAACAGGCTGATGTTTCCGATATCGGATATGCGGGGCCGGATCATTGCATTTGGTGCACGTGCCCTCAGCGATGATCAGCAGCCGAAATATCTCAATTCTGGTGAAAGCCCTCTTTTCCAGAAAAAAGCCGTGCTTTATGGCGCGCATCTGGCCCGGGTTGCGGTTCGGACAAACCTTCCCCTCGTTGTCTGCGAAGGGTATATGGACGTGATCGCCATTCACCAGGCCGCTGTTGCGGCTGCTGTCGCGCCTCTTGGTACGGCACTTACCGAAGATCAGATCAGGCTTCTGTGGCGCATGGATGAACAGCCGATGCTGTGTTTTGACGGTGATGATGCCGGTCGGAACGCGGCGCTGAAAGCACTGATTCGTGCGCTTCCTCTGTTGGAGCCCGGAAAAAGTTTCCGGCTGATGTTGATGCCACCCGGCCGGGATCCCGATGATATTCTTCGCGATGACGGGGCTGATGCCTTCAGGGAGCTCATGTCCGGGTCCATTTCATTTCTGGATGGTCTCTGGAATGGTCTGCTTGAGGCGCATCAACTGGATGACCCGGCATCACGTGCTGCCTTCTGGCAGAATATCCGCCAGCATATCCGGCAGATCGGTAACGGGCAGATGCGCGCATCCATGGGGGATGAGGTTGAACGGCGTATTGCCGGCATGCGGCAGGCAACCCGGGGCCAGTCGTCCCACCCAAAGTATCAGCACCTTCGCCCCGCTGCGCGACCGAAACTGCAGTCAGATCCAAGAGCACGCGTGATACTAAGCCTTCTGGTTGAACACCCTGAACTGGTGCATGATTTTTATGAACAGATCAGCATGTTAAAATTTGATGACGAAAAGTTGGAAAAACTTCGTCAAACTGTTATAAATGCTATAATTATGAATTCAGACCTTGACGAAAATATCCTTCGTCAGCATTTAAGTGAATACGGATTTGAACATATCAGAGGGAATACCTTGCTTGATGGAATGGAAACTCGCGTTCGATTTGATCCATCAGCAATAAGCCTCGATGAGGCCCGCGCAAGATTATCTGAAGTGATTAAGCTGGAAGTTCGCAAGTTACACTCTGGCAAATCTCAAGGTGGATTGCGAAAACCAAGCTGACGTTAGACGGGTTAAAAATGGCGCAAAAAGCACAGAAGAAACAAGACGATACCAGCAAGGCTACGGATCCAGCAAACGATAGTGCTGCTTCTGATGGTGTAATGGTTGATGGCAATACCGAAGCCATGCAGGCGCTTATGGCTGCGGGCAAGGAACGTGGCTATATCACCCATGATGAGCTGAATAAGGCACTGCCCCAAGGCGAGCTGACATCAGAGCAGATCGAAGATTTTATGTCTGAGCTCAATTCGATTGGTGTCAATATCGTCGACAGTGCCGAAGGCGATGATGCCGCCGAAGAGGAAGAAAATGAGAAAACTTCCGGCAATCTCAGTGATGACGCCCGCGGATCAGATGACCCTGTTCGTATGTATTTGCGTGAAATGGGCAGTGTCGAGCTCCTGACACGTGAAGGTGAGATTGCCATTGCCAAGCGTATAGAAGCAGGGCGCGAATTGCTTATGGGTGGGATCTGCGAATCGCCGCTGACCATCCGGGCTTTGCTCCAGTGGCGGGACATGATCGATACCGGTGAAGTTCTCCTGCGTGACCTGATTGACCTTGATGCTACATTTACCCTGTCGAACCGTTCCGAAAATGCAGACCTTGACGGTCTGCCTGAAAACATGGGCTCCGGGGATGTGATCGAGGGCAGCTCGCGCGATATCGATGATGACGACGAAGACGACGACGAAGAAGATGAAGCAGAAGGTGATGGCGAGGGCGATGGTGAAAACACATCAACGCGCGACAGCAATCAGGCGGATACCGAAAGCGATGATCTGAGCATGTCTCTTGCGGCCATGGAAGAGGCTGTACGTGACGATGTCATTGAGAAAATTGACCTTGTGGCTGTTACATTCAAGGAATTGAGCCAACTCCGGGATCGCCGGCTTGCCACTATCAAGAGAGGAAGCAATCCGTCAGCCAAGACCGAACAACGCTATAACGAGCTACGAATCCTGCTGATTGAGCAGATGGACGGCATCCTGCTCAACGCAAATCGTATTGAAGCGCTGATGGAGCAGCTCTTTACACTTAACCGCCATCTTTCATCGCTGGAAGGCCAGATGCTCAGGCTGGCTGAAAAAAGCGGCATCAAGCGTCCGCAATTCCTGCAACACTGGACTGGCCGGGAGGTTATCACCAACTGGCCGGGTGAGGACGCCTCCAGCCGTGCGTGGGAAAAATTGCTTACAAAACATGATGATGAGGTTTCTGAAATCAGAAAATCCATCATTCAGATGATGTCTGAAGTCGGAATGACCGTAGCCGAATTCAAGGAGCTGGTTCAGGTCATCCAGCGTGGTGAGCGTGAAGCCTCCCGTGCCAAAAAGGAAATGGTTGAAGCCAATCTGAGATTGGTGATCTCGATTGCCAAAAAATACACCAACAGGGGCCTGCAGTTTCTGGATCTTATCCAGGAAGGCAATATCGGCCTGATGAAGGCGGTGGATAAATTTGAATACCGGCGCGGCTACAAATTTTCAACCTATGCCACGTGGTGGATCCGTCAGGCGATCACCCGGTCCATTGCCGATCAGGCCCGGACTATCCGTATTCCTGTTCATATGATTGAGACGATCAATAAACTGGTCCGCACGTCACGGCATATGTTGCATGAGATCGGCCGTGAGCCTACACCGGAAGAGTTGGCGGAAAAACTGTCCATGCCGATCGACAAGGTCCGTAAGGTGCTGAAGATTGCCAAGGAGCCCATCAGTCTCGAAACACCGGTCGGTGACGAGGAAGACAGTCATCTTGGTGATTTTATCGAAGATAAAAACGCAGTTCAGCCGCTGGATGCAGCTATCCATTCCAATCTGAGAGAGACAACAACCCGTGTGCTGGCAAGTTTGACCGCGCGTGAGGAAAGGGTGCTCCGGATGCGTTTTGGCATCGGGATGAACACCGATCACACCCTTGAGGAAGTCGGACAACAGTTCAGTGTTACCCGCGAACGTATTCGCCAGATTGAAGCAAAAGCTCTCCGCAAGCTGAAACATCCTTCAAGATCAAGAAAACTGCGGAGTTTTCTTGAAAGCTGATCCCTTTTCCTGCTATGCGTTGGAAGTCGCGATTCCGGCGCTGGGGGCCTGTAGTTCAAATGGTTAGAACGCACCGCTCATAACGGTGTTGTTGGGGGTTCAAGTCCCTCCGGGCCCACCACCCCCCTCTTGCATATATGAAGCCGGATAAAAGGAACCTCATAAAAGGGTTTGCCGAGGTCAGAAACCACCGCTGGCAAGGCCGTGTATCTGTGCTTCAATAAACAGGGTTTTGCCGCCCCCAAGCTCAACCAGATTCACGCGCCGTTCCGCGCTGAGGTTTACCTGTCTTGCCCCTGCGGATGTGGCCTTTTCTTCTGCTTCCTTAAGGGCGGCATCTTCAGCAAAATTAAGCGCGGCATCCATGGATTGGAAATCCTGCGGTCCCTGATGGAGATGTACGCGAAACGTACCGTCGCTCGGTTGCGTTATGGTAATTGTTGCACGCTGACGAATCGAGCCTGCCGCCGCACCAACGGCGCCGGCGACATCGGCATCCGCCGGCACAATTAACTCAGCGCCGAGCACGTCGGCGATGGCAGGGTAGTGACACGCCGCCGAAGCTCCGAGTGCAATGAGGGGACGTTCAAGTTTGATTGATGTCCGGACAAGCGGTTGTGTTGAGGTTTGGCCGCCTTTGCTGGCCGCATCGGAAATGAGCGTTTCAATGATCATGTTCCCGCTGGCCGCATTCTCCCCCATATCCTGATGGGCGAAGGAGGCATCAAGGAGAGCAAGGGCGGATTGCACCGTCAGGCGCTCCAGAACCATCTTTGCAAAGCGTTCGGCATTTTCAGCCTGAGCAACGCCTGCGCCGGTCCGTTGCCGGGCCATGAGTTCTGCGCCCTTCATGGACGCGCTCTTATCCAAACCCTTGAAATGTCCGAGTATAAGGGCTGCATCTGTCGGGGTGAAACCTGCTATGGCCAGAAGTCCGCGTCCCACAAGCCGGTCTATTGCGCCGATGGCAAGTCGGGTCTGGGCAATGCCGGCTATCGGCTGAAGACCTTTTTCAAGGCATTGTCTTGCCATGGCGGCTTCGGATCGTGTCAGCCATGATGGAGGCTCTCCATCAAAAAGAGGGAGCACAAATCGTCCGTCCAGGCCGGAGGGAACAGGGTTGAGCATCTGTTCATCCAGCCAGTTCAAGACGCGATCATTGTCCCTGGCCAGAACAGCCAGAGGTATGACGCGGCGCGGGCCAAGCCGAACGCCCCCTTTTGTTCCCCGGTCAACAAGGCGAACTTCGCTGTCACCACCCAGCCCGCCTGTGCGAATGGCCGCAGCTTCGACCATCGTTGACCAACCGCCGATAGTGGCGCCGCTTTTGGAGAGTCGGGGGTAACCACCTTCGAGAACAGCTATATCTGTTGTTGTACCGCCAATATCAGCGACGAGGGCATCTTGGTGCCCCACCAGATGCGCCGCACCGGAAAGACTTGCAGCAGGTCCGGAAAGGATTGTTTCCACCGGTCTCAATCGGGCGAACTCTGCGCTGACAAGTGATCCGTCACCCTTCACCACCATCAATTCAGCTTCAAGCCCTGCCGAAGAAATGATCGCATCGGTCGCGGTGATCTGCTGATCAAGGAGATCAATCAGTCGTGCGTTCAGCAACGCGGTAAGGGCACGCTTTGGCCCGCCGAGGGATGACGACAATTCGTGTGAGCAGGTGACAGGAAGGCCAAGTTTTTCCCTCAGGATCTGCCTTGCCTCAATTTCATGTTCAGGATTGCGGACAGCAAAATGACCGGCGATGGCTATCGCGCTGATTTCCCGGCCGTATTCTTCGGCAAAGCGGAGTAGAGCCGCCGTATCAAGAGGGGATTGTGGTCTGGCATCTGTTTTATGACCGCCAGCAATCCAGGCAACCGGATCCGAGCCCAGCACAGTACCAAGATTGTTCCGGTTGAGGGCATTTTCTTCAAATCCGATCATGATGAGACCAACGCGTCCGCCCATTCCCTCAACAACAGCATTTGTGGCAAGAGTGGTTGAAAGGCAGATACGTCTCACCTCAATTTTCTTGCCGGACGGGAGTTCATCAAGCGCCGCGGTTATTGCCTGTCCAAGACCGACAGAGAGATCTTCCCGGGTTGTCGGAGATTTGGCTTTAGCCACCAATTCACCGCTTTCGGAATTGATGATGGCGGCATCGGTGAAGGTGCCGCCGGTATCAAGGCCAAGAATATATGCCATGGATTATTCCTCAGGCCTGGAGGGAAGGCGGCTTGGATTGTGTTGCGACCGCTTCGGTGATGAAACGCGCAATACCAATGCCAACCTGATTGCCGTTGTGCGGATTGGTCAGGCTTTCCCGGCCTTCTTCCAGCCGGTCACCGGCAATAATGTCTTTCCGTATATCAAGGATTGCGTCAACCAGTTCAGGGGTGAATTCGGGATGGCCCTGCAGGCAGACAACAGTATCGCCGATAGTAAAGCCCCCGATAGGGCAGAAGGTATCTCCGGCAAATATACGAGCGCCTTCCGGCGCTTCAACCACCTGATCCTGATGCATGTAAAGAAGGGTAAGGCAGTTCTCCTGATCATCAAAGTAGGGTGGAACATCCTGCATGGGCATGCTGCGCACACCTACACCCCATCCCTTGGGAGATTTCACCGCCTTACCGCCCAGAGCTTCGGCAATGATCTGGTGACCAAAGCAAATTCCTACGAGTGGCTTACTTTTGGCGTGGATATCTCTGATGAGTGATTTGAGCGGAGCAATCCATTCCAGGTCATCGTAAACACCTGCGGCACTGCCCGTAACAAGATAGGCGTCATAGGCATCGATATCTTCAGGAAACTCGCCCAGCCGAACCTGAACAAATGAAAGGTCCAGATTATCCGCAGACGCGAAAAGTCTTCGGAACATCTCTTCATATTTGGGGATATTGTCAGGTATCTTGGGGTTGTTTTCCCCGGCCTGTAAAACGCATAGACGGATCATGAGGTCACCCGCGCAAAGCCTTTATGATGTTGCTGCTGGCAGTTACTCTAAATCTCCTTCTTCGCAGGATCAACAGGATTTAGCTTTCTGTCTTGATCAAGGCGATCAAGGCTGTCTTTCAGGACAAAAATCCTGATTTCACTGGAAAGTCCACCCACCGTTTCCCCTTTTGCCAATTGAGCGGTGCGTTCGATATCAATGCTGGCAACAAGGCCGCTCAGCGAAATTCCCTGCCGCCGGGCAATATCAGCCAGTGCAAGCCAGAAAGGCTCTTCAAGAGAAACCGATGTCCGATGTCCTTTGATACTGAGAGACCGTTTAATCATATCCTGTATCTTGTCTCCTACATCCCGATCAGGCGGCTGTGAAAAATGACCCGGCCCATGATGTTGATCCTGTCTTCCGAAATTTCGTAAAAAGCATCTCCGTTCTGGCCGATATGAAGTAATGCGGCAGGGCCGCTTGTGTTCTGTTCAATATGCCGGACACGTATATTCTCCCCTGTATCAATGGCAAAGTACCCGGCACGGAGCGGCTTTGTGTCTGCCGTGTCAAGTATCACCACATCACCTTGCCTGAATGTAAAGTCAGCGGTGCCTTCATCAAGCACGGCCAACCGCATCATCTGAGAAGGCGCAGATGAATTCTTTTTCAGAACCGAAGCCGGGATGTGCCAGGGTGTGCCGGCAAACCTCATCTGAGAAGGATGATCAACATACTCAATCCTGATCAGATCGCCGGAGATTTCATCAGGACCGGTTGTTTCCCATTCATGAGAAGTGGAGGAGTCGGAACCGGACCCGGAACGTAATCTGGCTTCGTTAACACGAAGTAGTCTGGCCAGGCGACGACGAATCTGCTCGGGAAGTGCGCGCGGGGAACCCCGATAGACATATTGATGAAGGTAGGCGTGATTTCGCCCGAGATACAGCGACAACTGTTTCAGGCTCCACTTCTCAGGATGAGAGGCAATGGCCTGAAGAAGGTTCTGTCTGCCCCGGCACAGGGATTTATTTTGGGAGGATGGCTGAGAAAGAAAGGCCATGATGAATTGACCAATTTGGATGATTAAAAAATAAGAAGAATCCTATTATTTTCTCGCTCACTTTTCAACCCCCCTTACCTTTAGGAGCGTCCTATGACCATAAAACCCCATAAAGATTCCTCACCGGGCGTCTGTCTGCGCCATGTTCAGGAAGAGTTGAGCAAGGCAATGGCTGTGCTACAGATTCTTCCTGTTACTGCCTTTGACAGGCCAGGCAAACCCCGCTCGTCCTGGCCATCCTATATGCAGGGTCTTGGGGTGGTGTGTGGAGGGACCAGAAAAGTGATACGGCGAAAGGCAACGCCGGATGAAATATCTCATATGGAGTACTGGATCGAATTGGCAGGTCGGCTGGAGGAGGGTGTGCGCCGTATAGTGTTGGCCAGGGCTGGTCGTATCCCCTGGAGGCGACTTGCGGAAATAGATGGACGGAGCCATACCACGCTCAGAAAAATTGAACGGTCCGGCCTTGAGGCTATTGCGGCAGCGCATCGAAATATGCAACAGGATCATGAAAGAAGGCTTTTTAAGATGTCGCAAAAAATTTGTTCTTGACATTGTTTATAAAATAGGATATATCCTATTATAAGATCAGGAATTGTTTCTCGTAAAGGGGTTGGCGCTTAATGGGCCAGCCCTTTTGCTATTTCAGGACAACCATGTGATGGGCCAGACGGGCGACGACAAGACAAGACGCATGGAAAGGTTTCTGAGGGCTCTCGCAGGAACAGGAAATATTTCCGCCTCCGTGCGTGAAAGCGGTCTTTCGCGAAGCACCGTCTATTTCTGGCGGGCTCATGATTATGAATTTGCCAAAAACTGGGATGATGCGCTGGCTGAAGCCACAGACAAGCTCGCGTATGAGGCCCGGCGTCGGGCGCTCGATGGGATAGAAGTGGTGCAATATTTTCGGGGTGAACCGGTGGGCACCATCCGTAAATATTCAGATCAGTTGCTGATGTTTCTTCTCCGTGCGTATCGACCATCAATTTATAAACCAGGCTCGCGGCGAGGGCCAGATCAGGTGTGTGATGCCAGTCAGGCAAGAAAATCACTTCTTCGGAAAATGGCAACATTTGATAAGGGTGATGACGACGGATGAGCGTCAGCGCCTGATAGATCAGCTGACCCATGCTGAGATCGAATTTCTTTCGCATTGCTGGGAAATATGGGCACGGCCAAAGCAACTTCCGCCACCACTTCCCTGGAGGGTGTGGCTGCTCTTGGCAGGAAGGGGTTTTGGCAAGACGCGGGCCGGTGCGGAATGGATCAGGGCTATGGCGCAGGAAGGAGCGAAAGGCCAGCTTGCGCTTGTAGGCGAGACGAGCCACGACGTGCGGCACGTGATGATCGAAGGGCCATCAGGTATCCTTTCCGTCACGCCCGCCGCAGAGCGGCCGGACTGGTACCCGTCGCAAAGGGTGCTGAAGTGGCCAAACGGAAGTACGGCCAGATGTTTCAGTGCGAGCGATCCCGATCAACTGCGCGGACCAGAGACGGAATTTGCCTGGTGCGACGAGATTGCCAAATGGCCTTATGAGGGTGCATGGGACAACCTGATGCTGGGACTTCGGGCAGGTGATATGCCCAGAGTGGTTGCAACAACCACGCCGCGGCCGAAAAAATGGATCATTGCGCTTAGCCGCCAGCCTGATGTGGTGATAACCCGGGGAAGCAGTTATGAAAATGGGGCTAATCTGGCGCCGGGGTTTCTAAAGACGGTTCGGGCCAGGTACGGATCCCTTGATATCGGCCGACAGGAGCTTGAGGGCTTTCTCCTCGAAGAATATCCGGATGCCTTGTGGAATCGGGCTGATCTGTCCCTGATCAGGAAACCGGCACCACAAAGGTCTGATCTGACCCATGTGGTTATCGGGATTGACCCGGCTCTTGGCGGTGCCGACCAGACCGGAATAATCGTGGCAGGACGGGATGCCGAAGGCTGTTTGTGGGTGCTGGAAGACGCATCGCGTCATGCACCGCCAAACCAGTGGGCAAGACGTATAGCACAGCTCAGCAGAACATGGCGGGCCAACCGGCTGGTGGCCGAAGTCAATCAGGGCGGGAATCTTGTCACTGATGTCCTGCGTTCGCAAGGTATCCGGCTGCCGATCCAGACAGTGCGTGCACGCCATGGCAAAGCACTTCGGGCTGAACCGGTGGCCGCAGCCTATGCCGAAGGGAAGGTTTTCCATGCGGGCAGATTTGATGCGCTGGAGGATCAGATGTGTGCCTGCGTGCCCGGAGAAAAACCCGGCACATCACCGGACCGGCTTGATGCCATGGTCTGGGCCTTGACGGCCTTGATGAACTATCGCCAGCACCGTGTGCAGGACCTTGATATCTGAGGCGTCACGGTGATGACCATTATCAGGAGAGACTTTGATGGGATTTGATGACGTGGCGCGGCCATCGCAGCAATGGGTCCGGCTGATGGAAGATCTTGATCTTATTCATGATCTGGCCAGCGGTACCCGTGCGATGCGCGAAGCCGGCGCAAAATGGCTCCCCAAGGAGCCGGCAGAAAGCTGGGAGGCCTGGCGGTTACGACTTAACAGATCAATTCTTTTCAACGGATTTGCCCGCACCTGGCAGGCTTCGGCAGGTTATGTTCTCGGGGATACCATCACCCTCAAGGATGCTGATCCCAGGCTTTTATCCCTCTGCCAGAATATCGATGGCTCCGGCATGACCCTCGATAGGTTTGCCGCCATGATGGTGCAGCTGATCCTCAGGGATGGTGCCGCCTATATTCTGGTCGATGCCCCGCGTGATGGCGGGTTGCCCTATTTTGTGCTGGTTGAGGCAAGCCAGATGATAGGGCTCGTGCGGGACAGTGAAATGGCGCAAGTCCCCATGGGCGGATCGATCATTCAGGCAAGGCTGCATGAAACTATTAGCCGGAAAGAATCCAGATTTGGCTACGTTCCGCATGACCGTATCCGGGTGTATGAACCTGGCCGATGGTCGATCTGGGAAGATGAGGACCAGAAGGGAAACTGGGCGGTCAAGGAAGAAGGTGAGATGGGGCTTGATGTTATCCCCCTTGTTGCGGCGGAGATGATACAGGGCAGGGGAAGCACGATACGCCCCCCCCTGATGGATCTGGCCTGGCTTAACCTTGCCCATTGGCAGTCATCAAGTGATCAGCGTCACATCCTGCATATTGCCAGAGTTCCCATCCTTTTCGCCCGCGGGATGAACAGTATGGACGGGCCGGTGGATATTGGTCCCAATCGTCTGATCGTGGCGGATGATCCGGCGGCAGAAGTCAGGTTTGTTGAGCATAGCGGGGCGGCTATTGAGGCCGGGCGGCAGGATTTGATGGATCTTGAGGAAAAGATGGCGGTCCTTGGTCTTGATCTGCTTCGGGACCGCCAGCATAACCCGACGGCAACTGGCCGTATGATTGAGGAAACACGCCAGAATGCCACTCTTGTCATGTTGTCCGGCGTGATCAGGTCCAGTCTTGAAAACGCCTTTGGTCTGGCCGCCACCTGGCTTGGCATTGACCCGGCGGATGCAGGTAAGATCGTGATGCCGCGCCGTAACACGGAAATGATACGTATCGGCAATGATGCAGATATCCTGCTCAGCGCCCGACAGGCGGGCGATATCAGCAGAGAGCAGTTCCTTCAGGAAATTGAACGTCGGGGCATTATCAAACCAGAACCAGATGCCTCATCTGCCTCCTGATTGAAATTTCTGTCTCTACGCGCGCAGTGCCTTAACCGCATCTGCGTGCTTTTTTTATGGGTATTCCGTTCAAACGGCAAAGGAGAAACCATGCCAGATCATCAGCCTAATATGCATTCTGAAATCGTTCAGGATGATGAAATCACACCTGAAATCATGCCGGAGACACAGCCGGATTACGGTGACCATCGGCCTTGACGCGATCACCCTTGCGGCATCCGTTGCCAACGCGGAATCAGGTTCATCCTCTGATGTGACCACTTCCGGCTTCGGGGTTGGCTACACCGTCAGTGATCAGCTGGCGCTCGGCTTCTCTGTCGGCTCTTCTGAAGATGACGGTAATGGCGATGAGCTCAGCACCAATTCGATCACAGCGTCCTACACGATTGCACCCGGCCTTAACGCCGCGGTCAGCCTTGACAGCTACGAGCTGACAGCCGGTGCAAGCAGGGATGACGATGCGATGTCCAACGAAGGCACGATCACCAGCTTTTCCATTCAGGCCAATTTCTAAGGGTATGGCTTTCGCCCGGCCCATGAAAACCTGACAACACATGATCCGCCCCGGGGTGTGTCCCGGGGCGGGTTTTTTCTTATCATAACGGAGGATGAATAATGACGAAACGACATAGCGGAAGACCTGATGATATGAACTTCAATCAGGCTGAGGACCAGCATGACCCGATGGATTACTACCCTGATCTCGGGGATGTCGACGCGCTCATCGAACACGCCGCCCGGCGCGGGGCACGCAATGCGCTGGCTGAACTGGGCCTCAGTGATACAACCGCACCTCAGGATATCCGTGATCTTCGCAATCTTCTGGTCAGCTGGCGCCGTATCCGCAAAGAGGCGTATAACACCGTGATCACTTTCAGTATCCGCGCCGCGCTTCTGATCATGTTCGGAATTGCCGCCGCAGTCATTTATTACAGCGGCGTGGACAGCATGCGGTAGTCATCCGCACCATATCTCCGAAAAAGAAAAGAGGGCGAAGGCCCTCTATTTTTTTGCCGTTTTCATTCCGCCTGTATGTCGGGTCATGCCATGCGACGTCATTTCATTTTCAGCAAAAGATCAGAAACCCAGCTCCGAAGTCTTCGGCCTGAACTTGCCCGCGTGGCGAGGCTTGCCTTACGCAAATCCCGGGTTGATTTCACCATCATCAGTGCCAGACGCACGATCCGGGAGCAACGCCGCCTTGTGGCCATGGGCAAATCCCGGACCCTTCGCTCACGTCATCTCAAAGGGGAGGCGCTGGATTTCGTGCCGCTTGACCCGACAACAGGCAAGGGCAGGTTTGACCGCGCCCTTGCGATAGAAGTCGCGGCGGCATTCATGGATGCCGGGCTTGAACTGGGTGTGCCTGTCCGCTGGGGCGGGATGTGGCGGAATTTTGAAGATATCCCGCATATTGAACTTGCGGGCCAATCCCCCGCCACCGTCCCTGCGGCAGAGCAATAAAATTCCCTGCAGTAAGGTCTTGTGAAAAGGCGATCAGGCGGCGCGTGACGCGGCAAAACCGGCCGCTTCCATCAGCGCATCCCTGATCTCAGAGCCGGGCAGTTCAGCCAGCTGATCGGCGGCACGTCCGGCATGGTGCCGGGCTTTTTCCAGCGTGCGCCCGATCGCATCATGCCGCATCAGCAGGTGCTGGGCTTCGGCAAGGTCACCGTCTTCGATCTGGCCTTCCCCGAGGGTGCGTTGCCAGAAATTCCTCTCTTCGGACGTGCCTTCGGCAAAGGCAATCATGACGGGCAGGGTTGTCTTGCCTTCGGCGAAATCATCGCCGACCGTCTTGCCTAGGGTGGATTGATCCGCCTGATAATCCAGCGCGTCGTCGGCAATCTGAAACGCGATCCCCAGTTCCATTCCGTATTCCCGCATCATGCCTGAAAGACGGGCATCTCCCCCCGCCACCATGGCACCGGTCTCCGCCGCCGCGGCGAAAAGCTCCGCGGTCTTGCCGATAATCACCGACAGATAGTCTTCCACAACCGTATCAGGCTTGCCGGCAATCAGCATCTGGCTGATCTCGCCTTCGGTGATTCGCGCCGCCGCCGCGGCCAGTTTCCCAAGCACGCTGATATTGCCGGTTTCAACCATCAGCTCGAACGCTCGTGCAAACAGAAAATCCCCCACCAGAACACTGGCCTCATTGCCCCAGATGGCGTTCGCGGTCGCCTTGCCGCGCCGGAGACCGGATTCATCAATCACGTCGTCATGTAGCAAGGTGGCTGTGTGAATAAACTCAACCGAGGCCGCCAGTTTTGCCGCCATATCGGTTTTCCCGCCCGCCATCATTGCCCCGGCAAGGGTCAGCATCGGCCGGACACGTTTGCCGCCTGAAGCGACAAGATGGCCGGCAAGGGTGGGAATCAGTTCAATCTCGCTCTGCATCCGGTCAACGATAATGGCGTTGACGTCTTGCATCGCACGCTCGG
>Ga0181583_10000444_pt1 | contig 29871 bp, 26 predicted proteins | sample 071ome_31_FD_132461 | JGI IMG/M metagenome (GOLD analysis project Ga0181583, IMG submission 132461) | Coastal salt marsh microbial communities from the Groves Creek Marsh, Skidaway Island, Georgia - 071405CT metaG (megahit assembly) | ecosystem: Environmental > Aquatic > Marine > Intertidal... | reverse complement strand
TAATGAATCATTTGATGCGAGTAATTGTGTTAATTTGGCATCGTTGACGACGAGTGTTATCAATGATTCATCCGCAATATACTCATGCATAGGTGAGAGATTACCCTGATGCCATTTCTGAATCAAAATAGAAGAGTAGAGTGCCATGATGATGTCGAAGCAATGTTGTCTTAAATTTCATTCGTCGATTGATATGTCAACATCAAAAAATTCAAACTGAAGTTGAATCAACTCTTCACTGGTTTTTGCATTTGAATACGCCTCCAAAGGCTCTTGATTTAATTCAAAAAATCGATTCCCCCATCGAAAAGCACCAAGAACTTCCGTTGCTTGTTCTCGACATCCAATTAAAAATAATGAAGCTGCAATAGCCTCCATCGTTGTTAATTTTGATGGCTTCCCCCAATTCACAGGATTTGCAGCCAGTAGTAATGGTAACATTCTAGGTTCCAATCGAGTGGTCTTTGTTACAAGTTGAACACTTTTTTCTATTTGAGCCCATGAACAATCCAGCCCTACAAGATGACCATTTCGTTCCAGTAATAATTCGTGGTCTTCAGGTCCGAGAACTTTACCGGAAAGTGGCTCAAGGAGAATGCCTTTTTTTGGCAATGTCTTCAATCGTTTATGCAATACGATGTCTTTTCGTTTACTTGCCAAGACCGCAGTGTTCTTTTTTGGATCATCTTGTGCAAGCCAAATTGCATGCACCGGTATCTCAGGCATCTATTCACCGACATCATTGAAGTAATCACCGAGAGTGAGGCCACGACCGCTTGAATGTGACAACATATTGTGTGACTCATCGCTAGTTTCAACCATAAGAACGATGTCGAGTATTTTCTCAAACTTAGCGATCACAGTGTCTGTCGGTCGTTTACCTGCTTCTGCAGATTTTACAACATTCACAGTTTCGGCCATCTTTTTACCCAATTCTTGGTGAGTCCATTTCTTTCGCTTTCTCCCTTTCATGATTCTTTTTCCAAAATCAGGTGCGAGTTCTTTAGATTGTTTTTTCATGATATCATGAGATTGACGTGGTTTGAACCCTTGGCCGCTTGATGTGCGTGTTTGAGTGGTTGGCTTTTTTTGAACATTAAAACGTTCAGAACAGCGTAAACATGCCATTACTGAGGCTTTTCCAGTCTTCACCTCACGGGTTGAAACTTTCATCGCACCGCACAATTCGCAATCGCCCATTCCATCCCCGCCTGTCTTATGCTGGCTCCTAATTTGAATGCTTCTATATCATATAATTCAATTAAAAAAAACCATGAGTACATATACGGTAAGCGTTTAGGACTCTTGATAGTATGACGGCTGAAGTTGGTTCCAATGCCGATGATATCACAGGTAAATCTGATGATTCACTTCGAACCTTAGAGCAAGAGTACAAAATACTTCAAGAGGAAACACAACTTTTGATAAATGATAGAACTCATTTAGAAAATGAATTAAGGCAAATGCGTCGCAAAGTAGAAAAGTTACAAGAAAATATCCAAATTTTGAAATTACCACCGCTAATTGTGGGCTTTCTCCAAGATATCCTTGATTCAGAAAGTGCTATCGTTCGTTCGTCAAATGGTACTGTGTTTCAAGTTGGGATAAATCCACTCATTGACCCTGATCGGTTGAAACCAGGCACACGTGTGGCTCTAAATCAGGATACACTTTCAGTTGTTGAAGTGCTCTCTGAGGCTTGGGACCCGATGGTAAGTGGTGCAGAAGTAGTCGAAAAACCCACTGTCAAGTACAAAGATGTGGCCGGTGTCGATGAACAACTCGACTCAGTCCGAGAGGCTGTTGAATTGCCATTGAAGAATCCAGAGTTGTTTACGAATGTAGGGATACAACCTCCTAAGGGTGTACTATTGGTAGGTCCTCCAGGTTGTGGTAAAACCCTGATTGCAAAGGCAGTAGCAAATCATACCGATGCTACATTTATCCGAATGGTTGGAAGTGAATTAGCACAGAAATACATTGGAGAAGGCGGACGACTCGTCCGTGAATTGTTTTCCCTAGCGGTATCAAAGGCTCCCGCGATTATATTCTTGGACGAAATTGATGCCATAGGTGCGAAGCGACTTGATAGTTCAACGAGTGGAGACCGAGAGGTTCAGCGTACTTTGATGCAACTACTTGCCGAACTTGATGGCTTTGATTCCCTTCATGATGTTAAAATCATAGCAGCAACAAATCGACCTGATATCTTAGACGATGCTCTTCTTCGACCGGGACGGTTTGACCGAATTGTTGAGATTCCATTACCTGATGACCAAGCAAGGAAAAGCATCATTGAAGTTCATCTGTCAAAAATGAACACAAAACGTGTTAAGGTCAACACTTTGATTGAGAAAACAAAAGGATATTCCGGTGCAGACTTAAAGGCATTATGCGTTGAGGCGGGAATGATTGCAATACGAAATAAAAAGTCATTTATCGAGCAAAAAGATCTCAATGAAGCGTGTGTTGTTATAGACAAAAAGAAAGACCAAGGAACTCGATTAACATCGTCTCCTCATGCACTTTATTCATGAGACCGAATGTCAACATTCAAAGAGTGACTTCTCTCTATTGTGGTTGATAGAATGTTTATTGAGTGTGTCCCAAATATTTCTGAAGGTAAAAATCTTCAGAAAATAGAATCGATTGTTGAAGCGGCTCGTCAAATTTCTGGTTGTGTTGTCCTTGGAGTTGAGCCAGATGGAGATTATAACCGTACTGTCATCACTTTAGCAGGTAGACCTGATGATGTCTATTTAGGTGCTCGTGCACTTGTTTTGAAAGCTATTGAAGAAATCGACATGAGCGAGCATAAGGGAGAACATCCTCGATTAGGTGCTGTTGATGTTTGTCCATTTGTGCCACTGAGTGAAGATATGATGCATGTTTGTGTGGACTTGGCAGAGAAACTTGCAAAAGAAATCAGTGAACAATCCGGCGTAGGGACATATCTTTACGGATTTGCAGCAAAATCAGAATCAAAACGAATGTTATCAGATATTCGAAAAGGGCAGTATGAAGGCCTAGAAGACCGATTTGGACCAAACTCACTCCAGGTGCCACATGAAATTATCACACCAGATTTTGGGTGCAAAGAGTGGAATGAAATTACAAAAAAATCGGGCTGTATAACGATTGGAGCAAGAGATATTCTTATTGCCTACAATGTGAATGTCCATGAAAAAAATGCAGTTATTTCGAAATTGATTGGCTCACTGGTTCGATCATCAGGTCGCCCTATCAAGGATTCCAAAGGGAAAACACACAGGCTCCCTGGCCTTTTGTCCAAAGTTCAAGGGATGGGTGTGACCCTCGATAGTATGGAGATCAGTCAAGTATCGATGAATATTCTCGACCGTTATGAAACACCATTGCACATTGCTTTTTTGATGTGCCAAACATTAGCAAAAGATCATGCCGTTGAAATTCATGGCAGCGAAATAGTTGGTCTTGTTCCACTACAATCTATACTTGAAGCGGGTCAATTTTTTGCTGAACATGATGATATGAACGACAATGAATTGGTTGAGAAAGCCATCGAAGGACTTGGGCTACGAGAGTTTCATAGTTTTGAGCCTGAATCACGAATTATTGAATGGGCAATAGAAAAGGAGTTGTCAAAATGACATTTATGGATATGACACTTAGTGAATTCCAATCAGTATTGGCTTCAGAGAACCCCACCCCTGGTGGCGGAACTGCTTCAGCAGTAGCCCTCGGTCAAGCCGGAGCACTTGCATGCATGGTTGCAAAATTGACTCTTGGTTCAAATAAGTGGGAGACTGGTTGGCCAATTGCAAATGAAACCTTAACAATCGCAAATCCAATCTTGGAACGAGCAGGACAATTAGCTAAAGAAGATAGCGAAGCGTTCGATGCAGTCATGGCATCTTATAGGATGCCTAAATCAACCGACGAAGAGAAAGAAGTGAGGCGTCAAGGAATTCTGAAATCAACATTGCAGGCTACGCACGTTCCATTAGAAACTGCAGAACATGCAGTTCTATTACTTTCGATTTTACCTAAACTTGCAGAGGATGGAAACTCAAATGCAATTACAGATGTTGGTGTTGCAGGACTACTAGCGAGTGCCGCTGCAAAAGGGGCCTTATTCAACGTCAAAATAAATCTCAGTGGATTGAATGAAATTCAGAGAGAACAGATTGAACCTAAAGTAGAATATCTCACCGAACAGGCAAGAACATTGTCAAGGAAAATCATGGATGTTGTCAAATCGAAACTCGACTAACGTACTTTTGAACCAGGTTTCATGCTCTTGTCTAAGGTAATGATTGATACACCACCATCGCCGTCATCAGCTGCTAAAATCATGCCTTCAGAAGTAATTCCGCGCAATGGACGAGGCTGGAGATTTGCAACAAAGACGACATTTTTACCTTCGAGTTCTTGAATAGAGTAGTATTCCTTTAATCCCGCGCATATAGTACGTCCGTTATCCGTCCCATCATCCAAATTCAAAACATATAGTTTGTCAGCATTGGGGTGATCATCTGCCTTTACTATGACGCCTGTCTTCAATTCGATACTCATAAACGTCTCAAAATCAATATACTGTATTCCTTCAATTGTTGACATGTTCTTTTCTTCCTTTTTCTTTTTCTTTCCACCCTTAACAGTATGTGTAATATCCTCTTTAGATTCACTATTTTCTTCGATAAGTCCCTGTTCTCGTTCCATTATTTCATTTAAATCAAGACGTTCGAACAACGGCGTTGGCGTTTCACTATTCCAACATCGAGGAGCAGCCCAATGAATTGCATCATACCATGATTGATGTTGAACATCGGTTTCATGCCCGAGGAGGTTCCATAATTTCTGAGAACTCTTCGGCATAAATGGGTTTGTCGCGATTGCTAAACACCTGGCAATTCTCCAACAAAATGCAAGTGAAGACATACTTTGTTCATACCCTTCATCATCTGGATTTTTCATGTATTTCCATGGTTCTGCATTTTGTAATAATTGATTGCCATATTGAGCAATTCCCATAACGTGTCGAAGTGATTCTTTGAATCTATGTTTTTCTAATGAATCAGTAGCGAGTTGAAAAAGACGCTCAACTTCATCTTTTTCTTCTTTCAATTCAAGTTGTTCGAATGTAGAAAACGGATCACTTGACGTTGTATCAAGTCGGTGCCCTAACGTCAGGACTCGGTGTACGAAATTACCATATGTCGCAATCAATTCAGAGTTTACTTTTTCAACAAAATCTGGCCAATTAAAGTCTGTATCGTGATTTTCAGGCATATTGATACTCAAGTAATAACGAAGGGTATCAGGGTCGTATTGTTCTAAGAATGAAGGTAACCAAACTGCGTGTTTTCTAGATTTCGAAAATTGTCCACCTGCGAGGAGCAAATAGTGCATCGCAGGAACATTGTACCCCAACGCTAAATCACCCGGTTTCGGTTGGAACGTAATTTCATTTTCCTTGGAGTTAGCAGCATTAAGACCCATAACAAGTGCAGGCCAGATGATAGTATGGAAGGGTATGTTGTCTTTACCAAGGAAATAGAGGTGGCGTGGTACGTTACCGTCTTCATCTACTCTCCACCAATTTTCCCATGCACTTTCTCCCCTAGGGTGTTCATTTGCATACCGTTCAGACCAAATTTGTGCACATGTGAGATATCCTTGAACTGCTTCAAACCACACATAAACACATTTTCCAGACCACTCATCATCATCAAACGGAATGGAAATACCCCAATTAAGGTCCCTTGTAACTGCACGAGGTCGTAATTCTGCGTCCAGTTGTTGACGAGTCATTGCCCGGACATTTGAATTCCAAACACCATGCCTGTCTTCTGAATACTTTTCCAGTGCAGATTGAAATTTGTTTAATTGATAGAAAAGATGCTGTGTATCCCGAATTTCAATTTTAGCGTCAGGAGAAAGTTTCGACCTAGGATTTTTTAATTCCAAAGCCTCATATGTCGCACCGCATGAATCACATTGATCGCCTCGAGCACCCTCGGAGTCACAGGCTGGACACGTTCCTTCCACATATCGATCGGGCAGGAAACGACCTCCACCTTGTTCGTATGATTCATAAAATTGAGGCGTAGTTTTTGATTCAAAGAACCCTGCGTCGTATAATGATTTGAAATTTCCTTGAACTTTGGTTTTGTGATCATCATCACTTGTTCGATTAAACAATGAACCTCCAAACTCAATGCCTCTAGGATCAATATTTGGTTCCCATGAACAACCTAGATCAAGCAATGCTTTTTTGTTCATTTCATGATACTTGTTTACGACTTCTTGTGGTGTTAATCCGTCTTGTTCAGCAGTGATCGTAATTGGTGTCCCATGTTCGTCACTTCCAGAAACCATGAGGACTCGGTTTCCTTTTGCACGTTCAAACCGTGCTTGAATATCAGGGGGAAGATAACAACCTGCAACATGACCTAAGTGCAATGGCCCATTGGCATATGGCCAAGCGACACAAATTAGAACATGTTCACCCTCCATGTCACTCATATTACGCTGAGGCCATCACTTTTTGAGTTTGACTCAAATCAATGTTCCTTTCTATGAAATCTTCCGTCATTTTCAAAAGGTTAAGTTACCTAGGTGAGATTACCGCAAGACGGAGCATTGACTCTTCATGGCAGACTATACTCTTCTCATTCTCTACTGTAGTTTGGCACTAGGCGTGTCATTCCTATGTTCAATCTTGGAAGCAGTTACACTCTCCATGCCTCAAACATATGTTGTTTCAATGGGTAAAGAAGATACCGCGAGCGGAAAATTATGGTCCAAACTCAAAGCTGATGATGCTGTTGGGCCACTCACAGCTATACTTACGCTCAACACCATCGCTCACACAATGGGAGCGGCGGGTGTAGGCAGCCAAATTCAAACATTATTCGGCGAAGAAATGCTTACACTTGGATCAGTCATACTCACCATAGCTGTGTTATTTCTATCTGAAATTATTCCAAAAACGATTGGTTCGGCATACTGGAAGCAACTCGCAACACCTTCTGCATATGTATTGTTGTGGCTTACTCGGATTATGTTTGTCATTATTGGACCAATTCAATGGATGAAATCTATTTTTCCTGAGTCGAAAACTGCGACAGTCACACGTGATGATGTCGCCGCTATCGCTGATATTGGTGAGGAAGAAGGTATTCTTGACCCGGATGAAGAACGAGTAATACACAATTTACTACAGTTACGCGACATCAAAGTCGAATCGATCATGACGCCTCGTGTCGTTGTCTATGGTCTCGATGGAGGATCCAATGTGAAGGAAATCATGGAAGAAAATTCTATCATACGGTTCTCAAGAATACCAGTCTACAACGAATCTCTTGATGATATTCAGGGTATTGTGATTCGTTCAGAATTACTTATGTCTGCAGGCCGAGGGGAATGGGAATTTACCATGGCTGATCTCATGAAGCCACATCTAAATGTAGAACTACATTCGAGTGCGGAAGATGTGCTCGACCTCTTTTTGGAAGAAAAGCAACAATTTGCTATTGTTCAAGATGAATTTGGTGGAACATCTGGTATCGTTACAATGGAAGACATCATTGAAACGCTTCTAGGTAAAGAAATCATGGATGAGTTGGATGAAGTGGAAGACATGAGGGAATTAGCAAGAACAACAATTGTGAATGGAAGCAACGAAGATTCGTCATCTGAAGAATGATATATTTGTTCTATTCTCTAAAAATGTCTCAAGAAGTTTTGTTCGTTCAGAATTTTCATCACTACCTGTGTGTGTCAAACTTGAGATTAAATGGGATTCGTAATCAAGCGAATGCTTGTCAAGGAGTCCAATGAGTGCATTGTAATGCTCCCTTCCTAACCTAGCGTCGTGCTCTGCTTGAAGGACGAGTGATGGAACATGTGGCATTCCCCACTGAGGGATGTCAGCTTGTTGAATTGAAGCAAATTCCATTGATACAGTTTGTAACCGGCTAACTGTTGTCAATATTCGACGGTCAATTACACCTCGGATAATCCGAGGTATCCGAAGAATTCTATATGTTTCTTCTAAGATAAGTGAATATTTTGTCATAGGTGATTCAAAGATTATTGAATTTAATTCTATATCTGTGCTCCATTCTGATGCCCTTTGGCATAACCTCAGTCCAATGAACCCTCCCATGCTGTGACCATAAACAAAAAAAGGCGAGCCGCTGTATTCTGATTTCGTTGCATTAATGATATTAATAACGCATGACGTTGAAAATTCTGCGCTCCATTTTCCAACTGCATCTGAAGAACCATGGTTGGGTAAATCAACTGCTATGACTGACCAACCATGCTCTGTAAAAAATTTCATCCGTTGTATCATTCGGCTTGCACTTGATCTCCAACCATGTAAAAATAAAATTGCAGGTTTTGATTTTTCTCCATTATTTTGGTAAAATTGTATACGACAGCCTTGGATGAATACTTCAGATCGGCTCCAACCATTTTCTAAAAGACTTTTTATCCTGTATTTTTCTGGTCGTTGGAAAATAAAATATTCCATGACGGATATGTACAAACGAAGGAAAAAGAATCCAATGACAATCAAAAACAATGCAGGCATATTAAGTATAATATGGACATAAATCATTGAAGATACCAAAAATAAGTCAAATAAGACATCAGAATGAATACGATTTGGAAAAATAGCACGAAGAAGCATGTACCTTCAGCACTTTACATCTGATTCAATCTACTCTTTTTCACTGGATTCCTCTGAATCTTCCTCGGAGGCTTTTTCAAGTTTCTTTTGTTTTTTATCTTCCTGTCTTTGAATAAGTCTGTCACCAAAACTACCCATATTCTCTAATCGTGCAAAAATACCAGTGGCCTTTTCAGTTTCTGCAGGGACATATTTGACTTCGTATGCTCCAAACATAAGATCGAACATCCCTTGATTTAATTCACTACCATTTCGTATGTAGCGATTGATAAACCAAAGCAGAATAAATACAACACCAGTTCCTGTGAGAATCCATGCGTTCGTGTTGTCTTCTTCTCCAAGTTGTGAGACTTGTGTGACAACAAGAATAAAGCCCACTAATGACAATATTCCAATTGTGTTTACAAGTATTCCGTGAACAAATATGGGATTCGTTCCATCGGCTCTAACATATTTTGTTTTAGAAGTAAACTGTCCAAGATTCCGACTAAATTTCATTGGAATGAAAAAGATATTGAGGAAGAGGACAATAATTGCTGCACCGAACAAGTAGGTGTATATTCCAATTCCAGAACTTCCTCCTGTAAGAATATTCATGACTATACCTGCTATTAAAAATCCAAAGTTGACAATGAAATTGATCAACCAATTGATTCGACGGTTCATGTCGCTGGCTAATTCAAATTCTGAGGAGAGTTCTTTTGGACGAGCCTTTGGTTGTGCAGATTTCTTCTTTGCTTCTGCTTTTTTTGCAGCTACTGGTTTTGCTTTGGCAACAGGCTTTGCTTTGGCTACGGGCTTAGCCTTCTTTTCTTCTTCTTTGACTTCTTTAGCCTTAGGTGCGTCTTTTGTTTCATTTACTTTATCGAGTAGCCCCATAATTTCACCTCGAGTATTTTATCACAACTTCTCTATAAATTTCGAATTCAGGTGATTGCGTGAAGGATTCCAAATCTTCATCGTCAATATCTTCCAATAACTTGTCGATCATCGCAACAAATTCTTCCCTTTGACTTTGACTGGTTTCATCGAAATTTTTCCCAATCATCATATAGAGTGCAAAATCCTCACTTTCAATAAATGATTGAGAAATGCTCTCTGGCAAGGACGACTCAAGTAATGAATCGACAATTGAGAAAAATTGCATGTACAACTCATCATCTTCATCGTTCCCTGAAGGCTCTGCCACAGTGGGCTCAATGAGTGACTTTCTTTGAGCAAGCAAATTTTGTAATGACGAACGTAATTGTTGTTCTTCTTCTTTTTGACCAGTTTCCTTCGCACGTTGATACAGGGGTTTGAGTCTCCGAATTTCATTTTCAATGTCGTCTAGACTCATCAATTCTTGTTCTTGTTCAATTGCCTCTTCATCTTCTAGAAGTGTGACGGTGGGTGCTTCACGGATTTCAGCTACCTTCTTTTCATGGTCATTTTTTCGAAGAACGATAATCTCTCGGTCAAGAGAATGGCCAAACCTGTCTGCATAACGATCGAGAAGAGACCCTGCATCTGCATTACTTATTCGGTCAATATGGCCATAAATTTGTTGCAGCGGTTTCTCCGACCTCTTTGCCCAAAGACGTTGATACTCATCGGATTGACTTGTTTGTTCTGGTGGATTGATGGGTGCAAGCGGAGAAGGGAGTTCCTGAGGTTGAACTGGAGAAGGTGGTGCTGCTTCAGGCACAGGTGCCGGCATATGTGCAGTTGGTTCTAAAGGAGGAACTGGAGCTTGAGGTTCTGGTGTCGATGCTGGAGGAGTTACAGGGGGTGGAATTTCATTTTGTTGCACAGGTGGCATTGGCGGCATTGGCACGCCGCTAACAGGCTGTAAAGGTGCTCCGGGAGCAGGTGGCATAGGCGGCATTGGTGGTAAAGGTGCCCCTGGTGCAGGTGGCATTGGTGGCATAGGAATAGGTTGTCCTGGAGGAGGCAATGGGTTCGATTTCGACTTATCTTTACGGGCCAAAATACACCACCTAAGCCATAGGAACAGTGCTCTACCCTTGAACCTTACCACGAAATGATGTGGATTGCGTGAATAAATACCTTCATTGAACCTGTTGGCCCCATCCCTTTAGAACCAAGAATGTAGCACCTGATTCACTTGTTTCAACGACATCCCCATTCGTTGCTTCAATCAATTGCGACCCTATTTTTGCATGTATGTCTTCTTTGATGATTTCAACACGTTGATTTTTTTCCATTCCAAAGACATAGCATTCTTCAAGAGGATGAAAACGGTTGGAGCCATCTGGGTCAAGTTGATTTAATTGAAATTCTGTGACGCGCATACCTGATTTCCCATGAAGAGAAGAAGGCCATCGTATTTGGCGTCGAACATCGATTGTTACAACCTCATCAGTTTCACCAGCATTCCCTAATACAATTGAAGTGTCGGATTTTAGAAGGTTGAGAAATAATTCTTGATATTTTCCTAAGACCTCAAATCTTGATTCATTTTTAAGACGCTCAATTTTATTAGGGTGATTCAATGTTTCAGCTAATTTTTGAATAGCCTGGGCTGAACGTTGGGATTGAATGTTTTCTCTTTCATGCATCGCTTTAATTCCTGCTTCTAGCCGTTTTAATTCGACATTCGCATTGTCTTCATTCAAATCAATTGTAACAAGTGTGTCAATAAGTTCACTCATACCGTCCTTTAATCGATTCGTCCATCCCTTCGAATCTTGGTTACTGAAACGCCCCAAACCACCTGCGACATCAACACCTTCTCCGCGGATATGGGAAACTATTTCTCGTCTTGCTTCTGAGTCCAAGTGGTGAAATGCTGGGTCTCTGTAATGGAGGTGGAAACCTCTGTGACCGGAAAATGTAACTTGTAAGTACTGTTCAGAGAAACCGAATTCAGGCTCTAAAAAATCATTCCACAATGACCAAGCTTGCTCTTGAATAATGTCAATCATCGATGGAAAATCATTGTCAGTCACCCCTGGCAAGTGATCGCCGTCAAGGTCGAAAATGAGGTCTGCTCCTCTCCATTCCTTGTCCACCATTTTTGTTTCATTCGGTTTATTCCAATATGCAGTCGAGTAAAAGCACGAATGCATCGTTTTAGAAGATACATAATTTCTCACATCTTGAATTCGATGAAATCCAATATGACGAATGGGCGGGGCACCCCCAAATGGAATGAACATCCATTCTCTGTTTGAGATTTGAGGTGGAGACCACAATCTCGATTGCTGATAGTACTGTTGGAACTTTCGGGCGAAGTGGGCCCAACCTGTCAGCATGATTCGTCGTATCCTTGAAGGATTAGAGTCTTTTTGAAGCCTTATTCTTTCATCCAAAATCTTTGTTCTGCTTCTGAAACTGCGGTAGAAGAATCGGCACCAGTACGTTCGACGTAGTGCTCCCAGCAAAGATAAATGTTCTCAAAGACCATCGCATTACCAAATGTCATTCGAACACCGCAGGAGTCACAACGCGGACCGATTTCACCATTTGGTGCTTGGGCGAGTTGAATGTGATCGTGGGGCATGTCTTCTCCTCATTATGAACGAGTTGGATTCATTTATTGAACTTGAGGGTTCTTCATTCTGCCATTTCATCAAATTCTGATGATTGCACCCATGCCATCAAGTCGAGGGCAACAATGCATGATTCAGCGATTTCTGGTTGTTCATGGTTCCTAAATTTCTGCAAAGTAGAGATTGCACTCCTGTCACCAATGGCACCCATTGCCTCAGCGGCTTCATGCCGTACCATAACATGTTCACTTTCATCAGACAATACATCGATGAGCTGAGGCAGGACAACAGGGTTTTGCATTTGTCCTAAAACATACGCAATCTCGTGGCGTAACAATGCACTTGTGGATTCAAACCCTCTGCATAACGCAAGTGCAGATTCATCGGTTCGTATATTCCTCAATGCAAAAACTGCTCGCATACGATGGAACATTTCGATTTCTTCGTCCACTAAAGATGCCATGAGTTTGGTAACGTTTGATTCCTTTTCAGCTGGTGCGGGATCAACACTTCCAAATTCACTAACTGGCGGCGCCCTAGATGATTCCATGACTTCACGCACCAATAAAGTCGATGTCATGCACATCAAAGTCGGGGCGAATTAGTCCAATCTTTTGTCCATCAGATAAAAACTTTCGAATCGATGCCCTTCCGTCATCTTTGTAATCAATTGTGCGTTCATTGACATACATTTGAACAAACTTTTTGTTCGTCTCATCATCGATTCCTCTACCCCATTGTTTCGCAAATTCTAGTGCTTTATCGGGATTCTTAATCGCATACTCGATGCTCATTTTGGTGTACTTGGTCACATCGTTCATGACCTGTTCCCCCAAGTCTCTTTTCACAACATTTCCACCTAAGGGCATTGGCCATCCCCCATTTGATTCGTTCCACCACTGACCGACGTCCAGAAGAACATCAAGATCGTGATTTTTGTATGTTAATTGTCCTTCGTGAATAATGAGCCCTGATGTCACCGACCCATCGAGTACTCTGTCAATAATTTCATCAAAAGGTACGACTTCATATTCAAATTCACCCCATGCTAATTGTAAGCCTAGAAACGCACTAGTTTTCACACCTGGTACAGCGATTTTGTTGCTCCTAGCAGATTCTTCAGTTGTCCCCTTTAGAGCGATAATCATCGGACCGTAACCTTCCCCCATGGATGCACCACAATTCATGAGTGCGTAATCATTTGAAATTTCTGGGTAAGCATGAATAGATACAGCTGAAACTTCCAACTCCTTGTTCATCGCACGATGATTGAGCGTTTCAATATCTTGCAACTCGTGTACAAAATGGTAACCTGGTGTAGGAAATGCTTGGGTTGTCATAGCATGAAACATAAAGGCGTCATCGGGGTCAGGACTATGGCCGATTCGTATAATCATATTTCCTTCATCATCTTTGTTAACTTCTGTTCTCATGTATATCCGCCCTTTATATCGTTTGTTCTAACAGGATTCGTTGGTCCTTGAAAGAAATAAATTCTGCTTGAGTTTGGTCTGAAAAAACAGTTTCTAAGAAGGTATTCAATCCGTTGATATGTTCAAGGTCAAGACGATTGAACACTTCGCCAAAATATTGCTCTAGTCGGCCTATTGATAATTGTGAATGCATCGAAGATGACAGTATCACATTTTCTCGAGTTTTTGGTTGTGTTTCAAACTTCACAAGATTGTCAAGGAGTACTCTATACGCAGCGTCTACATCTGCGAGAGGAGTATCTTTTCGTGCGGCAAATACCCCAAATACCATTGGTTGTGATGTCTGAGCAAACCATTCTTCGCCGAGGTCGAGAACAACCTTGTATTTGTTTTCCTTTGTTGCTTGAAGTGCTCTGTCTCCAATCAGTAAGGCTGCGTCACATTGCTGAATCATCGATTCAATATCGGGCCCCATTTGAATGTATTTTGGGGCATATCCTTTCATTTTGAGCAGGTGTTTGCATAAGACTACGGATGTTGCGGAGTCGGATGGTAAGGCGACTGAATCTATCTGGTCTAGAGGCTTATTGCTGAATAAAAGAACACTCCCCACTTCTCCTTTGGAACAAATTCCTATATCTGGTAGAAGAATGAGTTCATCTCGATGACGTGCGTAATCTGCTGCAGGAATCGGGGCCAATATACAATCTCGGCGTAAAATGTGACCTGTGAGCCATGATGGTGGTGCTGATAGAATTCTCCATTTCTTGTCAATAGAATGGAATAAAGGATCACAATTCAAAAAAGCAACCCGACCTATTGTGTTTTTCCACGACATGATTTCACCCATTCACGACTGGTAATGTTCTTCTAGGAGGTATTTCTTTTTTGACGAAGACTTGTGCTCTATCATATGTTGTATTTCTTAAGATAGGAATCGAACCTGAATTTTCAATTAATTTTGCAAGCATGTTGTTATCGAGATCGAGTTGTGCTGTCGAACCCGCTGAATGCATAATCGATTCTTTTTGAACGATTCCATCGATATCATCTGCACCAAATTGTAAGGCTAATTCTGCAAGATGGTCGCCAATGTTCATTCTGTATGCCTTAATGTGCGGGATGTTCGTGAGCATTATGCGCGAGATACTAATGATTTTGAGTATCTCTTGACCAGTTGCTAGTTGAGCTTCAGGGAGCCGAGTGTTGTCTTTGAGAAATGGATAGGGAACAAAACATTGGAATCCATGAGTGTCATCTTGTAAACTTCTCAATTTTATGAGATGTTGGATTCTTTGAGTGGGAGTTTCCACCGTTCCAAAGAGCATTGTACAGTTGGTTGGAATCCCAAGTTCATGTGCTTGACGGTGAATATCAAGATATTCTTGAGAGCTTTCTTTTCCGTTGCAAATAACTGACCGTACTTCATCATCAAGAATCTCAGCGCCGCCACCTGGTAATGAGGTGAGACCTGAATCTCTCAGCCTCGTTAAAAGTGTCTTAACATCAAGATTCGATTGTTGTGCGAGATGTTTGATTTCCACAGCAGATAATGATTTTATCGAAATATGAGGGAACGCTTCTCGAACACTCGAAAATAACTTCTCGTAGTATTCGATATTCCAATCTGGGTGTAGCCCTCCGACGGTATGCACTTCATTCACAACTCCGCTATACGTGGAAAGTTCTTCGATAAATGATTCAATGGTATATTCATATGCGTCTTTTGCTTTCGGCCCTCTACGAAAAGCACAAAATTTACATGCTAAAACACAAATATTGGTTTGGTTAATGTGTACATTACAATTGAAATAAACATTAGATGAATACATCGCATACTTAATTTCATTTGCAAGAGAACCCAATTCATTCAAAGATGTGTTGTTGTGAAGGTGTAAACCGTCGTCTTCAGAGAGATTTACTCCATTGATTAATTTTTCAATTATTGGGTGTAAATCACTTGAATATTGTTCCATGATAATTGATGAAGAGAATACCTCGCGCCAAGCCTTGTTGGGTGTCGCCAATGGTGAAATTGGCATTTCTTCCATGCTGATGCTAAATTCAAATCACTTTAGAATCTGTGCATAGAGCCATATCATCTTCGGACAGCAAAAAAGTTGGATGCTTTGAAAAATTTACGGAATTCTTCAATAATCAATACGCTACTTGATATCGCCATGATAACAATCCAGTCTGCTTGTGTGAGTTGACTTGTCGAAAGCAAGTCACCTATGCCAATTCCAATCAGAGGAATCGTTGTGGAAGCAAATTGAACGATGACGAATAGCAAGGTCATTGAGATGATCAATGCGAAGTTAATCGACCGATTTGAGAAGAGACCTAATTTGAGAACGCTATCTTCACTTGATCGACAATTCATGACATTAAACAATTGGAATACAACAAACACTGCAAAAGTCATTGTTTGAGCCTTTTCAAAATTCAAATCTGCATATGTTTGCCAATCTTCAAGCGCTTGTTCATGAAGAGCATGTGATGAGTCTTTACACGCATCAATATTGAATGATGCAACTTCATCATATGGCCGTAATTCACATTGTTCTATACCTCCACCTGCTAAGTAGAAAACCATCAATGAACCAATGACCATGACAAGTCCAAGATATAGCATAAGTAATTTATCTGACCCATTTGGAAGCTTTTCATCTATTGGTCGCGGTGGTTTATCCATAACTTTCCCATGTTTTGATTCTACACCAAGTGCGACTGCAGGAGGGCCGTCCATGAGGATGTTGATAACTAAAATTTGAGTTGCAGTGAGAGGCAAACTCCATCCGAAAATAAACGTGGACACTATGATGAGGAGAACTGCAGCAATATTGGTTGATACTTGATAGCGGACGAAATTACGGATATTCTGATAAATTTTCCTTCCTTCTTCAACAGCATGAACAATATTAGCAAAGTTATCGTCTTGAAGCACCATATCTGCTGCATCTTTGGCAACATCTGTGCCTTCTATGCCCATTGCAATTCCAATATTTGCACGAGAGAGTGCCGGAGCATCATTAACTCCATCTCCAGTCATTGCAACAACTTCACCTGTGGATTGTAATGCAGTAACGATACGCATTTTGTCTTCAGGTGTCACTCGACTAAATACAGATGTTGATTGTGCTATTTTCACTAAATCTTCGTCACTAATATTTGATAAATCTCTTCCATTGATGCCCATGTAATCCTTTCGACATATATTCAAGTCATGGCCAATTGCTACTGCAGTTTTTTGTTGGTCACCAGTAATCATTTTTACTCGAATTCCAGCTTTTTGACAAGTAAGAATAGCATCATACACTTCTGGACGTGGAGGGTCAATAATGCCCACACTTCCAAGATAGATGAGTTCTGATTCCATGTTGTCCCAATCTGTGAGGTCTTCAGAACCGATCAATTGTCGTGCTGTCAATGTAATAATTCGTCGAGCATTTCCTGCCAATTCGTGATGTTTTGAGCGTATATCTGCAATATCTTTTTCTTCCAGTTTGACGAGGTCGTTTCCATCATAGCGATATTTTAATTTGGATTCTAGAACAAAAAATGCACCTTTTGTGAACATCCAGCGTTCATCATCAAGTGTATGCACTACACTCATGCGTTTCTTTTGGCTGTTAAATGTCATTTCAGCGAGCCGAGGGTGTGCCTTCCGAAATTCCTTCAATGGTCCATTTAATTTCCAACCTAATACGGCACATGCTTGGTCAGTGGGGTCACCAGTTGCTTGCCAAATCCCATTTTCATCTTGATTGATACTTGAGTTATGGCACAGAGACAAACAATCTGCTAGAACTTTGTATTCTTTGGTTTGCATAAGTGCATTGAGTTCAGATGATTTAATTTGATTTTCATTGATGTGTAATGTTCCGATTGGTGCGATGCCTTCACCGCCAACAGTGTATGTGGCATTTAGGGTGATTAGATCTTTTACAGTCATTTGATTGGTTGTTAGTGTACCAGTTTTGTCTGAACAAATGACTGTTGTAGACCCAAGAGTTTCGACTGCTTTCATCCGGCGAATAATCGCTTTGTGACGAGCCATGTTTCGCATTCCAAGTGATAACGTAATGACGAGAATAATAGGCAATCCTTCAGGAACAATGGCCACGAAAATTGCAATAGCAATAATAAATTGTTCAATGGCAACATCCCGAAGAATAGCATCAGGATCACCCAACGCAAAAATCATTTTTACAACAACGAGGATGACTGCAACAATCAGTGCAATAAACCCAAGGAAACGACCCAATTGCTCTAATTTAAGTTCGAGAGGAGTTTTTGGCGTTTCAGCCTCAGCAATGTCTGCAGCAATTTTTCCTAACTCGGTTTTCATACCAGTGTGGACAACTAATGCTTTTGCCCTCCCGCTCGAAACGGTTGTGCCCATATATGCCATGTTTTTTCGATCTGCAAGAAGTGTGTCGTCGACGATGGGGTCGACAATTTTTCGGACAACTATTGCTTCTCCTGTCAAAGCAGATTCATCAATTTTGCAATCATGACTTTCAAAAATTCTTACATCTGCTGGAACATTTAATCCGGGCACCAACCATACGACATCCCCTGGAACCAACTCCGTTGTAGGAATTTCATTTTCGAAATCATCACGAATAACTACGCAATTGGAAATGGATAATTTCTTGAGAGAGTCCATTGCCTTGTCTGCTTGACCTTCTTGCCAGAACCCAAAATATGCATTTGCTGTCAAGACAATGAATATGAAAATGGCATCTGCTGGTTCATCTGGGTGAATGAGTAATGCCACGAGAGCCGCACCCATGAGAAGATAGTTGAGTGGGTCATTGTATTGGCTGATGAATCGTATGAAAGGATGTGTTGGTTTAGATTCAGCTAATTTATTGTAGCCATACTTTTCTTGAAGTTTTTGTACATCATTTGGATGTATGCCTGTCGGTGATGATGATAGTCGTTCAAAACAATCATCGATGTCTTTTGAATGCCAATTTTCTTCGGACATCTTCACCCTATCCTAGTGCTATTAGCCTATCCAATGCTTATTATTATGGTGGTGGTAAGCCAATGCGTTCAAGCACTTGTTAAACTCGTGAACTTAAAGTTGAAACACACCTAACGATGAATTGACTTACTAGTTGCGTCTGGCAATTTTCATGGGAGATCATGAACCGTACATATCTCCTGAACTTGAACCGAAGGAATTCACACTACGTGTGGTCATTGTTGGCATTGTTCTCGGAGTTCTTATGACCGCTGCCAATGCATATCTCGGGCTTTATGCTGGAATGACAGTGAGTGCAAGTATACCAGCTGCTGTGATGTCAATGATCATTCTTCGTTCTAAATTCTTCAAAGATGTCTCGATTTTAGAAAATAATTCTGTTCAAACAATGGCATCAGCAGGTGAATCATTAGCTGCTGGCGTTATCTTCACTGTACCTGCACTCCTCGTCATGAACATTTGGACGAGTATTCAATGGTTTGAAACACTCATCATCGCATCCATAGGCGGTTTACTCGGGACAATGTTCACTATTGCTTTGAGGCGATTATTCATTGTTGAAGAGGCACTTCCGTATCCTGAAGGTGTTGCTTGCAGAGAGGTCCTGGTCGCAGGTGAAGAAGGCGGAGATGGAGCCCTAGCTATTCTGTACGCCCTTGGTATTGGTGGCATCTATGGATTTATGGTGAAAGGGTTTGAAATCACACATCATACTGTAGAAGGGGCAATAGAATTTGCTGCAACACGATTGTATGCAGGTATCGATCTATCAATCGCCTTGCTCAGTGTTGGATTTATCGTCGGCATTCGCATCGCATCGTTTATCTTCCTAGGTGGCGTCATCGGATTTGGAATACTTGTACCAATGTACGGATTGATTTATGGTTGGCCCAATTCCACAAATCTTGTTGATGGATTTTATCTTCTCTGGTCAACTCAAATACGCTATGTCGGTGTCGGTGCAATGGTTGTTGGCGGAGTCTACACTCTATGGTCGATGAGAAAAACGATTTTCACTGGTCTTAGTAAAGCGTTTAAACAAACTTCTTCGGATCAAGAAAATCTTCTCCGAACTGAACAAGATCTTTCGATGAAAATTGTAGCGGTGATCTGTAGTATCTTGGTTGCGTTAACATTCCTGTTTTATTGGTGGGGGACTGGGTCTTCCATTTTAGCGTTGGCAGGTGCATTATTTCTCGCATGTGTGGCATTTTTCTTCGCTGCGGTCGCCGGATATATCGCAGGTGTCGTAGGGTCATCGAATTCTCCTGTTTCAGGCATGACAATTGCTACATTATTGTTCACTGTAGGATTGGTTTGGATTGTTGGCGACCTTTTGTTAGGCATGGCTACGCCGGATTTGATGTACGCAACACTTCTCATCGCTGCAATCGTTGCATCTTCAGCAGCCATTGCAGGTGATGTCATGCAGGATTTAAAGACTGGGCACATGCTTGGTGCCACACCGAGAAAACAGCAATATGCTGAAATCGTTGGTGTTCTCACCGGCGCTGTTGTTATTGGCCCGGTACTCTCTCTTCTCCATGATGCTTTTCGCATCTCGCCAACGGCATGTCAGGCCAATCCATTACCAAGCGATCCTACATGTTCAAAAGCACTCTTTGCCCCTCAAGCAGAACTCATAGGAGCAATTGTTCAAGGTGCCTTTGGTGGAGATTTGAATCTGCAAATGGTGTTCTTAGGTGCAGCGTTGGCGATTGCACTCATACGATTACAAATGCCTGTCATGAGTGTTGCCATTGGTATTTATCTTCCACTCGGTTTATCTGTACCCATCATGCTCGGTGGCATTTTATCGCATTTTGCACTTAGAAGTGCCCATTTACGAATCGACGGACATCTTGCAGATGAACCATCATCTGCTGCAAAAGAAGCAGCGAAAGAGGTTGAAAGTCGAGGCGTACTCATAGGCGCCGGTTTCATCGCTGGAGAATCGATTATGGGAGTCGCGATTGCTTTGTTCATTGTTGCTAAAATTAATTTACACGAAATTTTTGGTGTTGGAACATTAGGAAATACCCTTTCTCTTGCATTTTTTGCCTGGTTTGTTTTCGTGTTTATGTGGCTCGTGACTCGAACGTTACCGAAGGGAGGCTCTTTTTTGAGTGATTGTGCAATGATTTTCGTTAACGGTGTAGGCAAATTTATTCGTTCATTTACAAAATTGGGCAAAGCATGATTCAACTGATAAGAACACAAGTATCAAAGGCTTACCGTCGCTTCATCGATTTGGATTTCAATGACATCAATTGCTGAGTTAGAAGATATTGCTCGAAAATGCAGAATTCGTATTGTAAATATGGTCTATAATGCTCAGGCTGGCCACCCTGGTGGTTCATTATCTGAAATTGACTTACTCGTCGGATTGTACGGCACAACACTCAATGTTGATCCTTCGAATCCTAAGTGGGCAGATCGTGACAGATTTGTTTTGTCAAAAGGTCATGCATCACCAGGCATGTACGCAATTCTAGCTGAATATGGATTCATTCAGGAAGATGACCTCTCTTCGTATCGTGTTCTTGGTGGAATTTGCCAAGGGCACGTTGATTCTAAATGGTGCCCAGGCGTAGATTTCTCTGCCGGTTCATTGGGCATGGGTTTGTCGTTTGCAATGGGTTGTGCAGTCGCAGCACGATTAGACGGTAGCAATCGTCAATCCTTTGTGATGCTCGGTGATGGGGAAATCCAAGAGGGAAGCGTATGGGAAGCCGCTATGGCTGCTGTTCATCATGAGTTGGGAAATCTCAACGTAATCCTTGATTGGAATGGAATACAGAATGATGATTTTTGTGAAGAACAGATGAGAATGTTTGACATACCAGCAAAATGGGAATCATTTGGTTGGAATGTAAAGGTCATCGATGGACACAACATGGATGAAATTTTAGATGGAATGGAATTTTTGAAACAGTCCAACGAACGACCTAACATACTAATTGCTAAAACTATCAAAGGAAAGGGCGTTTCTTACATGGAAAATAATCCTGCATTTCATGGTGCAGCACCAAATGATGAGCAATATGCGCTTGCTATGAAAGAATTGGGGGCATAAGAATGACAAGAATGGCAGCAACAAGAGATGGATATGGCGAAGCACTCCTCGAACTTGCAAGTAATGAAAAAGTCGTTGTTTTAGAAGCCGACTTGGGTAAATCCACGAAGTCTCTTCATTTTCGAAAAAAATATCCTGAACGAACAATATCATGCGGTATTGGTGAACAAAACATGTTCCTCGTGGGCGCTGGACTGGCTTCTTCAGGTTATATCCCATTCGCTAGCACATTTGCGATTTTTACAGAAAGGGGTTTTGAGCAAATGAGAAATGGTATTGCTCGGCCAAACTTAGCAGTTCATATTTGTGGAAGCCACGGTGGCACCCACACGGGCACCGATGGTTCATCCGCTCAATCCATCGAAGATTTGGCCATATATCGAACATTACCAAATGTGACAGTGATGCATCCTTGTGATGATGTTTCAACAAAAATTCTCACAAAACAACTTATTGCAACTCAGGCCCCATCCTACACGCGAACGGCTCGAAACAAATCGCCGGTATTGTACGATGGAAGGGAAGATGAAATTAAGATTGGAAAAGGAGTTGTGCATCGAAATGGTGCCGATGCAGCAATAATTGCTTGCGGCATTCTTGTATCGGAAGCACTGGAAGCTGCCGAAACCTTAGAACGTGAAGGCATTCATGTCACAGTCATAGACATGCATACAATTAAACCACTCGATGAAGATCTCGTCCTTAAAGTCGCTAAAGAATGTGGGCGAATAGTTACCGCAGAAGACCATAGCGTCATTGGTGGCCTGGGTGGCGCAGTCGCAGAATTTCTTATTGAAAATCATCCTGTGCCAATGAAGAGAATTGGGGTGCAAGACAGGTTTGGAGAATCGGGAGAGGCAGATGAAATGCTGGATTTACTCGGTCTTTCCTCGCCACATATTGCAAATGCTGTTCGAGATTTATTGAAATAATCCACAGAATTCCTCATGGAAGCATTGATAGATTTCTTCAATGTGCAAGAGTCATGGAATTCTTCCTCGATACTGCCGATGTAGACGAAATAAGAGAAATTGCGGAATGGGGTATACTCGACGGTGTGACGACCAACCCCTCACTCATCAAAAAATCAGGAAGAGATTTCAAGGAAGTTGTACGAGAAATTGCAGAAATTTGTTCTGGACCAATCTCAGCAGAAGTCACTGCAATGGATACGGAAGGCATGGTCCGTCAGGGTTTGGCATTAAAGGATGAATTGCCAGATAATGTCATTATCAAAATTCCGTGCACACCAGAAGGATTAGCAGCAACAAAAATCCTTACAGAACACGGTATTGATACAAATGTTACATTGATCTTCTCTGCATCTCAAGCCTTGATGGCAGCAAAAGCCGGTGCGACATATGTTTCCCCATTCGTTGGTAGAATCGACGATACCGGTCATGATGGAATGGAACTCATCGCTCAAATCATGAATATTTGGGAACAATACGGACCATCAACAAAAGTTCTTGCCGCATCTATACGACATCCTACACATGTACTCCAATGCATGCAAATGGGGGCACACACCGCTACAATGCCTGCAAAAATTTTCCGGCAATTAATGCAACATCCGCTTACAGACAAGGGCCTTGATAATTTCTTGAAAGATTGGGCTGATGTAGAAGCTGCGGGTAATGCATAAGATTTCTAACAAAAGAAGCCTTCATCAAGGTGTTGCCCAAGGGCGATGTATAAGGGGATATGATATGGTCAGCACCCACGAGAAACTGAAACAGCTTCTTGATGGCGAATTGGACATGGCCGAACTTGAAAACGACCCTGCATTAGCAAGTTTAGCTCATCGATTGTATGGCATCAAAATTGCAAATGTGAATCCTCAAAAAAATCGTTCAACTTCACAAGAATCATCCCAATTCCCACAACCAACAGAAATCTCTGATCTCTACGTAGAAACATCAGCACCATCTTTTCCAGAAACACCACTGCCTCTTCCTGTCAACAATGAATTGCCACCTGCTCCAACATCTCCGAAAAAAAAGAAAAGTCGTCTTTCAACACTTTTTCTCCTAGGTTTTGCTGCTGCGGTTTCAAATATCTTTGGCCTCTTTGGAATGATTACAGACTCCCCTTGCAATCCTGACCATTATTGCCCGGTTGATGGACACACACGCTTCAATTATCTTTATCCATTGGATATGGAGAATGGCCATGCGTGGTCATTACCGATAACGGAAGGTGCATACGGAATTCCTGATATTGCTGCTATTGTTGGTTGCCTCATCTTGTTTATGTGGTTTCGAGGAAGAAAGTAAATCCTGTTCATGAGGGGTGTTTATTTTGGCTCATGAAAAAGCAAAACGAGGCATACCCTCTAAGCAAGAGCAGTTTAACGAATGGTACCCCTTTATTGTAGAAGCGGCAGATCTCGTAGACAAGAGATATCCAATCAAAGGCATGGATGTGTGGAGGCCGTATGGTTGGAAAACAATGAGACTCATTGATGAATTGACCCATCAAGAGATGGATGCGACCAACCACGAAGAGGTTAATTTTCCCCTTCTAATACCAGAAAATCTTTTGGAAAAAGAAAATGCATTGGTCGCACGACTAAAAAAGGCGAGAGAAGAAGGTGTTGACCCCGATACTCTTCGAATCGATGAAGATGAAGCAGGATTCAAAAAAGAAGTGTATTGGGTCAAGCACGCAGGTGAAAATGAGTTGGATATACCTATGTTTTTACGCCCAACAAGCGAAACTGCCATGTACACAATGTTTCCACTTTGGATCCGATCTCACAAAGATTTACCACTGAAAATATACCAAATGGTAAACACATTTCGATATGAAACAAAACAAACGCGTTCATTTATTCGCGTCCGGGAAATTCACTTCTTTGAGGCACATACTGCACACGCAGATGAAGAGGATGCATCGAGACAGATAATAGAAGACTTGGGTATTGTGGACCGTATAATGCATGAACTTTGCTTACCCATTATCAAGGCAAAACGACCTGTTTGGGACACATTTCCAGGAGCTTGGTATACAATAGGCATAGATGCTATTATGCCAAATGGACGCACCCTTCAAGTCGCATCATGCCATCATTACAGAGATCAATGGGCGAAAGCATTTGACATAACATACGAAAACATCGATGCTGAACAATCGTACGTACATCAGACGACTTATGGAATGTCCGAACGCTTGTTAGGTGCGGTTGTGGGCATGCACGGTGATGATCATGGCCTCATCATGCCGCCTTCAATCGCGCCATTCCAAGTAGTCATTTGCCCAATGATACGAAAAAACTCAGAAGTTGATACTATTGCCATCTCAAATCAGGTAGCCGCAACTCTTCGAAAAAACGGACTGCGTGTGAAAGTCGATGAACGTGATATTCATCCAGGACAAAAGTACTACGACTGGGAAATAAAAGGAGTACCACTTCGACTTGACATTGGACCAAGAGATATTGAAAAGAATTCAGTCTTTGCTGTGAGACGGACTGGTGGCAAGGAATCCGTTTCTATGGATCATGTTGTCGAAGAATGCTATAGAATACTCAATGAAATTTCAGATGAGTTAAGAGTTAGGGCTCATGAACACATGGATCATGTTATTCAACCACTCCCGCCCATCTCTGAGAAGGATGGTAAATGGTCTCTCCAACATGAAATAAACGATGGTCACATCTACGAATTAGCCTTTGATGGATCTGATGCTCATGCTGAAATCATTGAACGAACAACAAATCTTTCGTTTTTAGGTGATGCTACTGAACCTTACGAGAACCCTATGCCATGCCACATAACTGGTAAAATGACGACTAGAAAAGTCCTCCTTTCAAAGAGTTATTGAAACGATTCGATTCGTACCATCTACAACATTCACATTCCGAATGATGAGGGGTCCATATCAAAATCACCATCTTTCATCATCTTTCTCATCTGTTTGTTCAATTTACGATTACCACCCATTCCCTTCATCATTTTTCTCGAGCGATTCCATTGACCAATGAGTTCTCGAACATCCTTTTCACGAACACCTGCGCCACGGGCAATTCTTCGAATACGATCCACCTTAATTTTAGCTGGCTCGTTCTTCTCCCAGTTTGTCATTGAATCCATGATTGTACGATACTGGTCGAGATTTTTCTGCATGCCATCCTTCTGGGATTTTGACATTGCACCCATTCCTCCCAAGAATGACCCGGGAAGAAATGACATCAATTTGTCAATTGTACCGACTTTTGACATCATTTCCATTTGCTTGTACATGTCGTTGAGAGTAAAACGCCCGCTCATGAGACGTTGCGTTAATCGCATTGCTTCCTCTTCGTCAAGATCTTCAGGTGCGAGGTCAATAAGACCTTGAATATCCCCCATACCGAGTAATCGCGAAATGAATCTATTGGATTCAAATTTTTCAATATCCTGAATTTTCTCCCCCACGCCGATATGTACGATTGGAGCACCAGTAGCTGCTACAGCAGATAGTGCACCCCCTCCGCGAGCAGTACCGTCAAGTTTTGTTATGACAATTCCTGTGACGCCTGCAAGACCATGGAAGGATGCTGCAACTGGACCTGCTGCTTGTCCTACTTGAGCATCAATGACAAGCCACCTCTCACTTGCCCGTGTAAGTTCTGATAACCCTTCCAATTCTTCAACTAACTCTTCATCTAACTGGTGGCGACCAGCTGTATCGACGATGATTAAATCAGCAGCCTTGCACGCCTCGAGTCCATTACGAACGATTGATACAGCATCTTTTGTCTCGGGTTCACCGTACACTTCGACTGTTGAATCCTCAAGAAGTTGTTGTAATTGTGCATAAGCACCTGGCCGATGCACGTCGGCTTCAATAACCGCAACTTTGAGTGAATGCTTTTTTCTATACCATTCAGCAAGTTTAGCGGTCGTCGTTGTTTTCCCTTGGCCGTACAGGCCCACGAGGAGTAGTGTTGCACCTCTTGGTTGAAATTCATGAGGAGGTCCAAGAATTCGAACCAATTCCAGATACAGGATATTTAGTGCATGTGTTTGGAATGTGATGCCAGGACGGGGTTCTTCTTCTCGTAATCGCTGTTCAAGGCGATCGACAATTTCCTTGGTTTGTCGAATGTTGAAATCTGCTTCTTGAAGTGCTCTTCGCAAACTTCTTGTCATTTCTTTAAGTTCTTCTTCGTCAAGTTTTCTTTTATTCTTCAAGAGGCCGAGAGATCGAAATATGCCCTTTGATAAATTTTCGAGTGCCAAATTATTCCGCTCCTTTTTCTTCTTCAATGCCAGTTGCAGGGATGATGATTTTCAAGGTATCACCCTCGAATGATGCCCGGATTGTACTTTTTTTTGCAAGGTAATGCGTTGGTATCTCACGTTCTCTTCCGTTCACACTAACAAATAGGAAGCCTGATTCACATCTAAGTTGAAAAGAATTTTTCTCTGCGTCGGGAATGTGAACGTGCAAAGTTTCACATTCATCATCAACATTTGAAATCATTCCCCGATGAATAGAATGATGTAGAATTTCACCGAATGAATGCGGCCCTATTGAATGTTCAAATTCAATTGGGGAACCGTAGAGGATTGCACCATACTCTCGGAGGGAATCAAGTCCTTGGATTTCTGTTTCAAAAATTTTGATTGAGCCGACATGAACGTCTTCAAGGGATTGCTTTAATTCTATCAACCGAAGTTGCTCCTCTTGGTATCTTTTTTGAATAAATGGATGGTCAATGTTAGGTGTCATCCGATTGACAAGACAAGATGGAACCGGAATTTTGTATCGCTGAAGAGCTTGATGTGCTCGAAGAGTCTCATTAACGCCCATTCGTTCCGGTATGGTGACAAGCGTGAACGAACTTGATTCGGGATTGCTCAATATTCGTCGGATATGAAGGACTCTGTTGCGAAATTTCTCAATTTCCTCTTTCAATTCGTCATTTTCCTTTCTTCCGAAGAGCATCGATCGGATGCCACCGGATATTCTTATCATCCGTAGGATACGGTCAGACCAAGTGTCAATTAATTCAGGCAATGATAAAAATCGTAGTGTGTGGCCAGTGGGAGCCGTATCAAAAATAATAACATCCCAAAAAGGATTTTCCATATGCCGAAGAAGTTCATCAAACGCAAGAGCTTCATCGAGTCCGGGAATGAGGAGTTCATCAGATTGCACTTCATCTTTCATTGAGGACAATTCTTGTCGCGCCTCAGCATCTAGAAACATGCTGAGTCCTGAGAGTTGGGGGCTTTTCATCCCCTTTACAGCCTCCCCCATTTTCGGCAATAATGCACTGAGTTTCCCTTCGGGGTTCATTTCTACACCATACAATGAATCTGTTCCGTCAACTAATGTGGGTTCGGATGAAAGTTCAACGCCTAGAGAATCAGATGTTGAATGTGCAGGGTCACTCGAAACCAAGAGGACATTAAGGCCTGAATCAGCAAGCCAAATTGCTGTTGCTGCTGAGGTCGTGGTTTTCCCAACACCACCTTTCCCACCGAAGAGCAATAACCTCGCCATGCACAGCCGACTTTGTGAAACCGTTTGAACTCAACGCTTTGACCTAAAGGTATGTAAATCCAAAGTATGTGCAACAAAATGTGGCATCTGAACTCATCTTGTCGCAATCAGCGATTATTCTATCGCTTGTAGGAATGAGTTTTGGTTGGAAAGGTGTCATGACGAAGTATGCTGGATTTTATGACACGCAAACCGCTTGGAATCAGGTATTCTGGGGGCTTCTTTTGGGTGGATTTTACGGCTATTTGGCAAATGCTTTCATTCTCGAACCCGCACTTCTTGGAACTTACGGTGGTGGTCAAGGTCAATTCAATGTGATCAATGTCATTCTTGTAGCCTTGCTCACAACAATTGGTGCTCATTTCATGTTACTTCGAAAGAAAGTTAGGGCAAACAATTCACAAGCCACGAGTGGTTGGGCATTGGGATTGTCATTAGGTGCAATGATTGCTATGTTTTTCATTGCTCGAATGCTTATCGAAACAGGTTTGACGTTTCGTTCAATGGCAAATGCGATTGTGTTTTGTTTAGTTGCACCGAGGGCCGAAGCTATGATTACTTGTTTTCATGGACATTTGATGGTACAAGGGCGAAGATGGGGGGCTGTTATCCGAAGTATGTCATTTCGAATGATTTTAATCGTGCTCCTCGTCAGTGCAGTTGATTTTTATCCAACTTGGCTTTTTATCATTCCATTCTTGTTTATATTCCAATCAAAGACAAATGAATGGATTTGGGATTCTATACCGAAAGAGGCACGGAGACGCTTGCGCAGAATTTGGGCAAGCCAGTCAAGAATACAGCAGCCCACACCAGTGCCATCAAACGAAGAAGAATGAGGAAAGGTTGAGCAATTGTTATACATTTGTTGTTCAAGCACAGGGCATGGCATCTTGCCGCTATTGTAAGAGTGTGACTCTACCAGGTGACAAGATTTGTTACACTTGTGGACGAGTTATCGCTTCAAATCGTGAAGGAGGATATAGGCTCGAACAACAATTTGACGAGGGTTCTAAAGAGTCAACATTCATGATGACCAAGCAACCACGAGCCAAAGGCATCGTCATGACAAGTTCTGGTCGAGAAAAAAATATATTCAAAAGGCGAAAAAATCGATTCCGAAGTGTTGCTTTGGTAGCATTCGTAGCATTCGTCATGCTTTCTCCGCAAGCCCGAGAAGCAATGCTTGGTGAATTTAGTAGCATCGATGAATTCATCGCTTCAGCTACTGCTACATACCTACCATATCAAGTTGAGTCAACCTATACAGTTTCAAAAACGAGTGTCGTTCAACCGATGAGCGGTTATGGAGCAGAACGTATCATCTTACCACCAACACTTTACAGTAATTTTGGCGAAGACCAACATTTTGTTTATCAAAACGGTGACGTCGAAGATAATGTTGTCCTCCAACAAACATTGAAAATTGAGATCGTAATTGGCAGTCAACGCTACAACATCCCTACAAACGGGGTGCCTCACAAGTATTACGACGGACTAGGGTCATCCGCACCTATTGTCACTAATAGTGGATTCAAAATTTGGTATCCCGGTCTTTTCGACCCGTCCACAATGGATAATGACGAAGAAAAGTATTATTGTAATGTAGCGAATTGTGTCATGGTTCAACCTGTGTTTGATGGAAATCGGCCAGCTGAATACTCATTTGAGGCCACGGTCAATTCCTTGTCATATTC
>Ga0181583_10000442_pt1 | contig 29907 bp, 31 predicted proteins | sample 071ome_31_FD_132461 | JGI IMG/M metagenome (GOLD analysis project Ga0181583, IMG submission 132461) | Coastal salt marsh microbial communities from the Groves Creek Marsh, Skidaway Island, Georgia - 071405CT metaG (megahit assembly) | ecosystem: Environmental > Aquatic > Marine > Intertidal... | reverse complement strand
ATGATGAGGTCGATCGCCTTGTCATCCTTGATCCCGTTGATGAGTTCCTCGAAGAAGGCGACGTGCTCCTGATCGAGCGCGCCGTGCGAGGTCATGTAGGAGAATCCGGCTTCCGGCGTCCGCCCGAAGCGTTCGGAAATGGCTGCCGCCGCACGCGACGCGAGTTCGACGGAAATGCCTTCCAGCACATGCACCATGCCGAGCATGGCGTAGGGGCCCCGCCGCGCGATCGCGTCGTACATGAAACCGACAAGTGCGCGCACCGGCGCGTCGCCTTCATAGGCAACAACGCGCGCCACGGCATCCGGTCCGGCGACCGCCGCGATATCGTCGACAATCCAGGCCTCGTGCCCTTCCTCCTCCTCGATGTACTCACGCAACGCAGTGGCAAGGCGTTCGTCCCCCGGTCCGCAATGTTCGAGTGCCGCCGCGAGCAACGGACAGGTGTGCCGGACGTGATGGTAGGCCTGCCCGAGATAGTCGGCGTAGAGGTCCATCGGCACGCCCTCATCCAGCGTACGGCCGATCACCGGGATATCCCGGAATCGGGCTTTTGCACCGGCGCTTTCCCGGACCAGTCTTTCGAAGGGGGTCATCAAACGGCTTCCTGTCTGAATGTTTCGTCTGCGTCGGACACGAGCGCGAGATCGTCGCCATGTCCCAGAATGGTTTCGGCAAAACTGGTGGCCATGTGCCTGTCGATCCGCCCCCCGGGCTGCAGAACTCCGGCGGCCATCAGCTCCACCGCAGGCCGGGCAATGCCTGCGCGCGGGCGCGCATACTCCGGCGCATCGGCGCAGACCTGCGCGGCAAGCAGATCGCCGGCGCGATCGCCTGCTTCCCGGGCCCAGGCTTCACCATCCTCGGTCAGCCCGATCAGGGCCGTCAGCCCCACACCGGGCATCAGCGTGACGGCGGACCGGGCCACGCGCGGGTCAGCCATGAACAGGGATTCGATCCATTCCGGGCTCACATTCCGCCCGAACTCGGTGACGAGCACGGTGTCGCGGCGGCCCCTGATCGTCAGGCGGCCCGCCTCATCCAGCGCGCCCAGATCGCCCGTCGCCCAACCTCCGCCGATATCGGCGGCACCAAGGTAGCCCGTCATCACCGATGGACCGGACACCACAATCTCTCCGTCGGCGGCAATCTCCACATCGACGCCGTCGAGGGGCCGCCCCACGGTTCCGGGCCTGTTCTCCCCCGACCGGTTGAGCGCCACCACCGAGCAGCATTCCGACAATCCATAGCCTTCGTGCACGGGAATCCCGCGGTGCCAGCTTGCCCCGATCAGGCCGGGCGCCGTATGGGCGCCGCCCACCGCGACATGGCGCAGTCCTTCAACGTTCTCACCCGGCGCGAGTCCGGCCATCCAGGGGCGCAGCAGCGCAGGCACGATCACGGTGAAGGTCGGCCGGACGGTACGCGCGGCCCCGGCGATATTGCCGGGCTGGCCACGTCCCACGGCACCGGCCACGGATGGCACGAGGCAGCTTTCGCCGCCGACCAGCACAGGGACGTGAATGGCGCCGAACTGCTCCAGCAGCATCGCCAGCGGCAGCACCGACATGTACCGGTCGTCCCGTGTTGCGCCGACGGCACCGGCAAGCGCACGTGCCATAAAATCGACCTGCGCCGTGCCGAGCCGGACCCCCTTGGGTGCGCCGGTCGTGCCCGAGGTGTAGATGATCCGGTTGACGCCGCGCGAACGGACAGTCGGTGTGTCAGGATTGAGCGTGCCGGCGCGCGCGCACATCGCGTCGAGCGAGCGAACCGGCGCGCCGAGAGCTGCCGCCCGACCAGTATTCGCGGCGTCCGTCAGAACCGTTCCGACACCCGAATCCCGTGCGATGTGGCCTAGCTGTTGATCGCTGAATTGTGGCGGCAGCGGAACGAGCGTTCGCCCTGCCGCCGACAGGCCGAAATCGGCAATCGCCCAGGCCACGCTGTTCTCTGCCATGAGACCGACCGTATCCGGTAGATCGGACGCCGCCGTGAGAAACCCGCCGACACGGACCGCCAGCTCGCCATAGGTCAGTTCCAGGTCCGGGTCGCGCAGCGCCATGCGCGTGCCGTCCTCGCGTGCGTGGCGGGCAAGGCTTCTGACACTCGACAGCATCAGGCGGCCTCCAGGGTCCGGGCACCGGACAGGGACGTTGGCGGCGCATTCAGGAACGGACGCACAGCGGTATCCGGAGCAAGGCACACAACCGGGTTGTGATCGTAGTAGGAACCCCAGTTCCGGGCGTTCGAAATCCTGTGGGGCCGCGCCGGCGCGAGCTCCATGACACCGACGCCGTTGCGCCGCAGATAGATGCGCAGGCGGCGCGTTGCAGTGAACAGCAATGTGGTCGCACCCGTGGCACGGGTCTCATTGACGAAGTTGCTCAGGAAGAGCCCGACCGAGCAGCTTTTCATTGCCGCGAGCGTCGAGATTTCGACGATCTCCCCGCGCGCCACATCCCGGCCCATCAGGGCACTGGCGGTCTGTTCGACAGGCTCATCCAGATACTGTTCGGAGAAGAGAAGCTCGGACGTATCACGCATCCCCGCCGCGCAAAGGACACCGCCGTCAGGGCCGAACAACACCGCGAGGCGCGACGCCAGCGTGCCGGGGTTCGCACCGAAGTGGCTCTGATAGACGGACCGGACGCAGTCCTCTGCCTGGGGACGGTCCGGGTGACGCGGGGACAGAATCTCGAATCGCATGAACATTTCCGATTTGCCTGCCGCCGGTCCTTGGAGGCACTGCAAACCTAAAAACGCGCGCTTACATCAACCTTACAGATTCGAAATTTCGTCAGCCGCGCTTGCCGGCGGCGCGCAGGCAAATGCGGAACCGCAGGCCGCCGAGTGGGCTATCGTCCACCTCGCACCGCCCGCCATGCACATCGACGATGCGCTGGACGATGGAAAGGCCCAGACCCGCACCCTTCTCGCCCGACTTGTCAGCGCGCCAGAAGCGCTCGAACATCCGCTCGCGTTCGGTTCGCGGAATACCGGGGCCGGAATCATCGACCATCACCTGCGCGTCCGCGCCCACGGTCACCAGAACACGGCCACCCGGCCCGGCGGCGTTGAAGGCATTCTCCACGACATTGCGCAAGGCAATGAACAGGAACCCGTCTTCCCCGAACACCGTCACCGCGCCTTCGGGGGCATCGAGTTCGATATCGACGTCCCGCTGCACCGCTTCAGGTGCAAGCATTTCCATGACCTGACGTACGACATCGTTCAGGTCCGCGCGGGCATCCTTGTGCAGCATGAAATTGTCCGCGCGCGCCAGACGCAGGAGCTGCTCGACGATCCGTTCCAAACGAGCGACATCCTCCAGGAGCGCCGCGCCGTATCCCCTGGTCTCAACATGGGCGCGCAGGGTCGCGATCGGCGTGCGCAGTTCGTGGGCCGCATCGTCGGTGAACACGCGTTGCGCGTGATAGGCATGCTCGATCCGCGCCAGCGCATTGTTCATCCCATCGACGAGCGGCTCGAGCTCGCGCGGCAGGTTCTCCGAACCCAGGCGGACATCCATGTTCGAGGGGGAAATCGCCGCGGCCTGCCGGGAAACCTCGTTGACCGGCCGCAGGGACGACCGCACGGTCAGATAGACGACCCCCACGAGCAGGATGACGAGACCCGCGATGTACCAGCCGGCCGCCTCCCACAGCTCGGACAGAAACTCATCGGCCAGGGCATCGTCGTGGTTGGGGCCCTGCGCAACCTGCACAAAGTAAATCGCGTCTCCCAGTGGGACCGGAATGGTGATCCCGTAGAACACAGCGCTGGCCCCACCAACCACGCGGCTGACACGAAACGGCTCGCGGGTCTTCGTGAGCACGTCCGGTCCGGACGCGATGGCCGAGTCGAGACCGATGGACCCGAACAGATTGTTCCCCTCCGGGTCGAGAACCGCATAGAGGTACATCCCGCCGCTGGCGTCATAGGCGGCGCGCAAACGTTCCGGCAGATCGAACAGGATCTCCGCGCTCGCGGGGTCGCGGGAAAGATGGCTGGCGATATCGCGCGCCTGCCCGGACAGGTCGCGGTCGCGCAGCGTGTCCACCTGCTCGAGGAACTGGATCAGGATGCCCGCCAGGGACACGGCAATGAAAAAAACGGTCACCGCCAGAACGCGGACAACCAGGCGGCCGAGGAGCGAATTCCTCAAGGCTTGTGGCCGGTCAGCGCAATCAGATAGCCGACCCCGCGCAGTGTGTGCACTTCGACATCGGCGCCGGCCTCCTCCAGATGCTTGCGCAACCGGTGGATTGCGACCTCGATCGTGTTGGTCCCGAAATTTTCGTCAAAGCCATACATGCTTTCGCCGATCATATCCTTGGACACCACGCGCCCCGGGCGGCGCAGCAGGAGCTCCAGCACGGACATCTCCCGCCGCGTGAGACGAACCACCTCATCTTCTACCAGCACTTCGCGTGCGAGTGTGTCGAACTTGAGGTTTCCCAGTGCCAGCACCGGCTCCCGCGCCCCGCCCGGACGGCGCATGAGCGCATTGATGCGCGCGATCAGCTCCTCCATCGCGAAAGGCTTGAGCAGGTAGTCATCCGCCCCGGCATTCAATCCGCTCACGCGGTCCTCAACCCCGTCACGCGCGGTCAGGATAAGGACCGGAAGCTCCCGGGCGTCAAGGCGCACGCGCTTGAGGACATTCATGCCGTCGTCGTCGGGCAGCCCGAGGTCGAGGATCAGGCCGTCATAGCACACCGTGTCGAGCGCAGCCTCGCCGTCCTCGGCATTCTGGCAATGATCGACCGCAAACCCGGCCTTGCCGATGGCATCGCACACGAACCCGGCCAGCCGCCGGTTGTCTTCGATCAACAGCAAACGCATCTGCTGAACCAATCCCTGTTCAACGGCGCAAATGCCTACATCAGGACGTACTGGATGTCCGTGCCGTCGCTGGCGGCGAAACGCACCTTCACCAGGCGGCCACCGGCGTCATACCACAGCTCCCGCTGAAGATCGCCGCTGATCGCGTAGTGGCGGGCCATCACATCCTTGCCCATCACCTTCACGGCCTCTTCGCCCAAATCCTTGACCATGATGGCCATATCGCTGCCATCGAGCGTGTTCAGGAGATGCGTCTGGGAAACGGTTGCCATGTTCCACAGGCTGGCGGGCACCACTGTCAGCGCTGCACGCCGGTTCCCGGCCGATCCGTTGACAGCAAGATCACCACCGTCGCGCTTCGCGTTCAGGCTTTTCTCCTTGCCGTCATCGTCCGTCTTAGAGGCATAGGAGACGAGCTGTCCGTTCTCCCAGACCTCGTGACCTTCATGGTCGAAGTTATAGAGGGTGACGAAGGCCAGCTTGACCGCCACGTCGGTCTCGATATCGACCGTCGTTTTCCCGGCTGCCTCGGAAATGTGAATTTCATGGCTGCCAATCTCGCTGCCGTCACGCAGGACGGTGAATGAGAGATCGCTTTCGGCTGCGAACGCGCCACCCGCATCGCCGAGCGCCACGCTGGCGGTCAATGCCGCCGCAATCAGAATGTTCCGCACGGTTTTCTGTCCTTTGCTGCTTTTCAAAAGTGAAGCAGCGGAATCTGCGCACGCCAAACTTACAGCAAACTTACGCAAGTAAGGTTGATGTAGCCGCGTGGACTCGCCGCCACGGAGCCCATAGAGTCGGCGGCAGCATCGGCCGTGACCGGTGAACAGCCCGAAAACGGGGATACGCCATGAACATCATCACGCAGTCCTCCGCCAGCCGAACCGCGCGCGATGTGCCGCGCCGCGCGCTGCCCGTTATCGATGTCGGCGATGTCGTCGCGGGCGATCCCGACGCCCCTGCGAAGCTTGCAGACCAGTGGCGCGAGGTATGGGAGACGATCGGCTTCATGTGCATCGTCAACCATGGTGTGCCGCAGGAAAAGATCGACGGCATGTTCGCCGCCGCCAAGCAGTTCCACGACCTGCCCGAGGACGTGAAACAGACGGTTGCGCTGAACACCGATCACCGTGGCTATATGGGCATCCGCAAGGAAGAGCTTGAGACCAGCGAGATCGAGGAAAACCGCAAGCCGTCGATCTCCCAGGCGATGTTCACTGCGACCGAGTATCCGGCCGACAACCCCTTCGTGCAGGCGGGAGAACAGTTCTACGGCCCGAACCAGTGGTTGCCCGAAGATGTCTGTCCCGGCTTCCGTGAGACGACCCTCGACTATATGGAGATTGTGACGGATCTTGGCCGCAAGCTGATGCCGATCTGGGCACTGTCTCTCGATCTGCCGCAGGACTATTTCGAGCCCCACTTCCGCACGCCCTACACCTACTTCCGCATCGCGACCTACCCGCCGCTGCCACAGCACGGTGACCGCGAAATGGGAATTCACGCCCATCGCGACACCGGCTTCATGACCTTCCTTCCGCCGGCGAAGGAAGAAGGCCTGCAGATTCTGGACGAGGACGGGAACTGGTTCTGGCCCGAGATGCCCGATGACGCAATGGTCGTGAACCTGGGGCAGTTCGCGACCCGCTGGACCAATGACCGCTTCCGCGCCACGACCCACCGCGTGGTGCCGCCTCTGCAGAACGACCGCTATGCGATCCCTGTGTTCGTCAACCCGGACTTCGAGGCTCGCAACGAAACACTGGCCACCTGTACGGACCCTGACAATCCGCCGAAGTACCCGGTCCAGACCTACCGGGAATGGTTCGGCTGGTACATGAGCAATACATTTGGCGTTTATCACAAGAAAAAGGCGTAGCCCTCAAAAGGCGCGCCCAGGGGAAAATATTATGAAGATCAGCACTGACCGTATTCTGACCACCCATGTCGGCAGCCTGCCGCGACCGCAGGACCTGCTTGAGCTGCTGCGGAAAGAAGACCGCGGCGAAGATGTCGATGAGAAAGCGCTTCACAACCTCACCACCGAAACGGTGAAGAATGTCGTCGCCGACCAGGTCGCGAACGGCATCGACGTCGTGTGCGACGGCGAGATGAGCAAGATTTCGTACCACGTCTATGCGCGCCATCGCCTCGCCGGACTGGAAGCCACCGACGGCACCGGCGTTCCCGACCGCCCATCACCGGCCGATTTCTATGACTTCCCCGAGATGATGGAACTCGGCGCCGGGGGCACCGAACTGATGAAGGCGACGGTGTGTACGGGCCCGGTATCCTATGACGACCGTGGTCCGCTCGAACGTGACATTGCCAACCTGAAGGCGGCAGCCGACGCGTCCAATCCGACCGACATCTTTATGAATTCGGTCTCTCCGGGCTGTCTCTCGACCTATGTGCCGAACCGCTATTACCCCGACCGCGATGCCTACCGGGAGGATCTGATCGAGGCGCTGCGCCCCGAGTACAACGCGATCCACGAGGCCGGCTTTGTCCTGCAGGTCGATTGTCCCGACCTCGCCGGGGCACGGCACACCGACTACCAGAAGATGGATGACGCGGAGTTTCTTGCCGATGCCGAGAAGAGCATCGAGGCGCTCAATGCCGCAACCAGCGACATTCCGCCTGAGGCGATGCGGATGCACATCTGCTGGCTGAACTATCCAGGTCCGCACACCCACGACATTCCGATCAAGAAGCTGTTCGACCTCCTCGCCAAGGCGCGGCCGGCCGGCATCCTCTTTGAAGGGGCCAACCCCCGGCACGCCCATGAGTGGCAGGACTGGAAGGAAACGAACATTCCGGACGACAAAGTCCTGATCCCGGGCGTGATCGATTCCACCACCAATTTCGTGGAACACCCGGAACTGGTCGCCCAGCGGATCTGCCAGTATGCCGATGTTGTCGGGCGAGAGCGCGTCATCGCCAGCAGTGATTGCGGCTTCGGCACCTACGCCGGCCGCAAGGGTGTCCACCCAAGTGTGGTTCTCGGCAAATTCCGCTCGATGGCGGAGGGTGCGGAGATCGCCTCCAGGAAACTCTGGGGCTGATCGCCGGCCTCACAGAAACGTCATCACCGGGTCCCCTCGCGGGACCCGGTTTCATATCAACCCCGGGAAACCGGGCCCCGCATCCGCCGGTCGGCGCACCGCACCCGGTTCCGCGTGCAGGCCGGGCAGGTTCCGGATAGTTGATTGATCAGGACAATCGGGGAATGCTTCTCGCCAAATATCCGCGCAGTAGATTTGCACCGGCACGAGAATAAGTCAGCAAACTTACCATTTGAGAGAACGCATACGATGAGTGCTTTCCCTTCCGGACCCGACGGCGAGACTTTGGAACTTCAGAACTACCTCACCTACCGGGTCATCATCCTTTCCCAGATGCTCAATCGCGATGCCGCACACTACGCGGCGAAAAACTGGAACATGTCGCTCCCGAAGTATCGCGCTCTGGCCGTCCTGGGGAATTACCCCCACATATCGCTCCGCGAACTGACCGACCTGACCCAGATGAACAAGGGACAGATCAGCCGTGTCGTCGTCGAACTCGAAAAGGATGGCCTGCTGTCGCGCACACCGGACCAGGAGGACGGTCGTCGTCTGCTGCCGGCGCTAAGCGATAAAGGTCAGAAACTTTTCAACGGATCGCGCAAGCGGAGTCTCTTGCGGCAGCAGGAGATCATGTCCGTGCTGGAGCCGGAGGAACTCAGGGCGTTCTTCGCCTCGATCGACAAGCTGGCCGAACACATGCGCATGCGGCTCGGGGAGCGTTAGCGCCTAGCGTGAACGCCAGAGCGCGTAACCAATAACGGCGCCCACGGCCAGCAGAACAATCAGGTGGTCCACGCCGAAGACCGGATGCCCCACCGTGCCGTCATGCGCGTGATAGACACCCGTTTCATGGGCCTGCGCCATGCCGCTCACCAGCAGCGTGCTCAGTGCCGAAATCAAACCCAGCGGTTTCATCGAATTTCTCCTGTCATAGGGTCGGATCGGGCAACCTATTCAGCGGCCCGCACAGTGTCAGCATCCGGATTGGCGTTTCGGGTGTCGGCGAAGCCACCCATCGCCAGAATGAAGCCGACAACGTCCTCCAGTCCAACACCCGCCTTGAGATTCGTGAAGAGGAAGGGCCGCTCGCCACGCATCCTGCGGGAATCCCGGTCCATCACGTCGAGATCCGCGCCGACCAGCGGCGCCAGATCGATCTTGTTGATCACCAGCAGATCCGAGCGCGTGATGCCCGGCCCGCCCTTGCGCGGAATCTTGTCCCCCGCCGAAACGTCGATGACATAGATCGTGATGTCGGCCAGTTCCGGCGAGAAAGTCGCGGCCAGGTTATCGCCACCCGATTCCACCAGAACGATATCGAGGTCGGGAAACTGCGCTGACAGATCCGCAATCGCCGACAGGTTGATCGAGGCATCTTCGCGGATGGCCGTGTGCGGGCAACCGCCTGTCTCCACCCCCTTGATCCGCTCGGGCGGAAGCGCCCCCGAACGGGTCAGGAACTGCGCGTCCTCCTCCGTGTAGATGTCGTTTGTGATCGCGGCGATGTCGTAGTCGTCGCGAAGCGCCTTGCACAACGCATCCATCAGGGCCGTCTTGCCGGTGCCCACGGGCCCGCCGATTCCAACGCGGAAGGGTTTGCTCATGATCGAAATAGCCTCGTGTATTGAGTTTCATGTGAAGCCGACGCCCAGTCCGACAGGACGGTCGCCGAGCCCAGATCGTCACGTGAACGCGCCAGCGCAACCGCGACGGCATCGAGAAGCACCGGTTCAAGCCCGGCGATAACCTGCAACCCGTCGCTCTGGCCGAGCGGAACGAGACGCACACCCGCCGAGACGAGGTTTGCCGCGAACGCATGCAGATAGCCGGACAGCGCGTCACGACGGCCCAGTCCGTGCGCCGCCGCCGCGGCACCGACGGCGGCGGGATAGACCACCGGGCGTGCCAGACTTGCAGCGAAGGCCTTCACCCGGTCGAGTTCCGGATGGGGCCAGGCGCGCGCGACAGCCGTCAGAAACGCCGCGCCCTGCCCTTCCGTCTCTACGCCGAACTCCCGCGTCGCCCGCAGCGCGTCCCCGCGCTCCAGCACCCATTCGAGAAGCGCATCGTCCTGTTCTGCAAGGGCTTCATGCGCCGCGAGGAACAGAGCCGCATCGACACGTCCGGAGCCGAAGCTCACAAGCGCGGCAATCCAGTCCTGCAAGGTCCCGCGGTCCGTGACACGGCCGGTCTCCACCGCGTACTCGATGCCATGCGAATAGCTGAAGGCGCCCACCGGGAATGACGGTGACAGCCACGCCAGCAACTGAACCAAGCCCTGCCCGCCGAGCGGCCGGTCGGCTCCCACGGCCCGGGGCGCCACCCCCTCAATGTCCGTGATGGTGTCCATGCCCGTCCGCATCGTGTGTGTGGAATGCCTTTCCGTTCGCGCCCTTGTAGGCGCCCGGTTCCGGCGAGAAGGGCGCCTTGAGCCGCGTGACACTGGCACCGAGACTTTCCGCCATCGCCTCAATGACATGGTCGTGACGGATGCGCAGCGTGCCGTCGTCCAGCACCTGGATGGGAACATGCCGGTTACCCACATGCCAGGCGATCCGCGCCGTCTCGACCAGACCCCGGCAGCGGAGATCTGCGACCGGCTCTTCCGCCGCAACGACGCGCACAAACCCGCCTTCTTCCAGCGCCAGTCCGTCACCGTCCGACAGGCGTGTCACCTCGTCGAGGTCGAGTTGGACGGCCTTGCCGCATTCCGCCAGCAGCCGAACCCGCCGGCGATACCGATCCTCGTAGTCCAGGACCACACGGCCTTTCTCTTCTGCTTCGGGCCACTCACCGGGCCCGGCCACATATGTCGCGCGCCCGAGCATCAGAACAGGAAGTACCGCTGCGCCAGCGGCAGTTCGGCCGCGGGCTCGCAGGTCAGGAGTTCGCCGTCGGCGCGCACTTCATAGGTTTCCGGATCAACCTCCATCTTCGGGGTCGCGTCATTGAGGATCATGTCGGCCTTGGTCACGCTGCGGGCGCCCGAAATACCGATCAGCTCCTTCGACAGACCCAGCGCCTCTCCCACCCCTGCATTCGCGGCTGCCGCCGACACGAAGTTCACCGCGCTGGCCGTCTGGGAACGCCCGAAGCTGGCGAACATGGGCCGGTAGTGGACCGGCTGCGGTGTCGGGATCGACGCGTTCGGATCGCCCATCGCCGCGGCGGCGATGCTGCCGCATTTCAGGACGAGATCCGGCTTCACACCGAAGAACATCGGCTTCCACAGCACGATGTCGGCCAGCTTGCCGACCTCGATGGAACCCACATGGCTGGAGATGCCATGGGCGATGGCCGGGTTGATCGTGTACTTCGCGATGTAGCGGCGCACGCGCATGTTGTCGTTGTCGCCGGCCTCCTCCGGCAGCGCGCCGCGCTGCTTCTTCATCTTGTCGGCGGTCTGCCAGGTCCGGATGATGACCTCGCCCACCCGGCCCATGGCCTGACTGTCGGACGCGATCATCGAGAACGCACCGATATCGTGGAGGATATCTTCCGCCGCGATGGTCTCGCGCCGGATGCGGCTCTCCGCAAAGGCAACGTCCTCAGGAATGCGTGAATCCAGATGGTGGCAGACCATGAGCATATCGAGATGCTCGTCCACCGTGTTCACGGTGTAGGGCCGCGTCGGGTTGGTCGAGGACGGCAGGACATTGGCCTCGCCGCACAGCTTGATGATGTCCGGCGCATGACCGCCGCCCGCGCCTTCGGTGTGGAAGGCATGGATCGTACGCCCCTTGAAGGCCGCGACGGTGTTCTCGACGAACCCGGACTCGTTCAGGGTGTCTGTGTGAATCGCAACCTGAACGTCAAGTTCTTCCGCCACCGACAGACAGGCATCGATAGCCGCCGGGGTCGTGCCCCAATCCTCGTGCAGCTTCAGGCCGCACACACCGGCGTTGACCTGCTCGATCAGCGCCGCAGGCAGGGTCGCGTTGCCCTTACCGAAAAAGCCGAGGTTGACCGGGAAGCCTTCTGCCGCCTGCAACATCCGGCCGATGTGCCATGGGCCGGGCGTACAGGTAGTTGCGTTGGTCCCTTCGGCCGGGCCGGTGCCACCGCCCAGCATCGTCGTCACACCGGAATAGATGGCGTCATCGATCTGCTGCGGGCTGATCCAATGGATGTGCGCGTCGATGCCGCCCGCCGTGACGATCCGGCCTTCGCCGGCGATCGCCTCGGTGCCAGGCCCCACAATGATATCCACGCCTGGCTGCACATCGGGATTGCCGGCCTTGCCGATCCCCACGATCCGCCCGTCGCGGATGCCGATATCGGCCTTCACGATCCCCCAGTGATCGACGATCAGGGCATTGGTGATGACGGTGTCCACCGCGCCCTCGGCCCGGCTTTTCTGTGACTGGCCCATGCCGTCGCGGATCACCTTGCCACCGCCGAACTTCACCTCCTCGCCATAGGTGGTGTGGTCGCGCTCGACCTCGATAATCAGGTCGGTGTCCGCGAGCCGTACCCGGTCGCCAGTTGTCGGGCCGAACATGGTGGCGTAGCTGGCGCGGTCGATGCTGTAGGCCATCGCTCAGCCCCCCAGTGCGCCATTCACGGCGCCGTTGAAGCCATAGACGATGCCGTCGCCTGCATAGGCCACCAGCGTGACCTCACGTTCCTGACCGGGCTCGAACCGCACGGCGGTCCCGGCCGGAATGTCGAGGCGGAAGCCGCGCGCGGCGGCGCGGTCGAACTCGAGCGCCCCATTGACCTCGAAGAAGTGATAGTGGGAGCCGACCTGCACCGGCCGGTCACCGGTGTTGGCAACCACGACCGTCTTGGTCTCGCGGCCTTCGTTAAGAACGATCTCGCCGTCGGCGGTGAGGATTTCTCCGGGGATCATCGCGCGCCTCAACGGATCGGGTTGTGGACGGTCACGAGCTTCGTGCCGTCGGGAAAGGTCGCCTCGACCTGGATGTCGTGGATCATCTCGGCGATCCCGTCCATCACGTGGTCGCGGGTCAGAACCGTCGCGCCGTCGCGCATCAGGTCGGCGACGCTGCGCCCGTCGCGCGCGCCCTCGACCACATAGTCGGAGATCAGCGCAATCGCCTCGGGGTAGTTGAGCTTTACCCCCCGTTCGCGACGCTTGCGCGCCACTTCCGCCGCCATCGCGACGAGAAGCTTGTCCTTTTCCCTGGGTGTCAGGTTCATGATCGTCCCTCCCGGTCCGCCGTCACGCGAAGCATCGGTTCACATGTGCCACAGGCGCGGCATCCGTTCCGGATACCCCGCGATACGATTTCGAAACCCCGCCCAGAACGCCCCATAGGCATCGCGCAGGATGCGTCCTTCCCGGCCGATCCAGCGCACGATCAGGACGTCGCCCATGCACGTGGCCGCCGCCAGGGTCGCCGCCGACAGCCCGATGGCGTCCAGCAGTTCGCGCGCGACCGCCAACCGCTCCGACGCGTCGTCGGCCACATAGACGAGGCTCGCATAGGCATGGGCACCGTCGAATCCGGCGGGCGAATCCAGCTGCGCCCCGATGTCGCCATCGAGATGCAGCGCGTCCGCCCAGACAAGCCGGCCATCGCGGTAGATTTCCCAGGCGTCACGGACCAGTCCCCGAGACATACGCTCACCCATGGCAGTGCGCCCGAATACGATGGCCTCGCCGGCCATCATGCGCGCGCCCGGGCCGACCTCCGCACGCGTGCGGCGGCGCATGCGCGAATCTTCGAACAGGATGGTTTCCTGGGGCAACCATTCCAGCCACGCGCCTTCCGAGGCATCGAGCGTAACCTCGATGGTCACGTCCTGCGCAGCCGTCCGGTAAATCTTCTCCGCCGCCTGTCCGACGATCCGTGACGCTGTCTGCGGACCGCCCCTGACCCCGATGGTCAGGTGATCGCCACCCACCAGCCCGCCCGATGTGGTCACCAGCGCGCCGGTCATGGGCTCATCCGCCGCGACTTGCGGAAACAGGATACGGAGGGGATCGGACTGGTCGAGCCCGGCCAGCCTCGTGTGCCCGTCGCGGCAGTCGAATTCGACCTCTGCCCGTCCTGCCACCATGCCCGCCTCCTGCCCCTCACTTCTAGACCGTAAGGTGACGCCGGATTTCGGATTCGGCCAAATCGGCAATCGGCCCGGACAGGACGATTTCCCCGCGGTCCATCACGGCGACATTGTCCGCGAGATCGCGGGCGAACTCGTAGTACTGCTCGACCAGCAGGATCGCCATATCGCCCCGGTCCGCCAGCAGGCGGATCACGCGCTCGATATCCTTGATGATCGAGGGCTGTATACCTTCGGTCGGCTCATCGAGCACCAGAAGCTGCGGACGTGTGACCAGCGCGCGTCCAATCGCGAGCTGCTGCTGCTGTCCGCCGGACAGATCGCCACCGCGCCGCTTGAGCATATCCTTAAGGACCGGGAACAGCTCGAACACCTCGTCCGGCACCCGGGCCTCGCTGCGCGGCAGACAGGCGAAACCGGTTTCCAGATTCTCCTCGACCGTGAGCTGACCAAAAATGTCGCGTCCCTGGGGCACATAAGCGATGCCGCGCCGCGCACGGGCGTGCGGCGGCAGCTTCTCGATACTGTTCCCATCCCATTCGATGGTGCCCCGGCGGATCGGGGTGTGTCCGGTCACGCCGCGCAGCAGCGAGGTCTTGCCCACACCGTTGCGCCCCAGCAGGCAGGTGATCTTGCCGCGCTCCGCGCCGACATGCGCACCGCGCAGGATGTGGCTCGCGCCGTAGTAGAGGTCGATGTCTTTTGCCACCAGCATCGTTCAGCGCCCCAGATAGACTTCGATGACGCGCGGGTCCGCCTGGACCGCGTCCATTGGCCCCTCGGCGATCACCGTGCCTTCGTGCAGCACGGTCACCACGCAGTTGAGGTCGTGGACGAACTCCATGTCGTGTTCGACCACGACGATCGATCGGTCCTTGGAGATTTCCTCCAGCAGGATCGAGGTCTGCTCGGTTTCCGCGTCGCTCATGCCGGCCACCGGCTCATCGAGCAGCATCAGTTCGGGCTCCTGCGCCAGCAGCATTCCGATCTCCAGCCACTGCTTCTGCCCGTGGCTGAGATTGCCTGCCAGATCGTCTTCGCGCATATCGAGCCGGATGGTCTTGAGTGTCGCGTCGATCCGGTCGCGCTGCTCTCCGCGCAGGGACGCGAACAGCGTCTCCCGGATGCTGCGGTCCGAACGCAGCGCCAGGTAGAGGTTCTCGAACACCGTCAGGTTCTCGAACACCGTCGGCTTCTGGAACTTGCGACCGATCCCCAGATTGGCGATATCGGCTTCGTCCATCAGGGTCAGGTTGGTGTCGTCACCGAAGATGACGCGCCCCGTGTCGGGCCGGGTCTTGCCGGTGACGATATCCATCATGGTGGTCTTGCCGGCGCCGTTCGGCCCGATGATCGCGCGCAGTTCGCCGCGCTTGATAATCAGGTTCAGGCTGTTCAACGCCTTGAAGCCGTCGAAGCTGACCGACACGCCTTCGAGATAGAGGATGGTTCCCGCAGGCTTGGCGTCGGGCACTTCAGGCGCGAGCGCAGCGGTATCTGCTGTATCAGGCATCGACACGGCGGAGCCTCCTTTTCACGGTGTCGCGCGCCGACCCGGAGATAATGGAGCGATACACACCGACAAGCCCCTTCGGCATCGCCAGCGTCACGAGGATGAACAACGCTCCGAGGAAAAACAGCCAGATCTCCGGCGCCACGCCTGTCAGGTAGGTTCGCGCGCCGTTGACGGCGAAGGCACCGGCGATCGCGCCGAACAGGGTCCCGCGGCCGCCGACGGCGACCCAGATGGCCATCTCGATGGATTTAGCCGGGGTGAACTCGCTCGGATTGATGATGCCCACCTGCGGCACATAGAGCGCGCCTGCGATACCCGCGAGAACCGCCGACAGGGTGAACACGAACAGCTTGGCGTTGGTGACCGAGTAGCCCAGGAAGCGCACCCGGCTTTCGGCGTCGCGCACCGCGATCAGCAGGCGGCCGAGCTTCGAGGTCACCACCGCACGGCAGATCAGATAGACGATCAGCAGCGCGATGGCGGAGACGACGTAGAGGCCGACCTTGGTGCTGTCCTTCGACAGGTCGTAGCCCAGGATGTCCTTGAAGTCGGTCAGCCCGTTGTTGCCGCCGAAGCCCGTCTCATTGCGGAAGAAAGCCAGCATGAAGGCGAAGACCATCGCCTGTGTGATGATCGAGAAATAGACGCCGGTGATGCGCGAACGAAAGGCCAGCCAGCCGAACACGAAGGCCAGCACGCCAGGTACTACAACCACCATCGCGATGGCAAACCAGAACTGGTCAAAGCCGTACCAGTACCAGGGCAGCGAGTCCCAGTTCAGGAACACCATGAAGTCGGGCAGGTCGGGATTGCCATAGACACCCCGTTCGCCGATCTGGCGCATCAGGTACATGCCCATCGCATATCCGCCCAGCCCGAAGAACGCCCCATGGCCCAGGCTCAGGATGCCCGCATAGCCCCAGATCAGGTCGAGCGACAGGGCCAGCATCGCAAAGCACAGATACTTGCCTAGCGTCGCCACCCAGAAGGTGGACATGTGGAAGAAGGAATCCGGCGGCACGGCCAGGTTCAGCACCGGCACGGCGAACAGCGCGAACACCATCAGTCCCAGGATGACAGACCAGCCGCTCTTGGTTTCCAGAGTGGCCAGGCGTTTCGAGATCGGTCCCATGGTCCCTCTCCGCTCAGGCCTCGGCCGCCCGCCCCTTCAGGGCGAACAGACCGCGCGGGCGTTTCTGGATGAACAGGATGATGATGACCAGCACGACCACCTTGCCGAGGATCGCGCCGGACACCGGCTCAAGGAACTTGTTCACAATGCCGAGGCCGAAGGCGCCGACAATCGTGCCCCACAGGCTTCCCACACCGCCGAACACCACGACCATGAAACTATCGACAATGAAGTTCTGACCGAGGTTCGGGCTGACATTGGAAATCTGGCTGAGCGCCACGCCCGCGACGCCGGCGATACCGGAGCCCAGCGCGAAGGTCAGCGCGTCGATCTGGCCGGTGCGGATGCCCATTGCGGACGCCATCGACCGGTTCTGGGTGACCGCGCGCATCTGAAGGCCGAAACGGCTGTAACGGATGAAGGCCGCGAGGGCCGCGACCACCGCGATACAGAACAGCACGATATAAACCCGGTTGACCGTCACCGAGACACCGCCGCCGATGGAGATCGCGCCGGCGATCCAGTCGGGATTGGCGACCTCACGGTTGTTAGCGCCGAACAGGGATCGAACGAGCTGCTGCAGGATCAGGCTGACGCCCCAGGTCGCGAGAAGTGTTTCCAGCGGGCGCCCATAGAGGAAGCGGATGCAGCCGCGTTCGATCAGCACGCCGAAGGCGGCCGCCACCACGAAGGCCGCCGGGATGGCCGCCAGCAGGTAGAAGCCGAAGGCATCGGGCGGCATTGTGGAGCGGAAAATCTCCTGCACCACGAAGGTCGTGTAGGCGCCCAGCATGATCATTTCGCCATGCGCCATGTTGATAACGCCCATCACGCCGAAGGTGATGGCCAGCCCGATGGCCGCCAGCAGAAGGACGGAACCGAGGCTGATACCGAAAATCAGGTCTTCCGCCAGCCCGAACAGCGCCAGCCGGTCGTTGATGTCATCGACCGCCTTCTCGACGATGGCACGAATTTCCGGGTCGGTCTCGCCGCTGTCCAGCAGGCGGCGCTCCAGCAAGGACTTGATATCTGGATCGGTGCTGTCGGCCAGTTGCGCCACCGCCGCGCGGCGTATCGCCGGGTCGGCGGCCTCAAGCTCCATCGTGGCAATCGCGATATCGATCCTCGCGCGGATATTGTCCTCGGCCTCGCGTTCGCGCGCCTGCTTGAGCGTCGCAAGCGAGTCCTCGGACGGGCTGGCGATGATGTTCTGGACGGCCTGCAGGCGCAGATCGGGATCGCTGCTGGTCAGCGCCAGCTGGCCGAGCGCGCCGCGGATCTGGCCGCGCAGCTTGTTGTTGGCCACGATCTTCTTGAGGTCGCCACTCGATTTCTCACCGAGGGTCTGACCGGTCACCGGATCAGAGGCGGTATAGATGCGGCCCTGCCGCTCGGCGATCACAACCGTGTCTTCGCCCTTGAGGGTGTACAGGCTGCCGTCACCGAGCGCTTCGAGCACGGGAATGGCGCGAGGATCACCCAGGCCGGCGAGCTTTTCGACGGCAGCGCCCTTAGCGGAAAAACTGCGCGCATTGAGCGCGGCGACGGCTTCGGCAAACGCGGCGTCGTTGCTCTGCGCCTGGACGGCAACCTGGGGAAGGATAAGGAGTGCGGCTGTCAGGAAGATGAGACGAAGAATCGCCCAGCTGCTTCGTGCGCCGACCTTGAAACTATCTGACATGGCGTATCGGTCCTGTTTTTTGCGGTCGTTCTTATTGTTTGGAGTATCCCCGCCGTCCGGGTTGGATCGGACGGCGGGGATTTACCGCATACGCCTTAGTTGGTGAGGTACTTCGGCTTCTCGCAGTTGCCGCAGACCCAGGGATAGGTCCAGTCGGCGGTGAGCTTCGCGCTTTCCGGGATGAAATCGCTCCACGCATCGCCAACGACAACGCCGTCGGTCTCCCAGACGGTGGCGAACTGGCCGTCACCCTGGATTTCACCGATCAGAACCGGCTTGGACAGGTGGTGGTTGGTGTTCATCACCGCGACACCGCTGGTCAGGTTCTTGACCTCCTGGCCGTACATCGCCTGGCGGACAGCATCGACATCGGTCGTGCCGGCCTGCTCAACCGCCTGCACCCACATCTTGAAGCCGATGTAGTGCGCTTCCATCGGGTCGTTGAAGACACGTGAATCGCTGCCGATGAACTTGTGCCACTTCTCGATGACGGCCGCGTTCTCGGGCGCATCGACGCTCATGAAGTAGTTCCACGCGGCGAGGTGGCCGACCAGCGGCTCGGTGTCGATACCGGCCAGTTCCTCTTCACCCACGGAGAAGGCCACGACCGGAATGTCCTCGGCCTTGATGCCCTGGTTGCCCAGCTCCTTGTAGAACGGCACGTTCGCGTCACCGTTGATGGTGGACACAACCGCGGTCTTCTTGCCGGCCGACGCGAACGCCTTGATGTCAGAGACGATCGTCTGCCAGTCGGAATGACCGAACGGCGTGTAGTTGATCATGATGTCTTCTGCAGCAACGCCCTTGGCCTTGAGGAAGGACTCCAGAATCTTGTTGGTCGTGCGCGGATACACATAGTCCGTACCGGCCAGCACCCAGCGCTTCACGCTGCCGCCGTCTTCGCTCATCAGGTACTCGACAGCCGGGATCGCCTGCTGGTTCGGCGCGGCGCCCGTGTAGAAGATGTTCCGCGAGGATTCTTCACCCTCATACTGCACCGGATAGAAGAGCATGCTGTTCAGCTCCTCGAACACGGGCAGGACCGACTTGCGCGACACCGAGGTCCAGCAGCCGAACACCACATCGACGTTCTTCTGCTCGATCAGTTCACGCGCCTTTTCCGCGAACAGCGGCCAGTCCGAAGCGGGATCGACGATCACCGGCTCGAGCTGCTTGCCAAGAAGGCCGCCGGCCTTGTTCTGCTCATCGATCAGGTACAGCATGACGTCTTTCAGTGCGGTTTCACTGATCGCCATTGTCCCCGAGAGCGAATGCAGGATGCCGACCTTGATCGTGTCGGTGGCCTGAGCCATCGCTGCCGTCCCTGAGAACGCAAGCGAGCCGACGACTGCGCCGACTGCTGCGAATGTCTTGATTGCTGATTTCATGCTCTAAAGCCTCCGTTTGAGGGCATGGTTTTGCGGGCATTGTTGCGCCGCAAAAGCCATCGCAATCCGCGTGCCAGAAGCCACGACAGCCGGAAGACTTTGAATCTTTTACAGATTATTGACGTGGTGCCTAAATGGCGCGCAGATCATCAGCCTATTTTTTTACCAGCAAGTTTTTATTGCATAATTTTTATGCATTCAGATTGTGAGATGTTTCGGCGCCAAGCCTTCATCACCGGCGGAATCCGTCGTACAGTTTTTCCGATAATCAAACCGGGGTTGAAGCCATGTCGCACGCCGAAGTCATCCTTCCCGAAACCCTCGCGGGCGAAGAGATTCCGATCCTCGATCTCGGCCCCTACCTCGCCGGGGAAGACGGCGCCCTTGAACGCCTCGCGGATGAGTTGCGCTACGCGCAGGAAAACGTCGGTTTCCTGTTCATCGTCAATCACGGCGTCCCGCGCGACCTGATCAAGCGGGCCCACGCCAACCTTGTGCGCTTCTTCGATCTCCCCGATGACGTCAAGCGCGCAATGCCCAACTACGTGCCGCCGAAATCCACGATCTATGTGTCCTCCACGGTGAACGAGAACACCAAGCCCGACCTGAATGAAATGCTGCGCATCGTGCGCGAGCGCCCCGCCGACCATCCGGCGATCAAGGCCGGGCTGATGTCCCACGGCCCCAATCACTGGCCCGACGAAAGTCTCGTCCCGGGCTGGAAAGAGGAGATGCTCGAGTACTACCAGACGATGGAAGACCTCGGCCGGACCCTTCTGCCCGTCTATGCCCGCGCACTGGACATGCCTGCGGACCATTTCGACGGCCTGTTCGACGATCCGGTCTGGACCACCCGCAACCAGCACTATCCGGCCGTTGGCGCGGAGGACAACCAGTTCGGCATCGCGCCGCACCGCGATCACGGATTTCTGACGCTGCTGCCGGTCGTGGACGTGCCGGGCCTGCAGATCCGCAAGACCAACGGTGAATGGCTGTCTGTCGATAACATCGAGGGCGCGATCATCGTGAACACCGGGGAATTCCTGAACCGGTGGAGCAACGGCCGTTTCATGGCCACGCCGCACCGCGTGGTTCCGCCGAAGTCTGACCGCTATTCTCTGGCCTTCTTCTACAATCCGACCTGGGACACGGTGGCGGATCCGCTTCCGAGTTGCGTCAGCCCGGAAAACCCGCCGCAGTTCAAGCCGGTGCGGTTCCAGGATTACCGCGACTGGTACCTGACGCAGAACTATCTGAACGTCGAAGGCGAGACGCGGGCCGAGCCGCCAAGCGTCGAGGAAAGCAAACTTCCCAAGTCGCTCTAGGACAAGCCACTAGGGAAGCGGATCGGGCTCGCCGTACTTGGTGGGCATCCGGTACGCGACCATTGTCAGGCAGACAGACGTGTAGAGGCCGATCAGGCCGAGCAACTCGCTAAGGCCCCGCTCTCCGATGGCGGCAACCGTGCGCGCCCACAGCGCGTCGTCGAGCCCGCGCCCATCGACCAGGGCCTTCGACGCTTCGTAGCAGACCCGCTCGTCTTCATTGTCGAAGTCCGGCTCCGCGCCGCTGCGGATCGCCTCAACCACCGCCGGATCGACGCCCACCTTTTCCGCCGAAGGCCCGTGAGAGGTCCAGACATACCGGGCACGCCAGTGCTTGGCGACAACGAGGGTGATCACCTCTACCTGCCGCTCGCCCAGCGACACGCCATAGCGCAGGTATTCCTCGACCGGCTCGATCCGGTCGGTGAAGCCCGGGGCGGCCAGCCAGAACAGGTAAGGACCCGGAATGTAGCCGCGCTCCGACATGATGCGGTCATAGACCGCGCGCGCGTCGGCAGGCAGGCGGGCGGGATCGAAGGGTTCGAACCGTTCGCTCATCCCATCAACTCTCCGCCGCCGGGTCTTCATAGGTGTTCGACAGGGTGCCGATGCCGTCGATGATGATGTCGATGGCCGCTCCCGGCTTCATGGGCAGCGCGCCGGGGCCGGTGCCGCAGGCAATCAGGTCGCCGGGCTCCAGCGTAATCGATTCCGACAGGCGCGCGACGATTTCGGCGGGCTGCATGAACAGGTCGGAGACGGGGTAGTTCTGACGCTCACGGCCATTCAGCTCCGCCCGGATCGCGCTGCCGGACACATCGGTGTCCGTCACGATGGCCGGCCCGAACGCCCCGAAGGTGTCGAAGCCCTTCGCGCGCGCCCATTGGGGGAAGGACGGGTCGGCGTCGAGCAAATGCATGGCCGTGACGTCGTTGACGCAGGTGTAGCCGAAGATCGCGTCCGCCGCGCCAGCCTCATCGACATTGCTGCAGGACTTGCCGATGACGATGCCCAGCTCGGCCTCATAGATCACCCGCCCGTCATAGCTGGCGGGTTTCAGGATCGCGCCGCCCGGTGCGAGGAAGCACGAGGACGGCTTCAGGAAGAACAGGGGATATTCCGGTTTCTCCAGCCCCTGCTTCTCGGCGGCGGATCGGGAGTTGTTCCACAGCGCGATCATCTTCCCCGGCACGCACGGCGTCAGCAGTGTGACATCGGCCAGCGCGACCGTCACGCCGGTCTCAGCCGCGCCGGCGAACAGGTCGCCGTCATGGATGGAGATGTTGTCGCCGTCGAGTATCCCGAACCCGACATCGCCGCCCTTCTCGAACCGAACCCAATGCGCCATGGCTTGCTCCCCCTGAGATGTTTCGCTACCGCTTTGAATAACGCCTTTCGCGCAGAATCGCGATCCCGGGGGAAGGAAAGCCGGACATGGAAATCGAACACACACCGGTCCTGATCGTCGGCGGCGGCATGGTCGGGCTGACGCTGGCCGTGGAACTCGGCACCTGGGGCGTGGATTGCATCCTCATCAATAATGGCCCGGCCACGGCGACGCACCCCCAGGGCAACTCGCTCAACTCGCGGACGATGGAACACTATCGCCGCCTGGGACTGGCCGAAGAGATCCGCGCCGCCGGTCTGCCCGAGGATCACGCGACCGACGTGGTCTATGTCACCCGCTTCGCGGGCTGGGAACTGGCGCGTCTGCCGATGCCGTCCACAACCCAGAAACTCTCCGTGCCGGAACACACCGCAGCGACGCCCGAGCCGATCCACCGCGCCAACTTCTTCTATATCGAGCCGATCCTGAAACGCCGGGCCGAAGCCCTACCTTCGGTCGTTCTGCGCTTCGGCCACCGGCTGATAGACTTCGAACAGGACGATGACGGCGTGCACGCCACCGTGGAGCGGCTGTCCGACGGCCATCGGTTCGAACTGCGCTGCGACTGGCTGGTCGGCTGCGACGGCGCACGCTCGACGGTGCGTCAGGCGCTGGGCATCGGCTACGGCGGCAAGGGCGGCGAGGACGAGACCTTCATGCGCGGGCGCATGCTGTCCACCTATGTGCGGGCACCCAAACTGCTCAACATCATGACCTGCGCGCCGAGCTGGCATTACTGGACGGTCAACGAAGATGCGCGATCCAGCATCGCGACCCTCGACGCGAAGGGCGAGTACGTGGTCCTGACGCGCATGCCGCCGGGCGAGGACGAGAGCACCGTCGATGCGGCGGCGCACTTCCTTGCCACGGTCGGCGCGGACATCCCTGTCGAGGTGCTGTCGGTCAAGGCGTGGATGGCGGGCCTGGCGCTGGTCGCCGACCGTTATCAGGCCGGGCGCGTCCTGATGGCGGGCGATTCCGTCCACCTGTTCACGCCCACCGGCGGCTTCGGCATGAACACCGGCGTCGATGACACCGCGAACCTGGCCTGGAAACTCGCCGGCGCCGTCCAGGGCTGGGCACCGCCGTCCCTGCTCGACACCTATGAGGCCGAGCGCCGTCCCATCGGAATTCGCAACACGTCCATGTCCCACCGCTTCGCCAGCGCGGTCGCGGGGCTCGAAATTCCAGATGAACTGGAAGACGAAACGGAGGACGGCGCAGCGGCGCGGGCCCGCATCGGCGCGCATCTGGCGACATTCACCGAAGAGTTCCGCTCGCTCGGCATCCAGCTCGGCGCGCGCTATGACGGCTCAACGTTGATCCACTCCGATGGCGCAGAGCCGCCGGAGGATTCGCCCTTCGAATATGTCCCCAGCAGCGTGCCCGGCGGCCGCGCGCCGCATGCCTGGCTGGCCGATGGCGAGGCCCTGTCCGACCGGTTCGCGTTGGGGTTCACCCTGCTGAACCTGTCCGGCGAAGACGTACCGGGCAATATCGCGGGCACCTCGTCCATCCCCTGCACGGTCGTGCGGATCGACGATGCGAAGGTGCGTGAACAGTACGCGCGGAACTTCGCGCTGATCCGGCCGGACCACCATGTCGCCTGGCGCGGCGACACCCTGCCGGACGATTTCCCGGTTGTCCTGTCACGCGCAGCGGGCCACTAGCACAAATCAACAAATCGCCCCGTTTGCGAACCATGCGCGCCCTGCTTGGCGCGCTTCATGCGGTCACCCGAACAACACAACACGGGACACCGCACGATGAATCACACCGCTTTTCGCCCCTCCGTCATCAGCGAGCGGACAGCGCCCGGCCGGCGCAGCAGCATTTCCGTTTCGACGATCGCCGCAGGCTTCGTCCTGTCGCTGGCGCTGCTCATCTCTCTCGTCGCCGTCGCGCGCGCGGACAGTTCCGTTGCCGCGGCGGACGCCCCCGCGGGGCTGTTTTTCAAGTCCGTCGTCAACGAGGACGTCTTCGCCGCCCCGACGGTTGCGTCGGATGTCGTCATCGACATCTCGGGCGAAGTCGCCCGGGTCAATGTCCGCCAGCGCTTTCGCAACCCGACCAGCGTGTGGATGGAGGGCGTCTATGTCTTCCCGCTGCCCGAAGGCCCGGCGGTGGACCGGCTGACCATGCATATCGGCGACCGCAAGGTCGAAGGGCGCATTCTGGAGAAACAGGAAGCCGAGCGTGTCTTCCGCGAAGCCGCCGACGCCGGACGTCATGCATCCCTGCTGTCGAGCGCGCGGCCCAACGTGTTCTCGACCAGCGTCGCCAACATCGCGCCGGGGGCCGAGATCGTCGTGGAGATCGAGTATCAGGACCGCGCCCGCTACGCCGACGGAGCCTACAGCTACCGGTTCCCGCTGGTCGTCGCCCCGCGATACACGCCGGGTGGCGTCAACCTTGTGGCCGTCCCGCCGCCGCCGCGCGAGGACCGCTGGCCGCTGTTGCAGCGCATTTCTCACGCCGAAGGCACCACGTCGCCCCCCAAGGTGCGCGATCGCGACATCTTCGGCCCGGTGCGCAACCCGGCCGCCGGGAAGATCAACCCGATCTCGCTGGCCGTCCTGCTCGATGCGGGTGTGCCCCTGAACGCGTTGTCCTCGCCCAATCACAAGATCGCCATCGCTCGTGACGGGGATTCCCGCGCCATCGTCACACTCGCGGACGGCAGCGTGCCGGCGGATCAGGATTTCGTCCTGAACTGGGCGCCTGTGGTCGGAACGGCCCCGGAGGCCGGCGTCTTCACAGAGACGGTCGCCGATGCCTCCCATGTCGTTGTGTCCGTCCTACCGCCGCACGAGACGGACGCCCCGGCCAGCACGCGCCCTCGCGATGTTGTGTTCATCCTCGACAAGTCGGGCTCCATGCACGGGCCCGCCATCGCCCAGGCGAAGCAGGCGATCCGCCTGGCCATCTCCCGTCTCGGAGAGGACGCACGATTCAACCTGATCGCGTTCGACAATCTCGCCGCGCCCCTGTTCAACGGGCTGCGGCCGGCCAACAAAAAATACGTCACCCGGGCCTTCGAAGCGCTGGACGCGCTGGAAGCGGATGGCGGCACGGAGATGCGGCATGCGCTGGAACTCGCGTTCGATAGTCCGCGCGATACCAAGCGACTGATGCAGGTCGTCTTCCTGACCGACGGCGCCGCCAGCAACGAGCGCGATCTGTTCGAACTGATCGACAAGCGACTGGGCGACGCGCGCCTGTTCACGGTCGGGATAGGTCCTGCGCCCAACGGCTTCTTCATGCGCCGGGCTGCCGAAGCCGGGCGCGGCACCTTCACCTATATCGACGACCCGCGCGAACTGGATGAGAAGGTCACCGTCCTGCTGCGCAAGCTGGAGCGCCCGGCGATGACGGACCTGCGCATCTCCTGGGACATTCCCGGCGAGGCAGTGCCGGAAACCTATCCGGCGCGCATCCCGGATCTGTACTTCGGCGAGCCGATCACCTTCGCCACCCGCCGGCCGGGGCTCGACAAAGCCGCGGGCCGCTTCACCATCACCGGGGAGCGCGACGGCGAGACCTGGAGCCGAACCATCGAACTTGCCGATGCCCGCCAAAGCGAGGGCCCGGCAGCGCTGTGGGCGCGCAGCAAGATCGCGGAGCTTCGCGCGCCCGGAACCTTCGGACCCGGAGAGCATGAAGCCATCCGTGCACGCGTTATCAAGACAGCGCTGGCCTATCGCCTTGTCACCGCGTTCACCAGACTTGTCGCCGTCGATGAGGAAGAGATCGCGCGGCCGGATGGCGCACCGCTCGAACAACGGGAGATCGATCGCAACCTCCCCGACGGTATGAACTTCGGCAAGGTGTTCAACTCAAAGATGGCCAACGCCGTCCAGATGGCCCCCTTGCCGCAGGACGTGGCGCAGAGCGCCGCGTTCCGGAGAACGATCGGCCTGCCGACCACGGCGACACCGGCGACCGGCATGGCGCTTGCCGGACTGCTCGCGATCCTCGCGGCACTGGGGCTCATTCTCGTGGCGCGCCGCCGGACGGGTTGAGCCTCCATGACCGGGCAAACATCACCTGTGCGCCTGGCCTCCCTGGCAGTCGCCGCCGGGTTGCTCGGCTTCGGCCTGTGGCAACTCGGCGGCGCGGCCTGGATCCACGGCAAGGCCGCGCTCGCCCAGGTCCTGCTGGAACAGGCCTGGGCGGCCCGGCTGGACGGCGCCAAGGAGAAAGAGACCCGTCCCTGGCCCTGGGCCGACTCAGCGCCCGTTGCACGCCTTGGCGTGCCGCGCCTGGGCATCGACCAGATCGTTCTGGCGGGCGCCAGCGGACGGACGCTGGCATTCGGCCCCGCACATCTCGCCGGGACCGCACCGCCGGGGGAACTTGGACACAGCATTGTCTCAGGTCACCGCGACACGCATTTCGCGTTCCTGCGCGACCTCAAACCCGGCGATGCCGTCGAGATTCAACGCACGGACGGTGAGGTCGTTCACTACCGGGTCACGTCACGGGAGATCGTCGATGCCCGCACCGCCCGGTTCACGGACACGCCGGAGCGAAGCGTGGCATCTCTGGTTACCTGCTACCCGTTCGAGGCCGTCACGGCGAACGGCCCGCTGCGCTATGTGGTCACAGCCGAAGCGGCCGGAAAAACCGGCCCGGCCATGGAGACATCGGCCCGCGTGGAGTAAACTCCGGACAAACCAGAGGGATACCCATGAGCCAGTCTGCCACCACCATCGTCGCGACCTTCGATACCACCGACAAGTTCCTTGCCGCGCTCGAAGCCCTGCTGGCATCGGGCATATCGAGCGACCGCATCAGCGTGCTCGCCGGTCACGACGCCATCGTGGACCGGTTCGGTCACGTCCCGCCGGTCGCGGAGATGACGGACGACCCCGGCACGCCACGCGAATCCCTTGGCACGCGCTCCGCCATTTCCGAGGCCATTGACTTCATCGGCGAGACCGTCGCCGTGCTGACGGAGATCGGCGCGGCCACCGCGGCCTATGCCGTCGGCGGGCCGGTCGGTGTCGCCACGGGCGCATCGGCCAGGACCCAGCTCTCGGTCGAGGAGCTGCTCAACGAGCATGTCGATGAAGACTGGCGCGAACACATGCAGGAAAGTGTCCGTGATGGCGGCCTGATCTGCTGGGTCCAGACATTGGATGCGGGCGAGACCGCGACGGCCCGTGAAGCCTTCACGGCCGCCGGCGGCGCGAACATCCACGAGCCCGTGACCGCCTGACAGGCTTCGCCGGTCCACGAACAATTCTGCACGCCGACACTTGCCCGCGCCGTCCGCGCGGCGCAGGCTGCCCGCAAATAACAAACACGCTGAGGGGGAAATCATGATCCACGAACTGCGCACCTATACCGCCAAACCCGGCGCCATTCCCGATGTGCTGAAGGCCAATGAGGAAGTGGGCCGCAAGGTCCGCGGCGACGACTACGGCGTTCTGGAAGGCTACTGGTACACAGAGATCGGCCCGCTCAATCAGGTGATGCATCTGTGGCGTTACGACAGCTTCGAGGAGCGCGCGCGCCTGCGTACCGAACTCGGCAAGGTCGAGGGCTGGACGAAGGAATACGTCCCGCGCCTGCGCCCGCTGCTGGTGCGTCAGGAAACGCGCTTCATGACCGCGCAGCGCGACATCACCCCGCCCGCCAGCGGAGGAAACTTCTACGAGTTCCGCAACTACCGGGTCCGCCCGGGTACCGCGAAACAGTGGATGGACAATTTCCTCAGCGTCATGCCGGTGCGCGAGAAGTACTCGAAGAACGTCTGCGCGTGGATCACCGAGGGGCCGAACCCCAACGAGGTCTGCCACCTGTGGGCCTACAAGACCCTGCAGGAACGCGACGAGGCCCGCGCGGGCGTGGCCAAGGAGCAGGCGTGGATCGACTTCGCGAGCAAGGGGCGCGAATTCCTGGAGGAAATGACCTCGACGATGCTGATCCCGTCGAGCTTCTCGCCGCTGAAATAGTCCCGGTCTAGGCCTCGGGCGGCAGGATTTCCTGCACGCACACCTGATCCTCAAGGTGTGCCCGCCCGATGTCGGCCAGGTGCGCACGCTTGTGTTCATTGGCCAGGTTCGCGCCGACACCCTGTGTCATCGCCATGACGATCGAACGGTCGCTCATATCGAGCCAGAAGGACCGGCGCACCAGCCTGCCGTCCGCATCGCGTGCGAACGGGTCGTCCGGGTTGAGGCCAAGGTCGGGTCTGTAAAAATCGGGCATCTATCCGTCTCGCTGCTTCCGGGCCACAATAGGGGCCTGCACCACGGCTTGAAAGGGAACCACCCGTGAGTCTGTTCCGCGCATCTGTTCGTTTGCTGGTGTTTACGGGTGCCATTTTGTGGTTCGCCCCCGCCTTCGCGCAGGCAGAGTTCACGCCCATCAAGGTCAGCGAGAGCCAGTTTTCGGTCGATAAACCGGAAAACTACGAGGTGATGCGCAAGAAGGGCGGCGGGCGGTACACGGAAAGCTGGAGCGACCGGCGCAGCAATCCCAAGGGCCCGTCGCTGACGATGTATTACGAGCGCCGGGACCAGCCCTTCATCACCCAGCAGACCTTCGAGCCCGCGTTCCGGAAAGCGGTGGCGGCCCTGAACAAGCGTCTCGGCGGATCAGATGCGGAAACGAAGTTCGGAAGCTTGTCGCCGACATTGCGTTTTGCCACCATGCCGCGCGACACGCGCCAGTGCATTGTCGGGCTGCGCATCTTCGACGAATGGGACAACCCGGACATCAAGGCGGGCGCCAAGCGTTCCCTGCGTGTCACGGTCTGCATGTACACCCCCGCCGATACGGCAATCCTCAAGGACACGATGCTCGCCTTTATCGCGAGCCTGAAGCAGGACGGCCGCAGCTTCACACCTGCCGCGGCCACGAACACGGACCTCGAGGCACTCACCTATAAGATCTTTGCGACTCGATAGCCCAACACCAATTCCTCCTCCAGCCCCAAAAGGACCAGAACCGACATGACCTACGAAGACATCCTTTACGACCAGGCTGACGGTGTCGCGACGATCACCATCAACCGGCCGGACCGGCTGAACGCCTTCCGTGGCCAGACCATCGAGGAGATGATCGACGCGATCCAGGACGCGGGCTGGGACAAGTCCATCGGCGTGATCGTCATCACCGGCGCGGGCAGCCGGGCCTTCTCGTCCGGCGGCGACCAGTCGGTGGAGAACAAGGAGACCGAGGGCTATGGCAGCCGCCGCGGCACCATCGGCATCCCTATCGAGGAATTCCAGGGCCTGATCCGCGACGTGCCCAAGCCCGTCATCGCCAAGGTGCGCGGTTACGCCATCGGCGGCGGCAACGTCATTGCCACCGTCTGCGACCTGACCATCGCCAGCGACAACGCGATCTTCGGGCAGGTGGGCCCGAGCATGGGCTCGGTCGATCCCGGTTTCGGAACGGCCTATCTGGCGCGGATCGTCGGCGAGAAGAAGGCACGGGAAATCTGGTACATGTGCCGCCAGTACACGGCGCGCGAGGCACTCGACATGGGGTTGGCCAACGCCGTCGTCCCGGACCGT
>Ga0181583_10000421_pt1 | contig 30772 bp, 27 predicted proteins | sample 071ome_31_FD_132461 | JGI IMG/M metagenome (GOLD analysis project Ga0181583, IMG submission 132461) | Coastal salt marsh microbial communities from the Groves Creek Marsh, Skidaway Island, Georgia - 071405CT metaG (megahit assembly) | ecosystem: Environmental > Aquatic > Marine > Intertidal... | reverse complement strand
GGCGATGGCGTCTTCAAGATCGCCACGGGCCACCAGGCCAAGTTGCGTGTCGCCCTCGGTCCATCCCAGCGTGTCGGTCGCAACAGCGATGAAATCCTCGCCACCGGTCAGCCTTGCATAGGCGGCGTCGGCAGCGTTCCTGTCATCAAACACCATCTGGCGAAGGCGCCGCCTCTCGGGGGTGGTGAATTCGTCAATCCGGTCCTGATAGGCGGTTTCGACCTCGGCGTCGCTGATATCGATGCTGGCGGCAAACATCTGCGGTTCGATGATTCCGACACGCGCCGTGCGCAATGCCGGGGCGTCATAACGGCTTTGCACATCGGCAAACCAGGCCGACAAAACGCTGTCATCCGGGACTGCGATAGCATCAGCATTGACCGGCACGCTGACAAGGCGGGCGGTGCGGCGTTCAAGCTCGTAAGCTGTCATGGTGCGCGCCACCGCGTCGGGTTGCGCGGCACCCGATGCGACGGCATCAACAATCTGCGCGCGCCGCAAGGCGGTATCGACTTCCATCAGATATTCGGTCTCGCTCAGTCCGGCATTGGCCAGAACACTGAGGAAGCGTGACTGCGAGAAATTGCCAAGTTCGTCACGGAAAGACGGTTCATTCGCCACCGCGTCACGCTGCATGTCGCGGGTGACCGCAAGACCCAGCCTGTCTGCCTCGGCGCGGAACACCACATCACGCGCCAGCACGCCGGCGAGTTCCGGCAGAAGGCCGGACTCCAGCGCTTCGCCCATCGTGGCGTTGGGAAGATAGTTGCGGCGCGCAAGGTCGAATTTCACGGCAACTTCACGCGGAGACAGGCTCTGTTTGCCGGCGCTTATCGCCTTGTCGCTGCCGCCGATCAGACCGGTGGTCATGTCACCGACCCCCCAGAGCGCGAAGCCGGCTGCCAGAAAGACCAAAAAAACCTTCATGATTGGTGACTTGGCACCGCCGCGTAATGCCTGAAGCATGGATTGTCCCTATATCTTTGCGTCTCTGGACGTTCGTTGTTCTGCGCGTCTGTCGGTTTGATCGCATGCCCGTCCCGGAGGGCGTGCAGCGTCATGCCGGAATGCTACGCGCGTAGTTGTAAACTTTCAGCCAGACCGGGGCAATTGACAATTTCGTGCGCGGTGCCGGTTTCTGCCGCCTGGCCCCTGCAAATGGTGGAGACAGATGGTGGCATTCGGGCAGTGGATTGGGTATGGTGCGACGCCGCGTCAGGGCGTGCCGGCGCGATGGTGCCATTACCGGCAGATACGCAATCGGTTCGGGGTAGGGGGATAGAGGTGATTATTGCAGCGAACTGGAAGATGAACCCGCCACTGGCTGATGCCGCGGCGCTTGCCGTGGCCTATGCCGCAGACAGCTTTGACGGCGTTACCCGGATCCTGTTCCCGCCGGCACCCTATCTGGTGCAGATGGGTGTGCGGCTTGACGGCACCGACATGCTGGTAGGCGGACAGGACTGTCATCATAACGCATCTGGTGCGCATACAGGGGATGTTGCCGCCGGCATGCTTGCCGATTGCGGGGCCCGTGTGGTTCTCCTCGGGCATTCCGAGCGGCGCGCCGATCATGGCGAGGATGATGCGCTTGTCGCTACCAAGGCGGCGGCGGCCCTCTCGGCAGGGCTGGATGTGATGATCTGTGTCGGGGAAACGCTCGACCAGCGTGAGGCAGGTTCGGCCGAAGCGGTGGTCACGGCGCAGCTTGAGGGGTCGGTTCCGGCAGGGATCGACACATCCCGTCTGATGCTGGCCTATGAACCTGTCTGGGCCATCGGCACCGGCAAGGTGGCCGGGGTCGAGGAAATCGCCGCCATGCACGCCGCCATTCAGCAATGGCTTGCCAAGCGTGACCTTGCCAGCGTGCCGATTCTCTATGGCGGGTCAGTCAAGCCCGGCAATGCCGACGCGATTTTCGGTGTGCCGGATGTTGGCGGTGCGCTGGTCGGGGGTGCCAGCCTGAAGGCCGAGGATTTCAACGGCATCTGCAGTGCCGGCGCGCGCGCCGCCGCCGCAAGGTCGTGAATGTTGTGATTCCCGGGAAATAACGGGCCTTGAAATAACGGGGAACAGTCCATATAACATCGCCATCCAACGCACCGCTGACCCTGGCAAGGCTGATCTGGCATGCAAACGCTTATTCTGACGATACATATCCTGATTGCGCTGGCACTGATCGGCGCGGTTCTGCTGCAGCGCTCCGAGGGCGGCGGCCTTGGTATTGGCGGCGGCGGTGGTGCCGGTGGCGGTTTCATGACGGCCCGCGGGACGGCTAATATGATGACCCGTGTCACGGCGATCCTTGCTGCCTGTTTCTTTGGCACCTCGTTGATCCTCGCGATCATGGCCGGCAGCCAGCGCGACTCTGTGTCCATCATCGATGAAGTGATCAACGAGACCCCGGCGCCGGCAAGCGGGCCTGTCATCCCGACGACTGAATAAACGCATCGGGCGACCGTCCTGGTAACGGAACGGGGTCAACCGAAAAACGTCGCTTTGTCAAGCGTCAAAATCCGAATAAAACCACCAGATACTGTGATTTTGGCACTTACATACCGCTGGATATTGCGGTAGTAAGATGGCCCATGCCTCGATATCTCTTTATCACTGGTGGCGTGGTTTCTTCCCTTGGAAAGGGCCTTGGTGCCGCCGCCCTTGCAGCCCTGCTTCAGGCGCGGGGCTACAAGGTCCGCCTGCGCAAGCTCGACCCCTATCTGAATGTCGACCCCGGCACGATGTCGCCCACCCAGCATGGTGAGGTGTTCGTGACCGATGACGGGGCCGAGACCGATCTTGATCTTGGCCATTATGAACGGTTCACCGGCGTTCACGCCCGGCGTACCGACAATATCACCACCGGCAGGATCTATTCCGACGTGCTGGCTCGTGAGCGCCGCGGCGATTATCTGGGCGCCACGATCCAGGTCATCCCGCATGTAACCGATGCCATCAAGGCGTTCATCCAGTCGAACCATGATGATGAGGATTTTGTCATCTGCGAGATCGGCGGCACGGTTGGCGACATCGAATCACTGCCGTTCCTTGAGGCGATTCGTCAGCTTGGCAACGAACTCGGGCGCGAGCAGACCTGTTTCCTTCATGTCACGCTGATCCCCTTCATCGCCGCCGCCGGCGAGTTGAAGACCAAGCCGACGCAGCATTCGGTCAAGGAATTGCAGTCGGTCGGCATTCAGCCTGATATCCTGCTATGCCGGACCGAACATCCGCTTCCTGACGAGCAGCGCGGGAAGATCGCATTGTTTTGCAATATCCGTCCGTCGGCGGTGATCCTCGGCATGGATGTCGGTAATATCTACGAGGTGCCGCTGTCCTATCACGATCAGGGGCTGGACCGTGAGGTGATCCGCCACTTCAATCTTCCTGATGAAAAGCCTGATCTGTCAGGCTGGGCGCGGATCAGCGACGGGCTTGCCAATCCGGACAGCGAGGTCACCATCGCCATTGTCGGCAAATACACTTCGCTTCAGGATTCCTACAAGTCGCTCGGCGAGGCGCTTGTTCATGGCGGCATCGCCAACAGTGCCAAGGTCAGGATCGAATGGATTGATTCCGAGCTGTTCGAGAAAGAGGAAGCGGCCATCGAGGCGCTGCACCATGTGAGCGGCATTCTGGTCCCGGGCGGGTTTGGCGAACGTGGCTCGGAAGGAAAAATCCGCGCCATCGAATTTGCCCGTGTTCATCGGATACCCTATCTTGGCATCTGTTTCGGCATGCAGATGGCAGTGCTTGAGACAGCGCGCAAACTGGCCGGCCTTCCGGGCGCCGGGTCGAGCGAGTTCGGCGAGCCCGAGATCCCGCTTGTCGGACTGATGACCGAATGGACAGTTGGCAACGAGACGATGCAGCGAAGCTCGGACAGCGATCTTGGCGGCACGATGCGCCTTGGTGCCTATCCATGCCTGTTGAAGGACGGCACTCTGGCGCGCGAGCTCTATGAAGCGGCCGAAATTTCCGAACGGCACCGGCACCGCTATGAAGTCAACATCGCCTATCGCGACAGTCTGGAAGCCGCCGGCATGACCTTTTCCGGCCTGTCGCCAGATGGCATGCTGCCGGAAATCGTCGAGCGGCCCGACCATCCGTGGTTTGTTGGCGTGCAGTTCCATCCGGAGTTGAAGTCAAAGCCATTTGACCCACACCCGCTATTCACCGGCTTTGTCGCCGCCTCGATGGAAAAATCGCGGCTTGTCTGACATCATGATGGCCGAGCCGCCATCGGGAGAGAGTGATATGTCGAGCTTTCACATCGCCAGCGTTCCCTGTGGCGGTGACAGCCCGTTGCTGCTGATCGCCGGCCCGTGTCAGGTCGAGGGGCCGGATCATGCGATGATGTGTGCCGAGGCGCTTGCCGGTATGGCCGCTGCCGCCGGTATGGGATTTGTCTATAAATCCTCCTACGACAAGGCCAACCGCACCTCGGCCGGCGCGGCGCGTGGGGTCGGCATGGATGAGGGGTTGCGTATTTTCCAGAAGGTCAAGGACGCCTTTGGCTGTCCGGTGCTGACTGATGTTCACCTTCCCGACCAGTGCGCGCCAGTCGCCGAGGTGGTGGATGTGCTGCAGATACCGGCCTTTCTGTGCCGCCAGACCGACCTGGTCGTCGCGGCCGCCGCCACCGGCGCCGTTGTGAACATCAAGAAGGGTCAGTTCCTGGCACCCTGGGACATGAAGCATGTTGCCGCCAAGGCTACCGGTGCCGGCAATGCGCGGGTGATGCTGACCGAGCGTGGCACGTCATTCGGCTATAACACGCTGGTATCGGACATGCGGGCTCTGCCGCAGATGGCCGATCTCGGCCATCCGGTGATTTTCGATGCGACGCATTCGGTCCAGCAGCCGGGCGGACTTGGCGGCAGTTCCGGCGGCCAGCGTGAATTCGTTCCAGTGCTGGCGCGCGCAGCGGTCGCTGTGGGCGTCAATGGGCTGTTCATGGAAAGCCACCAGGACCCGGACAGCGCGCCCTCTGACGGCCCCAACATGGTGCCGCTTGATGCCATGCCGGCCGTTCTTGACCAGCTGCGCCGGATCGACGAGGCACGCCGCGGCTGACGAGCGGCGCAAAATTGCAATTTCAGGCTGTCGGCGCTATAGCCGTCGCTTTGCACGCCACTTCGCCACCAAACTGCAGAAGGACAACAAGAGATGAGTGCCATCGAAGATATCCAAGCCCGTGAGATACTGGATTCGCGCGGCAATCCGACGGTCGAGGTCGATGTGCTTCTGGAAGATGGCGCCTTTGGCCGTGCCGCCGTGCCGTCAGGCGCGTCAACAGGCGCACATGAGGCTGTTGAGCTTCGTGACGGTGACACCTCGCGCTATGGCGGCAAGGGCGTTTTGCAGGCCATCGAGGCGGTGAATATGGAGATTTTCGACGCGCTGGTCGGTGCCGACGCGCTTGACCAGGCCGGGCTTGACCAGGCGATGATCGATCTCGACGGTACCGCCAACAAGGGACGGCTTGGTGCCAATGCCATTCTCGGGGTGTCGATGGCGGCGGCGCGTGCTGCGGCGGAATCGGTCGGCCTGCCACTCTGGCGTTATCTTGGCGGTGTGCACGCGCATCTGCTGCCGACCCCGATGATGAACATCATGAATGGTGGGGCGCATGCGAATAATGCGCTGGATGTCCAGGAATTCATGGTGATGCCGGTTGGCGCAGCACATTTCCCCGATGCGGTGCGCATCGGTGCGGAGATTTTTCATGCCCTGAAGTCGCTGCTGGCACAGGCCGGGCATTCCACAGCTGTTGGTGACGAGGGTGGCTTTGCGCCGGCCATCAACTCGACCGACGAGGCGCTCGATTACATCCGCAAATCGATCGAGGTTGCCGGCTGTACCCCCGGCGATGATGTCGTGATCGGGATCGATGCCGCGGCGACCGAGCTTTACAAGGACGGGGCCTATCATCTTGCGGGTGAGGGGCGCAGCCTGTCATCGCAGGAAATGGTCGCGATGTGGACCGCGCTTGTCGCCAACCATCCGATTGTCTCGCTCGAGGACCCGATGGATGAGGAAGACTGGGACGGTTTTGCCGCGCTGACCGCCGCTGTCGGTGACAAAGTCCAGATTGTCGGTGACGATCTGTTCGTGACGAACGCGGAACGGCTTGCCCGCGGCATTACCGAGGATACGGCGAATGCGATCCTGGTGAAGGTCAACCAGATCGGCACATTGTCGGAAACGCTGCAGGCGGTCGAGATGGCGCAGAAGGCTGGATTCGGCGTTGTCATTTCACACCGTAGCGGCGAGACCGAGGACAGTTTCATCGCCGATCTTGCGGTGGCGACGAATGCCGGCCAGATCAAGACCGGCTCGCTGTCGCGCTCCGACCGGCTGGCGAAATACAACCAGCTGCTGCGGATCAATGAGGAGCTGGATGCCTCCGGCCTCTATGCCGGTGGCAGCATCCTCCGCGCCTGACTGGATCATATAGGCCTCGGAATCACAAAAAAAATCAGGGAATCCGGCGATTCGCTTTTTTCTTGACCTGATGAATCGACTTTGATTCACTGGTTCATGAAATGTGGGTCGCCCACCTGTCCAAAGGGGTCAGATATGTATGCCGCGCGCCGCCGACTGATCGTTCTGATGAGCAGTTCCCTGCTGTTCTCCTCGGTTGTGATCTTTTTCGGATTTCATATCCTTGCCGGCGACCGCGGCATTCTCGCCCGCCCGGAACTTGACCGCCGGATCATGCTTGCCGAGGAAAAGCTGGCGCTTTTGCAACGGCATCACGATTTTCTGTCGCACCGGATCCATCTGCTGCAGGCTGACTCGCTTGATGCCGATATGCTGGCGGAAACGGCGCGGGCCGAGCTTGGCCTCTATTCGCCGAATGATGTCATAATTTCAATTGACCTCTCGAAATTGAAATTTTCAGACATAACGCCGAATATTGATGTAAACTGAAAACAAGTTTATTTAAATTTTAACAAATAAAATCAATATAATAAAACTATTGTAAAAATTGCTTTTTGGGTAAATTCTCGTTCTGTGGAAGGTTTGGCATGTCCGGACCCTCCGGTGATTCCGCGTATTACATCCGCAAGTCACTTTTTTTTCGCAGGTCGGGGAGGAACTGATGGCCGAAACGGCGAAGGCCCAACGCAAGCGCAAGCCCGGGCGTCCACCAAAGGCGGCATCCGGTGCCACGGCGATGAATAATCTGCCGCCGCGCGACGATCTTGTCGACATGTATCGCGATATGCTGCTGATCCGTCGCTTCGAGGAAAAGGCGGGGCAACTTTATGGCATGGGCCAGATCGGCGGTTTCTGCCACCTCTATATCGGTCAGGAAGCTGTTGTGGTCGGCCTGCAATCTGTCAGCAAGCCTGGCGATACCGTCGTCACCTCCTATCGTGATCATGGACATATGCTGGCCTGCGGCATGGATGCGGACGGTGTGATGGCCGAACTGACCGGGCGTGAGGGCGGTTATTCGCGCGGCAAGGGCGGGTCGATGCATATGTTCAGCCGCGAGAAGAATTTCTTTGGTGGGCATGGCATCGTCGGCGCGCAGGTGCCGATCGGCTGCGGGCTTGCCTTTTCCCACAAATATCGGGACGAACCGAATGTCTGCCTGACCTATCTTGGAGATGGCGCCGTCAATCAGGGCCAGGTTTATGAGAGCTTCAACATGGCGGCGCTGTGGGACCTGCCCTGTCTGTTCGTGATCGAGAACAACCAGTATGGCATGGGCACCGCGGTGACCCGCGCGGCGGCCGGCCGGTCGCTTGCCGATCGCGGCGCTGCCTATGGTATTCCCGGAATGCAGGTTGACGGCATGGATGTGCTGGCGGTGCGGGCCGCCGGCGCCGAGGCGCTGGAGCATTGCCGGTCCGGCAAGGGGCCCTATGTGCTGGAAATGAAAACCTATCGCTATCGGGGTCATTCGATGTCCGACCCGGCCAAATACCGCACCCGAGAGGAGGTCGATGCCATGCGCAAACAGCATGACCCGATTGACCAGCTGCGTGAGGTTCTGGCGAAGCAGGATGTCACCGAGGATGAGCTGAAATCCATTGATGCCGATGTCAAGGCGGTTGTCTTGCGTGCCACCGAATTTGCACAGACAAGTCCCGAGCCCGATCCGTCCGAACTTTTCACCGATATTCTGCTGCCGGCCAGCGGCCGTGACAGCCGGAAGGAGGCCTGAGCCATGGCGATCGAGATACTGATGCCGGCGCTGTCGCCGACAATGGAAGAGGGAACACTCGCCAAATGGCTTGTCGAGGAGGGCACGAGCGTTCGCAGCGGTGATGTCATCGCCGAGATTGAAACCGACAAGGCCACCATGGAGGTCGAGGCGCTTGACGACGGTACAATTGGCAGCATCCTTGTGCCTGCGGGAAGTGAAGGTGTGAAGGTCAACGCGCCGATCGCGGTGCTTCTGGAAGAGGGTGATAGCGCCGATGCCATGCCGCTGGCCGCCCCTGTGGCGGAGGGCCCGCTTGCCGGCGCCGCGCCCGAAAATCCCGAAGCTGTGCCTGTCGTGGCGGCACCTGTGCTGGCGAGGCCCGTAGCGGACAGTGTGCCGGTCGAGCCGGTGGCGGCCGGTGACAGCGCCGAGATAACGGTGCGTGAGGCGCTGCGCGATGCGATGGCCGAGGAAATGCGCGCCGATGACCGTGTGTTCGTCATGGGCGAGGAAGTTGCCGAATATCAGGGTGCCTACAAGGTCACGCAGGGGCTGCTGGCCGAATTCGGCCCGAAACGGGTGATCGACACGCCGATCACCGAACAGGGCTTTGCCGGGCTTGGTGTTGGCGCGGCGTTTGGCGATCTGCGGCCGGTCGTTGAATTCATGACCTTCAATTTCGCCATGCAGGCCATCGACCAGATCATCAATTCGGCCGCCAAGACGCTGTACATGTCGGGCGGTCAGATGGGCTGCCCGATTGTCTTTCGCGGGCCGAACGGCGCGGCCAGCCGCGTCGCGGCCCAACATTCGCAATGCTATGCAAGCTGGTACGCGCATTGCCCGGGGCTGAAGGTTGTCGCGCCCTGGTCGGCTGCGGATGCCAAGGGCCTGCTGAAAGCCGCCATCCGCGATCCGAACCCGGTGATCTTTCTCGAGAACGAGGTGATGTACGGGCAGAGTTTCGATGTGCCGTCGGATGATGACTGGGTGGTGCCGATTGGCCGCGCGAAAATTGTTCGCGAGGGAAGCGATGTCACCATTACCGCCTTCTCGATCATGGTTGGCCGCGCCCTGGAAGCTGCCGACCAGCTTGCCGAACAGGGGATTTCGGCGGAGGTGATCGATTTGCGGACGATCCGCCCGCTCGACATCGAGACAATCGTCACCTCGGTCAGGAAGACCTCGCGGTTTGTCACATGCGAGGAAGGCTTCCCGTTTGCCGGTGTCGGATCCGAAATCGCCATGCAGGTGATGGAACAGGCCTTTGACTGGCTTGACGCGCCAATCGCGCGGGTCACTGGCAAGGATGTGCCGATGCCCTATGCCGCCAACCTCGAAAAGCTGGCCCTGCCGCAAATCGAGGATATTACGTCGACGGTCCAGGCCACATGTGCCGGCTTCCAGGGGGCCTGAGGGATGGCGATCGATATACTGATGCCGGCGCTGTCGCCGACGATGGAAACCGGAACGCTGGCGAAATGGATGGTCGCGGTTGGTGATACCGTTCGTAGTGGTGATGTCATTGCCGAGATCGAGACCGACAAGGCCACGATGGAGGTCGAGGCGGTGGATGATGGCACCCTTGCCAACATCATGGTGGATGCAGGAACTGACGGCGTTGCCGTCGGCACGCCGATTGCGCGACTGGCCGAGGATGGCGAAACGGTAGAGCATGTCGCGGCGGCCCCTGCCGCTGCCGTGCCGCAGGCAGCACCGGCGCGGCCTGCGGGGCCGGAAACCGAAGCTGTAGCATCTGCGCCGCAATCGAAGGCACCGCAACCGGTCACGCCGTCCCCCGCGCCATCTGTGGTCACTTCGAACGGATCTTCCGACACCGGGCGCATTTTCGCCAGTCCGCTGGCCCGTCGCATCGCCGCTGAGCGCGGGGTTGATCTCGCGGCGCTGTCTGGTAGCGGCCCGCATGGGCGGATCCTGCGCCGCGATATCGAGGCTGCCGGTATGGTGGCTGCGGCCCCGGCAGTCGCGTCTCGCGCCGCGACCGCTCCGGCCGCTCAGGGTGACAGCCGGGTCGAGCCGAACAGTCAGATGCGCAAGATCATCGCGGCCCGGCTTCAGGAATCAAAGGCGACAGCCCCGCATTTCTATCTGACCGTTGATTGCGAGATCGACGATCTGCTGGCGGCGCGCCGGCAGATGAATGATCGCGCGCCTGAAGGTGTGAAAATCTCGGTCAACGACCTGATCATCCGTGCCGCCGCGATGGCGCTGATCAAGGTGCCGAAGGCAAACGCATCCTGGGAAGGCGACAATACGCGGCTGTTCACCCATGCGGATATCGCCATGGCGGTGGCTGTTGAGGGCGGTCTCGTGACGCCGGTCATCTGGGCGGCGGAGCAGAAGGGGCTGGCCGAGATTGCATCGATCAGCCGTGACCTCGCAACCAGGGCCCGCGACGGCAAGCTGGCGCCCGAGGAATTCAGCGGTGGCAGCTTCACCATCTCGAACCTCGGCATGTATGGCGTTCGGGAATTCGCTGCCGTCATCAATCCGCCGCAGGGCGCGATTCTTGCTGTCGGGGCGGGTGAGCAGCGGCCGGTCGTTCATTACGGGCAGCTGGCTGTCGCGACGGTGATGACGGTGACGCTGTCGGCCGATCACCGGGTGGTGGATGGCGCCGTCGGTGCAGAATGGCTGCAGGCCTTCAAGGGCTATATCGAAGCGCCTGTCACAATGTTGCTCTAGGGCGCCCGGAGGACCAATCATGGCAACCGAGACATCCTTTGATCTGGTCGTTGTTGGCGGCGGCCCCGGTGGCTATGTTGCCGCCATCCGGGCATCACAGCTGAAAATGAAGGTGGCGCTTGTCGAGCGCGAGCATCTTGGCGGGATCTGCCTGAACTGGGGCTGCATCCCCACCAAGGCTCTGCTGCGCGCGGCCGAGCTGCGGCATTCCATCGACGAGATGCAGGAATTCGGCATCACTGTCAGCGGCGAGGTGAGCATCGACCTGCCGGCCGTGGTCAGGCGATCCCGCAAGGTGGCGGGCCGACTGTCGGCCGGGGTACAGCATCTGCTGAAAAAGAACAAGGTCACCGTGTTTGACGATCTGGCGACGCTTGGCGCACGGCGCGGCGATCTGCGCGAGGTCAGGCTTGCCGGTGGCGCCACGCTGACCGCGAAACATGTGATTCTGGCAACCGGCGCGCGGGCCCGCTCGCTTCCCGGCATCGAACCTGACGGCAAGACGATCCTGACCTATCGCGAGGCGATGGTTCCCGAGACGATGCCGAAATCGCTGGTTATCATCGGATCCGGTGCCATCGGCGCGGAATTCGCCTCCTTCTATCTCGACATGGGGGTCGAGGTGACACTGATCGAGGCGATGGACCGCATCCTGCCGGTCGAGGATGCCGAAATTTCCGATTTTGTGCAGAAGGCGTTCGTCAAACGCGGCATGAAGGTTGTGACCGGCGCGCGCCTCGCCAGCCTGAAACCGTCGGCAAGCGGCGTTACCGCCAGTTTCGAGGGCGGCATCCAACCTGTTATTGCCGAACGTGCCATCATGGCTGTTGGCATCACCGGCAATTCCGAATCGCTTGGCCTCGAGGGCACGAAGGTCAAAATTGATCGCGGGCATATTGTAACCGACGGCTATGGCGCGACTGGTGAGCCCGGCGTCTATGCCATCGGTGATGTCACCGGCCCGCCATGGCTGGCCCACAAGGCAAGCCATGAGGGAATTATCTGTGTCGAGAAGATCGCCGGCGAGGCGGGGGTCCATACCATTGCCGACGGGTCTGTGCCGGGCTGTACATATTGCCGCCCGCAGGTGGCATCAGTCGGCATGACCGAGGCCGCCGCCATCGAGGCCGGTCACAAGGTGCGTGTCGGCCGGTTCCCGATGCTGGCCAATGGCAAGGCCATTGCGCTTGGCGATGACCAGGGACTGATCAAGACCGTGTTCGACGCCGCGACTGGCGAACTGCTTGGCGCGCATATGGTCGGGCCGGAGGTCACCGAACTGATCCAGGGATATGCCATCGCCCGCACGCTGGAAGCCACCGAGGCCGAGTTGATCCAGACCATTTTTCCGCATCCGACGCTGTCCGAGGCGATGCATGAATCGGTTCTTGATGCATATGGTCGCGCCATCCACTTCTAGGGGTGGCGAGGCGAGACCCGGCATGTTATCTGCGATATAGGTACAAAGAGGATCGCACAGATCGCCAATGCCACAGGTCAACACCACAAAGGGCGCCGAACGCCACCCTGAAAAGCGCCGTAATCCGGACAATCCGCAACCGCGCCGGCCTGAATGGCTGCGTGTGAAGGCGCCTGTCTCGGCTGAATATGGCGCCACACGGGCGCTGATGCGTGAGCTGGACCTTGTCACCGTGTGCGAGGAGGCGGCCTGCCCCAATATCGGTGAATGCTGGGCGCAGAAGCACGCCACCATGATGATCCTCGGCTCGGTCTGTACGCGCGCCTGTGCCTTTTGCAATGTAGCCACCGGCCGGCCCGATCTGCTTGACCCGCATGAGCCCGAGCATGTCGGTGAGGCGGTGGCGAAGCTTGGCCTGAAGCATGTCGTCATCACCTCGGTCGACCGTGACGATCTGGATGATGGTGGCGCGACGCATTTCGCGCAGACCATCAACGCCATTCGGCACCTGTCGCCGGGCACGACGATTGAAGTGCTGACCCCGGACTTTCTGCGCAAGGACGGCGCGCTGGAGATCGTCGTCGAGGCGCGCCCCGATGTGTTCAACCACAATATGGAAACGGTGCCGCGCCTCTATCCGTCGGTCCGGCCGGGCGCGCGCTATTTCCATTCTCTATCAATCCTGCAGCAGGTGAAATCCCTCGACCCGTCCATCTTCACAAAATCCGGCATCATGGTCGGTCTTGGCGAGGGCGATGAAGAGGTTGGCCAGCTGATGGATGATCTGCGAAGCGCCGATGTCGATTTCATGACCATTGGCCAGTATCTGCAGCCAACGCCAAAACACGCGCCGGTTGACAGGTTTGTCGAGCCGGCAATTTTCGATAATTATGCAAGGCTTGGCCGCGCGAAGGGCTTCCTGTTGATGTCATCGACGCCGCTCACCCGGTCATCCTATCACGCGGATGCCGATTTTGCGGCACTGCAGCAGGCGCGCAACGCCGCGCTGGAGGCAGGCTGAGATGACCATCCATGCCGAAAGGCGGGTTATCAGGCACAGTCCGCAGGAACTCTATGATCTCGTCGCGGATGTTCGCAGCTATCCCCAGTTTCTGCCCTGGTGCATGGCGGCAAGGATCCGGCATGAAGACCGGCACGGGCTGGCGGCGGACCTGATCATCGGCTTCCAGATGTTTCGTGAAAGGTTTACATCTCACGTTGATCTCGATCCTGAACATCTTGAAATCGATGTCAAATATGCAGAAGGCCCATTCAAGTATCTGACAAATAAATGGCGCTTCCTCCCTCATCCTGATGGATGTGAGATCGATTTCTATGTTGATTTCGAATTCAATTCCAGACTGCTGCAATCGGTAATCGAAACATTGTTTACCGAGGCGGTCCGGCGGATGGTGAAGGCGTTCGAGGATCGTGCCGACGATCTCTATGGCAAACCCGGCGCCACCCTCACAACGAGGTTTGCCTCTTCCTGATCCGGCTGATCAGCCCGTCAGCCGATCCCGTCCCTCATCATGCTCAGTGCCGTGGCCGCCGCGCGGTGCCGCACTGCCGCCCGGTCGCCGGCGAAGACATGATGCGCAGTTGTCGTCCTGCCGCCGCGCACGGCAAGTCCGAACCAGACCAGCCCCACCGGTTTTTCCACCGTTCCGCCGCCAGGGCCGGCAATGCCGGTGATGGCGATGGCGATGCCGGCTTGCGGGGCCGCGCGCAGCGCGCCGTCGGCCATGGCGGCGGCCGTTTCCTCAGAAACGGCGCCATGCGCTATGAGAATGGCCTCGGGAACACCAAGAAGGTCGGTCTTTGCCGCGTTGCTGTAGGTCACGACGCCGCGGTCAAGGACCGCCGAGGCACCGGCGATATCGGTCAGCGCGGCAGCGACCATGCCGCCGGTACAGGATTCGGCCGTTGTCACCTTCAGATCCGCCGCGATGGCGCGTTCGATGACGGTGCCGGCAAGCCCGGCCAGATTCGCTGTGTCCTGACCTGTCATGCCAGTACCCATTGCAAAGCCAGCAGGCAAACCGCCGCCAGCGTGCCGGCAACAATGTCATCGGCCATTACGCCATAGCCGCCGGGAAGATTTTCGGCCAGCCTGACCGGCCCCGGTTTCAGAATATCGAACAGCCTGAAGGCGACAAAGGCGGCAAGCCACCAGCGCCAGTCAAGCGGCACCACGAGAAGCGCGATCCACTGACCTGCAACCTCGTCGATGACGATGTCCGATGCATCCTTGCTTCCCGTCACCCGGTCATAGATGTCGGCGGCCCTGACGCCGAGTACGCAGATGACGAGGGTGGCCACCTCAAGAGCCGGGCCGCCAAGCGGCACCAGCGCTGCCGCGATCAGAACCGCCGCCGCCGACCCCCAGCTTCCCGGTGCCGGGCGGAGCCGCCCCACCGGTCCCAGAGTCGCCAGTATCATCCAGGGATTTGTGCTCATTCCTGCCGCCCTGTCATTGCCAGCGTGGCGGTTGCCTGCGCGGCGATTCCCTCGCCGCGTCCGGTGAAGCCGAGCTGTTCCGAGGTTGTCGCCTTCACGGCGACGCGGGAGATGTCGATCCCGGCAAGCTGGGCGATGCGCGCGCGCATGGCATCGCGATGCGGACCGATCTTCGGGCGTTCGCAGACTAGTGTCAGGTCGAGATGCAGGATGGTCGCCCCGCGGTCAGCACAGCGTGACGCCGCAAAGGCAAGGAACTGCGCGCTGTCGGCATTCTTCCAGCGCTCATCCGATGGCGGGAAATGCGATCCGATATCGCCATCGGCAAGAGCGCCGAAAATCGCGTCACATAAGGCGTGCAGCCCCACATCGCCGTCCGAATGCGCGGCGAGGCTGCGGTCATGCGCGATATCGATTCCGCCAAGACGCACCGGCCCGCCACCGTCATCGAATTTGTGGACGTCATAGCCGTTGCCGGTGCGGATATCGATTGGGGGCAGGGCGGCTGGCATAAGCGGGCCTCCTTCAGGATTCAGCAATGCCGTCAGAATGACGAAATCCGCCGGCCGCGTCAGCTTCATCAGACATTCGTCCCCGGCCACGCTGTCGATCCGCGATGCGCCGTCCTCATAGAGGCGGATATCGTCGGTGATCCCGGTGTCCGGTGCAAGTCCGTCATGCCGCGCCGTCAGGTCATCAAGATGGAACATCTGCGGGGTCTGGGCTCGGCCAAGGCTGGCGCGCTCAACGGTGTCGGTCACCCGTGCGTCAGCGATCAGCTTGATCGTGTCGAAAACAGGCAGGACCGGCAGGGCGGCGTCGGCACCATTATCAAGTGCGGCAACAAGGTCGGTGATGACGCGTTGTGGCAATAGCGGGCGCGCCGCGTCATGAATGGCAGCCAGAGTGATGCCGGGGCCAGAAGCCGCGGCAAGGCCTGCCGCCACCGAGTCCTGGCGCCGCGCGCCGCCGGCGACAATTACCACCCGCGCGTCACCGGCAAGATCGCCGAGAGCCGTCATGGCGTCCGCCTCGTGCCCGGCTGCCACGACAATAACGACGCGCGCTGTTGTCGGGTGGTCCAGAAAGGCGGAAGCAGAGTGGGCGAGGACGCTGCGCCCGGCAAGGGTACGAAACTGCTTTTCCGGCCCTTCACCCATGCGCGTGCCGCCACCGGCGGCGACAATCACGGCGGCCAGCCGACGCACTGTTGTATCTGTGGTGGTTCGGGATGTCATGCCCCCGTTATCACCAAAGGCCGGAACAAAGTCCATGACAATTCAGGTCACGATTACGGATGCAGAGGGAAGCCTTGCCGTGCCAGATGTGAATCGTGGGCTACAAATTGGTGCGGCCTGTTGCGCAAAAGGGGCTGGAAGTCTTGCCTTGATTTGGTGCATATTGCCTGAAATTTAAGCAGCTAACTGGTGACCAGCGTCAGGCTGCATGGGGTAACGTAGCGATGACCTTGGATATCGGATCGACGGAACTGCCGCACAGCGCCATCCTCGCGCCGATGTCGGGGGTAACGGACATGCCGTTCCGGCGGGCGGTCAGGCGCGCCGGTGGCGGCCTTGTGGTGACCGAGATGATCGCCAGCGCGGCAATCCTGCGCGAGGTCCGAACGGAGATGCGCAAGCTGCGCACCGACACGGTCAGCGAGGCACCACTGTCGGTGCAGCTTGCCGGGTGGGACCCGCAGATCATGGCCGAGGCCGCCCGCATCGCGGCCGATCTTGGCGCGACCTTCATTGATATCAATATGGGATGTCCGGCCAAGAAGGTGACCGGCCGCCTGTCCGGATCGGCGCTGATGCGTGACGAGCCGCTAGCCGGTGCCATCCTCGAAGCTGTGGCGGCGGCAGTGGATGTGCCGGTGACGCTGAAGATGCGGCTTGGTTGGGATGATGACAACCATAATGCAGCGTCGATCGCGCGGCTGGCGGAGTCCGCAGGAATTCGCATGATTGCCGTTCATGGCCGCACGCGCTGCCAGATGTATAATGGCGTGGCGGACTGGGCCGCGGTGCGCCGCGTGGTTGATTCGGTGGCGCTGCCGGTGATCGTGAATGGCGATATCCACGGGCTGGATGATGTCCGGGCAGCGATGCAACAGAGCGGTGCTGCCGGGGTGATGATCGGTCGCGGCGCGCAGGGTCGCCCGTGGTTGCTGGCACAGGCCGGCGACCTTCTCGCCGGCAGGCCGGTGCGCCGCGACCCGACAATCGCGGAACGGCATGAAATGATGCAGAGCCACCTCGATGACATGCTGACCCATTACGGGGCGCCGGCGATGCGGCTGGCGCGCAAACATATCGCCTGGTACGCGCATGGTCTTGCCGGGGCAGCAGAACTGCGCGACATCGCCAACAACACGACAGACGCCGCCGCTGTATTCTCGGCCGTTGACAGGTTCTTTCTCGGGCTTCGCGAAGCGGACGAGGCGGCGGCGGCATGATGGATGACGCAACATCCCCGGCCTGGCATGAGGATGCGGCGCATATCCTCGCCAGCCTGCCGAACCCGGTGTTTCTTCTCGACAATGATGACAGGTTCATGTTCCTGAACCATGCTGCCGAGATGTTTTTCGATTCAAGCGAGGCTATGCTGCATGGGACCGCACTGTCAGCCCAGATCCCGGCTGACTCCAGCCTTCTGGCGTTGTTGGCACGATCCCGCAAGCAGATGGCATCGGTCGCCGATCAGGGAATCGAGCTGGCCAGCCCGCGCATCGGCCTGAAACTCCTCAACGTCCAGATCGCACCCTTTGGCGACCGCCGCACGCATGATGGGCGCATGCTGGTCACCCTTCAGGAACGCGCGCTGGCGGAACGGCTCCGTGGACAGTCGATGTTTCATGGCGCGGCGCGGTCCATCTCTGCAATGGCGGCCTTGCTGGCGCATGAGGTGAAGAACCCGCTTGCCGGCATCAAGGGGGCGGCGCAGCTTCTACAGGCCGATCTGTCGGAGGAAAACCAGGAATTTGCAAACATGATTGTCGAGGAGACAAACCGCGTCACCGCGCTTCTCGACCGGATGGAAGGTTTCGCCGGCGGTGGGCAGGTGGCGCTGCGCCCGGTCAATATCCATGAAGTGCTTGATCATTGCCTGCGCGTCTCACAGGCCAGTTTCGGTGATGCCATGGCGGTGACCCGCGATTATGACCCGTCGCTTCCGCCGGTTGACGGGCATCGTGATCTGCTGATTCAGGCCTTCCTAAACATTATCAAGAACGCATTTGAAGCCACTGATAAAAAAACTGAATTGACTGTCACAACCTCCTATTCCAGAGGGCGGCGCCTGAACGGAACCGGTGCGGCACGGCTACATGTGCCAATCCAGGTCGAGATCATCGATAACGGTCCCGGTATCGCGCCGGATCTGCGCGATCACATCTTCGACCCGTTCGTCTCCGGCAAGTCCGGCGGCAGCGGGCTTGGCCTTGCGTTGGTGGCAAGTGTTGTGGCCGATCATGGTGGGCTCGTCGAGGCTGACTCGGTGCCCGGTCGGACCCTCTTCAGGTTCAATTTCCCGCCAACCGGTGAGGGGCAGGTCGCATGAACACGAAGCCGGCGCATATTCTGGTGGCCGAGGATGACAAGTCGGTCCGGCTTGTCGTGCAGCAGGCGCTGGCTCGTCAGGGCTATACCGTGCAGTCGAGTGGCACCGCGGCCGGCCTGTGGAAGTTGATCGAGGCGGGACGCGGCGATGTGCTGATTTCCGATATCGGCCTGCCGGACGGCGATGCGCTCGACCTCTTGCCGCGTATCCAGCAGAAACGCCCGGATATGCCGGTGATCGTGATGAGCGCGCGCTCGACCCTTCTCACCGCTGTCAAGGCGCAGCAGACCGGTGTCTTCGAATATCTGCCAAAGCCGTTCGAATTGCGAAGCCTTGTCGAGGCGACAAGCCGTGCTGTTGGCAGCATCGGCCAGTCCCGTCCGGTTGCCGCCGCGCCGTCGGCCTTCGAGGAAGGGGGGCCGCTGGTTGGTCGCTCGGCGCCGATGCAGGATATCTTCAAGGCCATGGCCCGCGTTGTCGGCACCGATCTGACGGTGCTGATCACTGGCGAGAGTGGCACCGGCAAGGAACTGGTGGCGCGGGCGCTTCATGATCTTGGCTCACGGCGGGCCGGGCCGTTCGTGCCGATCAACATGGCGGCAATCCCGCGTAATCTGGTCGAGTCCGAGCTTTTCGGCCATGAGAAAGGCGCCTTTGTCGGTGCCGACAGCCGCATGTCCGGCCGCTTCGAGCAGGCCGAGGGCGGCAGCCTGTTCCTCGATGAGGTGGGGGATATGCCGCCAGAGGCGCAGACGCGCCTGTTGCGAGTTCTGCAGGACGGTGAATATCTGCCGGTCGGTGCCAACCGTCCGGTGAAGGCCGATGTGCGGATCATTGCCGCGACAAATCGGAATTTGCAGCAATTGATGCAGCAGGGGCTGTTCCGTGAGGATCTGTTCTACCGGTTGAATGTTGTGCCACTGCGCTTGCCGCCGCTTCGCGAACGCGTCGAGGATATAGGTCCGCTGGTCAATCATTTCCTGAAACAGGCCGCTGCCGGCGGCCTTCCGGTCAGGCGGTTTGCGCCGGATGGCATTCGTGCGCTGGCGGCCTGGAGTTGGCCCGGCAATGTGCGCGAGCTGGAAAATCTGGTGCGCCGCCTGCTGGTGCTTGTTGGTGAGGATGTGATTTCAGCCGAGATGGTCGAGCGTGAACTGGCCGCCGTGCGCGAAGTCGAGGCCGACCCCATCGAGGTTGAGAGCCTTTCGAATTCGGTGGATCAACACATCCGCAAATATTTCGACGCGCTTGACGGGGCGCAGCCGCCGCCGGGGCTTCATGCCCGCATTCTGCGCGAGGTTGAATTCCCGCTGATTGTCGCGACGCTGGAACAGACGCGCGGTAACCAGGTAAAGGCGGCGGAAATTCTTGGCATCAATCGCAACACGCTTCGCAAGCGCATCCGCGAGCTTGGCATATGGTCAGGCCGATGAACAGCGTTGCCAGCACAGCCCGGCGCGGCGTTCTGTTGCGCTTCTCGGAAAACCGGGTCGGCTATTTCGCCGTTCTGGTGGCGCTTGGAATCGGCATCCTGACGATCTACCAGCTCTCGCAGTTCGACCCGGTCAAGACCGACAGCAATCTGTTGACGACGTTGATTGTGGTCGATGTTCTTGCTGTTCTGATCGTCGCCGGCTTTGTCATCCGGCAAATCCTGCGGCTGTTGTCCGAGCGCCGGCGGAAGATGGCCGGCTACCAGCTTCACTGGCGCCTTGCCCTGTTGTTTGGCGGCGTCGCCGCGCTACCGGCGGTGATCACCACCCTGTTCGCGCTGTTTGTCGTCGATTACTCGTTGCGTGGCTGGTTCGCCGACCGGATTTCAACCGCCGTTACCGGCTCGGTTCAGGTCGCCGATTCCTATTTCGAGGAACATTCAAGCTCGATCCGCAGCGATGTCCTGACAATTGCCAATGACGTCAACCGCGAGGCGTTCAAGCTTCTTGCCGAGCCGAATCTGCTAAACCAGTATCTGACCAACCAGACGGCGCTTCGCAATCTGTCCGAGGCGATCATCCTTGATGGAACCGGGCAGGTTGTGGCGCAATCCCGCTTCGCCTTCGCCGTGACCTTCACCAGTATCGGCGGTGACTGGCTTGCCAAGGCGCGCAATGGCGAGGTTGTGATCCTGCGCGGTGATGAAACCAACAAGCTCCGCGCCGCGGTGAAGCTGAACAGTTTTGTCGATGCCTATCTGTTTGTTGGGCGCTTTATTGACCGTTCGGTCCTTGATGCGGTTGACAGTACGCGCCTCGCGGCAGCCGATTACCAGCAGCTTGGAATCCGCCAGCTTGACCTTCAGGTGAGCTTTGCCTTTGTGTTTGGCTTGATCCTTGCGCTTCTGTTGATTACCGCGCTGTGGATCGGACTCAATCTCGCCAACGCCATTGTCGAACCTCTCGGCTCGGTCATTTCGGTCGCCGAGCAGGTGCGTGACGGCAACTTGTCGGAACGTGTACCAACCGGACTCGAAATGGATGAAATCGCGCGGCTTGGCCTGTCCTTCAACAACATGCTTGATGAACTGACACGAAGCCGCGAACAGCTTGTTCAGGCCAATATGCAGATCGACAGGCGCCGTGAATTCACCGAGGCGGTGCTTGGCGGCGTGTCATCCGGCGTGATCGGTCTTGATGCCGCGCACAAGGTGACGCTGCCCAATCTTGCGGCGCGGCAACTTCTGCAGCTTGATGATGCCGCGCTGATCGGCAACAGGCTGGAAGATATCGTGCCGGAATTCACCAGTCTGATTGCGGCCGGAGCAACGCGTCGCCGCAAGCTTGCCGAGGAGCAGATCATCCTGACCCGCAACGGCATGCGAATGACGTTGCGTGCGCGGATCACGACCGAGAAGGTCGACGGGCGGGTGATCGGCTATGTGGTGACCTTTGACGATGTGACGGACCTGCTGACGGCGCAGCGCAAGGCGGCTTGGTCGGATGTGGCGCGGCGGATCGCGCATGAGATCAAGAACCCGCTGACACCGATCCAGCTGGCGGCGGACAGGTTGCGCCGCAAATACCAGCCTGATGACGCGCAAGCCAGTGAGCAATTCTGCGAATATCTGTCCATTATCGGCCGGCAGGTGGATGATATCGGCCGCATGGTTGACGAGTTTTCGGCCTTTGCCCGCATGCCACAGCCGGTGATGACGCCGCTGTCGCTTCGCGATCTGGTGCTTGGCCAGGTTGGTCTCTATGACGGGCAGGGGGTGACATTCGAGGTCGATACCGCTTCGCCTGATGACAATGATGTCATTGTCGGCGATGCGGGGTTGCTGCGCCAGGCGCTGACCAACATCATCCAGAACGCGCTCGACAGTCTGGCTGAAAACAGCGTTGCCAAGCCATGCATCGATCTGGAACTTGCCGTCAGGGACGGGTTCCTTGCGCTCACCGTCACGGATAACGGCCCCGGCTTTCCGGCTATTGACAGGGGCAGCCTGTTGGAGCCCTATGTGACGAAACGCGACAAGGGTACCGGCCTTGGCCTTGCCATTGTCAGCAAGATTATTCAGGACCATGGCGGTGAATTGGAGCTTCTCGATGCCGAGAATGGCGGAGCACGGGTCGTGATCACCCTGCCACGTCATGGAGATCAGGAGACAGGCGCATGATGACGACCGGCGACATCCTGATCGTCGATGATGAACGCGATATCCGATCGCTGATCGGCGCGGTCCTTCGTGACGAGGGCTATCCGACCGTCGAGGCGGCGACGGCCGGCGAGGCGCGTGACATTCTCGCCGCAAAGCCGCCAGGCCTCGCCATTCTCGATATCTGGATGCGTGACTCCGACATGGACGGCCTCGAGCTTCTTGAGTGGGTCAAGGGTGTCTATCCCGAGCTTCCTGTCCTGATGATCTCCGGACATGGCACCATCGAGACGGCGGTGCAGGCAATTCGCAACGGTGCCTTCGACTTTATCGAAAAGCCGTTCAAGGAAGACAGGCTTTTATTGATGGTGAGGCGGGCGCTTGAGGTCAGCCGGCTGGAACGCGAGAACGCCGAATTGCGCGAGAAGGTCAGCGAGGATGCCGAACCGACCTTGGTCGGCGTATCGCCGGCGATAAAGACCATCCGGACGGCCATTGAACGGATCGCGCCGACCGCCAGCCGCGTCTTGATCAGTGGCCCGAACGGCTCTGGCAAGGAGCTGGCGGCACGTCTGATCCATCATCATTCGGATCGGCGGGATGCCCGGTTTATAGTGGCTAACTGTGCGCGGCTTGGCCCCGACAGCGCCGATATCGAATTGTTTGGCTCGGAAAATATGGGCACCAGCCGGCGCATTGTCGGCTTGTTCGAACAGGCGCATAAAGGAACACTGTATTTCGACGAAATCTGCGATCTGCCTCTGGAAACGCAGGGCAAGATTGTCCGCGCTGTCGCTGAACAGCGTTTCAGGCGCGTCGGCGGCAACAAGGAAGTGTCGGTCGATGTGCGGGTCATTTCAGCCTCAAGCCGCGATCTGGCGGCGGAGATCGCGGCCGGACATTTGCGTGACGATCTGTATTACCGGCTGGGTGTCGTGCCGCTGACGATGCCGGCTTTGGCCGACCGGCGCGAGGATATTCCGCCGCTGGCGCGGCATTGTGTGGATATCGTGTCACGCCGCACCGGCCTTGCCAGAATCAAGTTCAGCGACGAGGTGCTGGCGGCGATGCAGGGCTATCACTGGCCCGGCAATATCCGGCAGATGCTGAACACGATCGAGAACATGATCATCATGGCGCCGCAGGGCCGGTCGGAACCGCTTGGCCTTGACGCCCTGCCGCCGCAGATCCAGAACATCTCGCCTGCCGGTGGCAATTCTGATATGGAAGCGCTGATCGCATTGCCGCTTCGTGAAGCCCGCGAGGCCTTCGAGACGCAATATATGGATGCTCAGCTGCGGCGCTTTGACGGCAATGTGTCGAGAATGGCCGGTTTCGTTGGCATGGAACGTTCCGCGCTGCACCGGAAACTGCGCTCGCTAGGCGTGTCGACAGACAGGAAAGCGTCCTCTGAAGAAGGTGGAGAGGGATGAAAATCGTTATTTGCGGCGCCGGCCTTGTCGGTGCCGGGATCGCCACATATCTTGCCGAGGAACATAATGATGTCACGGTCATTGACGCCTCGGCAGAGAAAATCCAGCGCGTGACCGATCAGGTCGATGTTCACGGTGTGGTCGGCACCGCCTCCTATCCCGACATTCTGTCCGAGGCAGGTGCGCGCGATGCCGATCTGTTGATTGCGGTGACCGACTCCGATGAAATCAACATGGTCGCCTGTCAGGTGGCGCACACGATCTTCAATACGCCGGTAAAGATCGCCCGAATTCGTCATCAGCCCTATCTGGATCCGATCTATGGTGATCTCTATTCGCCGGACCAGCTGCCAATCGACCATATCATCTCGCCGGAAGCCGAGGTGTCGGCTGCTGTCGGCAACCAGATCCGTGTGCCGGGCGCGTTCGATGTCAAGGATATGTGTGGTGGCCGGATGAATCTTGTCGGCGTGCAATGTACCGAGGAAAGCCCGATCCTCGACACGCCGATCCGGCATCTGACGAATCTGTTTCCGGATCTGTCGATGACAATCCTCGCCATCATCCGCGATGGCAAATTGATCCTGCCCCGCGATGGCGCTGAAATGATGGCGGCAGGTGACCGTGTCTATTTTGTCTGTGACGCGGCGCATTTAAGCCGTGCGATGGCCACGTTCGCGCATGAGGAGCCAGAGGCGCGTTCGGTGATCATTGCTGGCGGTGGAGCGATCGGCCAGATGCTGGCCACCCGCATCGAGGCGAACTTCCAGAACACGAAGGTGCAGATCATCGAGAAGGATCCGGCCCGTGCCCGTGCCCTGGCAGAGAACATGCACGGCACCAGCGTATTGAATGGTGATGCTCTGGATAGCGGCATCCTCTCGGAAGCCGGGGTGCATAGTACGGAAACCTTCGTGTCGGTGACCGATGATGATGAGGTCAATATCCTCTCGGCGCTGCTTGCCAAGCGAAATGGAGCCACTCATGCGGTGGCGCTTGTGAACACGCCCGGCTTCATCCCGCTTGTATCAGCGCTTGGTGTCGACGCGGTGATCAACCCGTCGCAGATCACCGTCTCCTCGATTCTCGAACATGTGCGGCGCGGCAAGATCCGTGATGTCCATCCGGTGGTTGAGGATCTTGGCGAGGTAATCGAGGCGGAGGCCCTGCCATCCTCGCTTCTTGTGGGCAGGTCGCTTCGTGAGGCGAAAATCCCCAAGGGGGTGGCCATAGGCGGGATCATGCGGGGCGAAGAGGTTATTCCCGCGCGTGGCGATACCGTCATCGAGGCCGGCGATACTGTTACGATTTTTGCCGCTCGCGGACGGATTCCACTTGTCGAGAAACTGTTGTCGGTGCGGTTGGACTTTTTCTGATCCTGCGCGGGATCCATCGTCCAAACGGATCGGAAGCGCGGCATTGTGCCGCGACACTGTTCCGGTTAAACTGCCATCAGGAGGGCGATAAATGGCCAACGATAAGAGCCGGAACCTTCAGGAACTGTTTCTGAACAATGTCCGCAAATCCCATGCCCAGGTCACTGTTTTCCTTGTCAATGGGGTGAAACTTCAGGGTATCATTACCTGGTTCGACAATTTCTCGATCCTGCTGAAGCGTGATCAGCATGTGCAGCTTGTCTACAAGCATGCCATCTCGACGATCATGCCGATGGCGCCCATCCAGCTTCATGAGCTGGATGACGGGGACGGTGCGTCGGATCTGGATGTGGAGTGACGGGTTTCGACATCGGTGAAATATTCCCGGGATGATCTCGATGAGGCGGTTGGTGCGCTGCTGCAAGAGGCGTGCGCGCGGTTCGTCATGCCGCGATATGGCCAGCTGAGGCAGAATGAAGTCGCTGAAAAATCCAGCCCGGCAGATTTGGTGACCATTGCCGATCGCGAGGCGGAAATCTTCCTTACACCGCGCCTTCGTGATTTGATTGATGGCGCGGTGATTGGCGAGGAGGCCTGCGCCGACAATCCCGATATTCTGGCGCGCGCCGCTGCACCGGTGGCGTGGACTGTGGATCCGGTTGACGGGACCGGTAATTTCGTCAAGGGGAATGACCGCTTCTGCTGCATGGTGGCGCTGCTGGAAGCCGGTAGGCCGATGCGCAGTTGGATCTATGTTCCCCTGCAGGCGCGTCTCTACACTGCGATGGCGGGTCATGGTGCCATCGTGAAAGAGGATGACGGGCAGCGGCAGCGTTTGAACCTCACGCCACGGGACTGGTACACGGATGATATGACCGGCAGTGCCAACATCCTTGCGGTGGCAGAGCCGCGCCGTGACATCATCCGCGCGCGACTTCGCAATCTGCCGGGCCGCTGGTTTGCCGGCAGCAGCGGCATCATGGGAACGGAAATCGCCAGCGGTCGGCAGCATTTCATGCTGCATTCGCTTTGTACGCCATGGGATCACGCGCCGGTCGATCTGTTGTGCCGCGAGGCCGGGGCCCATGCCGCGATGATTGATGATGATGCGGCCTTCAACGCCGGTTATGCGCGGGCCTTCATGATCGCACCCGACCGGCAGGCCTGGCTATCACTTCGCGAACGGGTCTGGCGCTAGCGTCAATCCCGACAACCGCCAGGCCGGATGGATGAAAAGCTATGAGGCGGCTTTCAAGGCGGATTTTGCCGCCTGCCAGTGGAACTCCATCACTTCAAGTGACGTGTTCTTCAATTCTTTTCCATCTTTTTCAACTTGTTGTTCAATATACCTGAACCTGCTTTCAAACTTTCTGTTGCATTTCATCAGGGCGGTTTCCGGATCGACACCGGCCTGCCTTGCCAGATTGACCGCAACAAACAGGATGTCGCCGACCTCATCCTCGATCTTCGCATGATCCACCGGCGCTTGTGCCAGTTCATCACGGAGTTCGCTCGTTTCCTCATGAAGCTTGTCAATGACCGGATCAATATCGGACCAGTCAAATCCGACCCGCGCGGCACGTTTCTGAAGTTTCAACGCCCGCAACATCGGCGGCAGGCCCGCTGCCACGTCATCCAGGACACCGGTCTGGCCACGACGCGCGCGCTCAGCGGCCTTGATGTCCTCCCACCGGCGGCTTTGTTGGCGCGCCTCCGGCCGCGCCTCGTCGCCAAAGACATGCGGGTGGCGTTCGACCATCTTGTCGGAAATGCCACGCGCCACATCGGCCAACGAAAACAGCCCTGCCTCCTCGGCGATCCGGGACTGGAAGACCACCTGCAGCAACAGATCGCCAAGCTCGTCGCGGATATCATCCACATTCCCGCGCTGCACGGCGTCGGCGACCTCATAGGCCTCCTCGATGGTGTAGGGCGTGATGCTCGCAAAATCCTGCTCGACATCCCAGGGGCAGCCGGTTTCGGGGTCACGAAGCCGGCGCATGATCTCGATGATCCGGTCAAGCTGTTCAAGCATCTCCGGCGCGGAAACGGCTGGCTGGCTGGCTGTCATGGGCGGAAATTCCTGCTGATGTGGAAGCGATATTCTGGCCTGTTTGCCGTGGGCCGGCAATGATGCCTGACCATATCGTGGCATTCTCTTGCGTGAAATGCCTTTTCTCAGCATTATCGTCCGCGTCACGCCCTTGAAAGGAAATTGCCATGACAGACGCCTCCGGACAGACACCGGTAAAACGCCCGGGGGTGCTGGGGCGCCTGCGCTCATGGTTCCTGACTGGTCTTCTTGTCACAGCGCCGGTGCTGCTGACGGTCTACATAACCTGGGCTGCCATCGAGTTGATCGACGGGCAGGTGGCGAGCATACTGCCGGGTTTCAATCAGCTTGTCTTCGCTAGTATCCCCGGCGCGGGTCTGATCATCGGCCTGATCCTGATTACCGCCATTGGTGCGGTCGCAGCCGGCTTCCTCGGCCGCTGGATCATCAAGCTGGGAGAGTCGATCCTCAACCGCATGCCGGTTGTGCGGACGATCTATGGCGCCAGCAAGCAAATCCTCGAAACTGTGATCTCGACACAGTCCGACGCGTTTCGCGACGCGGTCCTGGTCGAGTATCCGCGCCGTGGCCTGTGGGTCATTGGCTTTGTGACCGGCGGCACCAGAGGCGAGGTGGCCGAGCAGATCGACATCGAGATGGTGAATGTCTTCATTCCGACGACACCCAACCCGACTTCGGGGTTCCTGCTGTTCTGCCCACGCGATGAAATCATTTATCTGGAGATGTCGGTCGAGGATGCGGTGAAGCTTGTTGTCTCGGGCGGTATTGTTCACCCGCCGGAAAATGGCAATGGCAAGGGCAGCACGGCGAAGAAGGGTGCGGCGAAGGGAAAAAAAGCCGCTCCAAAAGCCGGGGCCAAAGCCAGGGCCGCCGGACGTACCCGCGCCAAGACACCCGCCACACGCCGCCCGGCCAAAAAGACATCGGCCAAAAAGACATCGGCCAAAAAGACATCGGCCAAAAAGACATCGGCCAAGAAGGGGGCAACCGGCTAGCCCGAGGCGAGGAACCTGACAGCGCTGTCCCGCTCGAACAGGCTCAGCAACAGATCACATTGCGCGCGGTCGACAGGCTGGTTGTCGGGGCCGATCATGCCGCGCGCCACGTCGCGGGCCAGCGCCAGCAGATCCTGATGCGCCGCAAGGTCGGCCAGAATGAATTCCGGTACGCCGGACTGCCGCTGGCCGAGGAATTCACCGGGGCCGCGCAGTTCCAGATCGCGCTCGGCGATGACGAAGCCGTCATTGGTCTCGCGCATCACATCCAGCCGTGCCGTCGCCGTTTCCGACAAGGGGCCCTGATAGAGCAGCAGGCAGGATGAGGCGGTGTCGCTTCGTCCGACGCGGCCCCGCAGCTGATGAAGCTGTGCCAGGCCAAAACGTTCGGCATGCTCGATGATGATGACGCTGGCTTCCGGCACATCGACCCCGACTTCGACAACCGTGGTCGCCACCAGCAATGGTGCCGCACCGCTGCGGAAACGCTGCATGGCATCATCCCGCTCGGCGGCCTTCATCTTGCCATGCGCCAGTGCGACATCGATACCGGGCAGCGCCTGCGCCAGCGCGGCATGGCGGTCCTCGGCGGCGGCAACGTCGAGCTTCTCCGATTCCTCGACAAGCGGACAGATCCAGTAGGCGCGCCGCCCGCCAGCCAGGGCCGCCCGCAGGCGGCTCACCACATCACCAAGCCTGTCGAGGGGCAGGGCGCGGGTGTCGATCGGCAGCCGGCCGGCCGGTTTTTCGTCAAGCCGCGACTGGTTCAGATCGCCATAGGCTGTCATCGCCAGAGATCGCGGAATCGGCGTTGCTGTCATCACGATGACATCGACGCCCCGGCCCTTCTGCCCGAGAAGGATCCGCTGGCGCACGCCAAAACGATGCTGTTCATCGACCACGGCAAGTCCGAGGTCATGATAGCTCACCCCCTCCGAGATCAGCGCATGCGTGCCGATGACAATCTGTGCGGTACCGTCCGCAAGCTCGTTGATGACGGCTTTGCGCGCCCCGCCGCGTCCCTGTCCAAGAAGCAGTCGCGCCTCCATGCCAAGCGGCGCCAGAAACGCGTTGATTGTGGCATGATGCTGGCGCGCCAGAACCTCGGTCGGTGCCAGGAGCGCCGCCTGTACGCCGGTTTCAACAGCATGCAGCATCGCAAACAACGCCACCAGCGTCTTGCCCGACCCGACATCGCCCTGCAGCATCCGCAGCATGCGTGACCCTGCCTGCTGGTCGGCGCGGATTTCCTTGATCGCGCGCTGCTGCGCACCGGTCAGGGTGAAGGGAAGGCTGTTCAGCAACGTCGCTGTCAACGCGCCGGTGCCGGCAAAGCGCCGCCCCGGCATCGCCTCCGCGGCGGCGTGGCGGACAAGGGCCAGGGCAAGCTGGTTGGCCAGCAATTCATCAAAGGCAAGGCGACTGCGCGTCGGCGCCTGTGGCAGCAGGTCATCAGATGTCTGCGGATGATGCGCATCGCGCATGGCGGTGGCGAAATCCGGCCAGTTGCGCTCACTCATCACGGTTTGCGGGATCCATTCGCGCAGATTCGGAAGGCGTGTCAGCGCGCCCTCGATCGCGCGCCGCAGCATTTTCGGGGTCAGCCCGGCAGTCAGCGGGTAGACAGGTTCGATCAGGGGCATCTCGGCGCTGTTGTCCGGATCGACGATGTGATCGGGATGCGCCATCTGCGCGCGGCCCTGGCGAACCTCGACACGGCCACTGACGATACGCCTCTCACCCGCCGGCAGTGCCCGCGCCACATAATCATCGCGGGCGTGGAAGAAGATGATCTCGAGCCGGCCGGTTTCATTCTCGGCAATGACCCGCCAGGGACGACGGGTTCCGGGGGGTGGGCGGTCATGCTTGACAACAAGAACCTCGAAGGTGGCGATGCTGCCGTCCACAACGTGATCCAGCGACGGCCGCGCGCGCCGGTCGATCAGGCCAACCGGCAGATGGCGCAGCAGGTCGATGACATGCGCGCCGATCCGTTTCTCCAGAATGCCGGCCAGTTTCGGCCCGACCCCGGGAAGAACCGTGGTGGCGGCGAACAGGCCGAATATCTCTGTTGGTCGTTTTGGGTGCATGGCCGCTCATTCACGCGCAGATCGCATTCCAGACTACAGGAAAGCCCCGCCGTGACAAAATGTGATGACCGGGCGCTGCGGGAAAATTCCTGCCCGCCTGCCGTCTTTATCGGTCAAAACCCATTGCTTTGTTACCGAACAACGCCATATTGCCCGGGCGGGTCATTTTTGGCCCACTGCTGATTTTGTCCGCTCTGAACCATCTCTGGAAGTCCCGCGATATGACCGAGACCCGCAATACGAGGATTCGCCGTCTGGTCTATCAGTCCAGCTATACCGGCATGAAGGAAACCGATCTTCTTCTCGGCCGCTTCGCGCAGGACCACCTTGCCGGTCTTGATGATCAGGAGCTTGACCATTATGAGGCGCTGCTGGAGGCGGGTGATGGTCAGATCTATCTCTGGGTCAGCGGTACCGAGCCGGTGCCGGCCCAGTATGATACCTCGGTTCTGGAATTGATTAAAAAGTTCAGGAACGTTTGACAAGTGACTGAATTATTGAACTCAACCCAGCCTGAGGGCATGGTATGGGGCGTGCCTGACGGGGCCAGCATGCTGGCACTGAAAGGCTGGCTTGCTGCCGGGCGACGGCTTGTCTATGTGGCGCGTGATGATGCCCGCATGATGGCGATGCGCGACGCCATGGAACGGCTGATCCCGTCGGTTCCGGTTCATGTCTTTCCGGCCTGGGACTGTCTTCCCTACGACCGGCTGTCGCCGCAGAGCGCACTTGTCGGTCAGCGTGTCGAGACATTGGCGCAGCTTGCCGAAGGCGATGATGCCGGCGGCGGCGCGCTTGTCGTGACAACGGTGAATGCGCTGATGCAGCGTGTGCCGCCACCGGACTATTTCGCCGAGAGGTCGCTGTTATTGTGTCCCGGCGATGCCACCGGGCCCGCTCGTCT
>Ga0181583_10000419_pt1 | contig 30856 bp, 33 predicted proteins | sample 071ome_31_FD_132461 | JGI IMG/M metagenome (GOLD analysis project Ga0181583, IMG submission 132461) | Coastal salt marsh microbial communities from the Groves Creek Marsh, Skidaway Island, Georgia - 071405CT metaG (megahit assembly) | ecosystem: Environmental > Aquatic > Marine > Intertidal... | reverse complement strand
GGACGAAACAGGATATCTCCGCCATTCACTGTTCTGATATGCATTAACGCAAAAAGACCGGCGAGCTCGTGCCGGTCTTCTTGATTTAAGGAAGTGAACAGTTTGGACAGCGTGCGTGCTGAGTCAGCTCCGACTCGGTTGCTGTCAACTGTCATACCAAATTACTTGGTATCCAACTTTTCCTTGATACGCGCTGCCTTACCAGACAGCGCACGCAAGTGGTAAAGCTTCGCTTTGCGAACATCACCACGACGCTTTACTTCGATCGAGTCAATCAAGGGTGAATGCAACTGGAACGTACGCTCCACGCCAACACCATGTGAAATTTTACGCACGATGAAACTTGAATGCAGGCCGCGGTTTGATTTTGCAATCACCACACCTTCATAAGCCTGAAGACGCTCACGCGTACCTTCTTTCACCTTGACCTGAATCACTACCGTGTCACCGGGCGCGAACGCAGGTAAGTCTGTCTTCATTTGCTCATTGTTGAGCGCTTCGATGATCGGATTCATGCTCACGGCTTTGACTCCCTAATAAATTCATCCAGCAGTAACTGATCCTCATCAGATAGCTCCTGCTTCTCCAATATCTCAGACCGACGTAACCACGTCCGCCCCAAGGCCTGTTTGCGGCGCCACTTGGCAATGTCACCGTGATGCCCGCTAAGCAATACATCCGGTACTCTCAAACCCGCTATTTCTTCGGGTCGCGTGTAGTGCGGACAATCCAGCAGGCCATCGCTGAATGAGTCCTCTGCTGCGCTACTCGCATGGCCAAGTACTCCAGGAACCAAACGACCCACTGCATCAAATACCGCAATGGCTGCTGGTTCACCCCCTGAAAGCACAAAGTCTCCCAGAGAAATTTCTCGATCAATGTCGAGCTCGATCACTCGTTCATCAATCCCCTCGTATCGACCACACACCAGAATCACTTCGGGCAGTTCGGCCAACTCGTGAACCACCGCTTGTGTTAGCGGTTCACCCTGAGGGCTCAAATACATCACTTGCGCCTTCGGCAACCTATCCTTCGCTTCAGCAATCGAGGCTCTCAACGTCTCGACTTTCATCAGCATTCCAGGACCGCCGCCGTAGGGCCTGTCATCCACAGTTTGGTGCACATCGGTGGCATGAGCTCTCGGATTAAAGGTCATGAGTTCGACCAATCCATTCTGCATCGCTCTTCCGATGACACCATGAGCCAACGCGTCGGCAACCATGGTCGGAAACAGGGTTATGACACCCCACTTCATTAAAATTCAGGGTCCCAATCGACCCGGATCAAACGTTCAGCCAAATTCACATCTAAGACGGTTTGGCTGATAAACGGGATTAGCCGCTCATTCCGATCAATACTTTCAGCATCACCGCGGACGACTAAGACATCATTCGCACCAGTCGGCATCACTGTTTTCACAACACCAAGCATCGCATTGCTCAGTGTCTCGACGCGACACCCTTCGAGGTCACGCCAATAAAACTCATCGCTGCTGAGTTGCGGAAGGTGGCTTTTATCCACTTCAACTAAGCAGTTCACCAGCGACTCAATGCTGGTACGGTCGGGAAAACCGACCAGTCTCACGACAAACCCTTTGTCGCGCAGCTTCCATACTTCGGGAGCTGTTTCAATGCGTTCTATCGCAGGCCTTCCGCTGACTCGATCAGCCGGCCGCGTCAAAACCCAAGGTGTCCACTCAAACACCGAGGCTGGGTCGTCAGTAAAACTGTCCATCCACACCCAACCCTGTACGCCATAGGGAGATCGAATTCGCCCTACGACCATCCGATCAGCCATTAGGCTGCCTGACGCGCGTCCTTGAGCAAACGCTTCACGCGATCAGAAGTCTTCGCACCCAAGCCAATCCAGTGATCAACTCGCTCAAGGTCCACACGCAGACGCTCTGCCTGGCCTTGTGCCATTGGGTTAAAGAAACCGATACGCTCAATGAAGCGACCATCACGCGCATTTCTGTGATCCGTCACCGTCAGGTGATAGAAAGGACGCTTCTTAGAACCGCCGCGTGAAAGACGAATCGTTACCATGTTCTCTCAATCCTGTGTTCGCTCTCGAAAGAGCCTAAAATTCAAAGGCGCGCAATGATAATGACTTTGTGTGCAACTTACAACCGTGGCATACCACCAGGAGGCATCATTCCTGAAATTCCGCGCATCATTTTCTGCATCCCACCTTTTTTGCCGACTTTTTTCATCATTTTCGACATCTGTTTGTGTTGTTTCAAAACTTTATTGACTTCCTGCACATCGGTGCCTGAACCAGCAGCGATCCGCTGTTTACGGGAACCATTAATTACTTCTGGATCACGGCGCTCGATAGGCGTCATTGAATTGATCACGGCTTCCATGCGAACGAATTGCTTTTCGTCGACCTGATTCTGCATTTGAGCGCCCATCTGCCCCATTCCCGGCATTTTTTCTAAAAGAGCCTTCATGCCACCCATGTTGCGCATTTGCTGCAACTGATCTCGAAAGTCCTCGAGATCGAATCCCTTTCCTTTAAGGACTTTTCTTGCAACTTTCTCAGCTTTTTCTTTATCAAGCTTCTGCTCGGCCTCTTCGATGAGGCCCATGATGTCGCCCATTCCGAGAATCCGGGAGGCCAATCGATCGGGATGAAATGCTTCAAGGCCATCGACCGTCTCACCGACACCCATGAACTTGATGGGTTGCCCTGTGATCGTTTTGACAGATAGTGCCGCACCACCACGTGCGTCACCGTCTGCCTTGGTCAAAATCACACCAGTGAGCGGTAGAACATCAGAAAATGCTTTGGCTGTATTCGCAGCATCCTGGCCTGTCATTGCATCAACAACGAACAATGTTTCGACAGGATTCAGCGCCTGATGAAGACCTGAGATTTCTTTCATCATTTCCTCATCGATACCTAAACGACCTGCGGTATCAACAAGGAGCACATCGTAAGCCGCAGACTCAGCTTTCTGCAGAGCGGATTGCGCTAGTGCGATGGGGGTTTGATCAGGCGTCGACGGAAACACATCGACTTCAATTTGTGCACCAAGTGTTGCCAGTTGCTCCATCGCTGCCGGGCGATACACGTCAACGCTGACCAACAAAACCTTCTTCTTCTCATGATTGGTCAGGAATTTAGCGAGCTTAGCTGCCGTTGTGGTTTTACCCGCACCTTGAAGGCCAGCCAATAAAACGATTGCCGGCGGACGCTGTGCAAGATTCAACGATTCTGACGGCCCACCAAGAACAGCCTCGAGCTCGCTTTGAACAACTTTTAGAAACTGCTGACCAGGTGTCAGGCTTGCTCGGACCTCTCGACCCAAGGCTCGGGTACGCACCTGAGAGACAAATTGCTTAACAACAGGCAAGGCAACGTCAGCTTCTAACAACGCTTTGCGGACTTCTTTGAGCGTACTCGCTATATTGTCTTCCGTCAGACGGGCTTTTTTGCCCATGGACTGTAGTGTCTTCGAAAGACGTTCACTTAATGAATTAAACATGTGATCTCTTTAGCATGGAGTTCGAACGCACTATGATAACGAAAAATCGACTCAGAGTAGGATGATGTCTTTATTAGTTCCGGGATTACTTGCGACATCAGTGCTGTTTGCATCAGGAATCCGCCAGTTTAATGCGTTTAAAAAGGGTGAAGTCCGCGATGCTACTTCACTGTTGCTTGGTATCGCAGGCTGTGCTCTTTCAGTCTTCTTGGTCGTTCAAGGCTTGGGCGACAATGGCGGCAGACCAACCACCGGGCTGATGGGCACATTACTCGGCGCTCTTCTTTTACTCATCGTCCTCGGATCGAGTTTTAAACATCCGGTCAATGCACTGTTAATCGGGGTCGCTCCACTGACTGGCCTCTTTACACTGATCACTTCAGTGATGGGCCCAGTGTCAAGCCAACTAAACCCGCTGAACTTTGAGACCGCCTTGCATGTCGCGACCTCGATCGTGGCCTACGGAGCAATCGCGTATGCAGGGACTCTCGCTATTTCGTTATCCTGGCAACACGCCAAACTCAAAGAACGACCACTCTCACCCTTGATCGCCGCCCTTCCGCCGTTAGATGCAATGGAGCATTTATTTTTACGGACAGTGCAAACCGCCTGGTTGGTATTAACAGTCGCACTTCTCACTGGCGTTTTTTATGTCGAAGATTTCTGGGCGCAACACCTTGCCCACAAAACAGCGCTATCTGTCATCGCATGGTGCGGAATGGCGCTTGCACTCTGGCAACATTTTAAAGAAGGCGGTGTCACCGGCACCATGAGAAAAACTGCAATTGCTGCCGCGGCCCTCCTATGCATCGGCTATCTTGGTAGCAAAGCGATTTTGGAATTTATTCTGTGATGGACTCTGCTTTTGAGTGATATCTCTAACGAATTTCTGTTTGGAATTCTTGTTCTTCTCATTGTCTTATCAGGATTCTTCTCGAGTTCAGAGACCGGACTCATGGCAATCAACCGTGTGCGACTTCAACACCAGGCTGAAGAAGGTTCAAGAACAGCATCCAGAATTCTCTCGTTGCTGGAGCGCCCCGATCGCTTAATCGGACTCATTTTGATCGGCAACAACTTCGTTAATATCCTGGCATCAGCGATTGCGACCGTGCTTGCGGTACGTATTTTTGGAGATGCGGGTGTCGCTATTGCAACGGGCGCCCTGACACTCGTTATTTTGATCTTTGCCGAGGTCACACCAAAGACTTTTGCTGCACTCCATCCTGAGCGCATTGCAGGACCAGCGAGTTTCATCTTGCTCCCGTTACTGCGAATCACGTACCCACTCGTTTGGACGACGAACCTATTATCCAATGGATTACTGAGACTTCTCGGAATCAATCCCGATAGCTCAAACCGAGATCGCCTGACCAAAGAAGAGTTGCGGACTTTAATGATGCAAAGTGGGCACCGGATCCCAGCGCGACGCCACGGGATGCTGCTATCTATTTTGGATCTTGAAAAAGTACAGGTCGATGAGATCATGGTTCCTCGCGGGGAAATCATCGGACTCGATTTGACTGATGAAGTCGATGAACTCGTAAACCAATTGCGCTCAACGCAACACACTCGTCTCCCGGTTTTCAATGAAGATATCGAAGACCTCGTTGGTATTTTGCATGCTCGGACAGCGCTTAAACTTCTGGATGATTCCGAGCTCTTACGTGACGAACAGGAATTCAAGAATCGTATTGTCGAGTTATGCGAAGAACCTTACTTTGTTCCATTGAGCGCCGCTTTGCACACCCAACTCTTTAACTTCCAGAAAGAACGCGAACGCTTGGCCGTCGTAGTCGATGAATACGGTGAAATTGAGGGCTTGGTCACAATCGATGACATTCTTGAAGAAATTGTTGGTGAATTCACCACTGACCACATTCAAGAAACGTCCCCAGACGTCCATCCACAAGATGACGGCACCTATATCATTGATGGCTCAGCAACTGTCCGTGATCTGAATCGGATCCTTGAGTGGGAATTACCAACGGACGGACCCCGAACAGTTAGTGGTGTGATCGTTGAATTATTGGAATTCATCCCTGAGAACAGTCTCGGAATTCAGTATGGCGACTACCGCCTTGAAGTGTTGGCGATTCAAGATAACCGGGTTCGCTCAGTCAAAGCCTGGAAGGTCGATTCAGAAGGGTTTGATCAGTAGCGACTGTCTGAAAGAAATCTCGAACGATGAGCGCAGTTAAGCCCCAGATTTCTTCGTTTTCGTAATGCCATCTTGGCATCCATACCTCAGGCGAGCGATGACGACTCACATCAAATGTCGGTGTTTGTTCAAAAAACTCCGTCATTGGCATCGTAAACACCCGGGCAATTTCTTGTTCTTTGGGCGCCCCGACTAAGAGATCATCTGACCAAAATACACATGGAATCACTGACAACTGATGCAAACTTTCGATCGGTTTCAGATAGCCCAGACAGTGGTTTTCTGTCAAAGACAAACCGGTTTCCTCGTCAAGCTCACGTAATGCCGCTTTCACAACCGACGGATCATCTAACTCGATTTTTCCGCCGGGTAATGACACTTCTCCGGCATGCTTTCTCAAATGGGGAGCTTTGACACAGAGGGTCAAGCTCGGGCGCGCAGCTCCTGAAATCACGAAGGCTACCGCAGCATGTCCCCGACACATATCGAGATGCGCTGGTTCTCGTTTTAATAGTTTTTCTCGAACACTCTGTTTCGTCACATGCATTTGGTTAGTATAGGAACAAACACGGGAGAGCCCTATGAACTTTTGCTCAAATTGTGGTGCTGCAACCATTCGACGCGTTCCGGAAGGCGACAATCGGCCGCGAGATCTATGTGACCAATGCGGCACGATTCATTACCAGAACCCAAAGATCATTGCTGGATGTGTGGTACTTGAGAACGACAAGGTCCTTCTCTGCAAAAGAGCGATTGAGCCTCGTTACGGACTCTGGACACTTCCCGCTGGATTCATGGAAAACGGTGAGACCGTAGCTCAGGCCGCTTTAAGAGAGACATGGGAGGAAGCACGCGCGACCCCTGATCTTGATCAGTTGTATGTCGTCACATCCATTCCAACAATCAGCCAAGTCTATATGCTGTATTTGGCTTTTCTGACCAACGGCCAATATGGCTCAGGCCCTGAAAGTTTGGAGACAAAACTCTTTAGCATGGATGAGATCCCATGGGATGAACTGGCATTTCATACGGTCCGCGACGCACTGACTCAACTGAAGAGCGACCTCGAAATAGGGACATTTTCGTTGCACTGTATTGATCGCGACGAGACACCGATATCGGCACGCGTTTAAGTTCGAGGAGTCGGGTCCTCAACGCGAATCAAATCAAACGCCGGCTCCTCATAGGGATGCGACGAATACAATGCATCCTTAACATCACTGATCAAGTTGTCCGGCACCAACATCTCGACCCTCCACTCTGCGACTCGTTCGATCATGCCAACCGCACCGATATGCGGATTCGCTGATTCATTTGGCAAAAACTGACCCGTTCCCTGACATTCCCAAGAACAGTGACTGTAGGCGCCGAGCGAACCAGCGCCCGCTTCGAAGAGCGCATTCTTCACATGCTCTTTTGCGTTATCTGGAATGAATACAATCAGTTTGTACATCGCCATCTCCTTTGTGATAACAGAATACCAAACGCCAACCTGTCTAAGTTTTAGATTAAAAAAATAGACAAAACCGAAACAAAACAACATCACCAAAAGATAATTCCGAAAAAATTCCTGAATTTCACGGATTTAGTTCGAAAACAGTTGACGACCCAGAAAAATAATAGCAATGTTCAGGACATTAATTGGACAAACAACCCTACGGATAGAGAGAAGAGGTGATCCCATGTTGGTATTAACCCGTAAAATTGGTGAAAAAGTAATGATCGGCGATGATGTATCTGTCACGATCTTGGGGCTTTTTGGTAACCACGTGCGTCTTGGCATCAACGCACCAAAGTCAGTCGACATTCACCGTGAAGAGATCTACGTCAAGATTCAGAACGAAAACCAGGAATCGGACACACAACAGATCGCAATCGGCCAGTAATCCTCTGGTCTCCTCGGGGAGCCACGTGTAATCTCACACGACATGAACAAAAGGCTCCCCATGACACGCATTCCATTGAAATCGTTTGTCGTCGGCCTGGCTATATTTGGCGCGGGTATTGGCGGATTTGTATTACTGACACAATCGAAACCTTCTGCAGCTGTGCGAGAAGCGCCCGCTGCTGTTTGGCGAGTTTCAACCGAAGTCATTGAACTGAAAACAGTATCGCCAGTGTTTAACGGATTTGGGACGATCGAAAATCCAGATACGCAAACGCTCAAAGCACGGATCGCGACTGACGTTGCCTCTCTAAGAGTTCGCGAAGGTGCACGCGTTAGTGCTAACGAAGTCCTTATGGAGCTCGATGCGGTCGATGCCGAAATCAAACTTTCACAGGCTAAAGCGAATTTAGCCGATGCAAAAGCGAACCTCATCGCACTCGACGCGACTGAATCAAAGGATCAAGAGGCACTGCAACTCGATCAAGAAGCACTCGATATTTTAGAACACAAACTATCCCGCATTCAGGATCTGAAACAGCGTAATCTTGCTAGCGAACAAGACCTCGATACAGCGCGACAGGCTGTTGTCACTCAAAAACTTCAGATTAACCGGCGTGAGCTCGCATTAGCGACCGTCGACTCGAAGCGCGCCCAATTAAAAACAGCGATTCAACGATTTGAGGCGGAGGCGCGGGCGGCGACACGCGATTTCGAGTCAACTGCAGTACGGGCTCCCACAGATGGCCAGGTTATTGAAGTCAATGTCGTTGCCGGCGATCGCGTCCAATCCAATCAAAATCTCGCGATCTTTGCCCCAGATTCTGGACGCGAAATTCGTGTTCAAGTCCCTGCAGTTGTCGGACAGACCCTGTCCCAAGCCTTAATCAAAAAAGAACCAGTCAGTGCAAAAACCGATCGCAACCACCAATTGTCCTTAACACGGGTGAGCGGCGCAGTCCGCGACAACACAGGTTCTATCGATGCGTTCTTCACATCCGATGAGCCCCTTCCCCCAACCGGAACGGTCATCTCTGTGTCGATCCAATTGGCAGCAGAGCCGGATGTCGTCGTCTTACCTACTGACGCGCTCTACGGGGGCAATCTGATTTATCGCATCACCCCATCGAATACGTTGGAGGCGATTTCAGTTGAACGTCTCGGACAACGCCCTGGACCAGAGAAAACCGAAGTGTTAGTCCGCTCGTCGTTGCTCGTCACCGGTGATCGAATTCTCGTCTCGCGCCTACCAGCAGCTGTGACAGGCCTGCACGTTGAGGTTATCCAGTGATCGGATTTGTACACATGTTTGCTAAACATCGTGTCGCTGCCAACTTACTGATGGTGATTATGATCATCGCCGGTGCAATCGGCGTGGATCGCTTGAGAACTCAGTTCTTTCCAACGTTCGAGCTCGACATTATTACTGTCTCAGTTGCATGGCCTGGAGCGACCGCGGAAGATGTGCAAGAAGGGCTCACTGTTCCGATCGAGAATGCGATCGAAGAATTAGCGGTCATTGATTCGATCGATGCCACCAGCCAGTTTGGATCTGCAAGTTTTCGTATCGAACTCGTCGAAGGCACGAATCTCTCACAAGCTCTCGATGATATTAGCCAACGGATCGATCAAAACCTGACGCTACCTGAGGGCGCTGAAGACCCAATGGTATCTTCGTTGACCCGGTATGAAGACATCTCCAACCTACTAATCACCGGCCCCCTGACGCCTTTTGAGCTTCAAAAGCTTGCACTTCAAGCAGAGCAAGAACTTCTCGCGCGCGGTATTCGCAAGGTCGACTTTCGAGGTTTACCGACCCGTGAAATGCAGATCGAGACGACTGCCGAGACGCTTGCCTCACTCGGACTCACTTTAGATACGCTAGCAGATCGCATACTCACCCAAGCACGCGATCTGCCGGCAGGAACCGCCGGTCGTGATGATGGCGAACGACAGCTCAGAAGTCTCGAACAGGGACGGAGCCAAACAGATATTTCGAATACACTGATTGCGCTTGATGGCTCGCCAATCGGAACTCGACTTGGCGATATCGCCATTGTGCGTGATCGCGTCGATCCAAAAGCACCCTATCTCACCTACAAAGGTCAGCCTGCCGTTGAGATTATTCCGCAGCGCACGGAAAATGACTCAACTCTCGCAATGGCTGAAATTACCAATCAATGGATTGCCGAGGCGCAACCGTTACTACCAAGTGGTACCCAGCTTATCGTTCTCGATGAGCGCTGGCAGTATCTAAACGATCGAATCAATTTGCTGCTCGAAAATGGACTGACCGGTTTACTGTTTGTCGTCATCATTTTGTATCTCTTTTTAAATCAACGCGTCGCATTCTGGGTCACTCTTGGAATTCCAGTTTCATTTCTGGCGACGCTAGCCATTCTTTGGATGATCGGTGGCACCATCAACATGATCAGTCTATTCGGCATGATCATGGCGCTTGGAGTCATTGTGGATGATGCGATTGTTGTTGCTGAAGACACACTATCCCTCTACCAATCAGGACAAACACCGCTGAACGCAGCATTACACGGCTCAGAACGTATGCTTGCACCCGTTGTCTCATCGAGCTTGACCACCATTGCAGCTTTCTCACCACTTCTGATTGTGGGTGGAATTATTGGCTCGATTCTGAAAGATATTCCCATCATCGTGATTTGTGTGATTGTGGCATCTTTGATCGAATGCTTTTTGATTCTTCCAGGCCACCTGCAGCAGAGTCTTAATCGCGGACACCGCCACGACGAGGGAAAAATCAGGCAAGCACTGGACCGCGGGTTCATCAATTTCCGCGACAATGTGTTTAAACCATTCGTAGGAACAATCTTAAAAGCGCCAGCGCTGACTTTGGTCACAGCGCTCACCTTGTTCGTTCTTTCCATCGGATTAATTTCCGGAGGACGCGTTAAGTTCACATTCTTCCCATCGATCGATGGCACTACGCTGTGGGCTGGAGCTCAGTTCACGACAGGGACCACGCCTCAGGAAGTGGATCAATTCCTCAACCACCTCGAAGACACCGCCCAGGCTGTCAATGACGAGTTTGGCGGCACAGTCATCCGTCATACGCTGCAGCAACATCGGCAACTGTCAGCGCCTGGCGTCCGAGGAGGAACTGGAGATCATTACGGAACACTGAAGGTAATCCTTACAGGAGAGCTTGAGGGTCCACCGAACGACGCGATCATTGATGCATGGCGAGCCAAGATCAAATTACCTGGCGGTATTGAGAAATTCTCCATTCGACAAGCACAAGGTGGGCCACCATCGAAGCCCATCGAAATTAAGTTGACTGGCGGTAATGCCGAAATTCTCAAAGCCGCTTCGCTGGAGATACAAGATGCGCTCAGGCGCTATCCCGGCGTCTCAAATATCGACGATGATCTCCCATTTGGCGCAGAACAATTGGTGGTTAAATTGACCCCGCAGGGGCGTCAGTTAAATCTCAGTTCACAGCAGCTCGCACGCCAGTTACGTAGTGCATTTGAGGGGCGAACTCTGCAGACATTTTATGAGGATGGAATTGAAATTGACGTCCTGCTTTCACTCTCTGAAACCGAACGTGACCGACTCGCAACGCTCGATCAACTCCCAATCATCACACCGAGTGGAACCATCGTTCCGCTCCCGGTGGTGGCTACATTTGAAGCCCGACGAGGACTTGATGAATTGCGACGCACAGATGGGCAAATGAGTATCGTAGTGAGTGCTGATGTGAATAATCTCACTGCTAACGCGGCAGAAATTTTGACTGATGTACGCACGAATGCACTACCAGAAATCACAGCCAAGTACGGATTAAAATCCAATATTCAAGGTCGCGCCCAAGACCGAGAAGAAACCTTTGCAGATATGAAAGTGGGTGTACTGGTTGCGCTGACCATGATTTACATCATTCTTGCCTGGGTCTTCTCGAGCTACTCCTGGCCATTTGCTGTTTTGATCGCAATCCCTCTCGGACTGACTGGCGCGATCGGTGGTCATTGGCTGATGGGGCTCGACCTCACTGTACTGTCATTGTTTGGATTCTTTGGGCTGTCTGGAATTGTGATCAACGACTCGATCGTATTAGTGGATACTTATCGTCGCTTAATCCAGGCAGGTGAAGACCACATGGAGGCAATCGTTAAGGCGAGTTGTCTCAGATTTCGAGCTGTCTTGGTCACGTCATTGACGACCATTGCTGGTCTTACACCGATCTTATTTGAGACATCACCACAGGCACAGTTTCTCATCCCAATGGCGACGACGATTGTTTTTGGTCTGGCCTACGGAACTGTTCTGGTGTTAATGATTGTGCCGTCCGTGCTTAGTTTGATTGAACGAAATCGTAATCGAACAAATTCCGCGCATTCTGGGTACACAGTTGCTGAAGAGCCGTCTCACTAAGATTGAGATCATGTGCTAAAACACGTCCAATCATTGGCAAGTGAGCCGGCGAGCCTTCTTGCTTGCCAGCAATCGGTAGATCTGGCGCATCACTCTCGAGCAATATCCGATTTTTTGGAATCGATTGAAAAACAGATAATGCACGAGGCTTCGGATTTCGCGTCATCAACCCTCCAGCGCTCAGATACCCACCCAGCGAGAGATATGCTTTTGCAATGTCCATCGATCCATTAAATGCGTGGATAACAAAACGTTCAGAACGAACCTTCTTCAGTGAGGAGATCACATCATTATGAGATTTCACGGCATGAATAATGACTGCGCGATCCTGCGACCGAGCGAGCGCTAACTGACTTTCAAATGCATCAATCTGAGCAGTTCGTTCGGGCATTCCAGATCGAAAATCAAGACCAATTTCACCAATTGCACTCTGCTGATGCCGGAGCAACAAGTCTTCAAGAATTGAAAGCCAATCGAATTTTTGATTGAGATGGTGCGGATGAAGCCCAAATGCTACCTGTGGAACTCTGTCTTCGATCCAAAGCCACTGATCAGGATGTGTACCCGTCGCAATAAAACTGACGCCGACTGAACCTGCTTCCTTGAGCACTTGAGCAGGAGGGGAAGACATCAACTCAAGATGAGTATTGATATCAACCCACATCAATCAATGCTCTCGCGTTTCCAAGAACTGAACGTCTGGCCATCGTTCTTGCATCAATTGCAGATTCGCTCGTGACGGAGCGAGATAGGTCAAGTATCCACCGCCATCATCTGCAAGATGTTCGTAGGCCTTCTTCTTAAAATCGGCGAGCATCTTAGGATCATCACATTTGATCCAACGCGCCGTGTGGACGCTAATTTGGTCGTAGACCGCCTCCGCTTTATATTCATCAAGAAGACGAAATGCGACCACATCAAACTGCAATACACCCACCGCACCAACGATCAAATCATTATTTTTATGGGGCATAAAGACCTGTGTTGCACCCTCTTCTGATAATTGCGTCAACCCTTTTTGAAGTTGTTTGGTTTTCAACGGATCTTTAAGTCGGACTCGACGAAATAATTCAGGGGCGAAGTGCGGAATCCCAGTAAATTGGAGATCCTCGCCCTCTGTAAACGTATCGCCAATTTGAATCGTGCCATGATTATGCAGACCCAAAATATCACCTGGATACGCTTCTTCAGCTGAGGCACGGTCGCCAGCCAAAAATGTCACCGCATCAGAGATACGCACATCTTTGCCAATCCGTGTGTGTTTGATTTTCATACCCTTCTTATAGGCTCCAGAGCACACACGCAGAAACGCAATACGATCACGATGCTTCGGATCCATATTGGCTTGAATTTTAAACACGAAGCCTGAAAATTTCTCTTCAGTTGGATCGACAGATCGTGTTTCTGTGTCACGAACAATCGGCTTTGGAGCGTATTCGACAAAATCATCGAGCATCTCGCGAACACCGAAGTTGCCCATTGCTGTACCAAAAAATACAGGAGTGAGTTCACCTGCCAAGAATCGTTCAACCTCGAATTCTGGAGTTGCTTCTCGCACAAGCTCAACTTGATCTGCAAAGTCCTGCCACTCAGATCCGAGCAACTCGCGCGCCTCTTCTGAATCAAGACCTTCAATCTTTACATCATCAGGAATCCGGTCGCCTTGTCCTTTTACGTAGACATGGATCGTATCGGTTCTTAAGTGGTAAACGCCTTTAAAATGCGGACCCATTCCGATTGGCCATGTAACGGGAGTCGCTTCAATTTTTAAAACGTCTTCAACCTCATCCATTAACTCGATCGGATCGCGAATATCGCGGTCCAACTTATTGACAAATGAGACGATCGGAGTGGTTCTCAAACGGCACACCTGCATCAGCTTGATTGTGCGGTCCTCAACACCCTTTGCACCGTCCAGTACCATCAACGCAGAATCGACGGCGGTCAGCGTCCGATAGGTATCTTCAGAAAAATCTTCGTGCCCCGGCGTATCTAAGAGATTCACGACACGATTTTTATACGGAAACTGCATCACTGAAGTTGTTACTGAAATACCGCGCTCCTGCTCCATCTGCATCCAGTCAGATGTTGCATGGCGAGAGGCTTTGCGCGCTTTAACAGTACCAGCAACAGAAATCGCATTACCGAACAACAGAAGCTTTTCTGTCATTGTCGTTTTACCAGCATCCGGGTGCGAGATGATTGCAAATGTGCGGCGGATCGCACCTTCCCGTTCAATTTGATTCACAGTGAGTCTCAATCAATATTCAATGCGCGCGAAGTGTATAGAAGAGTCGTCAAAACACCAAACTAAGGCTGTTTCACATAACGACCCGGAGCTTCTTCGATGACTGGTCGAAGGCCTCCACCCGGCTTCGGCGGGCTAACTTCATCACTGGCATAAGACAATAGAAATTCATTCCATGTCACCCACCAGCTACCCTCGCGTTTTTCAGCAGATTGTTTGTTGAACGGATCTTTTGAGTTCAACACGTAATGATGATGGCGATTCTTTGCTGGCGGAGTGATCACACCCGCATTATGACCGCCCTCGCCAAGCACGCACGTCGGTGTCTTACTGAAATGCCTCGCAGCCATCATCACACTTGGCCATGGACTGATGTCATCACTCTCTGCACCAAAAAGAAATACTGGACATGTGATCGAAGCGATATCGATGGTTTGACCCGCCAGCTCTATTGGCGTGTCCGCAACCAGCGTGTTGTTGAGATACAGCTCTTCTAATACCCACAACACGAGAGACGCAGGCGTTCGTGTTCCGTCGCCAAGCCAGTGCAAGAGTGGAAAAGGCTTACCGCGCTGACCCAAGACATATGAATTGAGGACACGACCAAACAAAAGATCATGAGGACGCAAGCTTGCGAAAGTTCTCAACATCAGTTCAGCGGGCAAATAGCCCATATCGGTCAATGGTTTTCGGATCGATTCGATACTGTCCTCTGATACGAAATGTCCAAGCGGCCCGGGGTCCTCGTAATCCAGCAAAGTGGTTAGTAGCGATAAGGAGGCGATGCGATCTTCTCCACGTGCGCTGAGCCAAGCAGCGAGAATAGTCGCGATGACTCCACCTGCGCAGTACCCCATCAACTGTGTTTTCGCTCGAGGAAGCATGCGTTCAATCTGATCCAGAGCCGCAAGTGCCCCATCTAAAACATAGTGGGTCATCTCATATGGAGCGAGCATTTCGGTTGGATTCACCCAACTGATCAAGAAAACAGTGTGGCCTTGATCGACAAGCCAACGCACCATTGAATACTCGCCAGACAGATCAAGGATGTAAAAACGATTCACAAATGCCGGAACCAACAATACGGGATTCTCATGCACCGTGGCTGTATTCGGTCGATATTGAATTAGCTGAAATAACTGATTTTCAAATACAACATCACCAGGAGTCGAAGCGAGGTTCTGACCCAAGGAAAATGCATCCGGTCGAATTGTGTCCGGTAGCATTGCGCCAGCCAAAATATCTTGTCGCCAGTTTTCGAGCCCTTGCTCGACGTTGATTTCACCAGACTCGATAGTTGTCCGAAGTTTCGCTATCAGATCATCTGTTGCCTGGACTTGGCGAATTAACCAAAGAATTTGAGATCGATCGAAGCAATCGATCTCGGGAAATGATGAAGTTACCTCATCAAATAGTCGCGCCCAGGATGAATCATCGGTATCCGTATCGAGGAGCGCCCGCAGAATCTTAGGTAATAGATCTCCCGAAAATTCCCGAAAACGTTCAGGATCTTCAACAGAGAGAGAGGTCAGCAAACGACCGAATTCATTGACTCCAGACGGCTCAAAGAACTTAAGGAGCTGACTTTCGGCATTCAGCCTCGAAAGCCACGCTTGAATCCATTCGTGTTGTGAGGGGTCAAAGCCCTGTAATCCCTGCAACCAAAGCCTCTCAAACTTTTTGCGCTCGCATCCATTTGTGAGTATCGTGCGTAATAATAATTCACGAAAGCGGGCATTCCCATGCGTACATTGAAAAAATACCCAAATCGCCGTCTCTACGATACATCTCAAAGTTGCTACGTTACCATTGATAACGTGAGGGATTTAGTTTTGGGTCATGAACGCTTCCGTGTCGTTGATTCAAAGTCTGGCGAAGATCTCACCCGTTCGATCCTGTTACAAATCATCATGGAGCAAGAAAATGACGCCGGTGAGCACGTATTAACAAATGAAGTTCTCCAACATCTCATCCGGTTCTACGGATCTGGAATGCAAACCAATATGGCTCACTTCCTCGAGCAATCCATTTCATTTTTCTTGAATCAACAGGAAGCGATGCAAGATCAGGTTCGTTCCGTTATTGGTACAAACTCACCAATCGGAATGTTCCAAAAAATGGCCGAAGACAATATGAAACTTTGGGAATCAATGTCCCAGACCATGCTTGGCAAAAAACCTTCCACCAAAGACGAATAATTTTTTTGGTGCAACGCACAAAAAAGTGTTGACGTTGCACTGCAACATGGTATCTTTCTCTCAAATCTTGTGCATCGCACAAAACTGTTGAAAGGGGAATTACTATGTACGCAAAAATGATCGAAGATATGCAGGCTAACATGAAGCAAGCGTTTGACGTTAAATCATACGAAGTTGCTATGAAGCCTATGACTGACTTGTTCGAAATTAACAAAGCAACTGTTGAAGCATTGGCTGAACAGCAAACCGCTCTTGTTAAAGAACTTGTTGAAGGCGCGATGGAGCAAGCTAAAGCTCTTTCATCTGAAAAAGATATGGCTGCTGTTGTTGAATCACAGAAGTCTTACCTTCAGGGTCTTCAAGCTCGCCTAATCGACGCTGCTAAAGCTTCACAGGAAACTCTTGTAAAGAGCCGTGACGAAGCGACTAACATCGTTAAGGGCGCTATCGAGACAGCAACTAAGCACTAATCGCTCTGCTACTCGAGAAAAAGAGGAACTTCGGTTCCTCTTTTTTTTTGCGCAAAACACCCTACCATTAGGGGAATAACATCAAGGATATTCCCCATGACAGATTTCCGCGCTTTACGCTTGCATCAAACAGACACGTCAGCACCAGACGTCAAAATTGAACGATTGACCAAAGATGATTTATCAATTGGCAACGTCCTCATTGCCAATGAGTTCAGCTCCCTCAACTACAAAGATGCGCTCGCAGTCACAGGCAAAGGAAAAATTATCCGCGATTTTCCAATGATTCCCGGTATTGATGCTGCCGGCGTTGTTCTTGAATCTAGCGATCCAAGCTTCCACGAAGGTGAACATGTGATCCTCACAGGTCATGGCGTTGGTGAAACACATACCGGAGGTATGTCGGAGCAAGTGCGTGTTCCAGGTTCCTATTTAGTAAAAACACCACAAGCTCTCGATAGCAAAAAAGCAATGCAATTTGGAACAGGCGGACTGACAGGAATGCTTTGTGTGCTCGCGGTCCTCGATGCAGGCTTAAAGCCCGCTGACGGGCCGATCGCTGTCTCAGGCGCTGGTGGCGGCGTTGGCGGGATCGCCACCACAGTACTTTCAACCCTCGGATATGAAGTGCATGCAATCACCGGAAGAGAATCTGAGCACGCTCGATTGAAAGAACTCGGCGCAACAGAGATTTTGAATCGCGCCGACTTTGCACGCGATCCTAAGCCGCTTGAAAGCACTCGCTTTGCAGGTGCGATCGATACAGTTGGTGGTCAGGTCCTTGCGACACTCATCCCTCAGATTATGTATAACGGAGTCATCGCAGCAACAGGTAACGCTGGTGGATTCCAGTTCTCAACAACCGTGTTCCCGTTTATCTTGAGAAATATTCGTTTGCAAGGTGTTGACTCTGTTCATGCGCCAACAGAAATCAGAGAGCGTGCGTGGCAATTACTCTCAGAGAACGTCACAACCGATCAGTTGGATGGAAGCACACGCACAATCGGCCTAGACCAAGTCGTCGATACAGCAGAGCAACTGATTAATAACGAAGTTTCAGGACGGATCTTGATCGACGTGCGCGCTTAGTGCGCGCCGTCTAAGTGTTGACGCAGTTCTGCTAAGCGACTTAATCGAATTTCCAATTCAGAATGCTTGGCGTGACGTTCGGCAACCAAACGCTCAACATAATCAAGCACATTCTTTTCGAGCTTCTTACGGCTCAACCGATTGATGTTGGTGATACCACCAGGATTCAAGACGTTCACCTCAAGCAGTTTGTTGCCGATCAAATCGAGTCCGACAAAGTGCAAACCGTCCGCCATCAGTTGCGGTCCAATTTTTCGAAGCAACTGGTGCTGCTCATCAGATAATGTCACTTTATGCGCTGTCGCACCTGCTTGGATATTGGCTCGAATATCATCAGGAGACGGCTTTCTTTGATACGCACCTAAATATTCACCACCCAGCATCAAAACACGCACATCGCCCTCTTGAGCAGCCTCAAGATATTCTTGGAGAATCACGTAGTTGCTTTGCCCATGATTGGTATCGATATAGAAATCCAATAGAGAATTCAAAGATCCTTGTGCCTTCGTTTCAAGCAAAATCACACCACGACCACCAGATCCATCCAGTGGTTTTAAGATCCAACGATCCCGATCCGATTCCCGGATGATTCGCTTGAGATAATCCTTATTCTTCGATACGTATGTTTCAGGTAAATACTCAGGTCCAACGGTATGAAAACTAGTTGTGTAGATTTTGTTGTTGGCTTTTCGAATCCCGTCAACATCATTCAACACAACCGTTTCCGCTTTGATGGAATCCAAGAAGTTCAACACAATTGGATCAAGCGGAGGATCACGCCGAACAAAGATTGCATCCAGCGAGTGGAGTGGGAGCATCTTTTCAGTCAGTGTCACCTTCTTATAAAAGCTCGGCACAGACTCTGAGACTTTCCCCTCGACATTGATACGCCTGGCGAAGCCATACGCCACGTTGTCTCGAACGGTGAGATTCCTTGGGTACAAAATATACGTTTGATGGCCACGTGCGACTGATTCACGAATCATCGCAAGCGTTGAACTTTTACCGGGAGTCATCTCGGTCCAATCAGCAACTACAAAAGCAATCCGCATGGAAACCTCCGCGGCAGGGGGAATGAAGCGGCGCTATGAATACAATCGATTGGTCGTCTCGGCAAGCGAAATATCACGTGAGGTCACACCTTTTACATCGTGCGACCACCAATCCACTCTCACAACACCCCAACTTACAGTGATTTCGGGATGATGATCTGCTGCATCCGCGGCTTCACCAACACGGGTAGCAAAGGCCATAGCCTGCGTGAAATTGTCAAACTGAAAGGTCCGAGTCAGCACATAAACTCCATTCTTGAGTTCGCGACTCCAGCCTTGAGGGGCGCGCTCCATCATCACCTCTCTGGTCAATATTTACTCAATTAGAACAACAGCTTATCACGACTTATCACAGCTTTAAATCACTACCGAAACACATACTTGTATCGGCAGTCACCGCACTCAACCGACATTCTTTGCCAGAATTTTCTGCGCCCATTCTTGAGGTCCTGTTTGATGTACGCTGGTTCCTTCAGAATCCACCGCCACTGTCACCGGCATATCTTCGACCACAAACTCATGAATCGCTTCCATACCAAGATCTTCAAACGCGATAATCCGCGACGACTTGATCGCTTGGGCGACCAGATATGCAGCACCACCAACAGCCATCAAATAAGCAGCTTGGTGTTTCTTGATCGCCTCAATGGCAACCGGCCCGCGCTCAGCCTTCCCAACCATCGCAAAGAGACCTGTTTGCTCAAGCACTTGATCAGTAAACTTATCCATCCGAGTAGAGGTCGTTGGACCTGCTGGACCAACCACTTCTTCACGAACCGGATCCACCGGTCCAACGTAGTAAATCACTTTACCCTTCAGGTTGACTGGCAGTTCTTCACCTTGATTCAGCATATCAACGATCCGCTTATGCGCAGCGTCTCGACCGGTCAGCATCACACCATTCAACAACAATGTTTCACCTGGTTTCCAAGACTTCACTTCATCATGTGTCAGGGTGTCTAAATTGACACGTCGAGCGCTTGGGCCAACGTCCCAGGTTATATCTGGCCAATCAGATAGCGATGGCGCCGTTTGAAGAGCCGGTCCGGATCCGTCTAACACAAAATGTGCATGACGCGTCGCTGCACAGTTTGGAATCATAGCGACAGGTTTGGATGCGGCATGCGTTGGATAATCTTTAATCTTGATATCTAAAACTGTCGTTAATCCACCGAGTCCTTGAGCGCCGATACCCAAATTATTGACTGCCTCAAAAATCTCAAGACGTAGTTCTTCGGCGCGCGTCTGGGGACCGCGAGCTTTCAATTCATGAATGTCTATCGGATCCATCAGTGACTCTTTCGCCATCACGGCCGCTTTTTCGGCCGTTCCACCGATACCGATACCGAGCATTCCTGGAGGACACCAACCTGCCCCCATGGTTGGTACCGTTTTGACGACCCAGTCCACAATGGAATCTGATGGATTCAACATCACCATTTTCGACTTATTCTCAGAGCCGCCACCCTTCGCAGCAACTTGAACATCAACCGTATCACCCTCGACGATTTCATAGTGAATAACAGCTGGAGTGTTGTCTTTCGTATTCTTCCGCGCACCATCCGGATCTTCAAGAATTGACGCACGCAAAACATTATCTGGGTGGGTGTATGCACGGCGAACACCCTCATTGATCATGTCAGATACTGACATCGTGGCGCCTTCCCAAGACACATTCATCCCAACTTTGATGAATACAGTCACGATTCCAGTATCCTGACACAGCGGACGATGACCCATAGCAGACATGCGTGAGTTAATCAGAATTTGAGCCAAAGCATCCTTTGCAGCAGGCGACTCCTCACGCTCATAGGCCTCATTCACAGCCTGAATAAAATCCACAGGGTGGTAGTAAGAGATAAATTGAAGTGCATCTGCGACGCTATCAATCAGATCGTCCTGACGAATCACTGTCATCTGTTCATCATCCTTTGTTGTTGAGATGGGCTCTGAAGCCTACCAGATGTGCCTAAAAAACGTATGCTCATTAAGGCGTAAACCGATTCAGTCAATGCAAAATCTGCACTTCATTCAGACTGCGCCTTGGTTTCTGGTACACTCGCGTTTTTGGTCAGTCTTGCCCATTGAGGCCACGAGGATTAATGCAAAACCAGTACAACCGAGATGAACTGCTCGCCTGCGCCCACGGTGAATTATTTGGCGAAGGAAATGCGAAATTACCAGCACCAAATATGTTGATGATGGATCGCATCGTGACGATTACTCAAGACGGTGGTCAATTTGGCAAAGGACATATGCTCGCTGAACTCGATATCGATCCAAGTCTTTGGTTCTTTGATTGCCATTTCCCAGGAGACCCTGTCATGCCTGGATGTCTCGGCCTGGATGCGATGTGGCAGTTGGTCGGTTTTTTCCTCGGTTGGAGTGGACATCCTGGTAAGGGACGTGCGCTGGGTGTTGGCGAAGTTAAGTTCACTGGACAGATTCTGCCAACAGCGAAGAAAGTAACATACGAAATTGACATGAAGCGTGTGATTGCACGCTCATTGGTCATGGGACTGGGCGATGGAGTCGTTCGAGTTGACGGCCGCGCGATTTATCATGCAACTGATCTGAAAGTTGGCCTATTTACGTCGACGGACGGATTCTAAAAACAACAATAAAACGCACGACAAGAAAGGAGTCGGTATGCGTAGAGTAGTAATTACAGGATTGGGGATTACGTCGTGCCTTGGTCTCGACGCAAAGTCAGTGACTGAAAGCTTGCGGCAAGGTCGCTCAGGGATTTCAGCAAACCCAACGTACGCCGAACTTGGTATGCGGAGTCAGGTTTCAGGATCAATCGATCTTGATCTTGCTGAACACATTGATCGCAAACTGCTTCGGTTCATGGGGAATGCTGCAGCCTATGCATATTTATCACTGCAACAAGCGATTGATGATGCCGGCCTCGAAGCATCTGATGTCAGCAATCCGAGAACCGGTTTGGTGATGGGCTCAGGTGGTGCATCGTCTCAAAGCCAAGTCGAAGCTGCAGACATCTTAAGAGAGCGTGGCGTCAAGCGGGTCGGCCCTTATCGTGTTACCCAAACCATGGGCTCAACAGTCTCGGCAAATCTCGCGACAGCATTCCAAATTAAAGGTGTGAACTACTCCATGTCATCTGCATGCTCAACCAGCTTGCATTGCATGGGAAATGCCATGGAGCAAATCCAACTTGGCAAGCAAGACATCGTCTTTGCAGGCGGTGGCGAGGAAGAGCACTGGACGCTGTCATGCCTGTTTGATGCGATGGGCGCACTCTCTTCGAAATACAATGACACACCTGAAAAAGCATCCCGTGCATATGATGCAAATCGCGATGGATTTGTTATTGCAGGCGGCGGCGGTGCCCTTGTGCTTGAAGAATACGAGCATGCGAAAGCCCGTGGCGCAAAGATCTATGCTGAAATCGTCGGATATGGCGCAACCAGTGATGGCGCAGACATGGTGGCTCCATCTGGGGAAGGTGCGATTCGCTGCATGCAACTGGCGACAGAGGGCGTTGAAGGTCCGATTGATTACATCAATGCGCACGGCACATCCACACCAGCAGGTGACATTGTGGAACTGAACGCAATTAAAACCGTGTTCGGTACAAATGCTCCGATTATCGGTTCAACAAAATCACTATCGGGTCACTCGCTCGGCGCTGCTGGAGTCCAAGAAGCGATTTATTCAATTCTCATGATGCAGAATGACTTTATCGCCGCATCAGCCAACATTGAAACGCTGGATCCGGGAGCTGAGGGAATGCCAATTGCGCTTCAGCGCGTGGACAAACCGATCAACACGATCTTGTCGAACTCATTTGGATTCGGCGGAACAAATGCGTGTATGACGTTCCAGAAACTCAGTTCATGAAGCTGTATTCATCACCTCCCTCGCCATTTGGGCGAAAAGTTAAAATTACGGCCCATATCACAGGGCTGTTTGACCAAATCGAGGTGGTGAATATCGACGGAAACGATCCTCAAAGCGCTGCGCTGAATCCGAATCCACTCAACAAGATTCCGGCGCTTGAGTTAGCCTCTGGAGAATTGATCGTTGATTCAAAAGTCATCTGCGAACATCTCATCCAACAATCAGGCCGTCTCGAGCTCTTACCAGAGAGCAACCGCATCCATCTCCTGACCCGCGCTTCTTTAGCCGATGGCATCACCGAAGCTGCACTGTTGATGGTTTACGAACGTCGCTTCCGTGATGAATCACAAATTAATTCCGATTGGCTCAATCGTCAGAATCAGAAGGTGCTTGGCGGTCTTGGCTGGTTTACCGAAAATCTAAACGATATTGCAAATACACCGACTCTAGACCAGATCGGGTTAGCAGTGGCTCTCGGCTATCTCGATTTCCGCTTCTCTGGGGAATGGAGAACGCGCTTTACTGATCTTGCTCTGTGGCTGACCCAGTTCCAGCAGATGGTTCCCGGATATCAGTTAACTGACCCTCAGGCTCATGCTTAGTCAACAACATCTTTTCACGCAAGCTTTGCTGGCGCCTTAATACAGTTTTTCGCTTTTTTAGTCGTAACGTCCGTTGCCGAATAACTGAACTTGAATCAAACCGACGCATGTTTAGATCCCTCTTGCGTGTAGTGGCGTTCGACTGTTTCCGCCAACTCTTGCCTCCAAGGTCTTGGTTTTATACCGAAGGTATACAGTAACTTTCTCGTCGACAAAACCAGTCTGCGCGGTCGCTCTGCACGACCTTGAATTGATTGGCCTGATATCCCGATGATCTCTTCCACAGCCAGCTCTTCAAATTGACGGGCCTGAGCGATGATGCACTCTCCAAGCTCCATCCAAGATGCATCACCCTGACAACCAACATGATAGACACCATAGGCACCTGCACCCGCGTGGAGTTGGTCGATGACCGCGCTGACGACTCGACTTATATCAAAAATCGACGTGGGACACCCGCGCTCATCTTGGATCATTGGAAGTTCTGATTCGATTCGGGCTCGATCCAGAATATTCGTCACGAAACTGTTTGGACCAGGAGCAAATAAATGAGACACGCGAAGGATGATATGCCGATCTAAGAGGCTCTCGATGTCGCGCTCTGCCTCAAGCCGCGTTTGACCATAGAGATTAAGTGGGTTCGGGGCGTCATCTTCAAAATAGGCGATATCTTTCTGACCATCGAAGATATAGTCGGTCGACAACTGGACAAGCGTCGCATCAAATTCTCGACAGGCAATCGCGAGACTCACGGGAAGATCATGATTGATTTGACGGCATTCAGTCGGATCAGTCTCGGCACGATCAACGCCTGACTCAACCATACAGTTGACCACAAAATCTGGGCGACGCATTCGAATCGCCTCAAAGATCTCTCGGTCATCCGCTAAGTTGACAGAACTCGGCAAAATCACCCGTTGCTGACCCCCACTGGCATCAGTCTCAAAGAATGCGGTTGCTAAGCTCGTGTCTTCTCCGACAATAAGAACACGAGCCCGAGGAAACCGGTTGTCTGACTCGTCTTCAAAGCTTATGGGCTTAGAAGGGGATTTCGTCATCGATATTTGGATCAGGCATCGGCTGACTTACAGGCTGCGGAGCTGCCTGTGTCTGAGGCGGCGGGGCGCTTTGTGGGCGTGATTGCATTGGTGCAGACGTAGTCATATCACCCTCACCACGACCATCGAGCATCATCATTTCGCGCCCAACAATTTCCGTTGCATATTTCTTCTGGCCGTCCTGCTCCCAAGAACGGGTACGCAAACTACCCTCGATATAAATACGTGAGCCTTTACGTAGATATTGGCCGCAAATTTCGGCTAACCGATCAAAACAAACAACCCGATGCCATTCAGTGCGCTCCTGCATCTCACCACTGTTACGATCACGCCATGAGTCGGTTGTTGCGATACTTAAGTTCGCAACCTGGCTGCCTGATGGCAGTGCTTTCATTTCCGGATCGTTACCTAGATTTCCAATCAAGGTGACTTTGTTGACTGAACGCGCCATGAATTCATCCTATGTGATAAGTGTCGTTAACAGAGCGTAATGTAGCACGGACAAGTGTCTGTCAGCGACATCCGAACTGCAGTGTCGGAGAGTTCTGATTTTCTTCATTGAATCGATACATTAAAGCCCTATCAACAGGTACACTGGTACTTTTGTCACGATTAAAGACGGACCATTGTGGAATCGATACAAATCCGTGGGGCACGAACCCACAACCTAAAAAATATTCAATTAGATCTCCCACGCGACCGACTCATCGTGATCACTGGACTATCTGGTTCAGGAAAGTCGTCGCTTGCTTTTGACACTCTCTATGCGGAGGGGCAAAGACGGTATGTTGAGTCGTTATCTGCATATGCGAGACAGTTCTTATCGATGATGGAGAAGCCTGACGTTGATCACATCGAAGGGCTCTCTCCCGCAATCTCGATTGAACAGAAATCGACAAGCCATAATCCTCGATCAACCGTCGGCACAATCACAGAAATTTATGATTATCTCCGACTACTCTATGCAAGAGCAGGTGAACCTCGTTGTCCTGATCACAACTTAAGCCTTGAAGCACAAACAGTCAGCCAAATGGTAGACCAAGTCTTGGGTTTACCTGAGGGCTCAAAAATCCTAGTGCTCGCACCGATGATCAGTGAACGAAAAGGAGAGCACCTGCATGTCTTCCAAGAACTTAAATCCCAAGGATTCATTCGGGTTCGCGTCGATGGCTTAGTAATTGATTTAGATGAGGCGCCCGCTCTCGACAAAAAGAAAAAGCACTCGATTGACGCTGTGGTTGATCGATTAAAAGTCGATGAGTCACAACGACTTCGCTTGGCTGAATCGATCGAGACAGGTCTCAATCTCTCTGATGGTCAAATTATCATCCAATCAATGGATGATGCGTTTGAGCCACTCATGTTTTCATCAAAGTTCGCATGTTCAGTCTGCGGGTACTCAATTCCTGAGCTTGAACCACGAATTTTTTCATTCAATAGTCCATTCGGAGCCTGTCACAACTGTGATGGTTTGGGTGTGCACCAATATTTTGATCCCGATCGATTAATCGTTGATCCCGAGCTCTCGCTCTCATCTGGTGCGATTAAGGGGTGGGATCGTCGGAGTATGTACTACTTCCACCTATTGAAATGCGTTTCGAGACATTATGGATTTAGCCTCGACGCTGAATGGCAAGATCTATCCGAAGAGCATCAGCACAAAGTACTTTATGGATCAGGCTCTGAATCTATTGACTTCAGTTATGTGTCTGATCGTGGTCGTGAAGTCTCAAAGAATCATCCATTTGAAGGTGTCATTCGAAACCTTGAGCGCCGTTACAAAGAAACGGATAGCCAGTCACAGCGTGATGAACTCGCAAAATTGATGACACACGCACCTTGTCCTGACTGCGGTGGGTCTCGCCTTAACGTTGCCGCTAGAAACGTATTTATTGATGAAACTCGACTACCGGAACTGGTCAAGCTACCCATCGGTGAGTGTTATGCGTTTTTTGACTCACTCAATCTTCCGGGACGGCGTCAAGAAATCGCGGACAAGATTCTAAAAGAGATCCAAGCGCGCCTTGGTTTTCTAGTCAATGTTGGCTTGGACTATTTATCGCTCGATCGAAGTGCTGAGACACTGTCTGGCGGCGAAGCACAGCGTATCCGCTTGGCAAGCCAAATTGGCGCGGGGCTCGTTGGCGTGATGTACATCCTCGATGAACCATCAATCGGCCTACATCAGCGAGATAACGAACGCCTGCTTAACACGCTGTTTCACTTAAGAGATCTCGGCAACACCGTCATCGTGGTCGAACACGACGAAGATGCGATGCGAAGCGCAGATTACCTGGTTGACATTGGCCCCGGGGCGGGAGTTCATGGAGGTGAGATCGTCGCCGCAGGAACGCCCCAAGAGGTCATGGCGAATCCTCAATCTGTCACCGGACAATATCTCTCAGGCAACAAAGAAATTGCTGTACCAACGAAGCGTCATCCCAGAGGTTTGAATTACCTGACACTCGAAGGCTGCACCGGCAACAATCTTCAGGATGTCACACTCAATCTTCCACTCGGTCTCTTAACCTGCGTGACAGGTGTATCTGGGTCCGGTAAGTCCACGTTGATTAACCGCACGCTGTACCCACACACAGCGAAGGTATTGAATAAAGCCAACACGCTGAAGTCAGCCCCATTTCAACATTGCCATGGGATCCATGAACTCGACAAAGTGGTCGATATCGATCAGAGTCCTATTGGCCGTACGCCAAGATCCAATCCTGCGACCTATACCGGTCTATTCACTCCGATCCGTGAGATCTTTGCAGAAACACATGAAGCTCGATCGCGCGGATACAATCCGGGACGATTTTCCTTCAATGTCAAAGGCGGACGGTGTGAAACATGCCAAGGCGATGGTTTGATTAAGGTCGAGATGCATTTCTTACCTGATATCTACGTGCCTTGCGACACCTGCAAGGGGCTTCGGTATAACCGTGAGACGCTTGATATTCTCTATAAGGGTAAATCGATCCACGACGTCCTTGAGATGACGGTTGAAGATGCACGCGAGTTCTTCGATGCGATCCCCACCCTCGCCCGGAAATTGCAGACATTAGTTGATGTGGGTCTTTCATACCTGAAACTTGGTCAATCAGCGACGACTCTCTCTGGTGGGGAGGCACAACGTGTCAAACTAGCAAGGGAACTCTCTAAACGAGACACGGGCAGTACACTCTATATTCTCGACGAGCCAACCACAGGGCTCCATTTTGAGGATATTCAGCAACTCCTCGTCGTACTGCATCGATTACGTGATCATGGCAATACAGTCGTTGTGATTGAGCATAATTTGGACGTCATTAAAACCGCTGATTGGATCATCGATTTAGGTCCTGAAGGAGGTTCTGGTGGCGGACAGATTATTGCTGAAGGGACGCCTGAAGAAGTTGCGAAGTCCACCAACTCGCATACGGGACGTTTCTTAAAGCCACTCCTGGAACGCAAAAAGGGCGCCTAAGCGCCCTTTCTATTTCCCAAAAAGAACCCGGCTATTTGCCGGGCGATGGGTACTGAATTATTCAGCGTCAGCTGCAAGCTCTGGACGATCAACTAATTCAACGATCGCCATTGGAGCTGCATCACCAGCACGGAAACCGCACTTCAAAATGCGCATGTATCCACCTGGACGCTCTTGATAGCGGGGTCCGAGTTCTGCGAACAACTTACCAACCGCTGAGTCGTTACGTAGACGACTGAATGCCAAACGACGATTCGCAACTGAGTCTTTCTTCGCCAATGTAATCAATGGCTCAGCAACACGACGAAGTTCTTTCGCTTTTGGCAATGTCGTCTTGATGACTTCATGCTCAATCAACGAAGCAGTCATGTTCGAAAACATTGCCTTACGATGGCTGCTTGTACGATTCAGTTTTTTTCCGCTTTTCAAATGACGCATGGTCTATTCTCGCTTCTCAAAGACACCGTCTCACGACGGGTCGGTCTAACTTAGGCGCTTTCTTCGCGCGCAAATCCTGCTGGTGGCCAGTTCTCAAGACGTGAACCCAACGACAAACCGCGTGAAGCCAAAACGTCTTTGATCTCTGTCAGCGACTTCTTACCGAGGTTTGGAGTCTTTAACAATTCCACTTCAGTACGCTGAACAAGGTCACCAATGTAATAAATATTTTCTGCCTTCAAGCAGTTCGCTGAACGTACAGTCAACTCAAGATCATCAACTGGACGCAACAAAATCGGATCGATTTCGTCTTTCTGAGTCTCTTCGGCGGTTACTTGAGGGCCTTCGAATTCAACGAACACAGACAGCTGTTGCTGAAGCAACGTTGCCGCGCGGCGGATTGCCTCTTCAGCATCCAAAGTTCCATCTGTTTCCAAGTCGATAACGAGCTTGTCGAGGTCAGTGCGCTGCTCAACACGTGCGCTTTCGACAACATACGATACACGACGAACAGGGCTGTAAGTCGCATCTAAACGCAAAGCACCAATTGTCCGTGTCTCTTCGTCTTCTTCACGCTCACTCGCTGGCTCGTATCCGATGCCGCGTGCAACGCGCGCTTCGATTTGAATTGACCCGCGAGCTGATACAGTTGCAATATGCTGTTCAGGGTTGGCAATCTCTACATCCTGCGGCAATTCGAAATCACCAGCAGTTACCACACCTTCGCCTGAATGGTTCAAGCGAATTGTTGCGATACCATCACGACCGTGAAGTGCAACAGCAACCTTCTTAAGATTCAACAGGATTTCGACGACGTCTTCTTTGACGCCCTCGATTTCAGAATATTCGTGTGCAACACCGTCGATTTTCACTTCGATAATTGCGCAACCTGGCATTGATGACAACAGGATGCGACGAAGAGCGTTACCTAACGTGTGGCCATAGCCGCGCTCAAGAGGCTCAAGAATAATTTTTGAGCGTCCGGGAGCTACCTCCTGGACCTGAATCTGACGCGGTGTCAGCAGTTCCAATGACGACATACCGTCTCCTAAAAAAGTGGATTACTTCGAGTACAACTCGACGATCAGGTTTTCGTTGATGTCTTGCGCCAGATCTTGACGCTCAGGGAGCATCTTGAATGTGCCTTCCATCTTTGACGTATCAACGTCAATCCATGGCACATCTGCACGCTGACCAGCCAGCTCGAGTGCAGCACGAATACGTAACTGTCCCTTTGCTTTTTCGCGAACGCTGATCACATCACCCGGCTTCACCTGATAAGACGGGATATTCAATACTTTGCCGTTTACCATGATTGTACGATGACTTACGATCTGACGCGCTTCTGCACGTGTCGAGCCAAAGCCCATACGATAAACAACGTTGTCTAAACGAGACTCAAGAAGCTTCAACAGGTTCTCACCTGTTGACCCGCGAAGACGTGATGCTTCTTTGTAGTAATTGCGGAATTGCTTCTCAAGAACGCCATAAATACGACGCACCTTCTGCTTTTCACGCAACTGCATACCGTAGTCAGACAAGCGACCACGAGCTGCACCATGCATACCTGGCTTAGTTTCCAAGTTGCACTTTGAATCCATTGAACGAACGCCGCTCTTGAGGAACAAATCTGTTCCCTCACGACGCGCTAATTTACAAGTTGGTCCGATGTAACGTGCCATTCCTCTAACTCTCCTTAGACGCGGCGCTTTTTCGGCGGACGACAGCCGTTATGAGGGATCGGCGTGACGTCAGTGATATTTGTAACCTTGAGGCCTACAGCGTTTAGAGCGCGAACCGCACTCTCGCGTCCAGGTCCAGGACCTTTGACCATCACATCCACAGACTTCAATCCGAACTCTTGAGCAGCTGTTGCTGCACGCTCGCTCGCTACCTGTGCAGCAAACGGAGTCGATTTACGTGAACCACGGAAACCTGAGCCACCGGCAGTTGCCCATGACAGAGCGTTACCTTGACGGTCAGTAATGGTAATAATCGTGTTGTTGAAGGAGGCGTGGATATGCACGACGCCTTCAGCAACCTGCTTTTTGACCTTCTTACGCGAAGCGTTACGCTGTGTCGCCATCAGAATTCCTTACTTACGAATCGGCTTACGTGGGCCCTTACGAGTCCGCGCGTTTGTCTTAGTACGCTGTCCACGAACTGGCAGACTGCGGCGATGACGGATACCACGGAAACAACCGAGATCCATCAGACGCTTGATATTCATTGACACTTCACGACGAAGGTCACCTTCTACGTCAAACTTGCCAACCTCAGTACGAAGCATTTCCAACTGATCTTCAGACAACGAAGACACTTTGGCAGACTCTTCGATACCTGTTGCTTTACAGATCGCTTTCGCGCGAGTTTGACCAATCCCAAAAACATACTGCAGTGAAATCACTGTGTGCTTGTTGTCTGGGATGTT
>Ga0181583_10000414_pt1 | contig 31009 bp, 18 predicted proteins | sample 071ome_31_FD_132461 | JGI IMG/M metagenome (GOLD analysis project Ga0181583, IMG submission 132461) | Coastal salt marsh microbial communities from the Groves Creek Marsh, Skidaway Island, Georgia - 071405CT metaG (megahit assembly) | ecosystem: Environmental > Aquatic > Marine > Intertidal... | reverse complement strand
GGATGGCAGGGACAGGGGGGCTGGCAGGGCCGGAAACAGGGCGGGGGAGGTCGCGGGGGGAGAGGGGGGGACGGAAGGGGACAAGGTGGCTTCGGGCAGCACCAGCCCAGGGGCCATGGTGACTTCACTGCGTTCGCCTCGGGGGGGCAGCCCGCTGCCGCGCCCCCGCAACGGGCGAATGCAGCGGGGTTCTCCGCGTTCGCCCAGGCCTCTCAGGTAGCTCCCGCGGCCACGGGTGCAGTCTTCAAGGCGTTCGCGCAGGCCCCCGCGGGGGACCCACAGGCCACGGGATTCCAGCAAGGGAGTTTTGCTCAGCCCGCGGCGGCGGCGGGCTTCGGTGCCTTCGCCCAGGCCGCGACGCAGAACAGTGCGTCGGCAGGCGGGTTTCCAGCTCTCGCCTGTGGCCAAGGGTCAGCCCAGCCCACGCATTTTGTTCAGGCGCCACAGCAGGCACAAGGTTTTGGGGCCTTTGCGTCTGCGGCGGGTGGCCCGGGGGGGGGCGGGATGGGGTTCTCCGGAAGCCCTGGCGGGGGCTCATTCGGAGGCCGGGCTCCTGCCTCGGGCTTCGGTAGCTGCGCGCCCCCCATGGGTCTCGGGGCAGGCGGGGCAGCTCCTGGGTCCGGTGCCTCGGTGGCAGTTCAGAGTAGCTTTGGGTCTGGGTTTGGTCCCGCCCCTGCGCATTCGCATGGAAACCCGCAACCTGGGGCGCATGGGGGTGCCCCTACCGTTAACGATCCGGTCTGGGGGGGGGCATTCTTCGAGCCGGGCAAGATCCCTGAGGCAGCTCCCCCATCCGCGGTGTGCTAACTATGAACCAAGACTCCGCACTTAGCCCCTTAGTGGACCTTATTGGCACCCCAACTCCGTCGGCCGAAGTCAACGCGTGGGCTCGTGATGACCTGACGCCTCTCACCTGCCGTCCCAACTCACCGGCCCCGGCCTGTGACAGGCGGAGCCTCGTTACCGGTCCCACGCGCTCGGGCTGAAACCCATCGCCATCCCCATTCCCCCCCGCGCCACGCCCCTCCCGGACGACGAGCCCATCTTGTCGTAAGCGAACCGCACTCTCGACAGGAGGTCCTGGAGCTGCTGGGTACCTTTGGTCAGGGCAGCCAGGTAGACAGGCACCAGAGCGTCGGACGCCTCGTCGACAATCTCTCTCCGGAAACCGTTCGACCCAGAGATGTCTGGGAGCAGCCGGCTCAGCGTCTCCGCGGACCGCAGGATCGAGTGGTCCGCCTCCGCCTTCCCCTCCTCGACCGCCCGGAGATACGCGACGACCTCGGAGAGCTGGGAGTGCAGCATCTGGACGGCGCGCCCCATCTGATCGAGGTGTGCCGCGATGTGACGGGTTCCGCTCTTGCTCCCGCTTGCGCTTGTGAGCTTCGACACCTCGTCCACTGCGATGCGCTCCGCTTCGCTCGCCGTGAGCGTGAAGGGGGCAGGGGAAAGCCGGGAGCTCGCCTCTCCGTCTACCACATGCATCTCCGGCTCGTAGAGGGTCACCGGGAGTTCCTTGGCCCCTGGGCGGGGGAGGGGGTCCATGACGAGGAGGAGGGGGTTCTCGCAAAGGTCCCCGAGCGTCGCCTGCACCTCCGTGGCGCCGTCATGCACCCGGGTCCCGCTCGTGTACCAACCGACCACGTGGAGCTCCGGGAAAACCTCCTTGTACTGTTCCCGCCGCGTGTTTAGGTGTTCGACGTCGATGCTGAGCGCCCCGCCCTCAGGGGCCACCCGCACCACGAGCTCGAATGAGTTGGTCAGCTCCACCACCCTCCCCTTGTGCGTGCCAAGCACGACCCCCATGACCCTGGCGTTACCATCAGGGTCCGCGGGATGCCCGTGCACCCTGAGCCGCGTGCGGTTGTAGTGGTCGCTGATGTTGACGATGACCAGCTGCGGGCGGGGCAAGCAGCGGTAACGAACCTTCATGGCTCGGCCATCTCCAGGAAGACAAGCCGCCTTTTCGGGTATTCTAGTGGCTACACCTCGTATTCATGAACGGCCGACTGTGAAACTGCGCCAGAATCACGCATCGGGACCCAGGTGGCGGGAAATGAGACCGGGCCCGTTCGCTGGCCCATTGTCCGCTCCTTCCGCGCGCAAGCGCGACACCCTGCCGGATCAGGGCGGGGTTGCGTGCCTGTTTGCGCCTTTCGTTTGACAAGATCCCCGTGCCGGGTACGTCGTGGGAACACGGGGCGTCTGAGGCCTTACCGGGTGCAGCTGGTAGTCGAGGGACCCCGACCCTGCGGATTCGGCCATGAATGCCCGCCGGTCTGTCGGCTCGCGGTAGCGCGTCGAAACAACGGTAATGGCAGCTCGGTGCTGCCGGCAGGGGACTCGTCCACCGCCCCGTCCACCACCAGCCGGGATAGTCGGGCGGGACCGAAGGGCTGGCCACTGCGGGGCCGGCATGGCCTACGCTGCCTCGAGGCGGGGCCCCGTAGTGCCTGACGTGTCAAGGTTCGCGTGCCCCTGGGCCCCGCACCTGACCTCGCGTAGATGACGGGCAAGGCGGTCGAGGAAAGGCCCACAGGTTCAACACCCGAGTCGCGTCACCGCAGCCCTAATCGACCCTCCTCGTCAGGCCGGGCCCCGCACCGTTGTAGAACTGCCCGACCCAGACGTGACCGGTGGCGTCCGTGTAGCTCCCCTGGCCGTGCATCGTCCCGCTTGCCCAGTCCCCGGCGTAGACCCGCCCGTCGGCCCACTTGTAAGTGCCCTTCCCGTGGTACTTCCCGTCGACGAAGTCCCCCTCGTACGACGCCCCGCTCGCGAACGTGAACGACCCCTTCCCCGTCATCTTGTCCTCCTCCCAGTCCCCGTCATAACGGTAGTCCCCGTCGACCAGCGTGCCCTTCCCGTGCCGGAACTTCGTTCGGGCATCCCCCTCCGGCCCCTCGGGCACCTCACGCTCCCCCTCCTTCAGCTCGCGGAGGTACTGCCCCTCATACGTCGCGCTGTTCGGGTAGTAGAACTTGGCCGGCCCCTCGGGCTCCCTAGGTGGCTGCGTTTCCGGGGCGAACAGGCCAAAAGCCGTCTCGAGCAGCGCCGATGGCGCCGCGGAGAAGGGGCCACATGCGAGCGGGTTTCTCCGCCTCGGCTTCGCGACCACGCGCTCGGGAAAGCGGAGCGCGGCCCCGCGGGCTTGGAGCCACGCCCATTATTCTCTCACTCACCAGCTCCTCGGGGGGTTCGGGGACGGCGGCCTTCTTCGGGGCCATCTTCTTCGCGAGGGTCTTGCGAGGGAAAGAAGATGGTGCCGTGAAGGCGTGTCGGGGGGAGGCGAAATTGCCGTGTTCCCTATGGGACGCGAGCCGATAAAGCACCGGTGGGAACGCCTGGCCGCTACATTGCGCGGGACTTGGACGTCCGGCCCCGTGGCCCTGGGCCAGACCACCTGTCGGTGCTCGGGTTGTCCAGGGTGTCACACCCTGGGTGTGTGACCGGAGGACAACCCTGAGGCCCATATGCGCTGGCCCTCAATCAAGCCGACTGCGTCGTCCCGCGAGCAACTCGATCGCACTTCGCACCTCGCCGGAAACGCGTCGACCCGCCCCCCCTGCCCGCGCCAAGGTTTGGATCCTTCCCTCGACGGAGGACGGCGCCCATGTTTCGGACCATCGACACGAACCGGGGACAGAAGAAGCCGAAGAAGGCGGTATCAAAGGTGATGACGAGCCCCGTGGACTGATGAGGGACCGCACTGTCGATGCCTCGACGCCACTTCGAACACATTGTTGCCTCGGGGGGGCCCTTGCGGCGTGCTTCGGGCGGTTCGGCGGCTCGCCACCAACAGACGTGCCTTCTCCGCTGTCACTACTAGAATCGGGGGGCATTCTGCGCCCGGGCGCCAAATGATATCGGGTTGGGGCACCTAGCGGGACGCGCCCGCTGCCGTGCCCTAGACCCCGGAAGGGGGCTGCCATAACTCCATCTGCACCCCCGTCTTCCACCCGCAGGACGCCGAGATGAAGCAGGCGCGCCCCGTGGAACTCATTCAGTACGATCAGACGACAGGGAAGTTCTCGGTGGGCAAGGATGCGCTCGTCGCCCTGCGGTCCGTGCATACCCCCGTCGCGGTGGTGGCAGTGTGCGGCCGGGCCCGACAGGGCAAGTCCTTCATCCTGAACCAGCTCCTGGGCCGAACCAGCGGGTTCCAGGTGGCCCCCACGCACCGCCCGTGCACCAAGGGCCTGTGGATGTGGTCCGCGCCTGTCCCCCGCACGGGCCCCGAGGGCTCCCCGTACCACCTGGTGCTCCTGGACACGGAGGGCATCGACGCCTACGACCAGACGGGACAGTACAGCACGCAGATCTTCTCCCTCGCCGTGCTCCTCTCGTCCCTCTTCGTCTTCAACCAAATGGGCGGCATCGACGAGGCCGCCCTCGACCGCCTCTCCCTCGTGACCGAGATGACCAAGCACATCCGGCTGCGCTCGTCCGAGACAGATGACGCGCCTGCCGGGGAGCTCGGCCAGTTCACCCCCTCCTTCCTGTGGCTCCTCCGCGACTTCTACCTCCAGCTCGAGGAAGACGGGCGCAGGATCACCCCCCGAGACTACCTCGAGACAGCTCTCCGCGCCGCCCCCGGGACCTCGGAGGCCGCCGCCAACAAGAATCGCATCCGCGAGTCGATCAAGGCCCTGTTCCCCGACCGCGACTGCTTCACACTGGTGCGCCCCGTCAACGACGAGGGCCAGCTCGCGCGGCTCGACGGGCTCGACCCGGGCAAGCTCCGGCCCGAGTTCAAGAGCGGCCTCGACGACCTCACCCGCACCATCTTTGAGCGCGCCCGCCCCAAGCAGCTCGGGTCGAGCCTGGTCTCAGGGCCCGTCCTCGCGGCCCTGGCGGAGGCCTACGTCGAGGCCATCAACAGCGGCGCGGTGCCAACCATTCAGACCGCCTGGCAGGGGGTCGCCGAGGCTGAGTGCCGCCGCGCCGCCGACGCCGCCACCCAGCTCTTCAGCGAGACGCTCCGGCTCGACGGCTGCGACGACGCCGCCATGCACGGGACCTTCTCCGAGGCGCTCGCCGCCGCGCTGGCCGCCTTCGCCGAGGAGGCCGTCGGCGACGCCGCCGTCCGCCAGGCCCACGAGGCGCGCCTCCGCGCCGAGCTCCAGCGGCGCTTCGAGACGGCCCGGGAGGCCGAGGTCCACAAGGCTACCGAGGCTGCCCGGTCCCTGCTGGACGAGGGGCGCCGGGCGATCGCCGCGGCCGACTCCCTGGACGCGGCGCTGCGGGCGGTCTCCTCCTTCACCGCTCGCTTCCTCGCCGAGGCGCGGGGCGCCAGGGCCCACACCCTCCTGGCAGAGTTCCTGACGCAGGACGTCGTGGCGGGGGAGCTTGCCCGGCGGGTAGAGCAGATGCAGCGGGACGCCGAGCGGGCGGTGGAGGCGGCCCGGGAGGACGCCCGCCGGGCCGAGTCCAAGGCTGCGGACGCTGAGAAGAAGGCCGAGGAGTCGAGGGCAGCGCGGGACAGTGCCGCCCGTGACCGCGAGGCGTCGGAGCGGGGCCGGCTGGCGGCGGACAAGGCCCTGGCTGCGGCGAGGGCCGAGGCGGACGCGGCGCGGCGGGCCAAGGAGGACCTGCGGAGGGAGTACGAGTCCCGCGTGGCGTCCCTCGCCCGGGACGCCGAGCGGCAGGTCGCCGACGAGCGCGACAAGGCGGCCGTCAGCCGGGACCTGTCGGAGGCCAAGGTCCTCGAGGCCCGCGAGGCAGGACACCGGGCGCAGGCCCAGGCGGACGCCCTCCGTGCCGCACTCGAGGCGGCCGAGCGGCGGGAGGGGGAGGCCACCGACGGCCGACGCGCCGCCGAGGCCGCCGCCGCGGACCTCCAGGCCGCGCTCACCGCCCGTGGGGGAGCCGAAGCCTCCCTGCGGGGCCAGGCAGCCGCCGCCGAGGAGCTCCTGGCCCGGGAGCGGGGGGAGGCGCGCGAGCGGGCGCTTGCGTTGCAGCTTGAGAAGGACGGCGAGACGCGGCGGAGGGTGGCGGCGGAAGGGGCGCTCGAGTCCCTGCGCGCCGAGCTCGCCCAGGCCCGGGAGGAGGCCGCGCGCCTGCGGGAGGAGCAGGCAGCCCACCGGAAGCAGCAGCGCCGCCGCGTGGGCGCCAGTCCCCCCGCCGCGGGCGCGGGCCGGAAGCGCGACCGGTCCCCGTCCCTGAGCCCCGGCGCCGCGGGGGACGCGTTCACCGCAGCCCTCGGCGCGCCTCCCCGCGGGGCCTCGGCGGGGGCGGGGGCCGGGGCGGGCGGCCAGGGGGGCCTCTTCGGCAACCTGCGCAAGAGCTTCGGGGGTTTCTTCAAGGCGGGCGAGGAGGGGGCCGAGGTGCCCGGTGACGTGCCGGAGGGGGGCGTAGAGTCCGAGCGCGACAGCGACTCGGAGGCCGGGGACGGCGCAGCAGAGGGGGGCGACAAGGGGCTCCTGCGGGGCCAGGACCCGGCCCGCATGACCATCCAGGAGCTCAAGAACGCGCTCATGTCCGCGGGGTTCGACGCCGAGGTCGCGGAGGGCAACATGTCCAAGCTGAAGAAGGCGCAGTGGGTGGACCTCTTCAACTCCCTGGCCGGGTAAGGGGCGGCAGGGACCGTGGCCGACGGCCCGGCGAGGCTCCCGTTGTCGGACGGGACTTGAAAGAATCGGGGGCACGTGGGGGATGGGGGAAGCCTGATATCGCGGAAATGTCACGGAAGTGGGGGAAGAGGGCGAGGTGCGCGGCAGTCTCGTTCCCCGATACGCGGAAACCGCCGCAGCACGCTCAGCAGGCCGCTAGCACGCTCGCCTCCGGGAACGCCCCCGAGAATTGTGCGCCCTCTCCAGCGCTGCGGGCCGTCCGTTGGGCTGTTTTTTTCGCGTCGGGTGGCCACGCTTCGCGTCGGCAACGCGGGGAACATGGAGGGTGAGGGCAAAGGAGCCCCACGCAACCCAGTGGGCATAGCCGTCCCGGGAGGACTGGGGCTCGCAAAAACACGCTGTGGCGCCGCATGTCGCGCAGATGATCTCGACGAGGCGGTCGTTGCACTCTTGGAAGCGGCCGAGGCGCGGCACGTAAGGGCCAAGGGCACCCCTGTCCCCTCGCCGGCCATCCCTCTGGGGAGCCTTGGCGACGACGACCTGGTCGACGCCTTGGCCGCGGTAGAGGGATATTCGGCCGCCCGGCAGGTCCTCGAAGACGAGGACCTGCTCGAGGCCATGGCCGGACACGATGAGACCGTGGCAGGGCAGTCCTGCAGTCCCGCAGACGAAGACCTCCTCGCCGCCGTCGGCGCCGTCGAGGGGCAGCCCCCCTCCATTGCCCCGCCTCCCGCCGGCCCCGTCTTGAGCGAGCACAGCCCCAACGCCTCCCAGGAGGAGGGGGGGAGGAAGCGCCGGCGCGTCATCCCTGCGAGCTTCTCGGCACCAGGGGAGACCCCCCGCCCCCCGCCGCTAGCGTTCCCCGGGCGGGCCGTGGTCCTGTCGGACTTCGCTGCCGCAGAGGAGGCTGCCAAGAGGCTCCGGGCTATGCGCGTCGGATGCGTTGGGCTCGACATCGAGTGGCGGGTCACGTTCGCGCGCGGTCAGGAGCCCGCCCCCGTGGCCCTGATCCAGGTGTGCTTCTCGCCCGCGGGCGGCCACGGCCGGGTCCCCGCCCCCCCGCACTACCCGGACGCGCTCAACGTCCCGGCCGTATGCATGCTGTTCCATGTCTCCCGGTTCCGGGCCCGAGACCCGGCGACCGGGGCGCTCGCCCTCCCCCCATCCCTGCGGGCGCTCCTGGAGGATGCGGCGGTGGCGAAGGCTGGGTGCGCGATCCGGAACGACGCCGCCAAGCTCCGCCGGGACTTCGGGGTGGAGGTCCGCAACGCCATCGATCTCGGGGACATGTACAGCGGGCGCAGCGGCCTCCAGGTCATCGCCAACCGCTTCTCCCTCCAGGAACTCGCCGGGCTGTGCTTCGCGGGGCAGGGGCTCTTGAAGCCCCCGGCCCTGCGCATGTCCAACTGGGAGCTCTCCCCACTCACCCAGGAGCAGGTCGGCTACGCCAGCACAGACGCTTGGGCGTCCCTCGCCATCTTCATCCACCTCCACGCAAGACGGTCCGCCCGGCAACCGCCCCCCGCCCGCCCCGCGGCGCCGCGCCCCCTCGGAACGCCGGGGCCCGTCGCGCCGGACGACCCCGGGCTCACTGTCGCGCGCCCGGACGCCTGAAGCGCACCTCTGCGAGGTGCGGCGAGAAATTGTGGAGCTCCAGGGTGGTGGATCGACCCCGGCCCTGCGGGACGTGAGGGAGGCCCGCGAGTGGGCCCTCAGCGCCGGGGAGCTGCGGCTGTGCATGGCCCACCTGCAGCGGGAGGACCCGGACCTCCGTCTGCCAGACCGCCGGCCCGCTGGTCGGGGGGCTCCCGGGGCACCCCCGGGGCCAGTGCCGCCCGGGCCCTGACTGCTGAATGGAACGGCCACACTGCCGATGCGGCACACTTTCGCCTACCTCGCCGCGAGACCCGACCCGCCAGCCGCGCAACCCCGAGGTACCACAGGGGCACGGAGGAACCATCGGCATGACAACTGCCCTCGCTCCGGGCCAGCTCGCGGGTCCCGCCTCCGCGAGGCGGGGGGTGCTCGTCCCCGCCGCGCCGTCGACAGGCCCCCGCCCCTCGGCGCGGGCCGTGCGTGCGGCTGCCAAGGCCGGGTGTGGCGCCGGGTGCAGCCCCGCGGGCCCCTGCTCCCGGGGTACCGTCGCGGGTTCGGCCGTCGCGGACGCGGCTGCGCCCGTCTCCTCCCCCGCCGATGCAATGGTGTGGGAGGACCAGTGGTTCCCCATCCATCTCGAGGCCGACCTGGACGACACACGCCCCGTCCCCTTCACGCTTCTCGGGAAGAACATCGTCCTCTGGAAGGACGCAGAAGGGTGCGTTCTTTCTGGTTAACACGTTGCATTTGTTGACGATACGTCGCTTTAACCCCCGAAACCCGCAATTCCTGTCCCCCGCGCCGCGCGCGACGCGCGAAACGATGAGGGTCACACGTTGGCTCCCCCAGCGTCCGTTGCAGCTGCCACCGCGATCGCCCCGTCGCCTGCGCAGGAACTGGAACTGCCACAGGGATCGTTGCCCGCATCGCCTCGTTCCCCTCTCGGAGGGGCGCGTGAACGAGGCCGGGCGCCTCGAGTGCGCGTACCACGGCTGGGAGTTTACGCCGGCGGGGGACTGCGTGGCGGTACCCCAGGCCAAGGACAAGGACTACGAGGGGCGCGCGTGCAACTCGGAGCGGGCGTGCCTCGAGACATTCCCGTGCGCCGTGCGTCAGGGCCTTCTGTTCGTCAAGCCGAGGGCCCTCAGGGCCGGGGAGGAGCCGGACTTTGACGCCATCCCCCTCGTGGACGAGGTGGAGGAGAACCCGGAGGAGTGGGTCATGAGCACCGTCGTCAGGGACATGCCGATGGACTACTCGACCCTCCTCGAGAACACGATGGACGTCTCCCATGTCCCCTTCACCCACCATGCCACCGTCTCGAAGCGCGCCAACGCCTGTGCGGTGGAGCTCACCGTCACGGACAAGAGCGTGGAGGGGTTCAATGGGGTCTGGGCGTCGGGGCCGCGAAACGGCTACTACGGCCCCCAGACGACACGCTTCGCCAAGCCTGGGCTCATGGTCCATGCGCTGCGCTGCTACGAAAAGCGGGGCTTCGACACCCTGACCGTCGTCTACGCGGTGCCTGTCGCCCCGGGCAAGTCGCGCCTCATCAGCCGCTTCCCCTTCCGCTTCAAGTCCGCCGTGCCGCGAACCCTGTTCAAGATCATCCCGGAGTGGTCTTCGCACCCGAATGCCAACACGACGCTCGAGGACGACCAGATTTTCCTCCACAAGGGCGAGCGCGAGGTCCTCGCCGCCGCCAAGGAGGTTGCTAGCGGGGCCGACGGCAGCGTGCCCCTGGGGCGCCTGTACTACATGCCCACCACAGCCGACCGCTTCGTGACCGGGTTCCGCGAGTGGCTCGAAGACTACTGCGGGGGTGGGCCATTCGGCACTGTCGGCGGCGGCATCCCCAACGAGCTCGGGCGCCAGCAGACGGTCGATGAGCTGATGGACCGCTTCCACTCCCACACCGCCATCTGCAAGTCCTGCAGCGCCGCGTACGAGAACCTCTCCCGCGCCAGGGTGGCCCTCGAGACCGCAGGCATCCTCCTCGCCCTCTCGGCCGGGCTTGTCGCCGCCGTCGCCCTCACCGCCGCCAGCGGGGGCACTGTCGTCACTCCTGCCGCCGCGCCAGCCTCTGGGTTTGTCGCCAAGGCGGTGTACGGGGCAGGCCGCCTCCTCCTGCTCGGGCTACAGGTCCTCGCGCCCCCCGGCCTGCCCCCCCCGCTCCTCATGGCGCGCGCTGGGGTGCTCTTCGGCATGGCCGCCATGTGCCGGGCTGGCATGGCAGCCGTGGACCGCTACAAGGTGCGCTTCGTCAAGGGAGAACCCGTGCCCCCAAGGAACGCCGAGGGGCTGCGCAAGGGCAAGGTAGCCAAGCGGGTGACGCTCCCAGTCGGCGGCGAGACCTGGAGGGGGCTTGCCAAGGACAGCAACTGAGGCCACGCTTAATTGAACACTCGCACGCTATCTCCGCCCCGCCCACTTGGGCACGTAAGCCTCGCGCTTCGGCCGGAACTGGGCCAGCGCGGCCTCGAGGTCCTCCACGGTCTCCCCCGCGTCCACGTCCTCGGGATCCAGCCCCCGCAGGCGCACCTGGCTCTCGAGATCCGCCCGCAGCGCGGCGGCCCGGTCCTCCCTGGGCAGGCCCGCGTCCGAGGCCTCAAGCTCGGCGAAGATGCTCATGCGCGGGGCCGCCACGCGCACCTTGTCTAGGGTAACCCCCGCGGGCCCCGGGGCGTGGAGCGGCACGGGGTTCCGGAGGGCGAGCTCGATGCGGGCGTCCAGCGTCTCGACCGTGACCCAGAACCGGGCCCTCTCCGCCAGCTCGGCCTCGAGGGCCTCCCGGCACGCCCCGAGCTCCTGCTCCCGCACGAGGGCGGTGATGCGCCGGCTGCTCCGGGACGCCGCGGCCACCCGGCGCCGCTCCTCGTGCGCCACCTGCCGCCGGCGGTCCGCGTCCCAGCGGTCCTGCCCGAACTCCATCGCCCACACCTCCTTGTGGAGGAGTTTGCTCGTCTGGTGGCGCCAGCGGTCGTGCCACCCTTCCATCTCTTTCCGATTGCCCTCCGCCTTGTACTGCTCGATGTACAGCTGCCGCTGCGCCCGCATGCGCTCCCGCTCCCACTGCCTCAGCTGCGCCCGGCTCCGCTCCGACAGGAACTTGGTCACGTTCCGGTTCGCGCTCGGCATGTCGCCCCCGGGGGCCCCGCGGTGCCCCACCCGCTTCCAGAAGCGCGTGGTCTGCGCCTTGTCCATCTCCAGCTGCCACCGTAGCAGCGGGTTGTCGGCCGGGCGCGCGTCCAACCTTGTCGGGGACATCATCTCCCCGAAGGTCATGCCCCCCTCCCTCTTCTTTGCCCTCATCGCCTGCGCCGGACGGGGGGGGCGGAGGGGGGGGGAGGGGGACGTTTTCGCGCAGCTGCGCCACGGGATGCGCAGGATATCAGCCGGCGGGACGCGCAACGAGGTGAGCAGGACAACAAAAGAGCAGGTACAGGCCAACGAGTGATGGCTTCTACTGGTGCAACTCACCGACCAAATTTCCCGCTGGGCAGGAAGGAGCGAGGCCTCCGACGCAGATGGCTGAGGTTCAGACGACTCCGCGCGACCGGAGAAGCATGACGATTGCGTGGACAGGCAAAGCCGGGACTGTCTCAGCCACGCAGAGGCCTCCGTGGCGACCCTCAGCATCTCAGCGAAAAACTCTGGAGCGCCGAGGGGTCACAATGCCATGCGTTTATGGGAGCCCGGACAAAACAGGGTCCGTACGGCTCTACTAAAGATTTCCTCGGAAGCCAGGAGGCGACGCAAGGAGTCCGGGGGAAGGAGAACCCAGCGCCAGACTCTGGAGGCTCAGGCCCGAGGAGAAACGTCGCGAGGCGCCACCAGGTACTCTGGACGCAGCGTCCTCGGAATTAAAGCGGCGAAGTGCCGCGGAATGCCACATATGGGGGATGGGGGAGGCTCCGCGCGCGGCATGCAAATCCCGGCGGTGTCAGAAAGGGGTGCTGGGACCTCGCCGGCGACGGGGGGAAACTCGTCGCTGCCCGCGCTCCCAGGCCTAAGAGGGCCACCATCAGCACCACCAACGCCCTTTTCTACGGGTAGCTCCTTGTCGGGATTCGAGGAAACAGGAGGGCACCATGAGCGCTACTCTCTCCCAGAAGGAGCAGGACATCCAGATGATGCTTGCCGCTGGCTGCCACCTCGGCACCAAGCAGCTCGACTTCCAGATGGAGCGTTACGTGTACAAGAGGAGGGACGACGGTGAGTATCACCCCCGGACCTGGGAGCTCGGGTGGGGGTTGAGCAACTCGCTGCCAAACTCTCCCGCTAGCAAGGTCGTCGGTGCCATTGCCCATCCTACATCGCCATTTTTACTACATTTTTCCCGCTGATGCCGATGACGGTCGACGGTAACTCGGGACAAGGCCCCCGCGGGCACTGGGACGAGAAAAGCGGTCCGCGCGTGGCTCCCCTGGGGCGATATTGCCGGTGGACGGGTCGCTGGTGTGATTTTTTTACATTTTTGCGACGTGGAGGAGGTCACCGTGCGACTGAGTCTCCTATTCCCGTCGGGGGGAGGCATTTGGGAGGGAGGCTGCTACGATGCTCCTCCCCGGCCCTCCGCGGCGTGCCGGGAAGATGCAGCCGTAGATGCAGCGGGCACGGCGAAAAGCTACCTAAATGAGCCCCGTCGGGTCAGGATTATGATGATGCGGCGCACTGGAAAGGTCATAACCTCGTTCTCTCCTCCCCCCCGCAGGCATCTACGTGATCAACCTTGAGAAGACCTACGAGAAGCTCTGCCTCGCTGCCCGCGCCATCGTGGCCATCGAGAACCCTCAGGACATCATCGCCCAGTCTGCTCGCCCCTACGGCCAGGTGCGAACCGCGTGCGGGGCGCGAACTTGCCCGCGAGGTGTCGGGAGCCGGCAAGCGGCCCTGCGGGATTGGCGCCGGCCCAGGGCGCCGGCTGCCATGATTAGCTTCGCCTCGGCTGTCGTGGTTAGCAAACTACGGCTACAAGACGGCGGTGGGCCTGCTGTACCCGCGGTCGCGCTCCTGCGGGCCATGGTTCGTGGTGCCCCAGGTGGAAGGGTGTGCTGACCCTCCCCCGCCCCCCCTTCTCCTTCTGCAGCGCGCTGTGCTCAAGTTCGCTCACTACACCGGCGCCAAGACCCTCTCCGGCCGCCACACCCCCGGTACCTTCACCAACCAGCAGCAGAAGAACTTCGAGCAGCCCCGCCTCCTCGTCGTGACTGACCCCCGCACGGACCACCAGGTGAGCCGCGTCGCGATCCACCCCCCACCCCTGCTGCCCGAAGCCCCGGCCCTTCCGCTGGGGCATGCGTGCGCTCGCTCATAGAGGCAGCACTGTCAAACTATCGCTGGCCTCCGCGATGGCCTTTGGTAGCCGCGTGCTGCCAAAAGCAGCTTGCGCCACCCACAGGGTCTTGTGGCACGGACGGCCAGGTGGTCGTCTTATCCCACTTGTCCCTACTATCTGGGGCACATATTCTCCCTCATCCGCGACCCGCCCACGGGTCGGCCCGAGCCAAGGGCATCGCCAGGTCCAGAGACAGAGAATTGATCCGATGGCCCCGTGCCCCCCCCCGGTGCAGTCCATGAAGGAGACGGCCTACGTGAACATCCCCACCGTTGCCTTCTGCGACACCGACTCCCCCCTCCGCAACGTCGACATCGCCATCCCCTGCAACAACAAGGGCAAGCACTCCATCGGCGTGATGTACTACATCCTCGCCCGCATGGTGCTCCAGCTGCGCGGCTCCCTCGCCTACGGCCAGGGCTGGGACGTGATGGTGGACCTCTTCTTCTACCGCGACCCCGAGGAGATCGAGAAGCAGCAGCAGGCCGAGGCCGAGGCCGCCGGCGAGGTCGGCGAGGAGCAGGACTACGCCATGACCGCTGGCGGTGCCATCCCCGCTTATGAGTCTCAGGCCGTCGAGGCCGGCTACTAAGCAGCCAACCAATGGTGCTGCTGTTGTCAGCGCCGAAAACATAGGCGGCTCTCTCGAGAGCGGCCGGGCCTTCTCGTGGGGGAGGATTCACCACTCCTCCCGCGATAGGGTTTGGGGTTCTTTGGGGCCAGCGTGCCGCAGGCGCGGTGGTGTGGCGGGTTGTCCCGTGTGGAAGCGGCGGGGGGTGTGGCTGTTACAGCCGCCGCCGCAGCGGGATAGGGCAGGTGACTACGGAGTTTCTGGGTCCGTGTGTCCCTGTGCACTGAGTTGCACTCGTTGTACTGAAGCAAGAAAAGAGGCTGCGCCACTCTGTGCCACCGACTTCACACCGCTAAAATAAGGGCTCTAAGCTGCTCTTCGCTACTCGCCTCCTTCACCTTCTTCGCCCCGTGCTTCTCTGCGCCTCCCGCCAGGTCCCGGCTCTCTTGTCTCCCCCTCTTCATCCCCACAGGGACAGCTGCGAGGGCAGCTCCTTCCCAGCCAGCACCCGACTCCCCTGGGCCTGCCTCCCCCTGCTCACCCGCGACAACTTGCACCTGTCCCGAGATGGATGGTCCCTCGCCGTCGAGCGTAACACCCCCGCCCCTGCCGTCCCGGCCCCGGGAGGGCCCCGCCACGCCCTTCCGCTCAACACCGGCCCCTTCCCGCTTGACTCCGGGTTCCTTTGCAACTGCGAGCTGGGGCATCAACCTCAACATTGTGCGACCAAACTCCTGCGCCTCTGACAGGGACGCGCCCCACTCCCGTAGCACAGCTGTCTTGTCGACTCTCCGGCGCTGCTTCTTCGCGACCAGCAAAACCGCCGCGCACGAGATGGCTGGCGAAGTGAACTTGACATCCGCCCTCCTCTCGCGGGGAAGCTCCTCCAAGAACCTCCTCCGGTACTCCCTTAGCGCCGCGCCCACGGGGGCCTCCAAGTCCTCGTACCCGAGCGCTGCAAGCCTCTGACGGAGGCCATCCCTTCCACCGCTGCGCACACGGGACATGACGGGTCGGTGAGAGTGCGGGACGCGACCGGCCGTGGCGCTGCTGTTCTGCTGGGCACTCGTCGACACTCACCTGCACCCCAGAACCCTCCGCAGCGTCAGGAAAGTCTGGTCATAGACCTTCTTCAGGGCTCCCGAGTATCGCACGGCCTCGGCGTGGTCGATCTCGATGCCCAGGTCGCCACACGCGAGCTCAAAACACGCCATAGCCCTGCAGCACTCCCCCTGCAGTTCGTCGCACGCTGAAATGCTTTGGCGCGTAGATATACCATGACGCGTGGCGCGGAGATTTTAACTCTCGAAATTATGCGGTTTGCGTCGCTTATGAGTCGCCTGCCAACTATTGGGGGGCGCAGAAACCCGGGGAAAGCCGCGAGGCGGGATTTGGATTCCGGGGCCGCGAAGCGCCCTATGCTCCGACCCGGGCAGGTAAGATTCGGACACAAGATGCAGAGATGTGACTCGCTGGTCAACCTGCCGAATGCGAGTACTTTTATCCCCTCTACTCCTCCCACCGAGCGGGAATCGCGCCATGAAAGAACACCTCGCCTCACCTGTCCGAGGGAGGCCATTTGCGCCCCCGTGGAGCGCCGGTAATGCTCCTTCGCCTTCCCCACGGCATCGTACGACGATAGCTTCAGCCGCTTGCAGTAGTCGCGGAAGAGGATGGTGACGTCCATCGGGTGTCCCCAGCTCAAGCGGCCAGAAGGGGGAAGGAGCTCGGCGCGTGGCCGGAACCGAGCAGGCGCGGGCTGAGTTAAACAGCGCACGGCGGTATAGACACACGCTGTGGTGAGGCGCCAGCGCTCTTGAACCACTCTCGCGGGCCGCGGGGGGGCACAGCCTGCCTGGCCGCCACTGTGTATGGCGAACGCTTTGCCAGCTCACGCCAACGGGAACCCTCGAGAGGATGCCGAGGACATATGAGCCCTGGACGGCCGCCGTGTTTGTTCGTTTCAACCGCCCCTGCGGGGGGTTCACTCGTCCGCAGGGAACTCCTGCAGGAGCTTCTGCGCGACCGGGTGCTGCCCGATGTTCGCGAAGAACTGCACCAGCCACTGCCGCGGGGCAGGGTCCTTGTCCTCCTTCAGGGAGCGCAGGATCTCCGGGGCCATGAAGGCCTGGATCGGCAGCGGGGCCCCGGAACCCGACGCCTGGTCCATGAACTGCTTCCTGGCCAGATCGTTGTCCGAAAGGCGCAGGTAACACCGGATGATGTGCTTGAGCAGGCGCGGCGAGGGGGCCTCCCGCAGGCCCACCACCACGTTCCCCAGCACGTGCGCGATGTACTGGATTCGCGCGGCCGACTCGCAGACGTGCGCGAGGCCGGCGTCGTCGAGGACGATCTTCTGGATGATGAACGTCGCCACCGTCTTCGAGAGCTCGGTGCCGTACTCCATGGTGCAGAAGCAGAGGGGGATGATCTCAGTCGACAGGAGGAACTTGATGACCTCGCTGTCGTCAACCTTCACCAGCGCCCCGATCACGCCCAGGGACGTCAAGCGGAGATACTCGTAGGGGCGCCCCTTCTCCCTCGTGTTGAGGAACGGGTAGAGGAAGATAGGCACTTGTGCCCGCAGGAAGAGGTTCCGCGTCTCGGGGTGCGACGCCACGCACTGCAGCAGCGCCAGCGCGTTGCACACCCGGTTGCTGCACTGGTGGGCCAGAACCGCCGGCGGCGTCAGGCTGGGGTACACCGACACGATCTCCAGCAGTAGCGCCGATATTGTCCCGAAGCTGTGCCAGAGGTACACGGCGAGATCTGCAGGCGGGGGGGGCGGGGGGGGGCGGGGGAGAGGGTCGGGAGAGGCCCAGGGGGCGTTGATAACGGGTCCTCTGCAGTCCCTGGAATTCCTTTTAGGTCGCACTCCGTGTTACAGTGGTGATAGGCGCTCAGATGCGCCGGTTGCTCCCAAATAGGGGCGGTCCCCCGCGGACTCGTTGCCTCCGAGGCAAAGGGGTGGCCGGGGCGCCATCTCCGGGGCCTAGCTCTGCGTTCTTACCTGGGAACTGCTCTCTCTTCTTTGAAAGCTCGAGCAAAGCCGTCTCCCTCGTCGCTGGATTGTTGAGATCCATCACGAGCTGCTCAATGTTCCCACCAGCCCCCCTGGACTCGGCGCTCCCCCCGGCGTTCAACGCCCCGGGGGGGCGCCCTGCCATCGCCAGGTTGGCCATCTCGTCCCGCAACCCCAGCTTGATGGAACGAGCAGGCAGAATACTCAGCTTAAGGCGTCACGCTCTCGCGTACCCCGCCCCTCGAAGCTCGTCTTGGTCCTGCCAAACGGGGTCCACTCGCGCCCCTTTCGGGCGTGGTTGATGCGTGCTCGCTTGGGGTGGAAGAAAACGGGGGAATGTTGCCCATTTCGCCGCACGACAACTAAATTAGTAGATATCGGGCCTGACTCGCAGCGACTCGACCGCTTCGTGAGTGACACGCCCGAAAACACACTTCAGCCAGAGGGCCGCCCCCGGGCGTGACTGTTCCTCCTACTGGGCCAGCGCACGAGCGCACCGTCCCTCCCCCAACACCGCATTCGTCGACCCTCCGTCGCGAAATCCGGGCCTCACCCTTCCGATTTCTCCTATCGAGGAGATCCTCGAACCCATCCCGTGTTCCGCGACGCCTCCTGCGACTCCAGTACAGAGGCGATACACCTGTCCTCGCATCGATGAATGCTTTCGGTGCAAGGTCGTCGGTAGGTTGTGTCGGGTCGCCTGTTGCCGCGGGTCCGCGCTCGCGGTCGAGGCAACGCGCCACCATGGCCCGGGCTGCGAAGGGGCAGCTGCTAGCCCTCGACTTTGACGGGGTCATCTGCGACTCGTGCGGGGAGAGCAGCTTGTCGGCGTGGAAGGCGGCCGAGAAGCTCTGGCCGGAGATCTTCACGGCCCCGGAGGCCCTGGCCAAGAAGGAGGACGTGGTGGAGAAGATGCGCCTCGTGCGCCCCGTTGTGGAGACGGGTTACGAGAACATCGTCCAGGTCCGCCTGCTGCTCGAGGGCACGGACCCCAAGGACATGCTCGCGAACTGGGGGACCATGCTCCCCGCCGCCATGGACAAGTACGGCCAGGTGCGCTCGAGGAACCCCCCCCCCCCGCAGCCCCCCCTCCCCGTGCTCACGGGGCCTTCGACCCTCCCCCCCCCGCACCCTCGCCCCGCCCCGCCCCGCCTGCGCGCAGGAGCGGTCCGTGCTCGTGGACCTGTTCGGGTCGACGCGGGACGAGTGGATCAAGTCGGACATTCAGGGCTGGCTGGCGCCCAACCGCATGTACGACGGGGTGGTGGCCCCCGTGAGGGAGGCCTTCCTCGAGGATGCGAGCCAGGAGGTGTACATCGTGACCACCAAGCAGCAGCGCTTCACGATACAGCTCCTCAACGACATGGCCGGCATCCCCTTCCCGCCCGAGCGCGTCATGAGCCAGACCGAGAGCGGGCGCCCCAAGACGGAGCGTCTCCTCGAACTCGAGTCCTTGCACCCGGGCAGGGACTACGTCTTCGTGGAGGACAAGCTCAGCACCCTGGAGAAGGTGTGCCAGGCCCCGGAGCTCGACCACTGGAAGCTCTACCTCGTCGACTGGGGGTACAATCAGCAGCACGAGCGGGAGAGGGCCGCCGCCAACCCCCGCATCAAGGTTATCGGGGTGACGGAGTTCGCCAAGCTCTGCCAGTCGCACACCCTCGTGTGAGGGTGCCCCCAGGGATGATGGCATCAGCGATGCCCGCAAGTTGAACACACGTGCCGCGAGGCGCGTCCAGCCGTCCAAGTGGCCAGTAGTCGCGTGCCCCGGGCCCACACTGGCGAGGAGGCGCGGCCTCACCGACGACCGGGAGCTCTTCAGCTGGAGCCCCGCACCACAGCTTCCTCTTCTCTCCGTGAGAGGGAGAACGAGATCCCCTGGCACTCGCCTTCGTCCGCAGCGGATTGGTGGCCCATGAGTAGTGCCCACGACCAGCGCCGGCCCAAGAGCCGGCAGGGCAGTGCAAGTACGTCGACCACCGCACGTCGTTCCCCGCGCAGGGGACGCCTTCTCGCTCCTGCCCCGGCATCTGTCCCCGCCGGCCACCATTCGCCCCGGCACCCTGACCCAAAAAAACGTATGTATGCCCGCAGAGGACGGCAAGGGGTCTTTGGTGCTTCGGCAGAAGGTGGATGCGCGCATTGTAGCCAGGCAGCAGCGGGGGCATGCCAACCTTTCTGCATTCGAGTCGAACAATATGGGGGCTTCCAGCCCGAAATCCCATGAAATTCCAGGTAATTGTCGCAATGTCACACATCCAGAGCGTCTGCTACCATCAGCGCGGGGTTCCCTACCCTCTGCGGACCGATGGCCCGGCCGAGCACAGCCCAATGGGCACGGCAGCCAGGGAAAGGGCCCCGTGATGCCAACGCGCCGCCGTATCGGGTCGAAAATCGCTATCTTACGGGCACTGCGATCTTGATGGACTCTGAACCGGCGCAAACCCGCCACTGCTGGTGACCCGAGCCCGCACACGGAGCGCGTCCATGCCCCCCGGCACGCAGGCATGATCGGTCCCGACGGCAAACCCTACCAGAGGGGCGTCTTCACGGCAATGCGGGAGCCCAAGCTGTCGACACAGCAGAAGGACTGGAGGCAAGACACGCAGTTCGTGGGAGAGGAGCCCCTGGCATTCATGGACGAGGTGCGCAAGCGCGCCCAGGGGATGATCAAGTCCACGCAGAGCGACATCAAGGAGCAGGCCCTCCTCGACTTTGACCAGCGGGTTGAGACGGAGCGGGAGTTGCTCGTCAGGGAGCTGTGGGGGAAGGACGCGGAGCGGGCCAGGAAGACGAGGATTGGGCAAGCGATGATGCACAAGATCGAGCAGCTCGCCCGGCAGAGCGTCCGGCGGCAGCTCAACCTCGAGGGGGACTACGTGGCCGTCAAGGCCCTGGGCTTCGCGCAGGTCATCAACTCGGAGACTGACTCGCTGAGGAGAGAGCTCGTCGAAAAGAAGGGGGCCGCGGAGCGTAACCGGCGGGCCGTCGACGCCATCCGGAACATGAACCAGCCCCCCCCCCGGGTGAGCTCCCAGGGGGCGTCGCAGGGCAGGAGCCCCTGGACAGAGGGGCAGTCGGAGGGGGGGAGTTTACTGGACGCGACAATGGACGGCGACACGGACTATGAGGGGGCGCTGCACGAGTCCCGGGGGGACGTGGAGAGCGGGGACGCGGGGGCGGACGCCGTGGGGGAGGGGGGCCCCGCAGGGGCCGAGACTGCGCCCATGCGGATCGAGGAGGGGGCGCTGGAAGGTACCTGGGCGAGCCGCGTGGCCAACGTGGCCACGGGGAGCGACCTGCTGATGACACGGCAGAACGTGACCCTGCCCAACCCCGCCGGGCTTGGGCTCAAGCCCAGCGACATGTACGTCAAGCTCTGCCTGGCTAACCGGGTGGCGCCTATCTCGGCAGTGGTGGGGCAGCTGGACCCGGCGGGGGAGCGGCTCTCCATGTCAGGGGCGTTCATGTCCGAGGGGACCGCCAAGGCACTCGCCGCGACGCTCCCTCACATGCGCCACCTGGGCACCCTGGACCTAAGCAACTGCGTCGCCCACGACGGTGCCCTCTCGTGGCTCATGGGGGCTGCCATGTACTGCCCTATCACCGCCCTCGACGCGTCCGGGAACCGCCTATCCGAGGTCGGCGCCATTTCCCTGGCACGACTCATCTCGAACAAGAACCCGGACGGCGGCGACGCCCTCCCGCACCCGTACGAGGCGACGGGCCGGGACGCCTGGACGGTTCACGACCACGACGTGTCCTCCGCGGTGGGCAACGTCTCAGACTTCTTCGGGCCTGGCCCGGGGCCCGCGACGCCAATGCGTGCCCTGTACGAGGCGGACCGCACCACCAAGCTCTCCGGGACCCACCCCGCCCTCGGCGCCCGCTCCCAGCGGGAGAGCTTCAACCCCTACGACACGATCCGCCAGGCCGCCACCCTCTCGGCGGCCACCATGGTCCCGGGGACCCGGCCGACCATGCGCAAGTTCTCCGCAATGCTCAGCGCCACCCAAGACCCCGCCGCCGGGGGGGTGGGACGGCGGCCGGCCACCGCCCAGGCCTTCACGGGCGGCCTCCGGCTGCGGACCACACCAGGCACGTCCCGGGTGCACTCAACGGGGACGTGTATCTCCGCCATGGCCGCGGAGCCCGCAACAGCGGCGCAGCACAACCTTGAGGACTTGGCCATCGCGGAGCTGCCTCGGCACCGGGTGCCGACGCAGTCGCTGCGCGGCGTCGCAATGCAGCAGCTGGAGGCGGACGACTTCGCCTCCTACCGGGAGATCAAGCCCCTGGCACTGCGGCTGCCAGAGACAAAGATCATGCTCAAGACGCTCATCAGCCTGGACTTATCGGACAACCCTGCCATCGGGTCGCGGGCGGCCAGCGTCCTGGTCGAGTCCCTGGGGGAGGCGACCCGCCGCATCACCAAGGTGCAGACGATGCCTCTGGCCGAGATCAAGCTGGCGGGGTGCGGGCTGACGGACCCGTTTATGGTGTCTCTGGGCCAGTTCCTAGAGGAGAACCAGACTGTCACCGCCCTGGACCTCGCGAGGAACCACCTGCAGGGGGGCGCCATGCGGCCCCTCCTCCCCGGGCTCTCCCAGAACCAAGTCCTGACGCACCTCGACCTCTCAGGCAACGGCCTCGGGGACGCGGCCGTCTGCTCCCTCCTCCGGGCCCTCCTCTCCATCTGGCGGGAGGACCCCGTCCGCCTTCGGGTGCAGTTCCTCGGGATCGCCGGCACCCGCATGGGCCGCCGCTCCACGTTCGCTCTGGCCATGCTTCTGCAGGAGGTCCACGCTGGCGTGGGGCAGTACTCAAAGACAGAGACGGGCCTCCCCCCGGCCTTCCCGGAGGACTGGTACTTCGAGGTCGACATCAGCGACCACGACCTCCAGGGCGTCGCACCCGTCATACTGGCGCGGCAGCTCGCCAAAGTGGCTACCCTGGAGCAGCGGAGGGCCAACGGGGAGCCCCGGGTGGGCGTTGTAATGAACCGGGTCTCCACAACGTGCCTCGACCGGCAGAGCATCGTCCCCGGGGACGTGGTCGAGGGGTTCGACGAGGCCAAGGCGATGGGCCTTATCCCCGACCCCCCGGTGACCAAGGGCAAGAAGAAGGGCAAGGGGAAGGGCAAGGGGAAGAAGGGCGCCAAGGGCCCCAAGCCCCGGATCGTCCGCATCGGAGAGCTGTTCAAGCTCCAGTGCGCCGACGAGGAGGACAAGGACATCCTCTCCCTCCTCGTGGAGCACGAGCTCCTGGCTACGTCGCTGGAGACGCCCACCAGGGTCTTCCACACCATGAAGCTCGGCGGCACGCGGACGTACCGCCTCCTTGGCTACGACGTCCCCGTCGGCTCCCGCAAGACCTTCGACATCCGCGACCTCAAGTGGAACGAGCGGCTGCCCGAGCGGGGGGTCCTGGAGCTCAACGTGCTCTTGGGACCCGAGGCGCCGGCCCTGCTCCGGAGCCTGCACCCGCTAGGCCTGGACGCGAGCGTCAGGACGCACCTGCGCCGCCCGCGGACGGGCCGCCCGATCATCGAGGGGGGTACCACGGACGCGGCGAACGACGTCGCGTACTGGCTCCCTGGCCTCGCCGGGCAGGCTGCGCTCGACATAATGAAGAAGGCTGCGGACCCGGATGGTGAGGCCGTGGGCGAGGGGGAGCTGGCCGGTGGGGGGGAGGCCAGTCTTGGGTCAAAGATCGGGGACGGGATGGATCAGACAGAGACGCACACCATCGAGTCCGCTGCGGCCACGATAGTCGCCGCGTGAGGTCGTGCCGTGATGGGGCGGATATTTCGTTCAACTTCACGGAGGTCGCATCACGACGCACGCTGCAGCCGTGCGCATGCCTCCCCCCTGCCCATGTCGCGGCTGGGACAAGGGCGCACGCACGTGCGGGTTGAGAGGAATAGGAGCGGCTCACTTGTATCGTGTGGGAAGGGTCTGAGCACTAGGGGTGTCTACTCGTCCCTTTTCGTAGGTTGCCGCAGTGTGCAGGAGACCCTCCTCGGGCCTTCTGCCGGGCCCGACCCGCCCGCCCAGCCAGCAGACCAAGAGAAGAGGGCGCCGCGCGCCCCCCGTCTGGCCACACTACCTTAAAGTAGCTCTCGCCAAGGTTCTAGCGAGTTAGCCCGCACCCGCGCGCCCATCTCACCAAACCGCGGGACCAGTGGCGCCGAAAGAGAGTAGGCCCGTGGAGGACTCACAAGGTGGTGAGTATGGGGTCCACGCCGCCTCGGGAATCACCCGTTCTCGTTGGCGATGGCGGTATCGTGAAACCTGGGTTTTGCGCTTACTTTGACCGCAGGATTCGGCGTGATGAGGGATTTCGTCACGAACGACGGCGCCCGCCTGACGTACGACGACCTCGGGCCCGCCGGCGGCCACCTGGTCGTCCTCCTGCACGGGTGGTCGGGGTCGAGGCGCTACTTCCTCCGCAACGCGGAGAAGCTCGCGGAGGACGGCTTCAGGGTCGTGGCGCTGGACCTGCGCTTCCACGGGGACAGCGACAAGCCCGGGAGGGGCTACAGCGTCGCGCGCCTGGCCGTCGACCTCTCGGACCTCTTCCAGCACCTGGGCGTCTCCCGGGCGAGCCCCGCCACGGTGGTCGGGACGTCCATGGGCTGTGCGATCATATGGAAGTACGCGGAGCTTTTCGGGGCCGACGGACGCATCGCTCGGGCGGTGCTGGTGGACCAGGCTCCGCTGCAGGCGCGGCGTGCGGGATTCGGGGGGGTCCCCGCGTGGGAGGCGGGGTCCAAGGGGCTCCCTGACGACGCGGCGCTCCGGGGGCTACAGGGGGCGCTGCTCGATATGCCAGCTTTTGCGCGCGGGAACGCCGAGTGCTGCCTGACACTCCCCCTCCCCCCCGACGTGGCCGAGGTGCTCGCCGCGGAGACCCTCAAGGCCCACCCGGACGACCTCGGGCTGCTGATGGCCGACCACACCAACCAGGACCACCGGTTCACCCTCCCCACCCTCTCCTTTCCCTGCCTCGTCATGGCCGGTGCACATTCCGGGTGCTTCCCCATGGAGGGCCTCATGTACCTCCAGGACACCATTCCCGACTGTCGGACCGCTGTCTTTGAGCGCGCCAACCACTGGCTGTACGTCGAGGAGCCAGACGAGTTCAACCGCCTGGTGCGCGAGTTCTGCGAGGAGCGGCTTCCCAAGGGCGAGGTTATGCGGGTCGCGTGAGGGGGCGGGGGCGCCCGGGCGGCACGTGCGAGGGACATGCTTCAAAGGCAAACCGGCCACCGCGGCCTCGCCCGACCCCTCAGTTGATGGGGCGGGTGGTCTTGAGTGGGCTCGAGGGCGTCGAGGAGGAGTAATGCGTGTTAAGCTGCCCTGAGGCCGCGAGCACGAGGCCCAGGAAGAGGGGGGAGGGCTTGAAGGGGCGGGACTTGAACTCGGGGTGGAACTGCGCGGCGACGAAGTAGCGGTGGTTGCGGAGCTCGATGATCTCCATGCGCTGGCCCGTCTCGTCGCGGCCCACGAAGCGCAGGCCAGCCTCCTCGAGCTGGGGCACGAGGTCCGGGTTGACTTCGTAGCGGTGGCGGTGGCGCTCGTCGACGTGGCGCTCAGACTGGTACAGGCGCGCCGAGATGCAGTCCATGGAGTGGAAGAGGGTGCGGCGGGACCCGAGGCGCATGGTGCCGCCCATATGCGTGGTTGAGCCCTCGGGCATGAAGACCACCACGGGGTGGGGCGTGGCCGGGTTGATCTCGGTCGAGTTGGCGTCCTCCATGCCCATCACGTTCCGGGCAAACTCGATCACCGCGATCTGCATACCCAGGCAGATACCCAGGTAGGGGCGCTCGTTCTCCCGCGCGAACTTGGCGGCCAGGATCTTCCCCTCCACGCCGCGGTTGCCGAACCCGCCGGGCACAAGGATCCCGTCGGCCGTGCGGAGGTCGGTCCAGGCCTTGTCGTAGGCGGCCGAGTCCTCGGTGCGGTGGGCGTCCTCGAGCATGGCAGCCTCAATCCACCGGATGACGAGCTTCCGGTTTGCCGCCATGGACGCGTGCTGAAGTGCCTTGATCACGGACAGGTAGGCGTCCGAGAGCTCGGTGTACTTGCCCACCATGGCGATGGAGACCTCCTCAGTGAGTGTGTCCCACTTCGTGGCGAGCTGGCGGAAGTTGGTCAGGTCCATGGTGCGGTGGGGCGTCAGGTTGAGGGACTCGAGGATCGTGTGGTGCGCGCTCTGCTGGGACATGATGAGGGGCACGTGCCAGATGTTGGAGACGTTGTGCATGGTCAGGACGTTGGTGCTGGGCACCTGGCAGAACATGGCCAGCTTGTCCCGGACCGAGTCCTCCAGGCGGTTCTCAGCGCGGCAGCAGAGGAGCGTGGGGTGGAGGCCCAGGGAGCGCAGGGTCTGCACGCTGTGCTGCGTGGGCTTGGTCTTCTGCTCCCCCACCACGCCCAGCACGGGCACGTACGAGACGTGCACGACACACATGTTCTCGTACCCGACACGGAAGTGGAACTGCCTCAGGGCCTCGATGAAGGGGGCCGACTCGATGTCGCCGACGGTGCCACCGAGCTCGATCACGCAGACCTCGGGAACCTGGTCGGACCCGTCGACGGGCACGTGGGCCACGCGCTCGATCCAGTCCTGCACGGCATCAGTGATGTGGGGCACAACCTGCACCGTCTTGCCCAGGTAGTCCCCCTTCCGCTCCTTCTCCAGCACGTGCTGGTAGATCTTCCCAGTGGTGATGTTGTTGTCCTTGTGCAGGGTGATATCCAAGAAGCGCTCGTAGTTCCCCAGGTCGAGGTCCGCCTCCCCACCGTCGTCAAGCACGAACACCTCCCCTGCGCACGAGCCGGCGGGGTCCAGCGGCAGTCAGGCCGCGAGCCCGTGGGGGGTCCGGAGGGGCGGGGGAGGGGGGAGGGGGGCAGCGTGGGGGCGCGTGGCGCCGAGGGGGGGACGCTCACCGTGCTCGAAGGGGGACATGGTCCCGGCGTCACAGTTGAGGTAGGGGTCGATCTTGATGGACGTCGTGCGGAACCCCTGCGACTTGAGCAGCACCCCGATCGAGGAGGCCGTCACTCCCTTCCCGAGCCCCGAAACCACACCACCTGCGGTCGAGTAGTTGGGCGCGAGGATCAGAAGGCGCGTCGGAGGCGCCATCGGCCGCGCCAGCCGCGACTCTGTTGCCAAGGACCAGGGAGGGGAGCCGGCGGTCGGCTGCTCTTTGAACGAGCCGCGATGCGGACCCAAATGGGATGTTTTGTGGAGCTGAGTGAATCCATGGATCGTATATAGAGGTAATTGAGCGTTATATGCGGTCTTGGAACGTAAAGTATCCTCCACCGTGCGGCCCGCGCACCGGAGAGAGAACAAGGGGGGGATTTGGAAACTTGGGGGCTGGAGCGGCGTGCGTCGCTGATTGCGCCGAACTTCGTCATTTCTCCATCTATCAATGCGTTGTATAGCTTGCTTCGTCTGTTTCCGGCACTCAATCCTGATTTCGCCCACTATCGCGGCCCGTACGGAGCGAGCAGTCGTCCCGTCCACCGGCGGTGGCTCCCCCCACAGAGCCGAAGCGCGCGGGGGAGCGACACTCACCGGTGACGAGGACGTACTTCATCTTTGAGGTCCAGAAACGTTTAACGTCCCCCGTAGAGGTCTATATCCTCTGATATAGAGCAGGAAGTGGCGAGCGGCGGGCCAGCTGCTCGTTCGCGGTCTTCTGGTGGTCGAGGGCCTGAGCGCGGGGGTCGACGTGGCTGGCGCGGATGCGTACCGTCCCGAGACTGCCGTGTCAAAGTGCGGTGCGGGGCGAGAAGCGGAGCGCTGTCTAAGTCGGGGCAAGGACGTGTTTGACGGACGACCTTCCCTGTCGGGCCCAGCCTGGGGACTTGATGGGATTTGATGGGCCGCTTGTGCGCCCTTCTTTTCCGATCCGGAGGGGGGCTGTGCCGCGAAAACACGGGCCACGACCGTTTCCTCTGCTTCTCTCTCCGTCCTCGCGGCCCGACGTTCAAACGAAAAAAACCTGCCCCTAGGTACTGGCCAGGGCCCCGCGCGCGGCATTTAGGACACAGGCAGCAGCGGAACCTCCGCCGGAGGACACCTGGAGGAAGTCGGAGGAAGGAGATGAAGCGAAACGGGAGTTCGTCGAAGAGGATTCAGAAGGAGCTGGCGGAGATTTCCCTGGACCCTCCCCCGAATTGCTCAGCCGGTCCCAAGGGCGACAACATCTCTGAATGGATCAGCACCATTCTCGGGCCGAAGGGTGAGGCTCAATTGCGTCTTCCTGCTGCTCTCTGCTCCCCCGGTTCACAGAACCGGCCACCCCCCGCCGTGCTCCAGGGAAATCCCACAACCCCTGCGGGCTTGCGCAAGGCCTCCTTGGGGCTCTTTCGGACGCTCACTTGCCGGATTCGGGGGGTTCTATTGATTGATCCGCCTCGTGGATCGAGAGTGCTTCTCAGCGGGCCTCTCTCTGGGAGAAACCCGCGGCACACCTCAACGGGGTGGTGAGTGCCCACCCTGGGTCCCCCCTTTCAAGCTTGCAGGGTCCCCGTACGAGGGGGGCACGTTCTTCCTTGACATCGCGTTCCCCCAGGACTACCCGTTCAAGCCCCCGAAGGTCACGTTCAAGACGCGGATATACCACTGCAACATCAGCTCCAGCGGGACCATCTGCCTCGACATCCTCAAGGACCAGTGGTCCCCGGCCCTCACCATCTCCAAGGTGCTCCTGTCCATCTGCTCCCTCCTCACGGACCCCAACCCCAACGACCCGCTCGTGGGCACTATCGCGCAGCAGCTCGTCACCGACAAGGAGGCGCACGACCGCAGGGCCAAGGAGTGGACGACGCGGTACGCGTGCGTGTGAGGAACCACCCGGGGTTGAACGTTGAGGCCTCACTTCCTCGCGCTGCCCCCCCGCTTCCCCGCCTGTCTCTCCCTGAACTTGGCCCCGCGGTTGGGGTTGCTCGAAAGCCTGACGGCCTTACCGTCCTTCCCCAGCGCCACGAATTCCCCGCTACCCAGCGCCATCCCCCCCTCCCCCTCCGCCCGCCGCCGCTCCTCCGCGGCCCGGGCCGCGACCTCGGCGACCTCGGCAGCCCCCGACAGGCTCCGGAGGGTGCCCGCGACCGCGGCCACCGAGGCCTTCTCGGCCGCCTCCGCCTGCTCCCTCTGCAGCGCCCGCACCTCGTCCATGCTCGGCAGCCCCACCGCCGCGCGGAAGGCGCTGCTGACCATGAGCTTGGACTGGCCGATCTGGAAGGCCGTGTTGGCGAGGATGAGGCCGTGCATCAGCGCGGGCATGTCCCAGAAGACAAAGTACGTCATCAGGGGGACCATGAGGCGGAGCGGGGTCCGCATGTTCTCCGGGCTGAACGTCTTGTTGACGCTCACCATGGCCTTGCTCTGCTCGCTGAGGGACAGCTCGATGGCCGTCAGCATCCCCAGGCCGCTCAGGACGGGGAGGGCGTAGAGCGGGTCGGCGGCCGCCAGGGACGGGACCCAGAGGAACTCCGTGCTGGCCAGGGACGGGATGGCCGGGTCCGCGAAGGACAGCGTGTACGTGGCGCGGAAGGGCGTCCCGAGGATGACGGCCGTGGACAGGGCCGCCAGGGCCCCCACCGCCGGCCGCGCCTTGTGCTTCCGGTACACCCCCTTGACCCGCTCCATCATCACCTCGGTGATCTGCTTCTTGTCCAGCCCCGACTGCTGCATCTCCAGCTGCGCCTTGGCGTTCCCCATGATGGCGTCGATGTCCTTCTTGCACTTGCTCAGGGCCAGGGCGTTTCGCATGCTGAAGGTGTGGATGGGCAGGCCCACCAGGGCGCGCAGCCCCAGCGTGGTGGCCACGACGCTCCCGAGCCACCCCATCGCCGTCGCCTCGTTCACCGCCAGGAACAGCTCCTGCACCGCCCACGTGTTGTACCAGATGTTCTCCTGCATCGCCTGCAGGGCCGCCGACTCGAGGGCGGACGACACGTCCCCGGCCCCATGGGCCCCGTCGCCCAGGATCTCCGCGACCGAGGGCCCGCCAGCACCCGCCTCCGTGGTGCCCGCGCCGGGTCCGCCGCTCGCGTTCGCCGCGGTTGAAGCCGCCGCCCTGGCCTCTGCGGGAGCGGGGGTGGTCGCATTCGTCGTGGGGCCGCGGGGTCGGGTGGGAACGGAAGACGCACGCGCCCGACCACTGGAACGCACCCGCTTCGTCGCCCTTGCTCCCACCGAAGCCGAAGAAACCGCGGGCCCCCATCGGGGTGCCGCATCGGTGCATCCCCGTGAACCCGATGGCCATCGCGCCGAAGTTCTGCACCCCCCTCACTCCACTCGAGTGCGTGACCAGTCCCCGCTGCGCATGCCCCATGAAGCCACCCAAATGCCCTGACGATTGCACCGTATACGAGCTCGCAACATATCCCGCAGCCCCCGCCTGGTCCCTGCCCATCGCAGACAGAAGGAGCCGGCCGGCCCTCCCTCCGCCGCGCGTCATGAGGCCTAGTTTCGCGTCTCGTGGGCCGCAGCTGCAGCCGGAGTCTAGATGTTCTGGTAGATGAGTGCGCTCCTGTTGTCCGGCTGGCCGGTCGAATGGCTACGCGGCCCGGACAGCCCGCAGCGGCGATCCCAACACCCCCTCCTGAGGTCAGGCCAAGCCTGTGTTTCGACGTCGGTCGGGGGTCCGCGCCGGGGGTCTGCGCGCGCTACTGGGGTTCCGGGTGCGCTCAGCGCGGGCAGTGTCCGATGAATAACGCGTGAGACCTGTCCGAGCCAGAACTCGATCCACGATGCCCCACGGACCTCCTGCGCGCTGAGAAACCACCTCTGGGAATTCGTATGAGTGGGCAGGACGGAGCACCGGGAGCGGCCGTCGGGGCGCCCCCCCGGGGCGACCCTCCCGCGGGCGAGAGGGGGCCTGTGCTGACCGGGGTCCGCCGCGCCTTCCCCGCCTTCCCCTTCCCCCCCTACGGCATCCAGCAGCGCCTGATGGAGGGGGTGTACGACGTTCTCGAGCGCGGGGCCGTGGGGCTGTTCGAGAGCCCCACGGGCACTGGCAAGACCCTGGGCCTCATCTGCGGGGCCCTCCACTGGCTCGAGGACCACCGGGCGAGAGAGGAGGCCGGGGCTGGGGGGGGAGAGCCCGGCGCCGAGGGCCCCGGCGGGGCCCCGGACTGGATGCGAGAGCAGCACGCCGACGACGTTGCGCAGCAGCGGCGGCAAGAGGGGCGGCTCCGGGCCGAGCGGGCCGAGAGGCTGCGGGCGCGGGCGGAGGCGATGCTGCGCCAGTACGAGCAGCGCCGCCGGGGCGGGGGCGTGTTCGGTGGCGGGGCGTCGGGGGGGGCGTCAGCGGCCGGGGGGCGGGGGCCCGCGGCGGGGGCTGCGGGGGAGGCGGACCTTCTCCTCGAAGAGGGGGCGGGGGAGGGGGGGGCGGGGTCGCGGCGGAGGAGGGGCGCGGGGGCGGGGGGAGGCTCGAGCGACGACAGCGAGGGGAGCGGCGCGGAGGGGCCCAGGGACGGCGAGCAGCTGTTGTCCGACCTCGGCGGCCCGGGCCCGGGGTCGGCGCGCGTCTTCTTTTGCAGCCGGACGCACTCGCAGCTGACGCAGTTCATCTCGGAGCTCAAGCGGACGCCCTTCGCGGGCAGGCTGTCGCTCACGCCGCTGGGCTCGCGGCAGGCGCTGTGCGTGAACGGCGACGTGCGGGCCCTGGGCAGCTCGGCACGGATGACGGACCGGTGCCTGGAGCTGCAGCAGGGCAGGGCGAAGAAGCGGGCCAGGGCGGCGGGCACGCCCCCGGCGGCCGGGGGGGGGAAGGGCGCGGCCGGTGGCCTGGGGGGGGGGGGGGAAGCGGCCGCCCCTCGCCCGGGGGAGCCGGCAGCAGCGGCCCCTCGCCCGGGGGAGCCGGCAGCGGCGGGCCCCGCCGG
>Ga0181583_10000411_pt1 | contig 31116 bp, 48 predicted proteins | sample 071ome_31_FD_132461 | JGI IMG/M metagenome (GOLD analysis project Ga0181583, IMG submission 132461) | Coastal salt marsh microbial communities from the Groves Creek Marsh, Skidaway Island, Georgia - 071405CT metaG (megahit assembly) | ecosystem: Environmental > Aquatic > Marine > Intertidal... | reverse complement strand
TTTCTAAGCATGTTGGTGGTGACGAGATGTGCTACGTTGCAGGCGAAGCAGTAAAGACTGTTGAAGGAGACTTCCGCCTGAAAGTTACTGGTGACTTCCACCTTGAAGTTGGTGGTGGTATTCATATTATAGCAAGTCAGGCACCTAAGCAGGTCGATAAGACTGGCAAAGAGACAGGAGAATCGCAAGCAACTAAGTCTACTATCAACTTTGGTTCTGATGTTGATATTGACTCTAAGGGCGAAATTAAGATGCAGGCACTAGGCATGACTGTTGGTGCTAAAGCAGGTACAGAACTAAAACTTGCAGCACCTAAGGGAAGTGTTTCTGTCAATGCTACTGGTCTTAGTCTTAAAGGTAATGAAATTGAACTTCAAGCGTCTAATACTATCACAGAAAAGTCTGCGGCGCATCATATTATGGCAAATGCTCCTGTACCTCTGAGTGCAGCAGTATCTCCTGGTGTATTCCTGACCTCGGGTGGTCCTATCATGATGAGCACGATTCCTGCTCTGACCAATCCTCTGCCCCAGATTCAGATGAACGCCACAGGCGAGATTATGGGCAATGCAGGTGCCAAAGGCATCCTGTTCAATACAGCAGTCGGTAACATCTCTCTGACCGCCGTAGCAGGCGCTATCTCCATCAATGCCACCGCAGGCGCAATCTCTGCCATTGCAGGCGCTGCTATGACCCTCAAAGCGGCAGCAGTGATGGACCTGAAGGCAGCAAGCATCCTTCTGAACTGACCCCCCTTGACAGGGACCCTGATTTCGAGTAGAATTGCTCTGTTACTAAATAAGGGTACTCATGGCTGATTCTTCCGTCGAATCCGTGCTGGTCAACTTCCGCAAGCGCAGTGTCACTATCTTTAGCGACCAGGGTGAAGAGCGTGTTGTTGCTTGGAAGCACGACAGGGAAGGTGCTGATGGTTTCTCCGAAACCATTGCAGAAATTTCTGCTCTGGGTGACTTGATTGATGTTGATTACGTAGTCTGATGAACATTTCTGAAATTACTGAACAAGAGTTTATTGACAACTTTGACTTTATTCTGGATTTGATTGAGCGTAATAAAACTACGTTCAAGATTGTCCGTGAGAATGGAGATGCAGTCATGGCAGTACCTGTTATTCAACGTGCTGCACCTGTTGACCCTGAGGTCATGGAACAGGTAGAAGAGTACAAAGAAGAAATGATGAAGTACATCGCAGAAAGTATCAAAGAAAATGAGACCGAAAACTCGTGAATCCATGGAGATGCTTTGGTCCGCAAAGTGGAATCTTCCCAAAGCTGCAGCACATGCAGGACTTACTAACAAGGAGATGAAAATCACCTTCAACGAGTACTGCAATTTTCATCCAGCAACATTTCGACCAGAAGATGCTGCTGTACAACTTTCCATGAATTATGATTGACCTTTCTCAATTCATCCAAAAATATACTTTACCAAGAGAGCAACTAGATACTGCTCAACATATTGTTAGTCGCACTGAGTTTCGTGCTCATGCATGGACTGATGGCAAAAAAGTAGAGTATCGAGAGGGTGACATTGAGATTGCATATCCAAAAGACGGTGAGATGGATTGGTTGATGCCGTGGATAATGGATTGCTGTGCAGATTATTCGGATAAGTTTGGTAATGTAGGAACGTTTACTAGCAAGATTTCATATCCTGGTAGGTTCAATAAGTACAATCCTGGGTCTAAGATGGACCCACATTACGATTTTGTACGTTATATCTTTGATGGTAATCAGAAAGGTATTCCAATCTTCAGCATTGTCCTTCTTATAGAAGATGAGTGTGAAGGTGGAGAGCTAATATTCAAGTTAGGCGGTTCTAACGTAGGCGAAATTTACAAACCTGAGGTGCAGGCAGGAGATATGCTAGTCTTTCCCTCTGGATTCTTGTTTGAGCACTGGGTTGAACCAGTAACATCGGGCGAACGTTACTCTTTGGTACACTGGGCATATTGATGAAAGAACATCTCGGAATATTTGAGTTACCCACCCAAATATGGGGTAAAGCACTAACACTCACAGACAAAGTGCAGTGGGAAAAACATAAGTGGGGTGACGGATATAAAATAACTGAGAAAGAAGATGACCTTAGCATTGGAGGATTCTTCAATGGTGAAGCAGACTTCTTGATGCCCTGGGTCGAAAAATTCTGTGCCGAGCATTCTCAGAATCTAGGATGTAAAGGTAGTTTGGTTAGTAAATATTCTTACCCTGCCAGATGGAATAGATATGGTGTGGGACATGGAATGGAACCACACTTCGACTACATCAGATACATATTTGATGGCAACAATAAAGGTGTACCAGTATTTTCCATCATCATACTTTTGAATGATGATTTTGAAGGAGGAGAGTTGACATTTCGTCTTGGTGGACCTAAACTGGGTGAAATCTACACACCCAAACTGAACGCAGGTAATATAATTATCTGGCCTTCAGGATACCTATTTGAACACTGGGTAACACCAGTTACAAAGGGTACTAGATACACTATCGCACACTGGGCATACTGATGCAATATCCCAATTTTATTGAATGGTTTTCTGGAGTGTGGACAAACCGCATCCAACATTTTCATGATATTCGTAAACATACTCTAGTAACACTGGAGCACGATTATCTTGGAGATAATGTATTCCAATTCAGACAGAAACGGTTTGAAGAAATTTATCGTAGTGGACACTATAAACTAATCTTCCAAGAAGACGGTAGTATTGTGTTCCAAAACTATGATATTAATATGGAATACAAGCAGGGGTGTGATATTCTATTCCAGAATCGTTTCCCTGGGATTCGCGAGGGCGGAAAGGACAAAGAATACTGGCAAGGCAGTCCCAACGGTGAGTGTATTACAGAATTTGAAGGAGTACGCTCTCTGTTCCGTACGGATGCTAAACTGTACAAGAACAGATATATGGTGTGGGACAGGGGATATGACCCTGAAGCACCTGGAAGAATGATTTGGGGTTCTTCCTTTGGACCATATATCTTCCGTCGTCCTGACTTTAATGACCCTAATGTCGAAGCCTAAATGGGAAGATTACCGTTTTGGAGGATTTGACAGAACGGCAGTCACTGTGCTAAGATTAATCAGTGAACTTGAGGGGTCCTACCAGATGCTCAAGTACATGGGGTTCAAAGAAGACATGGACACCATTGACGAAATGAAGAAAAGGTACTATACTCTTTACTTCAAACTCAACAAAGAAGAAAAGTCCAACCCGCCTTCTTAGCTCAGCTGGATAGAGCAACGGTTTTGTAAACCGTAGGTCGTCGGTTCAAGTCCGACAGAAGGCTCTCGGGGAATTAGCTCAGTTGGTAGAGCGCCTGCTTTGCAAGCAGGATGTCAGGAGTTCGAGTCTCCTATTCTCCACTTGACCGACCAAACGCTTCGGCACTGGTCGGTCTCCACAAGCAAATTGCAAAAGGTTTTTATGAGTTACGAAATCAACATTCAAGGTCTGCGTGTCATTCCTGGTTTCAATGGAAATGGCAACATTTACCTTGAAGACTACCTGAAAAATGGTATTCAACCTCCCACTATCAAGAGTGGTACATTTTCTCACATTGGGGTTCTTGACCTCAACACTGTTGATGAAGATGACGATAAGTGGTTGAACATTGGTATTCGAGAGGAAGGTAATACCGAAGAACGTATTGAAGCGTTCGAGAACAAGTATGAGGTTGAAGGATGGAAGACCTTGTATGTTCCCCCTCTGATGGGTACAAACGGTGACCCCCGTGATGGGCGTGGTCGTATCATTGCTGCTAAACGACGCGGTGAAAGATACATTCCTGTCTATTACTATGTCATCGATAACGATTCCGAAAAGAGTCGTGTGACCGATGGTTTGACCGAAAACCTTCGTCATGACCCCTCTTTCGGTGCAACTATGGAGTCTGTGACTATCGGTTGTCTTTATCTTATTAAGATGAACGAACTGAAACTCACTGAAGCTGCAGTTCGCAACTACCTCAATACCGAAATCCATATCGAGAATCACTTTGCTGCTCATAACATCACCAAAATCGTTAATTCGGTTTTGAAGCGTGGTGTTGGCGGTGGTGACCCTCTGATTCTGGTAAAAGACCGTGACAAGTGGGAATCTTTCTGCAAGAAGGCAGGTAAGACCGTTGACAACAAGACTGTGTTCCTGATGTCCGCTGACAGCGAAACCTATGCATTCCGTGCATGGTGTCAGCACGTTCTTCCTGCTATTGTGAAGAGTGATACTCCTGTAGAGATTATTCTCTACACCAACAAGCATGTCCCTGCTGAAGCAACTAAGAACATGAAGTTGTTTCAAACTAAACTTGAATACTATCTGGAAGCATCTTACCTGATGGTTGGCAAGGACTATGGTCTGACCTTCCCTGTGAAGGAACATCCTTATACCATTGTTGGATGTATCCCTCAAGTAGTCGGCAAGCATGATGGTGCTTATAAAGCACACCGTTTCATTGCCATTAAAGACTATTGATTCTTGGGGTCTTCGGACCCCATTCGCTATTTGCGAATAGCGAATATTCCTCTATAGCTCAGTCGGTAGAGCGTCTGACTGTTAATCAGAATGTCCCTGGTTCGAGCCCAGGTGGAGGAGTTCTAAATAAATTTTTGGGGTAAGATGAAGATAAATCTCTGGTACTCAAAATCAAGAAAAGAATGGCGTTGGACTCTATGTACTGAAAAGTACAATAAAGACCATGCTGATGAGCAACATTCGGGTCAGAGAGATGACTTAAGAGATGCAATGAGTGATATTGCTAACACAGTAGAATATATCATTGATAAGTGAATATATACTAAAGCGTCTGGATAACGATTATGGGAGCAATGACACCGCCTAGCAGAAAGTCATGCTATAATTTTAGAGTAATTAGTATTGATAGGGTACTCGATGGAGATACTATTGATGTTACTATTGACCTTGGATTCGACCTCTACAAGAAAGAGCGTGTCCGTGTTGCTGGCGTAGACACTCCTGAGAAAAGAACAAAAGATTTAGAAGAAAAAGCACTGGGATATGACGCAACAAACTGGCTCAAAGAAAAACTTGAAGGTGCCATTTCTGGAGAAGATGAACTTGTGGTTCGCACTGAACTCGTTGGCGGTGTTGGTAAGTATGGTCGCTTACTTGGCTGGCTCTATGTGGGGGACGGCGAACTATCGCTCAACGAAATGATGATTGAAGAAGGTTACGCTTGGGCATATGATGGTGGAACAAAACAAAAAGATTTTGAAGAACTCCGCGAAATCCGCCGTGCGCGTGGTACACTGGTGTGATGCCATTCTTTTGTCATGAAAAAGAAACTTAAAGGACTTGCACAAGTCAAGTCTAGGTGGTATTATTGGTTCTGGGGCGCTGCAACCATTGCAGTCGTCGCTGGACAACTGTACGTAGGTACAGGTTATCGTACGATGTCTAATTCAATTCAGGAGTTAACTAATGTCATCAAAACCCAAAGTCGGTGACACCGTAGAGTATATTGGTTGCTCCCCAGACCAAGTTGCCTGGGGTAATTGTGACCATCCAGTTCATTGCACTGTTGGAAAGAAGTATACTGTTGAAGAGGTAGAAGTACACCAACAGCATACAAAAATTAAATTGGTAAATATGGAAGGCAAATTTAATTCAGTTTGCTTTGCTGTACAAACTTTTAATGATGGTGCTACTGATGACCTACCTTTCCTGGGTCATGCTAAACCCATTGAAGGACGCCCTGTCATTCAAAATTCTGATGAGTATTGGGAAAAAGAGTATTCAAAGCAACGTAAAGGTCGTATGCAAGATGCTATCGACGATTACCTCCAAGATGATAGAGTATCAGCACGACGAACGTATGAGGAGATTCTATCTTGTGTTGATGATGTAATCAACTACCATAAAAGAGAATATGACAAAGCAGTCGAACTCAAATCCCTCATGCTCGGACACAGGGAATGTGACATCATTGCATGTGCAGATTCCTTCGCAACTGCAGAGTGAGTATGAGTCATATCTCGATTGTTGTTACTCCTTGGGGGTAGAACCTAACGCTCGTAGGTTCCTCAGATACAATGAATTATATCCGTATAAATAATCTCGTAGCCAAAAGTATATCAACCTGTGGGAACTAAAAAGATTTCGCAATTAGAGGAGGTTACAGATGCTAACCTATCAGGAGAAGCAATTCTTCCTGTAGTTATTTCTGACCCACTAATTCCAAACCGTAAGGCAAGAGTTAGTCAGTTGTTCAGAGGTGTAGCTGGGGGTACTAAAGCATCCCCAGGACTAGCCTTTGACCTTGACCGTAATACTGGTTTATACCAAAATCAGTATGATGAGATTGGCATTGCCTTTGGTAGTGGTGGTTTTTATTTCAGCAGAATTCTAAATGCTGATAATACAACAACCCAGGTACTTACAGCAACTGATAGTATTGCCGCTAACTCAAACATTACTATCTCCCCCAAAGGTTCTGGTTACGTCTCTATCACTGGTAATCTATACGTAGATGACGGTGACTTTATTATTCAAGATGATAGTTCGACACCTCCTCGTCGTGCTAGATTTGAGGTGGGCAACATTGGTTCTGGCGGTAACGTCAAGACTTATTCTCTGCCTACTACAACTGATGGTACTATTCTGGTTGGTGATGACACCATCCAAGAAATTACCAACAAAACTATCAGGATTGAAGAAGACCAGTTAATCCTTCTTGATGGTTTGAAAGAGGCATCTTTTGGTATTAACTGGCAAAGCACTCCGTCTGGTTTGAAAACTTATTTCCTTCCTGACCCTGGTGCTGCAATCACGAGCTCTGATATTCTTGATAATATTACACCTCAGAATATTCAGAATAAAACATATATTTCACCACTGATTGCTCCTGGTACTGAGTCTACGTACAAGGTTACTCTTAGAGCATCTGCTGGTGGTGACAACGGTTTGACAGCAAACCATATTATTGACCTACCGAACCTGTCTGGTACTCTTGCAACAATTGATGCAACGCAGACATTTACCAACAAGGTTTATCAGGACCTCATTATTGCTGATAATACTGACATCACCAAAAAGGTTCAATTCAATCTTGATAACGTCACTTCTGCTACTACAGTACAGTATGGTTTCCCAGAAAATGATGACCTAAATACTGAAAGTACAGACACAAACATTCTTGTTACAGACCTTTCAACACAGGACCTTACTAACAAGAGAATCAACAGACCTGTTCTGATTGATGACCTTGACGTTAACAATAGAATTGTAACCCTGAGTCTGGATAACATCACTTCTTCTAGAACAATTAGATTCCCAGACGCAGATGCTACTCTGCTGTCTACTGAGAACGTTGCAGCAGATGAAGTTACCTTTGGTGGTCCTATTTCGGGTCAAACATTAGGGGGAAGAACAAGATTACAACAGCACTTTATTTCTGGTTGGAGTTAATTAACAAATGGCATCAGGCAAACTTGCGGGGGTAGCAAACCCGACATCAAACACAATCCTGTATCAATCTGGCGGTTATTATACAACCAGTTCGGTACTCACTATTGCGAATACTACAGGTAGTGCGGTAACTGCTGATGTTGCATTGCGCGACTTCGACCAAGCACTAACCATGGACGCTGGTACATATAAGTTCCACGAAGGTAATGTTTTCTCGGGGTATGCTATTACTCTTGACCAAACTGTTTCTAGAACTGGAATTACACCTGGAACTGAACTGACAGACGCAACTGCAGAAAAGACATTCCATTTCCATGACGTTGTTCCTGCAGGAATGCAAACTATCAACGTAAAAGCAGTTGCTCTCACACCCCTTACGTTTGAAGCAGCAACACTAAACTTCCAAGCAGGTGATACCCTCACGAATGGTACTGCATCAGGTTACGTTTATGATGTAAGAAACGATGATGACGATACCACAGACCCCCTGAATGAGAGAGTTCTCTGGGTCGGTGACATCACTGGTGGTACTTTTGCTGAAGGTGATACAATCAGTGGCTCCGTAAGTAGTGCTTCTGCTACTATTTCTGCTGCTGGTGTAGGAACTGCAGTTAACAAATTTGTTTTCCAAGAACCCGCAGGTACTGACACTGATTATCAACTTTTCCAAGTCGATAATACTCTGTCTCTCTTTACGGATAGAACTTACAGATTTGACCTCAGCGACTCTTCCCTGACTGGTTTGGTTCCCAAGTTCTCTGTCACTGTCAACGGTGAGTGGACCACAACTCCAACTGCTGGTGTAGAATTTACCACTGGTGTTACTACTAACGGAACAGTTGGTTCTGCTGGTGCTTGGATTCAGATTGATATGGAAACAGCTGGTCTTGCTGCTGCTTCTCAACTTTACATGTATGAAGCAACAACTGGTACTGCTGCGAATGAGTCTTACGGTGCGGTTCTGCCGAACATTACTGGACAAGGTGGTTTCTCAGTTTCTAACCAGTTTACCTATAATGCCATCTACATTTATGACATCACTGGTGGCGACTTGGCAATCAACGAAACATTTACTGCTGGCACCACAACTTACACCGTCACTGCTGTAAGCACTGGTCCTTACGGTTATATTCGTCGTTGGGTTCCTGCAGGTCCTACACTTCATGTTATCCAAGGTGAGAATTCTGTTGCTGTTGCAAACGGCGATACATTCCTGGATTCACCTAATGAAGTTGGTGGTGCTAGAGCTCTGGCAACTGCATCAACTGCAGGTTCCATTACTGATATCCCCGCAGGTTCAATGGTGATGTCAGGTTATTCTATCGCTGCTAATAGCATGGAGAAAATTAGTTCTCTGGTTGTTGGTCATGGCGATAGCATCGTCGTTAATGGTGGTGCAACTGGTCTTAACTTTGTTCTGACTGGATTCACTGATAGTACAACTGATTGGGCACCTACAAATTACAGGTTTACCACCCTTGCAGGTGGTGCTGCTGGTGGCGGTGCTCCTGCTGGTGCTGGTGGTGATGCTGACGATGGCGGTGCTGGTGGTACTCCGTAATATCAGTCCATAAATAACCATATAAGGAACGATAATAGACAATGGCACTAACTCGTCTTAAGAATATCATCACGTCCCGTACGGGTCGAATCATCTATGTTAACCCTGATGACTTCGACTCGTCGGATGATATTGATAACAGAGGTAATTCATCCCTCCGTCCCTTCAAGTCTATTCAAAGAGCGTTCCTTGAGGTAGCAAGATTCTCGTATCGAGTGGGTCTGTCGAATGACGAATTCGACGCCTTCTCGATTCTTTTGTATCCTGCTGAGTACATTATCGATAACCGTCCTGGTGAGGTACTGTACACTAACATTCCTCCGTTGGATTCTAACTCCAACATGGATATCACTTCACCCAACAATGCGTTGTATAAGTACAACTCCATTGAAGGTGGTGTCATTGTTCCTAGAGGTTGTTCCCTGGTTGGTATGGACTTGCGCCGTACCAAGATTATTCCTAAGTATGTTCCTTATCCCACAACATACGCTGCAAAAGGTATTAACACTGCAGACCAAGTTCCACATGAAACTGCTGTCTTCCGTGTAACTGGTGGTTGTTACTTCTGGCAGTTCTCCTTCTTTGATGGAGATGTGACGGGTGTGTACTTCAAACCCGACTCCAGTGAGACAATCCAACCCAACTACTCTCACCATAAACTGACTGGTTTTGTGTTTGCGGATGGACGCAATCCACTATCACAACTTATCAACGAAGGACGTGTAGAATCTACACCTGAGATTACACAGTCCACCATTCCTGACCTGCTTGACAGGACAGACTTGGAGATTTATTATCAGAAGGTATCGAGAGGTTTCTCTACAATTCCTGATACTTCAGGTCAACCCTCTCAAGACCAACTGCAACCAAGAATCGAAGAAAACCGAATCGTTGGTCCTATCTCTGACGAATTCCGTGTTCTTCAAATTACTCGTAATGGTCAGACTGCAACCGCAATTACTGTTGATGAACTAGGTAACCCTAAGAACCATGGATTCTCTGTCGGTGTTAATATTAACATTTCTGGTGTTACTGGTTCTACTGGCCCGCAAAGTTCCCTAGACACCTCTCTTTACAACGGTTCGTTCCAAGTTACCTCAGCATCTGGTAACGTCTTTACATATCAAATGGCATCAGAACCATCAGGTAATGCTATTGGTTCTAACGTTGTTGTTAAAGTTGAGATTGATACCGTTGACTCGGCATCTCCGTATATCTTCAACCTGTCACTGAGGTCAGTGTGGGGTATGAACGGTATGCATGCCGATGGTAACCACGCCACTGGTTTCAAATCGATGGTTGTGGCACAGTACACTGGTCTGTCACTACAAAAAGACGATAGAGCATTTGTACGATATAATGAATCGACGGGTAACTACGACGATGCTGGTGAAGGCGCACACCTGGATGGTGCTACAAAATATAAGAAAGGATGGAGACATTGCCACGTTAAAGCATCAAACGACGCATTTATTCAGGTCGTTTCGGTGTTCGCGGTTGCGTACGCAGACCACTTTGCTGGATTCGGCGGCGCTGACATGTCGATTACCAACTCTAACTCCAACTTTGGTAACACTGCACTGAGGTCAAAAGGATTCAAACAGGCAGCATTTACTAAGGATAAAGCAGGTACACTGACTCACATCATTCCTCCCAAGTCTTTGGCAGATGTTGAGGAAGTATCTGTTAACTGGGTGAACGTTGACATTCAACGTACAAAGGTAGTCAATGCTGCACTTTCTGGTGCTGGTGGTACTCCTGGCACAAGACTTTACCTCTATGGTTATACCACTGAGGCAGGTCCGCCGTCTAGTAAAGTTCAGGGCTTTAAGATTGGTGCTCGTCAAGATGGTACGGGTGCAAGTGCAGTTCCTGATAAACTATTTGTTTTGTTGGTTGCTCCTGGCGCACAGGCACCTTCGGTTCATAGTGCAAAGATTTCTCCGTACGGTCCTACTATTTCTACCCTGGCACCTGGCGAGACTGGTTCTCCCATCCAGTATGATAGTAACCTGTATACCGTTAACGGACAACAAGTAACTGGTGGTTGGTATCTTTCTGTAGATAACAACGATAACCAAATTTATACAACACTATCCACATCTGCTCAATACAATAACGTAAACTTTACACCAACCACCTTTATTAAGCGTGTTCCTGACGCAAGAAACCTGGCAGACAGAACCTATCGTGTTCGCTATGTTATTCCCAGGGACCAAAACCCGCCGTTGCCTCGTGAACCTATCAGTGGTTACGTTCTGCAACCCAGAAACACTGACACCACTAACTTCCAGTTGAATAAGTGTTTCTATGTCTACGATGTTCAAGAGGTACAAGCCTTTAAGAGAGGTGAAACCGATGGTATCTACTACCTGACACTTCTCTGTGGTTCGATTGTTCCTACCACATCTAACTTTAATGACATGGCGTTCTCTCAGAACGTCAATGAAGTTTATCCTACATTCGACAGAGATAATCCTCTGGCAGACCCTGCAGCAACAGTTTCGGTTGCTGATAACCAAACTATCGGTCTGGTTTATGGTACTGACGGTGCATCTCCTACACCTAATAAGGATGACCAACGTTCTATCACTAAGGAAGCAATTCAATTCTTGCTTGGTGATGCTGGTTGGGGTCCGACTGGTGAGTCTCCTAACTATGACTCTGTTGCAGAGACACTCTCTAATATCACTCTGACTGCACGTCTTGGTGATGAAGAAACTCGTGGTATTCCTGTTAGACTTGATGCTGAGGGCGCACTTGACCCGATTCAAGTAGAACTGAGGAGACACACAATTCTCCGTTCAGGTAACCACACCTTTGAATATACTGGTTTCGGTCCTGGTAACTATTCCACCGCATTCCCCCAAACACAGATTGAAACTCTCTCTGCTGAAGAGATTAGATTGTCCCAGTCCTTGAAAGAAGAAGCAGGTGTTGCTTTCTATTCAGGTCTTAACTCTAACGGTGACCTGTTTATTGGTAACCAGATTATCAACCCTGTTACTGGTCAGATTACATCTGAGGACATTGCACAGTTGAATGTTGTTGGTGAAGAGAACACTACAATTCAGACATTCTCTGAGGTTGTTCTTACCGACAAACTGACTGTTATTGGTGGTGCATCTAACCAGTTGGAATCTATCTTCTCTGGTCCTGTTACCTTCCAGAATACGTTGACTAACACCAACAATATTCTGGCAAGAAAGATGACGTACTTCAACCAAGATGGTACTGTTATCAAAACCACAATGTTGGCACCTGAGCTGGTAACAAACGGTGTTGGTCAAGGTGAACCTGATTTCTCCAACATCACTGGTTACAATGCACCCTCTGATGGTGACCTGATTTACAATATCAACTGGTCTCCTGGTAAGTCCCTGGGTTGGATTTACTACGGTCAAGAATGGTTTGAGTTTGGTCTGACACACACCGACTTCATTAACATTGAAGAGTTTACAGGTGGTGTTGTTAATGTTGGTTTCGGTCGTTCTCCTTCTTCTACTTACAGAATTGAAGTTGAGGGCAACCAAAGAATCACTGGCAACCTCTCTGTTGATGGTCGTGGTGGTGTACGTCCTGACAAATATGTCACCAGAATTACTCAAGGTGACGGCGTAACTCTTACTTATCCAATTACTACATACACTGGTGTACAGCATACTGCACACACAGTTCTCGTTATGATTAACGGTGTTATCCAGCAACCTAACGTCAACTATACTATTGACGCTACAGGTACTAACGTTGTGTTTGCATCGGGCGATGCTCCACACACCACTGACACCGTACAGATTCGTGAACTACCTATTTAACCTAAATAGGTTTAGGTAGGTATAATACAAGGGTAAACCATGGCAATTCAGCAGGTTAGTGATAACCAGTTTAACTCTCAAACTGTAGCACTTATTAAGACTCTCCGTCTTTCTGGTGGTGTTCTGGAACTTGCCCCCTACACAACAACCCAACGCGACGCAATTTCAAACCCTGCCTTCGGTACTATTGTTTATGACAGCACCGAAGACTTACCGTTTGTTTATGTTGCTGACGCAAGTCAGGGTCTCCCTGGTTGGGTTCCTGTAGGTGCTGGCGGTCCCCACATCGGTGATAATTCTATCATTAGAACTAATGGTAGCTTTATTGCAGAAAATCTTACCGTTGGTCCCATTGCTAACGGTGGTGATGAATACACTTACGGATTCTCTGTTGGTAATATCATCATCAACTCTGGTTATGCAGTTACCGTAGAACCTGGGTCTTCTTGGGAGATTCTTGGTAACGCGATGCAGAACTAATCGTTATAAATAAAACAAGCAGACAGTAACTATACGCGATATGAGTACCTTACGTGTTGGAAAACTTGAGGGTCTTAGCGCGAACTCTAACGAGATTCGTGTTCCTTCAGGTCACAAAATTGTTGTTGAGACAGGTGGTCAACTCCGAACGGACCAAATTCTGAACCAGTCTGGTAGCAACTCCTTCTCCATTGATGGTAGTGGAAACCTTACTCTTGGTGGTTCGATTACTGCATCTGGCGGTTTTATCGGTTCGGCAAACCAACTGACCGATATTAACGTTGAGGCAGGTCCTCGTTCCTGTGCTGTCTGGACTACTGAAGGTAACCACACTTGGAACAAACCTGGGTCCTGGTGTAAGAGAATTCGCGTAGAAGTTCAAGGTGCTGGCGGCGGTGGTTCAGGTCACGGCGAATCTGGTGCTGCTGGTGGTTACACGTCTGAAATTATTGACGTTAGTAACATTAACTCGGTTGGTCTGACTGTAGGTACTCACGGTCACCGTTCGTGTTATGCTGGTGGTGCTGGTCACGGCAACGCTTCTAACTTTGGTAGCTACTGCGGTGCAAATGGTGGTCACGGTGCTAACAGAAACCATGGTCACTCAGGTGGTGTCTCTGGACACGGTTACGGTGGTCACATGAACCTCCACGGTGGCGGCGGTACTGGTCACGTTACTCAGACTGGTCACGGTGGTGCATCATTCTGGGGCGGTGCAGGTACTGGTTGCCATCACCACCACGACCCAGTGAACCACTGGACTTCGGCAGGTCCTGGTGCAGGTGGTACATCTGGTTTCCACCACCATACTTGTGGTGCTCATGGCAACCGTGGTATGGTTGTCGTTTGGGAATACGCATAATTTTTACTGAGGAAAAATGACAAAAAGAGTTCTAGTCACATCTGCAGGTTCTATTCAGGGTATCGTAAACCCTGGAGAAGAGTGGGAAGTTTTTCCTGGTACTGATGAGCGCCCTGCTGGCGCTAAGTGGTTTGATGCGCCCGACGATGTAACCAATGATTGGTACATGGTCAATGGTGTTTTATATTCCTTCATCAGCAACATTCCCCCCTTCCGTACAGTTCGTCAAGTAAGATATGGCGACGTTGGTAAGCAACTTGGTATGATTTATGATGACCTCCTCCTTCATGGGACCCTGAGTAAGGATACTTCTTCCTGGTTTGCTCACATCAGCAGTGTTAAGGGTGAGATTGATAAGTCTGGCACCCTGGAATCTGATATTAGTGCAACTGCAACTGATATCACTGTACTCAATGCCGACACATTGGATTGGCCCAGTGTAGGTTTCGTCACGATTGATGACGATGTTGATATCGCATCTCTTGATGATACACCTCCCGAGTATGTTCTTTACAATGGAATTGAAGGTAATGTACTGAAGAATTGTGTGCGTGGTGCATGGCATGCACAAACAAATCCTGCTAGAGCACACCTTAGTGGTCATGTTGTAAACTTGTTCAAACCTCAAGGAACTGCTGGACAACCTGCTTGGGAAGTGCATTAAATAGTGCTATAATAAGCACAACGCACCCCCCTTTATAATGGAAGCAGAGATTAATGTACTAGACTATAAGGTGTATCAACCTCCCCTAGTTATGGGTCAGGTTGATACACTTTTTAATGACTATATTAAGGAAGAGTGTTTCAAACTTCAGGCAGACAAGGATAAGGATGACTCAAGACGAAAACTTGCTGGCAACTTAAGAGAAGAGGTCTATATCTTTGCAGATAGTGAGTTTGAGAAGTCTGTACAATCTGTGATTGAAGCAGCATTTCTTGATAGATTCAATCAAAACCAAAGAGACTTTGGTTACCCAGAGTTGGAACAAGAAGCAATCGAATGGTTGCCATGCTGGGTAAACTACCAAAAGAAGTATGAGTGCAATCCTATACATACTCATACGGGTAAGTATAGTTTTGTCTGGTGGGTGCAGATTCCCTTTGACATTGAAGAAGAGTTCTCTCTGGAGCATGTGAAAGAATCAAATTCCCCTTGTGCATCACTGTTTCAGTGGAACTATTTCACACTGAATTCAACTAAGATGCTGCAGAATAATGTACCCTTGACAAAGGGAGTAGATGATGGTAGATTCTTTATATTCCCCGCAAATCTACCTCATCAAGTATATCCATTCTACACATCAGACGACTATCGCATTTCTATCTCAGGCAATTTTGACTTCACAATATGACACTTGATACTGAATTTCTACAGCAGTTCACTCCTAGAGCACCTCGTAGACTTACATATGATGAGTTTGAGACCATCAAAGAACACTTCATTACTTACATTGACGGCATCCCAGTATTCAAAGTAAGTAACCTAGCACCACAAGTGGAGTATGAAAAGATTTCTACTTTGCTAGATGGTATCTTTGCGTCTGACTACGAAGATAAAACTGGTTGGGCAAAAGAAAGCAGTAAGATTGACCCTCTCAATGCCATTTCCACCGCACATTTTGATGGTTACTCACTACATCTCAATCGTGAGATGAACTGGTTGAATGAGCAGGTTGAACAGTATGCTTATGTCTACTGGAGATTCTTAGGAATGACGGAAGACTGGGAACTGGAGATGCAAGATTGCTGGGCAAATCGTCACCTTGAAGGTGGTGTAACTGGACTGCATCTGCACCCTCAACGTCACATCTCTGCGGCATATTATATGTCAGTTCCTGAGAACGGAGGTGACTTCTATTTCCGTTCATTCCATGAGCAAACTTGGTTTGCTTGGCCTAATGAACTAGGATGGGACGAGGGTTATGACGAATGGAAGGAAGAAAGAGTACTTCTGACAGGTCTAACTTACAACCATCCAATGAACGTCAAGAGTGGCGATTTGATGCTCTGGCCTTCATTTATGCGGCATGAAACGGGTCTAAATAAGAGCACCGACCCTCGTGTTGTAATCAGTTACAATATGCGAGCACGTAACAAATCAGTGTACCGAGTGAATTTTGCATGAAGAGATTAACAGATGTAGTTATTGTTGGTGGCGGTTCTTCGGGGTGGATGACTGCTGCTGCATTGAGTAAGTATGAGTATCTTAATATTACTCTTATTGAATCTGATGTTATTCCTACCGTAGGCGTTGGTGAGTCTACTACAGGACACATCAATAACTTTATGGTCCATTGTGGTATCGAAGATAAAGACTTCATGCCCAAGTGTGATGCTACCTACAAAACTAGCATTAAGTTTGTAGACTTCCACCCAAGATATTCGTATCACTATCCATTTGGTGAGGCAGATACTTCACATGGAACATATCAGCATTGGTTTGAGATGAGAGCACTCCGAATGGAAGGAGTAGAACCAAATACATTTGCTGAGTGGTTTGTACCTATGACTCAAGTTGTTGAGCAGGGTAAATTCATTGACAAGCATAAGTTGCTGACTAAGTGGAATCATCGTTCCCATACTGCATATCATTTCGTTGCTACTAAGTTTGCTGAGTATCTCAGAGACTATAAGTCTAATGTTACTCATCGCATCGGTACAGTTAAGAAGGTCGTGAAGACTACCTGTGGTAGGGAGATTGACCATCTTATTATGGATGATGGAACTGAGGTGAAAGCAGATTTGTTCATTGATTGTACAGGATTCAGGTCCTTGCTTATCAGTGAGTTTGCTGACTTCCAAGACTATGGTGATACTCTGTGCAACGATAGAGCATGGGTTGGTCCTATCCCATATGATGAGGAGAATATCGAAACTGAGATGAAGGCGTACACTACATCCACGGCACTGAAGCATGGATGGGTGTTTGAGACACCAACCTGGGGCAGAATGGGCGCGGGTTATGTACATTCATCGAAGTATGTTGATTGGGAAGAAGCAGAGATTGAGTTCCGAGACTTCCTTAAATCAAAGTATGGTGATAGAATAGATGATGTGACATTCAGAAAACTTCCCTTCCGTCATGGTATACATGACAGAGCATGGGTTGGAAACTGTCTTGCAATCGGTCTATCTTACGGATTCATTGAACCTTTGGAGTCCACGTCATTGATGACAACTCACGAGAATCTTCTCAAGTTCTGTGATATCCTCAATCGTAATGATGGTTATGTTGTAGCCTTTGACCGCGATATGTTGAACTGGTTGATTGCAGACCAACAGGGTGGTTGGAGACAATTTGTCGAACAACACTATTGGTTCACTCCCCGCAACGATAGTGAGTATTGGGAACAGTATTCACGATGGAATAAATGGGACAATCGTGCAACTGAGGTGGATAACTTGTTCAACGAAACTATGCGTGACATGGGTTACCATAAGAGTAAGTCTACGGGTGATGATGGTCCTCCGTTTATTACAGCAGGCAATGGTTATACATATGCCAGTAAGCGACAGATTATCGATGTTGCTATACTTGATGGCAACAATCCCAAAGCAAAGATAGCAGAACTCAAGTTTCTACTAAAAAACATGCAGAAGAAAGACCGAGAACTTATCGAAGCATGCAAAGATATGCCCACACATTATCAATTCTTGAAGGATAACATTTATGTACATTAATTCAGTTTGTATCGTTGGTGGTGGTTCTTCAGGATGGATGACTGCTGCTGCTCTGTGTCATAAATTCCCAGAGATTAACGTAACTCTCGTTGAGAGTCCTAACATTCCTACTATTGGTGTGGGTGAAAGTACACTCGGACACATCAATCGTTACTTCACTTTGCTTGGTCTCAAAGATGAAGAATGGATGCCTGCATGTAATGCAACCTACAAAACTTCTATCAAGTTCACTAACTTCAGGAAGGATGGTGACTTCTTCCATTATCCTTTTGGATTCAAGAATGAGGCACGATTCCCACCTATTGCTATTCATGACATGCGTCATAATAACAATTTTAAGTATAAGGATGAACTGAATCATCATAGTTATGCTGAGATTATGCATGACTCTACATTGATGACAAATGCAGGCAAGATGACTTACAATCTTGATGGTAAACTGGATGGATTTAACTTCCATAGTGACACTGCTTACCACATGTCTGCTGACTTGTTTGGTGAGTTCCTGAAGAATAAGTTCTGCGGTAGCATCAGACATATCATCGCTAATGTAGAAGAGGTGGTGTATGATGATGACAAGAAGAATATCAAATACCTGAGGACTAACAAAGATACACTAACTGCTGACCTGTACATTGATTGCACTGGATTCAAGTCCTTGCTAATTGGTGAGATGACTGACTTCTTCTCATTCAAACCAATGTTAGGTAATGACCGTGCAGTTACCTGTCACGTTGAGTACGACGACAGAGATAAGCAGATGCATTCTGTTACTAACTGTCAGGGCATGGATTATGGTTGGACGTTCGAGATTCCCCTGTGGGATAAAATTGGATATGGTTATGTGTTTGACAGTGATTACATTGACTGGGAAGATGCAGAGAAAGAGCTAAGAGATTATCTCGGCAAGGATGTAAAGAACTTTAATCGTATTAACATCCGTCATGGTAGACAAGAAGAACCCTGGATTGGTAACTGTTTGGCAGTAGGATTGTCATATGGTTTCATCGAACCTCTTGAATCTACTGGTCTGATGACAACCCATGAGAATATTCTGAGGTTAGTTGAAACTCTAGAAACTAGAGATAGACTGGTTGGCAATATTGATAGGCAGTGGTATAATGGTACTGCGAATCTACAACTTGATTCGATGTATCAATTCGTGGCATTTCATTATGCATCAACTACTCGAACTGATACACCGTACTGGATGGATGTACTCAACAAAAACTACTGCTACAATAAAATTCAAACCAAAAATGGTGAGATTAACGGACCAAATAATGCACTGATTGCTATTGGTAAGCATGTCAGAGGCATCCATGATACTAAAGAAACCAGAGTAGAATTAGATGGTTACATGTATATTCTATTTGGTCAAGATTATTCTATGCGTACTTCTAGCATATGTGATTGGTTCACCTGGGAAGACCCCCAGCACCGTGCTCAACTACATAGACAGCAGGAAGTTATGTGGGTTCAGTATCAACAACACCGCAAGAAACTTTTAGCACACATTGAAACACTCCCAACACATCATCAATTCCTGAAGGAGAACATCTATGGCGACAAGAAAGATTGAGGGAGTATTCCCTATTCCCGTGTTTATCTCAACCTATGATAAACATGAAGAACTAAAAGATGACTTCATGCATATGCTTGAGGATGGTGATGTAAAGGAGAACAATCGTTCTTCTGGTACATTTCACGTCGTCAATGATTTCTTCGATAAACATTCATATCCTGCTTTTAACGAGTGGAAACAATGGATGAATCAAGAACTATCTGAATACTGGATAAATGTTCTGGGCAAGTATAAAACTGACCTGATGATTACTGACTACTGGTTCAACATGTGTGAACAGGGTGGGTTTCAACATCTACATGACCACTGTAATGCTGCATTTAGTGGCACATATTACATCAACTTCAGTGACCTTGTACACTCCAAGTTTCATGTAGCTAATCCTCACATTCAAAGGACATCTTTTGAACCTCTGTTGATACTGGAGAAGAAAGAGGATACTGTATGGAATCGGGACGCAGTTCATATTGAACACAATGAAGGTGACCTAGTATTGTTCCCGTCATGGTTGCGACATGGTTATCCCGAGAACGAGCGAGCAGGTAGAGTTTCACTATCATTTAATGTACTACCGAAGACGATTACTAGCGGCATATATACATTTGAGATTAACAATGTCACCTCTGGTGTGGAGTTAGAATGATTACGGAACAACAAGTTGTATCATTAAAAGCATCATTTGCTGAGCAAATGGTAGAAACTGAGGAACTTATCACTAAACTTGAAGCAGAACTTGCTGATAAGAAAGAGTATCTCCTGAAACTTAGAGGGTCGATTGAGACACTTAACATCGTTCGTGGTGTAATGGATGATGTAACTCCTGCTATTGAAGAACAACCTTCTCCCACACAATTCATCGTAGAAGATGATATGGCAGACGACTTTGACCCTGAGACTGGTGATGGACGCTTCGCAGTTACATCTAATAGCCCTCAATCATTGACTGAACTTATGGCACAACGGAGTGAAGTTCCCGTAAAAAAGAAGCGTCCTGAGAACATTAAGTCCACATATGTTACTCAGGTAAATTACCCTGGTGGTGCAACTGGTGAGGTTGAGATTAACGAACCTGCTGGTGTTGTGTACGTTGATGTACCTGACGGTCTCTATGGTGTGCCAACTCGTGTACTGGACGCACAACTTGCTAGGAAGTGGAGAGCAGAGGGGTTGACAGAGGAGGAAATCGCTGATAAACTACCTGATGTAAATGACGCCCAAGAGGTTGAATGTCGATGAACTTCACGTTGATTGCTCGCGATGAAGATGGTGCTACTACACAAAAAGATTTTAATGCAACCTTCCTTGATGATGTTGTTGGTAACTGCGGAGACTTTCTCCGTGGTTGTGGATACTATTTCGATGAATTGACGGTTATCAATGAACCTGAAGCACTTGTGGAAAAACCCCGAGAGTACAAATCGGTCTACAAAGACAGTGTACTTTCATCCCATGAATCCTTCGACCGATGATGGTATAACTCACCCTCTATTTGCTGAGGGGGTGTATATTAAACCAACAACGTATCTGGATTACATTCAGCAGGATAGTTATAGTCATTATCGCTGTCCTGCTTGGAAGTCTTGGGCAAAGAATACATTTGTTTTCTATGCTCAGTTTGATGCAACCTATCGCTTACATGAAGATAGGTTGATTATAGAATCTGATGTGAACATCTTCAAAGAGTTCATGGGCGATTCTGATGTGGTTGGTGATACTCTCGTCCAACAGTTTGGCCCCATGGTATTACTATGGACTGAACATCGAGACATCTGGATGGAACAAATCCGTCTGGATAGAGAGATTATCCCTGCACATTTCCCACTAGGTAAGTGGGTGCGTCCAATCCTCACACCGTTTGTATCTAAAATGGGTGAAACGGTTGACATCAAGAGGGGGGATGCATTATGGTGTGTGAGGTTCAGCGGAGCAGGCGAGAATTACCGCCTAGAATGTGCCGAACCCAAATCTGAGGTGATACGTCATGCAAGGCAAAACACCATGCTTAAAGACTATCTCCCTGGCGTTTCCTGGTCATTAGCAAATGATGAGAAACGTTGTCCATTCAAGAATCTATGGGGTTCTTGATTATACATACAATGTAGTTTAATTTCAAAACACAACTGACACATGGGTAGAACTTATCGTCGCGGTGGTAACTATAACCACTCCTCTTACGGTAAATCTCTGCGAGAGAAACGTCAAAGGAACACTAAAAAACAAACTGGCAGCGAATACTTTGACAGTTACGGTTACAACAATTCCTTTATGGATGAGGACCGTCCTCGCAATCAAAGAAATCAAACTACAGACTACGACAACTTTAACTGATGACAATCATGGACGAGTTCGAGTATCAATCCTACGACGAATTGATTGAAGATTTGTTAGAAGAACTTGAATTTGAATACGATTACGATGATTTGTCATTTGACATCGATATTGATTACACAACCCAATCATAATGGCATCTGAATTACACCTCTTTCCCAGTCTAATTGTTTATGACCAAGTTGAAGAACTTGTGTCAAAAGATATGCAAGACTGGGCAAAAGAGTTGTGCTTTGAAGTAGGCAAACATTCGTATGAAACGCGGTGTTTGTCTACTGTCAATACGGCAGCAGATATACTCTCACAACCAGAGATGCAACCCCTGGTTGAACCTATCTTGGACTGTGTGTCAGCATACATCAATCGTATGGAATATGACACAGATAATATCGATTACCACATCCAATCGTCTTGGCTAAACTATTACGAACCGCAGTGGTGTCAAGAGGTTCATACACATCAAAACAGTGTAATCTCTGGCACCGTTGATATTATTGCGTCAGACCAATTCGATTTCTATATCATCAACCCGCATAGATTCCTGCAACCAGTACAACCAGGGTGCGTAAAACGCAACGACTTTAATGAAATGGATGCAAGAATGAAGGGATGTCAAGGATTTATCAAGGTATTCTCTTCTGGTTTGTTACATGGAACACGACAAGTAGACACTGAAAGATTAACTTTGGCGTTCAATGTGCATGCTTCACCTAAAGAAAAGGGTGTGCCAGTTGAATAAGTGTCACAACCCCCCTTGTGGGGTCGCCCTGGCGGTGCTATAGTTACGAAGTAACAAACAAAAGCACATGGCAACTCGTTCCCGCATTGGTATTCAACTTGCAGACGAATCTATCCTCTCTGTGTATCACCACTGGGACGGTTATCCTGAGTGGTTGGGTCGTATTCTGAAGACTCATTACAACAATAAGTCTAAGATTGCTGAACTGATTGACGGTGGCGATATGTCTTGCTGCTGGACTAAAGACCGTTGGACTGGTAAGCAAATCGCGGATTATGTGGTTGAGAATAAAGAAGTAGAAGAATATGGTCCTCAATACTATAGTGGACGTAACGAAGATTGCCCTCCTGTTCTTCACAATAATCTGAACGATTTCCTGGTCTACACTGATGACAACTGTGGTGGAGAATACGCCTATTTGTATAAAGATGGCGAGTGGACTTGCCATCAAGTTGGTTATAGTGTAGACCCGCACATGACTCGCGAAGTTGAAATCCCCAGCGGTGCTCTGGCAGTGTGACGGTTGACCTAGTGGCACAGGATGGGTTGCGACCTGCCCTGTGCCATGCTATATTGTATTCATAAAAATCAAGGGACATGACTGCTACTCAACTTCGCCAAGAGTTCTCCGACTTCTGTGCTCAACGTGATGCACAAAACACTATTCAGTTGAATGTCACTAAGTATTGTTTGATGCTGTGTGATGCTCTGGAAGATGATTACAAGCGTCGCAATCGTAAAGATTCTGGTTATAAGTTCTACATTGAGTCTGGTCGTAAGTATCACAAACTCATCATGGAGACTGAATACGGGTCCCGTAGTGTTCACTGCTTTGTTGATAAGAAGACTGGCGAAGTCTACAAGTCTGCATCTTGGAAGACGCCTGCAAAGGGAGTTCGTTATAATCTTCTGAGCATTGAGTCTCGTGAAGAATGTCTTGCCCGTGCAGATTGGTCTGGCGCTTATCTCTACATCCGCTGATAGTTATGCAAAACAAACACCTCGAACATCCCGAAGATTCTGTACTTCGCGGCAGACAATCTGCCCGCCAGGCTATCAAGTGCCTGCGTGACGTTAATGCTACTTTCTCTGTCAAATATGATGGCGCTCCTGCTATTGTATTTGGCAAGAATCCAGAGAATGGTAAGTTCTTTGTAGGGACGAAGAGTGTGTTTAATAAGGTCAAGATTAAGATTAACTATACACACAACGACATCGAAGTTAATCACGGTAACAATCAACGTGTTGCCGCTATTCTTCACGTCTGTTTAGACAATCTCCCCCAGAATCTGGGTTATATCTGGCAGGGTGATTTCATTGGTTACGGTGGCACTGACACCTACAAACCTAACTGCGTACAGTATAAGTTTCCCAATTCGATTGGCGAGTCTATTGTATTCGCTGCTCACACCTATTACACTGGTGATAAGATGAGTGAACTGACTGCTAATTTCGGTCGGTTCAGTTATGACACGTTCAATCCAAAAGTTCGCTTCCTTAACACCGATGCAACTCTTATTACCCGTCGTCGCAGAATCCACCACCTGCTTAATCTTGCAGAACTGCTTGTACCTTTCCTCCCTAATCCTAGCAAGAAAGAGTCTGATGCAGCAGTAATTGCAGTCAATAAGTGTATCCGTGAGAGCAAACAGTTTGATTGCATGAGCCCCGTGCAATCTAGGGTCTTCGGTATCATCACTCACGTCAAGACGTTGTTACTCAACGAGATGCGATTTGATGAGTGGATTGAACCTACTATCGGCAACACTAACTCTCATGAGGGTTACGTTATGTCTGGCAAGTTTGGTACAATCAAACTCGTTAATCGTCGTCTGTTCAGTGTAGCTAACTTCAACTCGCCCAAGGACTGGGACAGTGTGACAGTTGGGCAAAGTGTCCACCTCGCCGCCCAGACCCGTGCCCACCGTGCTATGATTACGGAGTAATCGAAAGAGAGACATGCAACTGCAATCCAAAGACGCCAACATGATGGTTGATTTCTATCCCGTTAAGTATGCGGATGGCACTATCAGCGACCGTCTGATGCTTAAGATTGTCACTTTCTGCAATGCACGACAGTCCAAGCGTTACATCAACAAGAAAGATTTCCAACGTGAAGTAGATTCTCGCGTTGAGGGTTATGGTTACATTGTGACCGACATGCACACCGATGCACAACTCTTTAACTCTGCAATGTGTCTCGCCTGCTGATGAACGAACTCCACAAATATCTCGCGATTGACCCTACTATGCCCATTGACATTGTGAAGGTTGAACCTATGAAAGTCATGGATTATTTCCTTGATGATGTAGCATGGGAGACTGCATTGACTAACGTCAATACACTCTTCAAGATGCTATCTTCGTACAAAGGTATCAGTAACAAAACAAAGTCGGAGATAGTTAGTGGCATCATTGCCGAAGAGATTTGTAAGGTTCTGAACGAAAAGTATGAACTAGCATACTATTTCCGTACTGCTGATAGTGATAACGACCCCGACATTATTGTAGAGGAAGCGATGGTTCAACTCCCTCAACGTGTGGGAGTTGTAGAAGTCAAGGTCAGTAAGTGTTCTCCCGACACTAAGGGTAACTACAGCACGATTTGGCGTGGTGGTGAACTCTCTAAGCGTGACGGTGACTATCTATTTGTCTCCTGGGATTACACTGATGATGGTATAGGTTTCTTTGTATGTCACGCCTTCGTTAAGAAGGAAGACTGGCAATCTAACCTGGCTAATGGTTACTATGCCACCTCTATTCCTTGTGAGAAAGTGATAGACAAGCACATGACCGAGGTTATCATTGGTTCGCTATCTGTGTCTGCTAAGGGTAACTCTCGCTTCAAATTGCAGCAGTTCTAATATCATGTGACAATCACATAACCTGCACAGCATCTTGCCCTAGCGGGTGGGATGCTGTTATAATATGTTCATCAAGCAAAGGCAATTCATGCAACTCCGCCCCCACCAGCAACGCGCCCTGACTGTTATGCAAGAGCAAAAGTTTGGGCAAATCTATTGCCCTACTGGTGGCGGCAAGACGTATATCATGATTGCACATTGTCAGTGGTTGTTGCAGCAAGCAGCAAATCCTCAGACCATTGTTGTAGTTGCTCCTCGCATCTTGCTCGCTAACCAACTTCATCAGGAGTTCTCTGAGTTTATCACTGACGCTGCTGTGATGCATGTTCATAGTGGAGAGACTAGAGAGTTTCACTCTACTAAACCTCACGACATTTCTTCGTGGAATGTCTTCCAGCACGGCGCACCTAAGCACACGTTGGTGTTCACTACCTACCACAGTCTGCCCCGTGTTGTTGATAGTGGCATCGACATCGATTGCATCTATTTCGATGAAGCACACAACGCCACTGGTAAGCATTTCTTTACCAGCGTATTTGCTGTTGCTCAGTATGCTAAGCGCCGCTACTTCTTTACTGCAACGCCTCGTAATAGTCGTGGCAATGCATATGCTCGTGGCATGAATAACAGCGACGTTTATGGTGGCGTCCTGTGCAATGTGCCTGCTCCCGAACTCATCGAGCAGGGTGCAATCGTTCCTCCTACCGTTGTACCTTTCGAGACAGATTTGCTGCGCGATAACTCTAACGCTCACGAGGTAGATAAGTCTAACCTCATCGGTGTGATTACTTCTCTCGACCCTCAAAAGTCTGCAAAGGTTCTTGTTGCTGCTCCTAACACTAAGGTGCTGTGGCGTATGCTCTCGCAGACTGATTGCATCCACCAGTTGACTGAAATGGGTTACGAAGTTCTCCACATCACTAGCAAGCACGGTGCATATGTGAACGACAAGAAAGTATCTCGCGAGGTATTCTTCGAGACTCTGAGTAAGTACGGTGCTGATTCTTCCAAGCGTTTTGTAGTCTTCCACTATTCTATTCTGTCTGAAGGTATCAACTGCCCTGGACTGACTCACGCCGTTTTGCTTCGCAATCTGCCCATCATTGAGATGGCACAGACTATCGGTCGCGTGATTCGTGTTGACAACGAAGACCGCAAATCTGTCGCAGCTGGTGAATACCCTGCTGGTGCATTTTCCTTCTACAAGAAACCTTGTGGATTCGTAACTGTGCCCATGCCTGGTAAGATTGGCAAGCAAATTGCCAAGCGTTTGCAGAACGTTGTCGATGCAATCTTCATTGAGGGCGTTCCTCCTTCTGTTTTCGCTTAATTTACACTTTCTCTTTTTTCCGCATCGGTTTCCGCAGGCATGACCTATCCCCCCTTGCAAATAAAAATGCAGAAAAATCACGTTTTAGTCCAGTGGTGGCAAGGGTTCTCAGCGAGACGAGACTGAGACCAGACAGGATACCAGCAAACCCCATTAAAATCAAGTGTGTCGGTTTGTGAACACTGCGGGTTGCCTGCCCCGCCATGCCTTACAATAGGACTATGCAAAACAAAACTGCTCCCCTTAAGTATAAAGAAGCAATCAAGTTGATTGCTACTAACGGCGGCACAGTCGTTAATGGTAAAAAGCACAAGAAAGTTACTCACCCAAACTCTCAACGAGTTTTCACACTTCCCATCCACGGTAGTAAGGGACGCTCCACGATTTCTCCTGGAATGTCTTCCGACCTACGCAAGTGGTTGAAACAATGCAACGACTAATCATGGACCTTCCTTTCTCTGCTCCACGCAATTACAGTTACAGCGTAGAAGATTTCAACCGACAATTCTTCAGAGTTTGGATACATAATCATGGAACCTTCACATATAAAGAAGGCGACATAAAGAGCGTCTGGGGCTTTATTCGCAAGAAAGATGGGCAGATTGTATCTCCTGTCAATGCGAAGATGCCTGGCAAACCTATCACTGTAGACCAGATTACAGCATACTCCGCTATGCAACGACCACTTGAAAAAGTGACCACTGGTGCCACTGGAACGCTCGAATTTCTGTTATAGTTACGAAGTAACGCTGAGACATGTACGAAACCAATGTAGTCCTCAATGAAGACGAGATAGGTATTCTGCTATCTGCACTTCAATTATTATCAACTGGCGATGAGTACAGGATAGCAAAAGCACACGGAAGTGCGCTCGCTATTCATGACAAACTCCAGCGCAAGTTGACCGAGATTAACACTGCACCTGCTGCTGTTAATTACACTCCTCACATTGTTGATTCCTCTTTCTAAAATGTCCGTCCTGTTTGAAACTGACCACCACATTGTTGAGTTTGACAGCAAGAAGACTTTGAAGCAATTTAAGTCTTTCTGCAACGAACTGAATGTAAGTCACGACTACTATTTGTTTGAGTTCGATATTGACGTTCCCCTGGAAGATGGAGACTTTGCACTAGAGTGATGGAGTACACTAAAGAAGATTTAATCGAAGCACTTTACAATGAGTATGTGTTTCTCTGCCACGACGATTACGACCCCGATACTGATACTCCTCCAGAGGTATATTTGGAAGAGTTGAAGCAAATGAGTGTCGATGAGTTAGTGGAAGAAACCTGCACGGATTCGCACTTTACGATTAGAGAATACCTTGAGACCTGGACCAGTGGTTAAAGTGGCACACAGGCGCTTGTAGGTGCCCCAGAATGGTGTATTCTATAAGAGTCAAAGGAAACGACGCAAATGACCGTTACTCTCCAACCTCGCAAGATTAACAACACAGTGTACGATGTTCCCACCGTTGATGGTATGGACCGTTGCCAAATTAACAACCGTTTGCACTACATCAACGAGGAAATGCTGAAACTGCGTAACACTCAGCAAGCACTGATTGCAATGCGTAACCAACTCGACCGCCACAACGAAGCGCAAGAGATGGATGACCTTTTCGATGAAATGTTCGGCGGATGATTACTAACGAAGACCGAGAGTTTGTTGACTTTTTGTTTGGCAAACTCTTGAAGCATGTTGACACCGACATGATAGATTTGCAAGACGATGACTCTTGCGATGACCACCTTAAGTTTGAACAACTCTCCCTAATCGATGATTAGAGCTCTCAACAAGAAACGTTCTGCAAACTTCTACGCAAACCAAGTGAAATTCCTCCTCTTCATTGTCATCGCTGTTCTGTTCTGGAATAGTAATGGTGCGCGGCAATTCACTGCCGACATGCTCTACAACGCATCTGCAATCGTTCAACCTAACAACAACTGAGTCATGCAATTCCTCGTCAAAGACATCACTTTCGACTTCACCACTGATGATGATTCTCTAGACTATATTAAGACGGAACAACAAGGATACGAGCACATTTTAGCGGTTACTGGTGAACATCCCCTGGGTATTTGGGAGGCAGATGATGAAGATGATTTAGTAGAAGAGATTACATGTGCGACGGGATATTGCATCAGTGCTATTAACTTTGAACACGTTCTGACTAACTATAGCATGTAACGCGGCAAACGCCGCGTGTGCCAGTCAGCAAAGCGCACACAATCGGTTGAAATGCGCCCAGAATCGTGTATTCTATAAGAGTCAAAGGAACACACCATGAAAAACGCTTTCCAATCCCTCATCGAAGATTCTGCTTTTGTTGATGCAATCAACAGCATGTCTGGTTTCTTTTATGAAATGAACCCTGACATTGACATGTGCTACGATTACATCTGCGAGCAGGCAGATATTCACTCTTTCGTTGCAGATAACGCTGCTTGGGATATGTTCTACAAAGCATGGGAAACTGTCGCTGAAGAGAACTTCTGCGCCGCCTGAATCTTTCACTCTTAACTAACACAAACACATGACAATCTCCAATCCCTACGTTGCAACTTTGGTCGAAATGGGTTACGATGAAGCAGACTGCCGCGTGGTAGCATCTGCAGGTGTTAAGAAGACTTTTCCTCTTAACATTCACGGTCGTGTTTTTGATACTCAAGAGGAGTATGATGAGGCACTCGCTGACTTCCTCAACGGTCTCTGATTAACATCATCATGAAAAACTACAGAGTTCAAGTTGAAACTAACGACGGATGTGTGACTGTTTGGTATGAACAATCTCGTGCAAAGACTGCGGACAAACTGATACTTAATCGCGTCTACAATCAACTCTGTGGACTGAACATTAAAGAAATCAACGTTACTCCTTCTGTTTGACTCATGACTAACACTCCCAACGACAACATCATCGACCGTGATACACTGCAAGATGCAATGATTCAACAGATTCTTGATGATATGGACATCAAGACTATGATGGCAATCTTGTATGATAACATGCAAGAATCTTACGACAAGTATTCTATCGATGAACTAATCTCCGAAGTCGAAGAATACTATCCCCACCTTCTTGAGGAAGCACAATGCGCCTAACTCTTGCTGCTGTTGTAATCATCTTCGGTGCAATGATTGGCACCTCTGCTATTCAAACGGTCTCTAATCTTCAAAATGACAAACTCTCCCGATTCTGCAAACAAATCCCCGTTGGTGCATCCTACGACGAAATGTGCAAGGACTTCCGATGACATTATTCGTCGCTATAACAACGTTGAAAGTGATGGTGACTGGGACGATATTCTCTCTCCTGATGATTACGAAGAATACATAGAACGTCGTCGCTATGAGAGGATGAATCGTGCTTAGTTTGAAACAACAACTTGCCACAACTCAACTTCTAATTGATTCACTGAAAGGTAATGAATTTGAGTCTTACATGACACGTCAACTGTGGATGGTTTATTATGAGCTCCAGCGTCAAATCAAGAAAGAGAATAACATCAAGAACGTGACAGATGTGACGGATTCAAAGAAAGATTGGGATGACTTTTGGGAGGCATTATGATTACTCCCGCGCATGAAACTCAACGTAAGTTCACTCACACTTCTGAAGCGCCATATGACCGCCATCGATATAAAGTATGGTGCGTAGATGGTAGCGTCAAAGTGTTAGACGATTACGAAGATGTTCTAATTGCTCAATGGAACTTCCCTCAACACATTGACCGAGTGGAAGTGATAGATAAATCGAAAACCACTGGCAAAGGATTCAAATGAACTTGCAATCTGGTCAACACATTCGATGGAAAGAACACGAGGGTTACATTAACTTTATCGACCCTGATTACTACCTGACGCTATGCATTAGGGAGTACACTAAGTGTGAAGAAGACCAGCATTGTTGCAAGAGAAGAACTAATCAAGTGTGCATAGTTGTGCCCACTCAATACTGGAATGAGATAGAAATCGTCAATGAAAACGCATAAGTTATTCCCTGTAGAAGTGTTAGAGTTTGAGTATCCTTCCTTACTCGATTGGGTAGGGTTGGATAATTTTTTATCGCGACACGTTCGTTACATGGGTCCATCAGGATTGTCCCATACGCATACACAAATGCATCGGGAATTGTACTTGAAAGATGTAGTCAACTGGTTCAATGAATGTGTAGAAGAAGCACGACAACATTGGACGTTTGCATGTGACAAACTAGAGATAACTACATGCTGGGCTAATGCAAATTGGGGAGGAAGTCAGCAGGCACATCATTCACATGACCATCCAATGTCTTGTGTTTCAGGTATATTCTATGCGAGTAAAGATGGTGCGCCCACTATATTTGAAAATCCATACTACACGCATAAAGTAGCACGAATCGAACCCTATAGACGTGAACCAAACTATAGATGGGAA
>Ga0181583_10000393_pt1 | contig 31549 bp, 27 predicted proteins | sample 071ome_31_FD_132461 | JGI IMG/M metagenome (GOLD analysis project Ga0181583, IMG submission 132461) | Coastal salt marsh microbial communities from the Groves Creek Marsh, Skidaway Island, Georgia - 071405CT metaG (megahit assembly) | ecosystem: Environmental > Aquatic > Marine > Intertidal... | reverse complement strand
TACGCCGGAATTCGACGGCATATCGCGGGTCGCCGACCATGCGTCGAAGGTCTTCATGACGGCGTTCGGCGACGACGGGCGCCACCCGCGCAGCGTCCTCGGCATGATGCGCCTGCCGCAGGACGCGCCGGTAATGATCGATCTGATTGCGGGGCTAAAGAAAAATGAATTGGGAGAAGTTGGATGATCACCGAACAGGATATCACCGGCACCTGGCTGCTGGTCGCCCGCGGCAACGACGATCCGAACGACGAGAAGGTATCGCTCGACCGCTACGGACCCGATCCGCGGGGCATGGTGATCATCTCGCCGGACCGGTGGATGAACGCCTCGCTCTGCCATGGCGACCGCGCACCGCTGTCGGGCGATCCCGCCTGGCACACCGACGCGCCCGACGCGGACCGCCTGGCGGCCTTCGACACCTATATCTCCTATGGCGGCCAGTGGCGGCTGGAGCGCGATACGTTCATCACAAAGGTCGAATTCGCGCTGAACCCCGGCTGGGTCGGCGGCGAGCAGAGACGCGGGGTGGAACTATTGCCCGATGGCGGGATGAAACTGCTGCTGTCCCGCGCCTGGCCGGACGGAACGGTCGTCAACGCCTGGGTCCAGTGGCGGCGGGCCTGATTCCGCTCAGTCCTTCAGCTTCCAGCCCCGGGCGAACAGCCGGTGGCAGATCATCCATAGAATCGCGTTCAGCGTCGTTATCACGGCGATGCCGGTCCAGATCGGCGCGTCGGAGGTGCCGATGAAGCCCGACCGGAAGCCGTCGATCATGTAGAAGAACGGATTGAACTGGGCGACGCTGTGCCAGAAGCCCGGCAGCCGGTCGATAGAATAGAACGTCCCGGACAGGAACGACAGCGGCGTGATCACGAAGTTGGTGATCGAGGCGACGTTATCGTACTTGTCGGCCCAGATCGCGGTGATCAGCCCGACCAGAGACAGCATCATCGATGCCCCGACGCCGTGAAAGATCACGATCCACGGATTGACGATCTGCAGATCGGTGAACAGCCACATCACCGTGCCGACCAGTCCGCCGACGATCACGCCGCGCGTCACGCTGCCGGCGATAAAGCCCAGCACCAGCTCGCCGGCGGTCAGCGGCGGCATCAGCAGATCCACGATGCTGCCCTGTATCTTCAGGATCAGCATGGACGAAGAGGTGTTGGCGAAGGAATTCTGGATGATGGCGAACACGATCAGCCCGGGCGCCAGGAACACCTCGAACGGTACACCCTTTACGGTCTCCACCGCACGGCCCAGCGCCAGCGTAAAGACGGCGAGGAACAGCAGCGTCGTCACCATCGGCGCAATCAGCGTCTGGAAGGCGACCTTCAGAAACCGGTGCACCTCCTTCCAGTAATGGGTCCACAGACCGATCCAGTTGACGCGGCCCATGTGACGGGATGGTGAGGTCATCGGGTACTATTCGCCGTCATCGGCGACGTTGTCGACGCGATCGGTGCGGGCCGGTCTGTCGGGTCGGTCCGGGGCGTCGTTCTTCTTTTCCCGGCGGTCCCGTACTTCGATATAGCCGGGCGGCGCGGCGCCGGATTTGTCCTCGCCGAAATAAATGGTCTGGTGCGGGAACGGAATCTCGATGCCGAGCTCGTCGAATTTCCGCTTCATGCGGCGGTTGAACTCGCGGCCGACTTCCCACTGCTTGATCGGTTTGGTCGTAAACCGCGCCCGGATGACCACGGCGGAATCTGCGAATTTGTCGAGACCCATGATTTCCAGCGGCTGATTGATCAGAGGTCCGTAGTAATCGTCTTCCTGCATTTCCGCGCCGAGATCGCGCAACACCTCGATCACCTCGTCCACATCCTCGCGGTAGGCGACGCCGACTTCGAAAACGTAGCGCGAAAAATCCTTGGTCATGTTTTCGACCATGCCGACGGAACTGAACGGGATCATATGAACGTTGCCGCCAAGATCGCGCAGACGAATGGTACGGATGGTGATGTCCTCCACCAGGCCCGCCTTGTCGCTGACGCGGACAACGTCGCCGACGGCAAACTGGTTCTCGGCCAGGATGAACACGCCGGTGATGACATCCTTGACCAGGGTCTGCGAGCCGAAGCCGATGGCAAGACCGATAACGCCGGCGCCGGCCAGAAGCGGACCGATATTCACGCCGATCTCGGACAGGACGATAAAGCCGACGATCGTCGACACGACGACCAGCAGCGCCTTGCGCAGCAGCGGCAGCAGCGTTTTGGCACGGGCGCTCAGCTCCACTTCGCCCTCGTCGCTGCGCGCCAGATAGCGTTCGATGACCGACGACACCATCTCCCAGAACACGACGGCGATCACGATCACGAACAGGCTCGATACGATGCTGCCGATGACGCGCCGGCCGGTGTCCGTACCCACCCAGACGAAGGAATCCACACCCCAGGCTTCGAGGATCGCAAACACGGCGACGAAAAGGATCGCACCGGTGATCACCGCCTGCAGGATGGCGAAATACCTGTTCGCCCGCTGCGCCAGGCCCGGATACTGCGCGATAAGTTCCTGCCGGACGCCGAACCCTTTCTGCACCGCGTGGTGCGACCCGATGATCAGAAGCTTGGCGGCAAACAGAATCACGATGCTCAGGGCCGTCGCCCGGAAGACGAAGTCGAAACCGCCGGACACTTCCAGCGCCCAGACGATATACACGGCGACGACGTAGATGACGGCAAGCACGTGCCAGATGTCGCCGAGACGCCGGCGCAACAGCCGAAGCCCCGAGAAACCGGAGGTTTCGGATCCGCGTACCCAGCCTGCAACGACGCGCCGGTTCTGCAGGATGAAAATGATCAGCAGCAACGCCGTCAGCAATCCGATCATCTTAATCAGCGCGAGATACCCGGCCTGCGGCAGTCCCACGAGGAGCGCGGCCTCGGCGATGAAATACCCGTAGACCGTGACATGGGTCAGACGACGGATCCACAGCACCAGATAATTCGCGCTTTCGTCGTCGATCTGCAGAACCCGCAGATTGGTCGCGCGCGGCACGAAGAACATCCGCGCCGCCGCCATGATCGCCCGGGCGATGACGTTCGCATTCACCAACGATATCGCCACCAGACGGGTAATTTCATCCGGATGCAGCAGCGGCAACACCAGATAAGCCGCGCCCAGGAAGGCAGCGATCGGAACGATATCGATCAGCGTTCGCGCCAGGAGAAACGGCACGCGCATCCAGATGGAATCGCGATCCTGCCCTTCGACGGATTTTCGCGTCTGGGCCAGCAGCAACCGCACCGTCCATTCGGCTATCAGGCCGGCCGCCAGGACGACCAGAACCTTCCACAGTACTTCAGCCCATACCTGCCGGTTTTCCGGAACCGACATCTGCCGTTTCACCCAGTCGACGAGCCGCGGTGCATCGAGAACGATCGTCGCGCCGCTCACCAGATCCTCGCTGATCCGGTCGATACGCATGGAAAGAGTTTCGACGATGCGGCCGCCGAATCGGCCGGACTGTTTTTCGGTTTCGGCTGCCTGCGCGCCAGCGCCGGTACCTGCTTTGAGAGCCCTCAGTCGGTTGACCAGTTCGCTGCGCGCCTCGGGGTCTTCCAGCGTACTGATCAGATCGTCGACATCGGCGCTGCTCAACCCGGAATCTTCCAGCGCCTCGCGTTTCTCCCTTGCCTGGCGCTTGGCAATGGACTGCTTCTGCGACTCGCTCTGCGCCTGCTGCGCCTTCAGCACGGCAGGCGACTGCGCGCTTGCCGGCGCCGACGCAGCGGTCAGGACAAGCAGGGTCGCGGTCGCCGCGAATAACAAAGATGTGCGAATATACGGGATCATGGATAATAAGTGATTGCAGCCGCGTCGAATCTATCGGTTCGCGGCCGGGAAGTCACACAGTTTGAGAGTGTCAAAGGAACAAGGGGATGATCGCGTGAAGAATCTGCAATGCGATGTATTGGTAATCGGTGCTGGAGGCGCGGGTCTCGCCGCCGCGATTGAAGCGCGCGCGCAGGGTGCCAATGTGATCCTGATCGAAAAAAACGACGCGCCCGGCGGCACTACCGCCTGGTCGATCGGCTCGTTCACGGCGACGCAGACGCCGCAACAGCTCGCCGCCGGCATCGAGGACGACCCGGACGCGCATTTCGACGACATGCCCAAATTCTCCGGCAAGGACGCGGACCGGGACAATCCCGAACTCCGACGCATATTCGTCGACAACGCCAACGACACGCTGCGCTGGCTGATGTCGATGGGCGTCGAGTTTTTCGGCCCGATGCCCGAGCCGCCGCACACCAAACCGCGCATGCACAACGTACTGCCGAATTCGCGCGCCTATATAAAACTGCTGAGCCGGCACGCCGCGCGGATCGGCGTCGATATCCGCTGCGGGGTCCGTGCGGAAAAGTTCCTGACGGATGAGGGCACCGTCACCGGGATCGCAGGGGCATCGCCGGAGGGCCCGGTGGAGATCTCGGCGCGGGCGACCATCCTCGCCAGCGGCGATTACGCGGCCAATGCGGATCTGAAAGCGAAATACATCTCGGAGGCCGTGTCCCGGGTCGACGCGATGAATCCCACGGCCACCGGTGACGGACACGAAATGGCGTTTCCGCTGGGCGCCAGGGTGCTGAACGGAGATGTGCTGTCGGGTCCCAATTTGCGCTTCGTGCCGCCGCCGAAAGAGACCATCGACCGCCGCCTGCCGCCGTCGCGCATCGTAACGAAAATCATGAAACTGGGGCTGAAATATTCGCCCGGCTGGCTGCTGCGACCCTTCGTCCTGCGGTTTACCACCACGTCGATGGCGCCGGAGCTCGACTTTTTCCGCAACGGGGCGCTGTTGGTCGACAAGGCCGGTGCGCGCATCGACGCGCCCGCGGCGACACTGGGACTGGAAACCGCGAACCGGCCCGACAAGATCGGATTCGTGATCATGGATTCGGCGCTCGCAAAACGGTATTCGAAATGGCCCGACTTCGTCGCCACGGCGCCGGGGGTGGCCTACGCCTATTTCGACGATTTCCGCAAAACGCGGCCTGACCTCTATTTCAAGGCCGACAGCATCGAGGCACTGGCCGGAAAACTGGGAATGGATCCTTCAACCCTGAAAGAGTCCCTCGATGCCCACAATGCCGGCGACATTCCCGCACCGCTGGCGACGCCGCCTTTCCACGCCCTCGGCCCGGCCAAAAGCTATATCGTTCTTACCGATGGCGGCCTTGCCGTCGACACCGAGCTTCGCCTGCTGGGACACGAAGACCGGCCCATCCCCGGATTATGGGCGGCCGGGTCGGCCGGTCAGGGCGGGCTGATGCTGAAAGGACACGGGCATCACATCGGCTGGGCGTTCACGTCAGGCCGGATCGCCGGACGGCACGCGGCGGCATCGTTGGGAAACAACGCCTGACGGGAATGTCGGCGTTTATTTGTTCGCATACGTCAAAACTGACATGCATGGATGCACGATTATGCGGCGGGGCGCGCTCCCCATCTATGCGGAAACGGCGCCGTGGATGCGGCGCATTTCTTATATAGACAGGAGAGTTTGCCATGATCGATATCCGTCACGCCGAAGAACGGGGCACCGCCAACATGGGCTGGCTGAATTCGAAGCACAGCTTTTCGTTCGGCCATTACCACGACCCCGCGCATATGGGGTTCGGCGCGCTGCGCGTTATTAACGAGGACCGCGTCCAGCCGGGCGAAGGATTCCCCACCCACGGGCACGAAAACATGGAAATCATTTCCTACGTGCTGGACGGTGCGCTGGAGCATAAGGATTCCATCGGCACGGGGTCGGTGATCCGGCCGGGTGAGGTCCAGCGGATGAGCGCCGGGACCGGCATCCGGCACAGTGAGTTCAATGCGTCGGACGAAGACCCTGTCCATTTCCTGCAGATCTGGGTCATCCCGAACGAGCACGACATCCCGCCGGGATACGAGCAGAAGGCGTTCGCGCACGAGGAACGGCGCGGCAAGCTGCGCCTTGTCGCATCTAACGACGCCCGCGACGGATCGCTGAAAATCCATCAGGACGCCGATCTTTATACGTCGCTGCTGGATGACGGGGACGAAGTGTCCCTGCCGCTGCGGCCCGGGCGGAAAGCCTGGGTGCAGGTCGCGCGCGGCACGGTCCAGGTCAACGGCGAACAGCTCTATCCCGGAGACGGGGCGGGGATGACCGGCGAAGACGCGGTCACGGTGACCGGGACGTCGGACGCCGAGGTGTTGGTCTTCGATCTCGCCGCCTGATGCGTTGCGCGCGCGGTTGATGATTCCATCCTTTCCCGCCTAACTTCGGGGATCATTCCTTTCAGAAACGGATTCTCCGACATGGCTGACCAGGGTACGGATATCGAAATCGCGCGCGCCGCGACGCAGCTTCCCATTACCGACATCGGTGCAAAGCTGGATATTCCCGCAAACGCGCTGCACCCCTACGGGTCCAACAAGGCCAAGGTGGATTACGGATTTCTGGAGGAAATTTCAGACCGTCCGCGCGGCAAACTGATCCTGGTCACCGCGATCACGCCGACGCCGGCCGGCGAAGGCAAGACCACCACGACCGTCGGGCTCGGCGACGGGCTGAACCGGATCGGCAAGAAGGCCGCCATCTGCATCCGTGAACCGTCCCTCGGCCCGTGTTTCGGCATGAAAGGCGGCGCCGCCGGCGGCGGCTATGCACAGGTCGTGCCGATGGAAGATATCAACCTCCACTTCACCGGCGACATGCACGCCATCGGCGCGGCGCACAACCTGCTGTCGGCGATGATCGACAATCATATGTACTGGGACAACGAACTGCGGATGGATTCGCGGCGCGTTTCGTGGCGACGGGTCGTGGACATCAACGACCGCGCGCTGCGCGATATCACCGTCGGACTGGGAGGCATCGCCAACGGATTCGCGCGCGAAACCGGCTATGACATCACGGTCGCGTCCGAGATCATGGCGATCTTCTGCCTGGCGAATTCGCTGTCGGACCTGGAACGCCGCCTCGGCAACATCGTCGTCGGGCAGACCCGCAAGCGCGAAGCCATCACCGCCAGGCAGCTTCAGGCAGACGGCGCCATGGCGGTCCTGCTGAAAGACGCGCTGATGCCCAACCTGGTGCAAACCCTTGAGAACAACCCCGCCTTCGTCCATGGCGGGCCGTTCGCCAATATCGCCCATGGGTGCAATACCGTCATGTCGACCGAGGCGGCGCTGCGGCTGTCGGACTATGTCGTCACCGAAGCGGGGTTCGGCGCCGATCTGGGCGCGGAGAAGTTCTTCGACATCAAATGCCGAAAGGCGGGCCTGGAACCGGATGCCGCCGTCATCGTCGCTACCATCCGCGCGTTGAAAATGCATGGCGGGGTCGGACGCGACGATCTCGGCACCGAAAACGTCGGCGCAGTCACGGAAGGCATCGCCAATCTCAAACGGCATATCGAGAACGTAAAAAAATTCGGCGTCCCGCCGGTGGTCGCGATCAACCGGTTTTCGACCGACACGGACGCGGAGATCGCCGCCGTCGCCGATGCCGCGGGCGAAGCCGGGGCGGAGGTCGTCGAGTGCACACATTGGGCCGACGGTTCCGCCGGCACCGAAGCGCTGGCGCACAAGGTCGTTGAGATGGCCGACAGCGGCAAGGCCTCCTTTGCGCCGGTGTACCCCGACGACATGGGGCTGTTCGACAAGATCAACGCGGTCGCGAAGGAAATTTACCGGGCGTCCGAAGCCATCGCGAACAAGAGCCTGCAGGACCAGCTTTCGCGCTGGGAGGACGAAGGCTACGGGCACCTGCCTGTCTGCATGGCGAAAACCCAGTACAGCTTCTCTACCGACCCGGACCTGAAAGGCGCACCATCGGATCACATCGTGCCGGTGCGCGAGGTCCGCCTGTCCGCCGGTGCCGAATTCGTTGTCGCGATCTGCGGGAATATCATGACCATGCCGGGCCTGCCCCGCGTGCCCGCCGCCAATTCGATCCGGCTGGGCGACGGGGGCATCGTGGAAGGGCTGTTTTAGGGCGCCCTGCACCAGGTTTACAAAGCCATTTGTCGTCATTCCGGCGAAAGCCGGAATCTCTGGCAGTTTTCGTTGAAGAGAGATCCCGGTTTTCGCCAGGATGACGGTTTTTATTTTCAAACGGCAAACTTCGAACCCGCCACCCCCATTCCCCGCCGCGCCGAAATCCCCTAAACCCTGACTATGGCGCTCGCCCCTAACCTTTCCGACGATATCGCCGCCGGGCCGCCCCACCCCTATCGCTGGGCCATGCTGGGCGGCGTGTGGCTTTTGTATTTCGCTTTCGCGCTGGCGATCGCGTCGATGGCGCCGCTGGTCTACCGGCTGATGGCCGATCTCGGCATGCATCGGGGCGAGATGGGCACCGTGCTGGCGGCATGGCAGCTCACTTACATTTTCTGTTCGGTTCCCTGCGGCGGGCTGCTCGACCGGTTCGGCCCGCGCCGGATGATGTTCGCTTCGGTGCTGGTAATCGCCGTCTCGGTCGCGCTGCGCGGCGTGGCATCGGACTACGTTACGCTGTTGCTGGCGGTCATGGTGTTCGGTCTCGGCGGGCCGCTGATTTCGTCCGGCGCGCCCAAAGTGGTCAGCCTGTGGTTCACGGGCAAGGAACGCGGGCTTGCCATGGGCATCTATTTCACCGGCAACGCGACCGGCGGGATCGTCGCCGTGGCACTGACCAACAGCGTGTTCCTGCCCGCCATCGGCGGCGACTGGCGCGATCTGATGTCGGGCTACGCGCTGTTCATCATTCTGGTCGGCGTGATCTGGCTGGGGATCAGCGCGCACCCGGCCAGCCGCGACATGGAAGCCAAACTGAAGGCCGAGGATAAGCGCCGGTCGATGGACGTGTTCCTCGAACTGGTGCGCGACCCCGTCGTCCGCCTCGTCCTGCTGATGGGGCTTTTCATCCTTTTCTACAATCACGGCATGAACCACTGGCTGCCGGATCTGCTGCGGTCCTACGGCATGACGCCCTCGGAAGCCGGCTACTGGGCCGCCATCCCGACCCTTTTCGGCATGGTGGCGTCGCTATCGCTTCCGCGCATGGCGACGCCGGACAAACGCTTCGCCATCCTGCTGGGACTGTTCGTCTGCGCCGCCGTCGCCACCGTCATGGTCTGGGCCGCGTCGGGACCGCTGCTGGCCGCCGGTCTGGTGTTGCAGGGCATGTGCCGCGGCGCGATGACGTCGATCTCGATCCTGCTGCTGATCGAAAGCGGCGACGGCAACACCAGCCGCGTCGGCGCCGCCAGCGGACTTTATTTTTCGGTCGGCGAAGTCGGCGGCGTGTTGGGCCCGATGTCGATGGGCGCGCTGGCCCACGCCACCGGCGATTTCGACGCCTCGCTGTTCATGATGTTCGGCGTCGCCTGCCTGCTGATGCTGATCCTGATGCGGCTGCGGACGGTGCAGGGGCGGGGGTAACTGTCATTCGCCCGGCGGCGTGCTAGGTTGCCCGCCTCAAATTTCAGAGACAGGAAACACACACATGACAACAACCGATCTGAACGGCACCACCTGCATCGTCACCGGCGGCGGCCGGGGACTCGGGCGGTCGATGGTGCACGCGCTGGCCGGCGCTGGCGCGAACGTGACCGCCGCCATGCACATCGCCGACGATATCGAGGCGGAAACGAAGGACCTGGCGGGTAACGTGAAGGCGATGGTATCGGACATTCGCGATCCGGATGCCTGCGCCAAGATCGTTGCCGACACGGTGGCGGAGTTCGGCGGCGTCGACGTGCTGGTGAACAATGCCGGCGTCGGCATGCTGCTGGTCTCCGACACGTTCAACCGGACGCCGACGAAGTTCTGGGACGTGAAGCCGGAAACCTGGGCCCAGATCATCGAAACCAACGTCAATGGCGGCTTCCAGATGGCGCGCGAAGCCGTACCCCACATGCTGGAAAAAGGCTGGGGACGGGTCGTCAACGTGACCACGTCGATCCACACCATGCAGCGTGCCGGTTTTTCGCCCTACGGTCCGTCGAAGGCGGCCATGGAAGCGACAACGAGCTGCTGGTCGGAAGACCTCGACGGTACCGGCGTGACCTGCAACATCCTGATCCCCGGCGGCGCGGCGGACACCAACCTGCTGCCCGGCAACCCGGGCGACGAGGGCCGGTCGGGCGCCGACGGCATGCTGGTCGACCCCGTGGTGATGCAGGCGCCGATCGTCTGGCTGGCGTCGAAAGCGTCGGACGGCTGGAACGGCAAACGCTTCATCGGCCGGCTGTGGGACAACAGCGCATCGGCGGACGACGCCGCGAAAGGATGCTCGGCGCCGGCGGGGTTCGGGGACCGGACCTGACGCCCGGGCGTTCCGCCTGAATGGAAACCTGGGTCGCCATCACGGTCGCGGCGGCGTTCTTGCAGAACGTCCGCTCGACGTTGCAGAAATATCTGAAAGGCCGGATCGGCACGACCGGGGCGACGTTCGTGCGGTTCGGCTACGGCCTGCCGTTCGCCTTTCTGTTTCTGGCCATTCTGTATTACGGCGCGGAATATCCCCTGCCCCGTCTGCACCCGGTATTTTTCGGCTGGGTGGTGCTGGCGGCGCTGGCGCAGATTTTCGCACAGGCGCTGCTGATCCACCTGTTCAGCTATCGCAATTTCGCGGTCGGCACCGCGTATTCGCGGACCGAGCCGGCGCAGGCCGCTTTGTTCGGGCTGATCTTCCTGTCGGAAACCGTGTCCTGGGTGGCGTTGCTGGCGATCGCGATTTCGGTTGCCGGCGTGATGCTGATCTCGGTCGCCCGCACCGAACTGAAACCGAGTGCGCTGGTCACGTCGCTCGCCACGCGCAGCGTCGCCATCGGCTTGTGTTCCGGCACGTTTTTCGGGATCGCCGCGGTCGGATACCGGGGTGCATCTCTGTCGCTGGGCGGACCGAATTTCCTCATGCAGGGCGGGGTGACGCTGTGCGCCGGCATCCTGTTCCAGACGATCGTCATGCTGGTATTCATCGCGCTGCGCGACCCCGCCGAACTCCGCCGTATCGCCGCCGCCTGGAAGCCGGCGCTGGCGGTGGGCTTCGTCGGCGCGAGCGCATCGTTCGGCTGGTTCACGGCGATGACCCTCGAGAAAGCCGCCGTCGTGAAGGCCGTTGCCCAGATCGAAATGATTTTTACCTTCGCGTCGACGGTGTTCATTTTCAAAGAGAAGATAAACCGGCTGGAAGTCGCGGGCTGCGTAGCCATCGTGATTGGGATCCTCGTTCTGCTGCTGGCGTAGATACTTCCGTTCCAGCCCACCCGCCAACTTGCAACGCGATGCCGTGGGCGGTACACAAAACGCACAGGATTCAACACCTTTCAAAAGGGTAACGGGATGACCAAATTCGGAATCGGACAGGGTGTGCCGCGCTGGGAAGATCCGCGGCTGCTGCGTGGCGGCGGAAGGTATTCGGACGATCTCAACCGGCCGGGGCAGGCCTATGGCTACGTGCTGCGATCGCCCTACGCGAACGCGAAGATACTGTCGATCGACACCTCGGCGGCGAAGGACGCGCAGGGCGTGCTCGGCGTCTGGACCGGCGAAGATTATGCCGCATCGGGCCTCGGCAACATCCCCTGCGCCGTCCCGCGCCAGAAACCCGACGGCTCGCCCATGTTCCTGCCGCCGAACGGCGCGCTGCGGAAAGACGCGGTGAAGATGGTGGGCGATCCGGTGTGCTGGGTGGTGGCGGAAACCGCCAGGCAGGCACAGGACGCAGCCGAGATGATCATCGTCGACTACGAGGAACAGAAAGCGATTACCAGCACGGCGCATGCGCTTGATGCGGACGCCGGCACGGTCTGGGACGAGGCGCCGGACAATGTGTGCTTCGTGTTCGAAATGGGGGACAAGGACAAGACGGACGCCGCGTTCGCCGCCGCGCATCACGTCACCAAGCTGGATATCGATATCAGCCGCGTGTCGGTCGCGCCGATGGAACCGCGCGCCTGTATCGGCGAATACGACCCCTATGACGAACGCTATACCCTGATGACGGGCACGCAGGGCCCGCACGGCGTACGTCAGGCGATGGCCGAGCCGATTCTGAAAGTGCCGCAGAACAAGCTGCGGGTCGTCTCCGAAGACATGGGCGGCGCGTTCGGCATGCGGTCAGGCCCCTATCCGGAAAACATCCTGGTGCTGTGGACGGCGAAACTGCTGGGCCGCCCGGTCAAGTGGACGGGCGACCGCACCGACGCGTTCCAGTCCGACGATCAGGCGCGCGACAACGTCGTGACCGCCGAACTGGCACTGGACGAAAACGGCATCTTCACCGGCCTGCGGGTCACGACGGTCGCCAATCTCGGCGCCTATCTGACGCTGCTGGGACCGCATTCGTCGACCAACAATCTGGGTTCGCTGTCGAACACCTATAAAACGCCCGCGATCTATACCCACGTCACCGGTGTGTTCACCAACACGAATTCGACAGGCCCCTATCGCGGCGCCGGACGGCCGGAAGCGGTTTACTGCGTCGAGCGGGTAATCGATACCGCGGCCCGCGAAATGGGCATCGACGCCGCCGAAATCCGCCGCCGCAACCTGATCCCCGAAATCAGCGAGCCCTACAGCACCGGGTTCCTGTTCACCTATGATTCCGGCGAGTTCGAAAAGAACATGGACGGCGCGCTGGAGATGATCGATTACGCCGGCTTCGCAACCCGGCGGGCCGAATCCGAAAGCGCGGGCAAGCTGCGCGGCATCGGCATCGCCAACTGTATCGAACAATCGGCGGGCGGACCGCCCGAATGGGCGCAGATCCGGTTCGACCCGTCGGGGACTGTGACCCTGATCATGGGCACGCACAATCACGGCCAGGGGCATGAGACGATTTTCCGCCAGATGCTGGCCGACATGCTGGGGCTGGAATTCGAACAGGTGCGGCTCGCGCAGGGCGATTCCGATGTGTCCATGATGGGCACCGGCACCTTCGGATCGCGGTCGTCCGGCGTCGGCGGCGCGTCGATCCAGCTGGCCGCCAAAAAGATCGTGGAGAAATGCAAGCCGCTGGTCGCGCATCATCTGGAAGTCGCGGTCGAGGATATCGAGTTCGACGACGGCACCTTCACGGTCGCGGGCACCGACAAGACCATGAACCTGATGGACGCGGCCAAACACGCGCACAACTTCATGACCGCGCCGCCCGGCTTCGAACTCGGTCTCGACGAATGGGCCGCCTGGTCGCCGCCGGCGCCGACCTTCCCCAATGGCTGCCACGTCGCCGAGGTGGAGATCGACCCCGACACGGGCGAAACCGAGATCGTGCGCTACTGCATGGTCGACGACGTCGGCACGGTCATCAACCCGCTGCTGCTGGCCGGTCAGGTGCATGGCGGCGCGGTGCAGGGCATCGGCCAGATCATGTGCGAGAACATGGTGTGGGACGACGAATCGGGTCAGATGGTGTCCGGCTCGTTCATGGACTACACGATGCCGAGGGCCGACGACTGCCCCAGCTTCGAGATGGGCGAGAACGAAGTTCCCACCCCGACCAACCCGATGGGCATCAAGGGCGCTGGCGAAGCCGGCTGCGTCGGCGCCATGCCGGCGGTCATGAACGCCATTTGTGACGCGCTGGCGACCCGGGGGGTTCGTACGTTCGACATGCCCGCGTCGCCGAACCGCGTCTGGCAGGCGCTGAACAGTTCTCCCGCCCAGGCCGCCGAATAGAAAAGGAACACTCTATCCATGGAATTCGATAACAGCTTCGACGTACCGCTGCCGCCGGATCAGGCGTGGAAGACCCTGATGGACATCGAACGCATCGCGCCCTGCATGCCGGGCGCGGAGCTGACGGAGATCGTCGACGACAAGACCTTCAAGGGCAAGGTGTCCGTCCGTCTCGGCCCCGTGGCCCTGACCTTCCAGGGCACGGCGACGTTCGAGGACGTCGACGATGCCGCGCACAAGGCCACGGTCAAGGCGCAAGGAGCGGACGCCAAGGGCCGCGGCGGCGCCAATGCCAATGTCGGCTTTCATCTGGAACCGTCGGATGCCGGATCGTCGGTGAAAATTCACACCGACCTGCAGCTGTCCGGCTCGGTCGCCCAGTACGGGCGCGGCGCCGGGATGATCCAGGATCTCGCCAGCCAGATCATCGGCCAGTTCGCCGACAATCTGTCGAAACAGATCGAGGCCGACCAGCCGGCCGCCAACGCCGCACCGGCGGCCCCTGCCGACACCGCGCCGCCGCCCCAACAACCGGCAGCGCCCGCACAGGTCGGCGGCATGGCATTCAAGGTTCTCTGGAACCAGATCGTCCGGTCGATCAGGGGACTGTTCGGAAAGAAGGACTAGGCGGCAGAGGACCGAATCAGTTCACCGGCCCGGCGGGTTCGCCGCTTTCGGGGTCCGGGCGGACCGAGGTCGGCCCCGCCTGATGATGCACCATTTTCCACACCCGCCCTTCGCGCACGAACACGTTGGTCGCGACCAGAAAATTGCCGGCGATTTCCTCGAAACAAATGACATAGGCGGTATCACCATAGACATGCGCGCGCGCGTCGTGACACAGGATTGCCGGTGACTCCGGGTTCCGGATAATGGCCATCCAGCTCGACAAAACGTCCTCGCGTCCCATCAGCGGACCCCATCCCGGATGCAGGCAGGCCACCTGCGCCGACGCCGACCATAAATCGTCCATCGCGGCTTCGTCGCGATCTGCGAAAGCGCGGTAAAACGCTTCGTTGGCGAACAGCACGGCATCGGTATCGGACATGGACCGACTTTAGCCCGTCGCGCGGTGGAATGGGAAACGATATCGGCGTGGGAAACGTTCGGTATCTAATCAACGGCTTGACCGTGTTCGAGCGTCCCAATACGATTACGGCAATTAAACGTGCCGGAAAACATCCGGCCTGGCTTCAACAGGGAGATACCCCATGAAACTTCGCAACGTCACAATTGCGGCCGCCGCACTGGCTGTCACGCTTCCGGCCGCCGCTTCCGCTCAGAATATTTCGCTTAAATTCCTTACCGCCTGGGACGACCGGGTGGCCGGCACGCCCCTGATCGCCAAGCGCCTCGGCAAGATGCTCGAGGAGGAAAGCAAGGGCCGCATCACGTTCAAGTACTCCGGACCGGAAGTCATCAAATCGCGCCAGCAGTTTCAGCCGACCGCGCGCGGCGTGTTCGACATGAACCTGTCTGTCGCCCCCTACTATCTCGGCACCACCAGCGTGCCGATGGCGGGTTTCGCCCTGCACGCGGATGTCGAAGACTGGCGCAAAAAGGGATACTGGGACTTTTTCGACAAGGAAATGGGCCGGTTTAACCAGAAGATGATCGCCCATGTCACGGGCGGCGGCGGGCCGTACATGTTCCACGTGCTGCTGAAACGTCCCCTGGACAAGGGCGACCAGCCGCTCAAAGGACGCAAAATCCGCGCCAACGCGTTTTACAAGCCGGTGATCGAGCCGCTCGGCGGATCGATGGTCAACCTGAATGGCGGCGAAATCTACTCCGCCCTGCAGAAAGGTGTCGTCGAGGGCGCCGCCTGGCCGGTCGAAGGCAATACCAAGTTCAAGTGGCACGAGCAGGCCAAATTCATGATGCGCCCCCGTTTCGGCGTCTCGCCCTACACGGTGACCATGAACATGGACCGCTTCAAGAAGCTTTCGAAAGCCGACCAGGAACTGGTTCTCAGCGTCGGTCGCAAGATCGAACAGACATCGCCCGCGCTTTTCGACAAGGCGACGGACGAGGAAATCGCGCTGCTTAAGAAGGAAGGCGTCCAGGAAACCCACCTCGAGCCTGCGGTCGCCAAGAAAATGCAGGATGGATTCCTGAAAGGCGTCTGGAACCTCGCCATCGACTTCAACAAGAAGACGGGCCCGCGCGCCAAGGAACTATACGAAATGGCGAAGAAAAACGGCGATGCGCCCGCGAGCCTGAAGTAACAACGCAGATCCGGTCGGGCGCGCCAACGATGTTTCTCGTAAAGGGACTTTGCCGTCTTCATGACGCAATATCCGATTTCGGGTACGTCGTCGGCGCGCTCGGACTGGCTACGATGACCACGATCTACTGTTACGAGGTCATCACGCGATACTTCCTCGGCCTTGCGACTGACTGGGCCAACGACATGTTCGCCAATGTGCTGCTGGTCACCATATTCGCGATGGTGCCGCATGCAACCCGAATGGGTCAGCACATCGCCATCAGTCTGCTGGTGGAACTCCTTCCATCGATGCGGACAGCCCTCAGAATATTCGCCGGCGTGTTCGGCGTGGCGGTGTGCCTGTTCGCGGCCTGGATGAGCCTTGAAGAGAATATCCGCCACATCGAACTGGAGATCGTGACGGAACAGAACCGTCCCACACCGAAAATCCTCATGTCGGTGTGGCTGACCTTCGGGTTCCTATTCGCATCGTTCTATTTCCTGCGCGGTTTGTTCCCCGGGGAAGCGGTGAAGCCGAAGTCCTGGATCACACCCGGTCGCGCCGCACTGCGCGGCGAAGAAACGGAGACGGTTCTCTGATGGAGTGGTACTGGATTCTGACCATCGGAATAACGCTGCTGGTCGCGCTGTTTTTGACCGGCGCGCCGATCTTTCTCGCGTTTTTCATCATCATTTCGAGCGGCGTCGTCTTTATGCTGGGACCGGCTGCATTCGGCATGGTCTCGAACTCGATATACGAAACGGCCACAACTGCCTCGCTGGGCACGGTGCCGCTATTCATTCTGCTTGGCGAGATTCTGTTCCGGTCAGGCTGCATGGAAGTGCTGCTCGATTCCATCGACAAGCTGGTCGGCCGCATAAAGGGCCGGCAATACGTATTGTCGATTTCGCTGTCGACAGTGCTGGGCGCGCTGTCGGGATCCGCGATCGCAGTGGGAGCGATGCTGGGCCGGTCCCTGCTGCCGATCATGCGCGAACGCGGCTACGACACCAAACTGTCGATCGGCACCATCCTGGCAGGCGCCTGTCTGGCGCCGATCATTCCCCCCTCGATACTGGCGATCATCGTCGGCACGTTGGCCGATGTGTCCATCGCCTCGCTACTGATCGCCGGCGTGTTGCCCGGGCTGATGCTGGCGGGTCTTTTCATTGCCGCCTGCATGATCAAGGTCAAAATCGATCCCAGTCTTGCGCCGTCGGAAGAAGAGGGCGAGTCCATCAGCGCCGCCGGCAAGCTGCGTGCGATCGCCGGATTGCTGCCGTTCTCCGTCATTATCTTCATGGTGATGGGGCTGATCATGCTGGGCGTCGCGACCCCGTCGGAATCCGCCGCGACAGGCGTGCTCGGTGCGATCCTGACTGCCGCCTATTACCGGCGCCTCAGCTTCAAGATGTTGTACGAAGCGGTCGGCGAAGCCGCTCTGCTGGCCTCCGTCATCCTTCTCATCCTGTGCAGCGCGGTCATGTTCACCCAGTTGCTGGCCTTTACCGGCGCAACGTCCGCGCTGACGGAGGTCGTCACCTCGCTGGAGGTCAACCGCTGGGTGATGTTCTTCATCCTGATGGCCCTGCCGTTCATCCTGTGTATGTTCATCGACCAGTTGGGCCTGATGCTGATCGTTGTGCCGATCTATCTACCCATCCTGAAGGCGCTGGAATTCGATCCGGTCTGGTTCTGGCTGCTGTTCCTGCTGAACATCACGCTGGGAGCCATCACGCCGCCATTCGGGTATGTGATGTTCGCGGTGAAAGCGGCAGCGGAAGACGTATCGATGGGAGAGATCTTCAGCGCCTCCTGGCTGTTTGTGGGCCTGACGCTGTTCGGCATGTTCATTATGACGGTATTCCCGGAAATCGTGACGGTCCTCCCCGATTTCGCGAATTCGCTGGCGCAGTAGCGCGCCGATAGAGCAAGCAAAAAAATCCCCTCGCCCCAACGGGGAGAGGGATAGGGATAGGGATAGGGAGAGGGGGAAAAAAGCTTATTGCACCCTCTCCCTAGCCCTCCCCCTCAAGGGGGAGGGGACTCTATTTCGTATTCAGGCCTATCGCAGCTGAACGCCCTCGTTCTCTCCGTCGAGAAAGATGTTCGGCTTCAGGAACATCGACAGGATCAGCGCACCGTCCTCGGTCCAGGCATCGTGCTGACTGCCGGCCGGCCGCCAGACGTAGTTGCCCGCAGTCACCGTGCCTTCGTCGTCGGTCAGCGAGCCTTCGAGGACGAAGGTCTGTTCCAGCGCCACGTGTTCATGAAACGTCAGTTTCGATCCCGGCGCCCATTTGAACAGGGCCGTCATCATGCCGGTTTCCTCGTCCTCCATGAGCACCTTCATCTCGATGCCCTCGCACGGCGTCGGTTTCCACGGAATATCGTCGACCTCGACGAACCGGGATGCGAGATCGGGCAGATCGTCGTGCCCCTTGAACAGCGGCGTCACGACAGCCATGGCACTATCCTCCAGATAATTACGGTCGGGTGCAGTGTCATACGGCAACCGACCGAACGTCAAGCCGCCATCCTGGTCGCCTGTCCGATTTCCGCGATATGCCGGTGATCGGTGCCGCAGCACCCGCCGAGGACGGTCAGTTGCGGATTGTCCCGCATCAGGGCGACGAATTGCTGCCCCAGTTCCACCGGATTTCCATCGTCCAGCACCTCGGAATTGTCGAGCTCCTCGTGGCTGCACCGCGACGCGTTCGCCCGCAATCCCTGCACACGGTCGAGACCGGCAAGCGCGCCTTCGAAATGGGTTGGATGCGCGCAATTGATCATGAAATAGGCCGGTGACGCACCGGTCGCCGCGTCCACCTCCGCGATCGCGTCTTTAAGCGACTGGCCTGTCGGAAGGTTCCCGTCGGTTTCGACCGTAAAGGAAATCGCAACCGGAATATCGGCAGCACGGGCGGCAAGCGCGACCCCCGTCGCTTCCTCGACGTTGTTCATGGTCAGGGCGGAGATCATGTCCGCGGCGGTGTCCGCCAGCGTATCGATCTGATGCGCGTGGTAGGCTTGCGCTTGCGCCACCGTCATCAGTTCGCCCGGATCGTAGCCGTCACCACGGGGGCCGAGACAGCCGCTGATCACCATCGGGGTGTCATCGGTTTCACAGGATGCGCGGATACCTTGGAGAAACGAGATCGAATCCCTGTTCACCTGTTCGATTTCCCGCCGCGAAAGGCCGAGGCGATCGCCCCAGTCGGCGCTGGCCCGCCAGGTGAAGCTTTCCAGAAGCAGTCCCGTACCGCTCGCACGCGCGATGTCGACATAAGGTACGAAATAATCGGACAATTTCTGCCTGCCTTCGGCGGTTCCCAGCAAATGAAAAGCGGCGAATTCCGGAAGGTCGATGCCTTCCTGAAAAACCATCACGGTTTCGAGTCCGCCATCGGTGAGAACGGTTTTACCGTTCAGCTGCGGCAGGTTGTTTCGATATTTGGCCATTGTCTTATCCTTTTCAATCGTGTGCGGGCAGGCTGGCGAGAATATGAGGATGCCTTGCCGCTGCCGCCAGACGACTCGCGGTACAGTTCAAGACATTAATTTTTCGCGTTATTTATCAACACTGTACGCGCAAAATCACGTACTATCATTTGATATTTATTTATTCGGCGGTGGCCAACTGTACCGCCGGTACAGTAAAATCGGCGCAGGAGACGGGAACACGTCATGGCCGAACCGGAACGTAAACGCGGCGCCGACACGCGCGAGCGCCTGCTTGACGCGGCGGAGATGTCCATTCTGGACAAGGGCTTCGCTACGACATCCATAGAAGAACTGATCGCCGAAGTCGGCATCACGAAAAGCGGCTTTTTCTATCACTTCAGCGACAAGGGCGCGCTCGCCAAGGCGCTGCTGGAACGCTATCTCCAGCGCGAGGAAACCCTGTTCGACGATCTGTTCAGCCGTGCCCGCGAACTGGACGACGATCCTTTGCATGCCTTTCTGATCGGTCTGAAACTGATGGCGGAGCTGATGGCGGATCTGCCGGAAGGACATCCCGGCTGCCTGGTTGCCGCGTATTGCTATCAGGAAAACATGTTCAACCGCGACGTCCGCGATCTGAACCGCGAAGGCGTTCTGCGCTGGCGCAAACGGTTCCGGCAGTATCTGGACGAGATCGAGGAACGCTATCCGCCGCGCTCGAATGTGAATCTGGACGATCTGGCCGACATGTTTTCCGCGCTGGCGGATGGCGGAATCATCCTGTCCAAGGTTGTCCGGGACAAGGAGTTGCTGCCGCGCCAGCTGATGCTTTACCGGGAAATGGTCCGCACCGTGTTTCTGGGCACCGATCGGCACTGAACGCCGCCGCAAATGCGGCGGCGGTGACAAATTCGTGACATGTGACCCAAATCACAAAACCGATCCGCTTTCCCGTCGTATATTAAAAGAACGACGGGAAGGATTTCACATGTTGAACTATCGCCTTTACGACCTGCGCTACGGTTTCACGACAACGGCCCTGCGATATCTGAGCTGTTTTCTGGCTGGCACCGGTTGCAGGCACGCCTGAGAACTCAGGGAATTGTCAGTTTGAGCAACGAGCCCCAATAAGGGGATATCAGTCTACGCCGCCGCGGCAAAAGCCGCTTTCGGCGCTTCTCCGGCGACGGTGGTGCGCCGCAGAACGCGGCTCATCGACGGGTCGAACCATGTTCGCGCATGCAACGTGCAGAGATTGTCCCACATCACCAGATCGCCCGGCGTCCAGACATGTTCGTAGGCATGCGCCGGGTCTTCCAGCACCTGGAACAGGTCTTCCAGCAGGGCATCGCTCTCCGCCCGGTCCATGCCGACGATATGGTCGGTCATCAGACGATTGACATACAGCACTTCGCGTCCCGTTTCGGGATGCCGGATGACGACGGGATGTTCGTAGCGCGGCGCATCCGGCGCGCTTTCATTAGATTTGACGGTCGCGTTCGCATCGTAATCGTAAACATTGTGCGCTTTCAGGCCTTTCAGGCGCTCCTTCATCGCGTCATCCAGCGAATCGTAGGCGCGGTAGGCGTTGGCGAATTTCGTGTTGCCGCCTTCCGCCGGTATTTCCAGCGCAAACAGGATCGTCGCCCGGGACGGCGTTTCGTAATAGCACTGATCGGTGTGGAACTGCATTTCGCCGTCCGGCAAAACGCCGTCCATGCCATCCACCTTTTTGTTCGCGACATACATGAAGTTTTGCGGCCCTTCGTCCACGACCTTCACCGTCCGTACTTCCTGCCGCGGGCCGAACCATTCGGTGAACGCGATCTGATCGTCGCCCGACAAATCCTGGCCCGGTATGACGATCACGAAGTGATCCAGCCACGCCCGGCGAATGTCGTTCATCGTCGCATCATCGAGTCCGCCACGCAGATCGACGCCCGTCAGCCGGGCGCCCAAGGCATCGGAAAGAGGTTCCACCGAGACTGTCATTTTCGAGGTCCTGCGTAATTACTTCGATATCTAAGTAAATTTTAGATCAAACTCTGCAACGTGTCAAATTGCCCCCTGCTTTCGTTGAAACTTGATCCAGGTTAAGGCCGTTGCTCCGTACACGGATTAAAATTGCATATTCAGATCTGATGGCACAACAGGAGGGAACAGGAAACGCTATGGCCACACGCATAAAAGAAGATGCCTTTGACGAAGCGGCCGAACTAGCGCTTCAGCACCGCGTAAAGGCGGGCTATGTCATTGAAGACGAAGAGGAAATGACGCCGAGATATCGCGACGTGGTGACCAATACCATGCATATCGCGGCCGATCTCGAAATCATGACCCTTCCCGTCTATCACCCCTCCCTGCTGGAAGCGCCCACGCTGGAAGACCGCATCGCCGTGGCCGCCGCGATTCAGGACGAGCTTGGCCACGCACAGGTCATGTACCGCATGCTGGAGGATTTCGGATACGACACGGTCGAATTGCTGTTCGAACGGGATCCGTCGGAATTCCGCACGTTCTATATGATCGAATACCCGCATCACGATTACATCGAATGCTGCGTCGCCATGTTGCTGGGCGACCGGGCCGGCTACACCACAACGCGGGATCTGGAAGAGAACTGCTCCTTCGGTCCCTATGCCCGGTCCCTGCGCAAGGTGAATTTCGAAGAACAATGGCATGTGGGCCATGGCGAACGCTGGGTGAAGTTCTTCTGGAATCATTCTCCCGAAACCCGCAAGCGGGTGCAGGAAAACGTCGATTTCTATTTTCCGATGGCAGCGATGTGGTTCGGCGTACCGGACAGGATGAAAACGCGGACCGACCAGCTTTCATACAAGATCCGGGGCGCATCGAACGACGAAATGCGCCAGCGATGGCTGGCGGAGGTCGTTCCGTATTGCGAGGAAGTGGGCATCGACATTCCCGCGCATTTCGACAAGGAGAAGAACGAGTACGTTCTCGATTACGAGCCGCCCATCCTGCTGAACGAGGAAACCGGCAAGTGGGATTACACGACCGTCACCTGGGAAGAGAAATTCGCCCAGTGGCGCAAAGGCGGCAGCAACAAGATTCCGGCACTGAAACGTCTGCAGGGCGAATGCTGGGGCAAGGAATTCTGGAAGGAGGGCTGGGAATGAAACGCAAGAAAATTCAGCGCAAGCGCGAAATCGGCGGTGCGACACCGAAATTCTACGAGGTATTCGCGCGCCAGACCTCCGACGACCCGCTGACCCACGTCGGCTCAATCGAAGCGCCCAACGACGCGCTGGCGGAAGTCCGGGCCTGGTACATCCACGACGAACACGAATGGCGCGAACTCTGCGTCGTACCGACCGCCGCCATCATCGCCGTCACCGAACGCGGCAAAAACGTCAAAATAAAGGAGGTCTGACATGCGGTTTTCACTCGACGGGCTGGACGGGGCCACACGGACGGCCTTTGAGAACGACCTGTTTGCGATCGCGGATTCCAAGTTCGTACTCGGCAACTGGTATGCCCGGTGCATTCTGAACGGCCGGTCGCTGCCGGATTTTGCTGCGTTGACGGCAATGACAGGCGCGGCCTACGGCCACACGCGGTCGCTGTGGCAGTATCTGGTCAATTTCGGCCACAATTACGGATGGATCGAACGCGGTCGGGACGCCACCGGGATTCGCTCGATGAACATGCTCGACGGACCGCCCGCCGACTGGGCCGATTTCATCGCAACCACCTGGCTGGCCGAGCAGGCAACCTGGATGGCGGTGTCAGGCTATCTCTACTGCCCGGACCGTGCGCTTGCCGGACTGGCCGAGAAGATCGGCGAGGAAACGTATTTCCATCTGAAATATGCGGAAGGCTGGATGGAAATCATGTCGGAGTCGGCTGCCGACACCCGTGCCTTCGCCAAAGCGATGGAGAAGCGGTATCCCCTCGCCCTCGCCTGGCTGGCCGGCGCGAAGGGCAGCGACGCTCTCAAAAAGGCGGGCCTGCGCAATATCACCAACACCAAGCTGACGAAGGCCTTTGCGGCAGAGATCGAACAAGGCGCCGCCTGGGCGGTCAAGAAATCGGCGCTCTCCGGTTCCCCGCCGAAAATGCCGGGCTGGATCGACGCGCACAGGCGCGCGGCCCCGTTGCCCGACGCGCTGTTCGAAGCGATCCGCTTCCGCGATCCCGAAGCGGCGCATTAACGGGAAAACGCGCACCCCGCCGGCCGGCCGGCGCACGAACAGGATGCCCGCCCTGGACGATGTCCGGGCGGGCATCTGCGTTTAAGAGCGGCAGCCGACAGATATCAAGATCGGGCAAGTCGTCGCGAAGGGGTTCGGTCGTTCGTTGCCGATACGTGCATTTCCGGCGCGGGCGCTCTAGTCTCTGAAGGACTGCTCACGGGAGAATTCACAATGCGTCTGGGCTACTTCACGATGCCGATGCATCCGCTGGACACGGACTATACGACCACGCTGAAACAGGATCGCGAAGCGATCATCCTGTGCGACAAGCTGGGCTATCACGACGCGTTCGTCGGCGAACACCTGACCGACGATGCCGAGAACATCACCAATTCGATGCTGTTTCTCGGCACACTGATCCACAGCACCGAAAACATCATGCTGGGCACCGGCACGACGAACCTGACCCACACGCACCCGGTGCTTGTCGCCTCGCATGCGGCGATGTTCGATCATCTGGCGGAAGGCCGGTTCATCCTCGGCGTCAGCCCCGGCACGCTGCGCTCCGACCGCGAGGTGCTGGGCATCGCCAACGAAGACATCAACAAAATGTTCGCCGAGGCGATCGACGTCATCCTCGCGATCTGGGACGGCCAGCCGCCCTATAAAATCGATTTCCCCGACAACCGCTGGACCGTCACTACCGAGGCGACGCTGGATGCCGCCTACGGCACCGGCATCATGCAGAAACCCTATCAGCAGCCCCGACCGGAAATCGTGGGCACGGTGGTCGCGCCTTTCTCCAAGGGCGTAATCGAAATGGGCAAGAAGGATTTTCATCCCATATCGGCCAATTTCCTGTTCGACAAATGGGCGGCCACCCACTGGGCCGGCTACGCCGAAGGCCGCGAAGCCGCGGGACGCACCGCCGATCCCGCGGACTGGCGCATCGCGCGGACCGTGTTCGTCGCCGACGACGACAAGGTCGCCGAAGCTTACGGCAAGACGGATGCCAACAGCCCCTATCGCTTCTATTACAGCCAGCTGGTCTACAAGCTGACCAAGGGCGGACGCCAGGCCGTCTTCAAACACGATCGCGACGAACCGGACGACGCCATTACCATCGACCGCGTGCTCGACGATCTGGTGATCTGCGGCACTGTCGACAGCGTGGTGGATCAGATTCTCGCCCTGCGCGAAGTCACCGGCCCGTTCGGCGAACTGGTGATCGCCGGCATGGACTGGGTCGACGAAGACCTGACCAAGCGGTCGCTGCAGCTGATGGCCGAGGAAGTCATGCCCCGGGTCAACGCCGCGCTGGGCGAAAATTCGGAGAATGCCGTCCGGTAAGCCCGGAATTCCGCGACCGTTAACCCTGTATTTACCAGTTCGTGACGCCGCCGGATTTTGAGTCTATCTTTTTTGTCATTCGCATCAGGACGTCGGTACGGGGATGAGGACATGACTGAAACATGGGTTCGCAATTGCTGGTACGTCGCCGCACCGGCGCATGAAATCGGCCGGGAACTGCTGGCACGCACGTTTCTCAACACGCCGGTCGTTCTGTTCCGACGCGAAGACGGTACCGCCGTCGCCCTGGAAGACCGGTGCTCCCACCGCTTCCTGCCGCTGTCCAAAGGATTTCTGGTCGGCGACCGGGTCCAGTGCGGTTATCACGGCATGGAATTTGGCTGCGACGGGGCCTGCGAACACGTGCCCGGCCAGAAATCGATACCGCCGGGCGCCGACATCAAATCCTTCCCCATTGCCGAGAAATGGCAATTCGTCTGGATCTGGATGGGCGATGCGGAACTGGCGGACGAAGACCTGATTCCCGATATCCCGCGCAACGATCATCCCGACTGGACGCCGATCGTCGGCGATACGCTCTATATCAGGGGCGATTACAGACTGTTCCTCGACAATCTGATGGACCCCAGCCACGTATCGTTCGTTCACCGCACCACGCTCGGCACCGACGACGTCGCGGAGATTCCGCAGATCGCATCGCAGGATGGCGATGTCGTGAAAGTCACCCGCTGGATTCTCGACCGGCCGGTTGCGCCGGTCTACGCCAAGGTCAGCAAGCTGACCAGGTTCGGCGAATTCAAAGACAACGTCGACCGCTGGCAGATCATGACCTTCACCGCGCCGCATATGGTGGAAGTCGACATGGGCAGCTGCCTTGCCGGCACCGGCGCGCTGGACGGCGACCGCTCTCAGGGGTTCGAGCTTTATTCCTACAATCTGATTACGCCGGAAACGGAGAAAACCAGCTGGTATTTCTGGTCGCACACCCGCCCCTTCGCACACGACAACCAGGAACTGACCGACACCATCCGCGCCAATTTCATCGAAGCCTTCATGGAAGATATCGATGTCATTGAAGGCGTGCAGGCGGGTCTCGACCGCCACCCGCATCTGACACCGGTCAATATCGGCGTCGACGGCGGCGCGATCCGCGCCCGGCGGGTGATCGGCAAAATGATCGCGGAGGAAGAGGATCTCATCGCCGAACAGGACGCCGCGCAGGTTCACGCGGCGGAGTAGTAGAGCCGCAGATTACTCTGCCGCCTGCCCTTTCGCGTCCGTGCCCGTTCGCATATTGCCGGGCGCCAGATCCTGCCACCGACCCGATTGCGGGATGATCGTGTCCGGCACCGCCACCACATCCGAATAATCTTCGACCTGCAGGCCCAGCGGATCCTTTCCGGCCTCGTTCAGCGCCACCGAATCCAGCAATCGCCGGCGCAGGCGGATAACCGCCTCGTCGCTGGGCACCAGGTATTCCTGCGTGCGATCCACGATCGGCGTCATCGACATGGCGATGACGGAATCTTCCTGTTCGATCCCGGCAAAGCCCGACCAGTTGCGGTCCATGCTGTCGCGGTCCTGACCGAGACGGTCGTCCCAGCTGGCGCGGAAATCGCAGCCCTCATACGTCCAGAACCGCGGATCGGCGAGACCCATGGTATCGATGATGACATCCCGGTCCTGCGGTTGCGGCCCGTGAAACACCAGATACGTCGCCGTCATTTCGTCGGTCATGGGAATTTCGAAAACGTAGAACTGGAACGCGTTCGCTGGAATGATGCGCCCGGTCGGGAACATCACCGGCGTGATGCGTACGCTCCACGCGGGATCGCCGGCGTCTGTCTTCCCGCCGTCGCGCAGGGCGGCATACTGGAAACCGTAGGCCGTATCCTCAATGCCGAGATCGGGCGTTTCCTCGAACACGGTCGATGACATGTACATGCCCGCCTTGCTGGCCGCGCCGCCGGCGTCGTCCGCATCGGCGCCCCAGCCCTTGCCGTCGTCCTGATCGGTCTTTCCGTCGACGAAGGCGGAATCCTTCCAGCCGGGGTTCATCATGTTCATGTGCAGGATACCGACATGGGCGGAATCGACGCCGCCCTCATAAAGCTGCAGATAATTCGCCGGGTTGTTGATCCGCAGAACGACATAGTTTTCTTCCGGCGCATCGAACCAGCCGTATTTCTGGAACGGCGGCTGTTGCGCCGGATCGCCGATATAGGTCCAGATCATGCCGCCTGCCTCGACGACCGGGTAGGACGGCTGCTTTATCTTGTCGCGCACGTTGGACGACCGGTGATTGGGCGTCTCGGTGATCGTGCCGTCGCAGGTGAACTTCCAGCCATGGAGCAGACAGCGCAGCCCGCCTTCCTCGTTTCGCCCCAGCGCCAGCGAGGCGCGGCGATGCACGCAGAATTCGTCGAGCACGCCGATATTGCCGTCGGTATCGCGAAACACCACCAGATTCTCGCCCAGCAGCTGGGTGCGCAACGGCGCGCCGTCCGGTTCCGCCACCTGATGCGCAGACGCCACCGGCAGCCAGAACCGCCGCATCATCCGGCCCAAGGGAGTGTCGGCGCCGGTTCGCGTCAGCGTTTCGTTCTCCTCTGCGGTCAACATCGCCCGTCATCTCCCCCGATCCGGCATTCTGTGCAAAATTCTGGCCGAAATGCCCGAGCCAGACAAGCCAGGCGGCTTTTCCGCCTGCCGTGAATCGGCAAATCTGGAGACGCCGATTCAGGATGGTTTAGCGGAGTATTTCACATGTATAAACAGTTTCTGTCGATGGCGTCACGGGCGATTGCCGGGGTTGTGATGCTGTTCGCCGTCTCGCTGCCATCGCATGCAACATTGCTTGGCGATACCGTCACGGGCTGCGTATCGACCAATTCCACCGGCTTTACCTGCGAAGACAGCTCGATAAATTTCTTCTCATTCAACGTCGGGCCGCTAGCCGCCGTCGTTGGCCCGGGAACCGAATTCACGCGCGTTCTCAGCCCCGGCGGTACCGCCGAACGGACACTGACCGCCGACCTGACGGGCGATCAGGTGACCATTGCCGTCGACGGCACCAACAGCACCTTCACCGGCGGCGGCCATGCCGCGAACATCTGGCAGTTCGCCGATCTGGACTGGATCGGCACATCCGGGTCGGTCACAGGTCTGTCGCTGATCGGCACGACCGACTTCACCATTCTATCGACGTCTTTCACCGCGGATAGCGTGACGATCGAAACCGACAACATCAATTTTTCCCTGCTGAACGGGAATGTTTTCTCGGCAACCTTCCAGATCGAAACCACGCATACGGCCATCTCCGCGCCGCCGGTCGGCCTCCTGCTGGGCTTCGTCCTTGCAGGTGTTGCCGGTTGCCGCTCCACCCGCCGGCGATAAAAAAAACCGCTACTCCGCCGCCTGGGCGGCGCCGGGCGCGTGTTCGGCGTCGATCATCCGTTCCAGGATGCGCACGGCCTGCATCGCCGCACCGTCGTGATTGATGTCGACGCGGTCCAGCGTGGTGCCGGCATCCATGTTCGCCTGCTGGTGCCCGATGATCCACAGGTCCTCGGAAAACGCCTCATGCGTGCTGTCGACGAACATGTCCGATATCCATTCTTCGTCGGTCCGGAAATCGCGCGCCTGCGCCCAGAAATAATGGGCCGTCTTGTCGGTTTCGGGGGTGATCGCGTTCAGGTTCCGGTATCCGAAACCCTGTGACCGGTCGCCGTCGATAGCGCCCGTATTGGCCCGGGCGGCGCCGACGTCCAGCTTGACGAAGGCCGGCGGCGTCCAGGTGACGTGCTGCCAGCGGTCGACATGTTCGCCGGGCTCGAACCCGCCCAGTTTCTGGAACATGTTCGACACCGGCGAATCCATGATCCATCGCGTCAGCGTGACATGACGGTCGCCGCGGTCGAAATCCATCTGCACCTCGGCGATAGCGCCGGTGCCCAGCGTGTTGGCGTGGACATAGGACAGATGGGACAGTTCCAGCAGGTTTTCGATCAGCAGCTTGTAATTGCCCTTCAGGTGCATGCGTTCGCCCTTGGCCACCCAGCCGGGCGCATCCATCCAGTGGAAATCCTCGATCTCGTCGGGGTTCGCCAGCGCCGGGTCGCCCATCCATACCCATATCCATTTGTAGCGTTCGACGACGGGGAACGACCGCACCCGGCAGCCCGGCGGCACCTGCGACTGGCCCGGCACCCGCACCCCGTCGCCCGCGGCGTTGTATTCGATGCCGTGATAGGGACACTGGATATTGTCGCCCACCAGCTTGCCCGCCGACAGCGGCGCATGACGATGCGCGCACTTGTCGGCCAGCGCGACCGGCGTGCCGTCCTCCTGGCGGAAGAACACCACCGGCTCGTTCAGCAGCGTGCGCCGCAGCAGCTTCTGACGGCCGATTTCGGTGCCCCAGGCAGCCACGTACCAGGCATTGTTGAGAAATTTTTCCATCTTCTCCTCCTGTTCTCCCGGCTATTTCGAAGCCATGGCCGGCGTGTCGAACGCGGTGACCGGCGGCGGATCTGCATCATAACGTTCCACTTCGACCAGCGCCGTCTGGGCCATGCAGCTCTGCGCCAGGCGGGACGAGCCCTTGTCGATCGTCAGCACGTTCGGATTGCCGTGCTTTTCGAGACTGCCGATCTCGCCCGAATCCAGCGGATCGAGCCAGGCGCCGGTCGACAGCCGCACCACACCGGGGCGGACCCGGTCTGTCACCTCGGCGCCGGCGAGGCACGCGCCGCGATCGTTGAACAGCCGTACCACGTCGCCGTGGGAAATGCCCCGCGCCACCGCATCGTCGGGATGGATCGAGACCGGTTCGCGACCCGCGATCTTGGTGTTCTGACTGGGCTCGCAGAAATCGAGCTGGCTGTGCATGCGCCGCACGGGCTGGTTCGAAATCAGGTGCAGCGGATGTTTCTTCGTCTTGTCCGACCCGAGCCATTCGGCCGGTTCGATCCAGGACGGGTGGCCGGGACAGTCGTCGTAACCGAACCCGTCGATGGTTTCGGAGAAGATTTCGATCCGCCCGGACGGCGTTTTCAGGGCCATCTTGTCCGGGTCCGCGCGGAACCCCTCGAACAGGATAGAAGAATCCACCGGCGACCGGAATTCCCAGAACCCGCGTTCCCAGAATTCATCGAAATCGGGCATCTCGATATCCTGCTTCCTCGCCGATTTCTGCGCGTTGGCGTACATGTGGCGCAGCCATGCCATCTCGTCGCGGCCCTCGGTGTATTCCTCCGCCACGCCCAGCCGTTCGGCCAGGCCGGAAAAGATATCGTAATCGCTGCGCGCCTCGCCGACCGGCGGCACGGCCTGGTACATGGCGACGAAAAACCGGTCGCGCAGACCGGCGGTGATGTCGTTGCGTTCCAGCGTCGTCGTCACCGGCAGGACGACATCGGCGCGCCGGGCCGCCGGTGTCCACCACGGCTCGTGCACGATGATGCTGTCCGGTTTCCGCCAGGCTTTCAGGAACCGGTTGAGATCCTGCTGCTTGTGAAACGGATTGCCCCCCGCCCAGTAGATCATCCGGATATCGGGATAGGTCAGCCTTTCGCCGTTGAAGTCGTATTCCGCGCCGGGGTTGAGCAGCATGTCGACCACGCGCGCGACCGGGATATAGGTACCGACCGCGTTGCCGCCCTGGGGCAGGCCGAAATTCGGCATCTTCGACGCCTGCTGGCCGATGGTGGCGTTGGAGCCGTAGCCGATCCCGACCCCGCCGCCGGGCAGGCCGATCTGGCCCAGCATCGCGGCCAAGGTGATCGCCATCCAGCAGGGCTGTTCGCCGTGATCGCAGCGCTGGACCGACCAGCTGACCGTGATCATGGTCCGCGTCGCCGCCATGCGCCGGGCGAGATTGCGGATCGTTTCCGCATCGAGGCCGGTGATCTCCGCCGCCCAGCCGGCGTCTTTCGCGATGCCGTCGGACTCACCAAGCAGATACGGCTCGAACCGGTCATAGCCGGTACAGTAACGGTCGAGAAACTCCCGGTCGTGCAGGCCTTCCGCCAACAGCGTGTGGGCGAGGCCCATCATCAGCGCGGTGTCGGTGTTGGGCCGGGGCGCCAGCCAATCGACCTCGACCTCGCAGATGAAATCGTCGCGCACGGGGCTGATCTGTACGATATCGATCCCGGCCCGTTTCGCCTCGCGGACGTGGTCCTGCGTCTCGTGCCGGCCGATGCCGTCCTTCGACACCTGACTGTTCTTGGGCGAGATTCCGCCGAATGCCACCAGCAGTTTCGTATTGGCGACGATGTTGGGCCAACTGGTCGGCCGCATCACCGGCTCCATCCCGCCGGTCACGCGCGGCACGATCACCGAGGCGGAGCCGAAGGAATAGTTCGTCACCTGGTCGACGAAGCCGCCAATATCGTTGAAGAACCGCTTTAGCTGCGTCGCCGCCGAATGAAACGTCCCGGCGCTGGCCCAGCCGGACGAGCCGTAGATCGCCTCGTTCCCGTGCTCGGTCCGCACCCGGTCTATTTCCGCCGCCACCAGATCGAGCGCCGTGCCCCACGACACCGGCACGAACGGCTCGACCCCGCGCCCGGAGGTGTCGCTGCGATGGCCGTTTTCCAGCCAGCCCTTGCGCACCATCGGCTGCGCCACCCGGCAGTCCGAATGCACCATCGTCGGCATCGCCTCGATCATCGGCGACGGTTCGGGGTCGTTCTCGAACGGCTGTACCTCCGTGACCCGCCCATTGGATGCCTGCACCCGGTAGGTGCCCCAGTGGGACGCTGTGAT
>Ga0181583_10000392_pt1 | contig 31576 bp, 29 predicted proteins | sample 071ome_31_FD_132461 | JGI IMG/M metagenome (GOLD analysis project Ga0181583, IMG submission 132461) | Coastal salt marsh microbial communities from the Groves Creek Marsh, Skidaway Island, Georgia - 071405CT metaG (megahit assembly) | ecosystem: Environmental > Aquatic > Marine > Intertidal... | reverse complement strand
TATATTCCACCTGAAATTGCCAACAAGCCCGGCGCACTCCATGATGCCGATTTTGAACTGATCAAGATTCATCCCATCAAGGGCTACGAAATACTCAAGGACATGAAGTTTCCCTGGCCCGTAGCCAATATCATTCTTCAGCATCATGAACGCATCAATGGCAGCGGCTACCCGAAAGGTCTCAAGGGCGATGAAATCATGCTCGAAGCACGTATCCTTGCAGTGGCAGATATGGTTTGCACCATGCTCACCGATCGACCCTTTCGGCCAGCCTATAGCATGGAGCAGTGTATTGATGAACTGGAAATCAACAAGGGCATTCTTTATGACGAGCGTGTGGTGGATGTCTGCCTGCGCCTGATCCGGGAAAAAAGCTACCGCCTCAAGCAAGTCTGAGCCTGGCTCTGCACACCAGTATTCTCCCGGGCATCTATCTCCGGGTGTTTTCCCCCTCAAACACAGTTATTTTCACTGCCCCGCTAATCAGCAGCCTCTTTTGTCCGTAAACTGCAATCCGATTTTTGCGGAAATTTGCTTGTAGAACAGTGCTAAACAAGCAATTGGCAGAAAAAAGCGCGCATTGCCACGTTACCAGTGTAACTGTTTTTTGATTAAACCCAATAATAAGTTATCATACGCTTTGTTCATTAAAGTAAACAAAAAAGCCAGCGGCAGATCACTACAATGAGTCAATGGGAAGGATTTGAAGAACTGGTCAAGGTTGTCGACGTGGGAAGTTTCTCCGGCGCTGCCAGGGCCATGGGTGTGTCCAAGGGGCATATCAGCCAGCGCATAAGCCAACTGGAGGACAGGCTCGGTACCCGTCTGCTGCACAGGACTACCCGTAAATTGTCCCTGACAGAACTGGGCAACCTCTACTACCAGCGCTGCAAGCAGGTCATTGAAGACCTTGATGAAATCGAGCAGACCGTGTCGGAATTCCAGCAGCGGGCTACCGGACTGCTCAAATTAAGCTCGCCCAACCTTCTGGGCGAAATGCACATCGTTCCCGCCATTACCGATTTTCTCAAGGAGCACCCGAGCCTGGAAATCGAACTGAATTTTCATAGCCGCAAGGTAGACCTCATTGAGGATGCGTATGATGTGGTCATCCAGGTGGGCGCCCGAACCGATGTCAATGTCATCAACCGAAAACTGGCTGACACCAATTTTATTCTTGTCGCCAGTCCCGCTTATCTCAAGTCACACGGCCTGCCCGAAGTACCCCAGGACCTGAAATACCTGAACTGTCTTCAGTTTTCCGAGTACAACACCAGCAAGCCCTGGAGGTTTGTCCGTGGAGAAGAGCAGGTTTCCATTCGTGGCAAGAGCCACTGGCACAGCAACAGCGGTCATTGCCTGCTCGCAGCAGCCCGTGACGGCCTTGGCCTTGCCTACCTGCCGGATTACTACCTGGCAGACGATATCAAGTCTGGCACCCTGGTCAGGGTCCTTGAAGACTGGACTGGCATCGACCGGGACATCGTGGCCATTTACCAGCAGCGCAGGCACCTGTCGGCCAAGGTAAAACTGTTTGTAGACTTCCTGGAAGAGCGTTTCAACAGCCAGCGACCCTGGTAGATTTCTTATTGGAAGTTATCTGCGTTATTCTTGAGTCATGCTTAAATTCGTAGTATCCCCCCTAATCAAGTTTCTCGAGAAGGAATACGCCAGCGGCATACTGCTGTTCATTATGGCCCTGGCTGCCATGGTGGCAGTAAACAGTCCGCTTGCTTCGTATTACGACGCCCTGCTGAGCACCTATGTGGAAGTCCGCATCGGTGACTTCCAGATATCCAAGCCGCTGTTGCCCTGGGTCAACGACGGCCTGATGGCAATTTTCTTTTTCCATGTAGGCCTGGAGATCAAGCGCGAACTGATTGACGGCAAGCTCACCGATTTATCGACCGCCATATTTCCGCTGTGCGGTGCTATCGGCGGTATTCTCATGCCGGCACTAATCTACGCACTTATCACCGTGGACAACCCCACGGCGCTGCAGGGATGGGCCATACCTACTGCCACCGACATCGCCTTCACGCTGGGTGTCCTTGCCCTGCTGGGTGATCGTGTGCCTGCCGGCCTGAAAGTCTTCCTGTTGTCCCTGGCTGTCATCGATGACCTTGCTGCCATCCTGATCATTGCCTTTTTTTACACCTCTTCCCTCGGGCTTTATTCCCTCCTTGTTGCCCTTGCGATGATGGCCCTGCTGTTTCTGTTCAATCGCCTGCGGATTACCTCGCTGGTGCCCTATGTCTTTATTGGACTGATTCTCTTGGCCTCAGTGCTCAAGTCAGGCATCCATGCCACCCTCGCCGGCGTGGTCCTGGCGTTGTTCATCCCTTACAGCAAGACATCGGAGGACCGTAACCTGCTCAAGAAAATCGAGGCCGACCTGCAGCCTTCGGTCTACCTGGTCATCCTGCCAATCTTCGCGTTCGTCAATTCCGGTATTTACCTGGGTGACTTTGCCTTTGAGAGCCTCCTGCGTCCTGTTCCACTGGCCATCGCGGCCGGACTGCTTATTGGCAAGCAACTGGGCATATTCCTGTTCAGTTGGCTCGGTGTAAAAATCGGATTTGCAAAGCTACCTGCTGATATCACCTGGAAGCAGTTGTACGGCGTGGCCTTGTTGTGCGGTATCGGCTTTACCATGAGCCTGTTCATCAGCTCGCTGGCCTTTCAGACGGGCGATATGTCCAGCATGGTGGATGACCGCCTGGGGATTATTGCCGGCTCATTGTTATCCGGGTTGGCAGGCTACCTGATGCTGCGATCAAGCACCAGTGACAGGAAATCCTGAATCAATCCAGGCCAAGTATTTGCCTGTTGGCTGCATCATCGGTACCGGAGGCGGCAAAATCATCGAAAGCCTTGTCTGTCACACGGATCATGTGATCGCGAATAAAAGGCGCACCTTCACGGGCCCCCTCTTCGGGATGCTTCAGGCAGCACTCCCATTCCAGCACCGCCCAGCCGTCATAACCATATTGCGCAAATTTGCTGAAGATCTGGCGAAAATCTATCTGGCCATCACCTGGCGACCGGAAACGTCCAGGACGTTCCACCCAGCCCTGGTAACCCCCGTAAACCCCTGATTTGCCATTGGGCCTGAATTCAGCATCCTTGACGTGAAAGGCCTTGATGCGTTCGTGGTAAAAGTCGATGAACTGGACATAATCCAGTTGCTGCAGCAAAAAGTGACTGGGGTCATAGAGAATACTGGCCGCCTGGTGCTGGTCCACGGCCTCCAGGAAGCGCTCAAAGGTAATACCGTCATGCAGGTCTTCGCCGGGATGAATCTCAAAACAGCAGGCCACCTCGTTTTCAGCAAAGGCATCCAGTACGGGACGCCAGCGTTTGGCCAGTTCCTCGAAACCGGCTTCCACCAGGCCCGCCGGGCGTTGCGGCCAGGGATACATGGTGTGCCACAGCAAGGCACCTGAAAAAGTGGCGTGCGCTTTCAGCCCCAGGCGTGCACTGGCTTTGGCAGCTGCCACCAACTGCCCGGTGGCCCACTCCGGCCACGCAGAGGGTGTATCCCTGACCTCCGGAGCCGCAAAGCCGGCAAACATCTGTTCATAGGCCGGATGAACCGCCAGCAACTGACCCTGCAGGTGTGTCGACAGCTCGGTAATCTGAATACCATGCTCAGCCACCTTGCCCGCAATCTCATCACAATAATCCTGGCTGTCGGCGGCAATCGCCAGGTCAAACAAGGCCGGGTCAGTCGGCACCTGGATACCCACGTACCCGAGATCAGCCGCCCATTTCGCCATGTTTTCCAGGGTATCAAACGGCGCATCAGTGCCGGCAAACTGTGCCAGGAATATCGCGGGGCCTTTCATTTTTCGTTAATCCTCATTTTTAATCCCTTCGACTTGTCGAAGGGATGAAATCGGGTTCAGGTGTACTTGTGTTCGATAAAACGATAAAGCGATAAATCAGTAAAAACCCTGACAGTGAAAACAGGTCTTTCATGGCTTTTATTCAGGCTTTAGCAAAGTCTAGCTGCTGATTAATCTGTAATCAGGAGCCTTTTCTTTATCGCTTTATCGCTTTATCGCTTTATCGCTTTATCGCTTTATCGCTTTATCGCTTTATCGCTTTATCGCTTTATCGAAATCCCCATCGAAGTCGACGGATGTCGGCACTACGTGCCTTATCCGACCTACCCCCTGTATAAAGTCTAGAGCTCCGGCATCTCCACCCAAACATTCCCTTCCTTCGAGGACTTGACCGTAGATTCAATAAAAGCCATCCCCCTGAGGGCATCCTGAATGCCGGGTATAGTCTTGTCGATCACCTCACCATCGCTGTAGGCGATGATCTCGTCGGCAAAGGTGCGGTAAAGGTTGGCGAAGGCCTCGATGTAGCCTTCCGGATGGCCGGCTGGCACACGGGTGTTGGCTGCAGCACCGGGTCCGGTTTCCGGCGTGCCGGTGCGAATCATCTGGGTCGGCTTGTCGTTGAATTTCAGCCACAGTGTATTGGGTTCCATCTGTTGCCAGTCCAGGCTGGCCTTGTCGCCATAAATGCGCAGGCGCAAATTGTTTTCATCACCCACGCAGATCTGGCTGGACAGCAATGTGCCGCGCGCACCGTTGTCAAAATGCATGAGCACGGTACCGTCGTCATCAAGCTGGCGGCCTTCGACAATCGTGTTGAGTTCGGCATTCAGGCGGGTCACGGCCAGGCCGCTGACAAACTCCACCAGGTTGAAGGCATGGACGCCAATGTCACCCATGCAGCAACTGCTGCCGGCCTGTGCCGGATCGGTACGCCAGGCGGCCTGGGCATTGTCACTGTCCTCTTCCCTGTCAGCGAGCCAGCCCTGGGTATACTCCACTATCACCTTGCGCACCGTTCCCAGCTGACCGGCGGCGACCCGCTCCCGGGCTTCACGAATCATCGGGTAGCCGGTATAGGTGTGGGTGAGGCCATAGAGCAGGCTGCTGTCTTCCAGGAGCCAGGACAGGCGCTGGCATTGGTCCAGCGTTGCAGTGGCCGGTTTGTCCGACATGACATGAAAGCCATGTTTGAGGGCCGAGACAGCAATATCAAAATGTGAATTATTGGGCGTAACTATCACCACGCATTCCATGCGCTCGTCTTCCGACAGGGAAGCTTCCATTTCAAACAGGGTCTCGTAGTTGGCATAACAGCGGTTTTCAGGAAGACCCAGGGCAATGCCCGAATTGACTGACCTTGTTTCATTGCTGGAAAAGGCACCACAGACCAGCTCAAAACAATCATCCAGGCGGGCAGCCATGCGATGCACTTCCCCAATGAAGGAGCCTTCCCCGCCACCGACCATGCCATAACGTACTCGATTCATTGTTGCTCCCGGTTAATACCGTCAGTTAATAAAGTACAAAGCCATACAGGGTATCCCTGACCGCTGCCAGCAGATACTGCCTGCCATCAATACGGTAGGTCTGGGGCCCGTTGGAAATATTACCAATGCGACTGTGCCACAGCAGATCACCATTGGCTCCGTCAAAGGCCACCAGGTTGCCATTACCATCTCCGGTAAATACCAGGCCAGTGGCCGTGGTCAACACACCGGCACCCACGCCACCACCACCGGGCCATTCATGCCGCCATACGGCTTCGCCGGTACGGTAATCCAGGGCATTGAAAGCGTTGCCGTCAAAACCAACGATGGCTGTGCGCTTGCCGCCCAGGCCCATGGAACCGCGTGGGTCCGGATCAGTCAGATAGACAATATTGAAGCCGTTGTTTTCATGGGTGTAGAACAGGCCCAGATCGGGATTAAACGCCGGCGGTTGCCAGTTGGCCACCCCGCCTTCAATCGGTGAGACGATGGCCCCGGGAATGATCGCTTCCTTTTGGGGATTCGGGATCGGCGAGCCGTCCTCGCGTACACCCAGATCCCAGTTGGACTGGGTCCCGTATTTTTTCGTCACGATGGACTCACCCGTAACCCGGTCGACCGTGAAGAAATAGCCATTGCGGGCTGCCGTGGAAACCAGCTTGCGTGGCTCGCCGTCAATTTCACCGTCGATCAGTACCGGCGTCTGGGCCGAGTCCCAGTCGTGGGTGTCATGGGGTGAGGTCTGGTGATACCAGGCCATCTCGCCGGTTTCCACATCCACCGCCATCAGGGTACAGGTAAACAGGTTATCGCCAGGCCGTGCGACCCCGGTGTAGCCCGGCGTAGGGTTGCCGGTACCGAAAATATAGTAATGGGTCTCCGGGTCATACACACCGGGCACCCAGACCTGGCCGCCGCCATTGCGGGCCGCATCCAGGTTTGGCCAGGTCTCCAGGCCGGGATCACCCGGTTCCTGCGGCACGGTATAGAATTTCCATTGCAGATCGCCGGTGGCCGGGTCAAAGGATTGCAGGAAACCGGGGCTGTCCAGGTCATTGCCCGTTCCCACCAGCAGGTGATCTCCGACCACTATCGGTGCCATGGTAGAAAAGTATTGCTGCTCCAGTGGCGCAATTTCCACGTGCCAGTTTTCTTCCCCGGTACGGATATTCAATGACACCAGGTAATTGTCCGGTGTTTCAAAAAACAGGGAGTCATGCCAGATGGCCGGGCCGCGATTACCAATGTGAATGCCACCGCGGGAATGCCAGAAGTAATGCCAGAGCTCGGTGCCGTCCCGGGCATCCAGGGCCCAGACATGGTCGGGTGACGTCACATAAAGTATGCCATCCACCATCAGGAAGTTACCCTTCAGGTTGGCCCCCGGCGGCAGGTAGTTGCCATCACCTTCTCCCCCCTGCACGGTGACCACATTCCCGTTGGTACGGATATTGGTATTCATGCGCAGAGTCCAGGCCAGGGTCAGATGCTGGACATTGTCCTTGTCCAGTTGGGTCAGGCGACTGTAACGCTGCCCGGTGTAGTCACCGGAATATGTTGGCCACTCGTCGGCAAGCGGCTCCAGCAAGTCAACCGGATCAACACCCTGGGCTGCCACTGTGCAGGCAGCGGTGAACAAAACAAACGCGGTAATCATTTTTTTCATGGCATTCAATCCGTTCATTGCAATGTCACCAGGTAAGCCGTCACGTCATGCATGATTTCATTGGTGAGCTCTGAAAGAAGTTCACGATGGCGCTGCAACGGGTCATCAATCTCGATACTACTCACCTGGGGCTCGGTGTTCTCGTGCAGAGTAAAACTGTGGTACTGACCATCATCACTGGTCAGGCTGATGACAAAATCATCACGCCTGTTCAGTACACCGCGATAGGTATTGCCGTTACTGAGGGTCACGGTGGCTCGAACCTGCCGGCGTGATGGATCGGCACTGGCATCGGGGGCTCCCCAGCGACGACCGGCGACCCAGGAGTTCTGCAGATTCTCGGGATCGGGAATACGGCTTGCGATGCCCTGCAGGTCGCCCGTGACGGAATGGCAACTGACACACTGCAGGTTGAACCAGGCTTCACCGGCCTGGGCATCACCGACCACGATATTGAGATCGGCCTCCTCGCCAGGCGGGGGTCCGCCCTGCCCGGACTGTCCCGCCCAGACACTGTGAATATATTCGGCCACGGCCACACGATCATCAGCAGAGACCTGCAAAGGCGGCATTTCGGGCATGCCGGGAGTACTTCGGCCATTCTGGATGACCTCACCTATGAGTTCACCATGCTCGTCATTCAACACCACCTGGGAACGCAGCAGATTGGGCCCGCCCTGGTCACCGCCACGCAGGTCCTGGCCATGGCAGGCACGGCACAGGCTTTCATAGACACTTTCACCCCGCGCCAGCACTTCCTCGGACGCCAGTTCCCGGGTCTGGGAGGGAAAAATCGCAAACGGCAATGCCTGGGGGGCGCTGTTTTCTGCTTCACGGGCAGGCTGCGGCGTTGTTACCGCTTCAGGCGTCGATATGGCAATGTCACCCGCCGGTTGCTCCTGCTGGCCACAGGCAACCAGTCCAAAAAGAACTGTCACCAGGAGAATTTGGTTTCGCGTTGCAGACATGGATACTCCGACTTTTATTCTGTTTTTGTCACTGCAGGTATCAGCGCAATGGTTTTTTAAGCGAATTCAAGCATAAGAAAAACCGGTGGAAAAAGACAGGATAACCGGAAATTACACGCACCTTGTTCTCTCTATATGCCCCGGAATGACTTTACCGGAAATTTGGGATAGCCTTTGACCAGATAAAGGGGGTATGAATATGAGCATTTCAAGACGGACTTTTTCCACACTGGCCGGTGTTTCGGCCATCACTGGCAGCCTGCCGCTATTGGCCCAGCGCAAACCCCGCCTGGGTATGATCTTTCCTGTCATCGACCGCGATGTGCCCGAAGAGGCCGTACGCATGTACGGCGACAGTATAGAGTACGTGGTCGAAAACCTGGACCTGCAGACCATGACACCTGAAGGTTACGATGCCGTCATCGGTGATATTCCTGCACTGGCACAAAAACTTGTCGACCAGGACGTGGATGCCATCATGGTCATGGGCACCTCCCTGACCTTTTACCAGGGACGGGAATTCAACGAACGCCTGACAAGAACCATTGCCGAGTCCACCGGGCTGCCGACCTCCACCATGAGCAACGGCATTATCAATGGCCTGAGGGAAGTCGGCGGCAAGAACATTGCCTGTGCCACCGCCTACAATGATGTCGTGAATGATCGCCTGGTACGTTTTCTCGGCCAGCATGATTTCAATGTACTGAACATCAGGGGCATGGGCATAGAAGCCGTCGGCGATATTTTTTCAGTCACCCAGCCCGAACTGATCGATTTCTGTAGCGATGTCGGTAATGCGGCAAAGGGCGCCGATGCCATCCTCATCAGTTGTGGCGGCCTGATCACCCTGGATGTGCTTGAACCGGTCGAGTCACGCACCAGCATCCCTGCCGTCTCCAGTACGCCCCATGCCCTTTATGAAGGAGCAAAACTGCTGGGTATCGATGCCAGGGTGCCGGGCTATGGCACCCTGTTATCCGGGTAAATCTTTCCCCGCCTTAAAAACGTCCCTGTACAAAAACAAGGTACTCCAATGAACAGCAAACTGGTCATGAAAATTATCGCCATTATTGCCCTGGTTGCAGGCCTGGGTGTGGGTGCCGCCTCCCTGATTGCCCCACTGGGTGTCTGGCTGGGCGCCTGGCAATTTGGCACCGGCTTCCAGATACTCGGCGCGGTGAATCCCTATACCGGGTGGGTCGGATTAACGTGCCTGGTCATCGGCATTGTCCTGCTGCTGGTCGCCAAGCAAAAGCACATGGAAAATGGCGTCATGTTGTTCAACCTGGCAGCCGGTGGCGCCCTGGCGGCAGGCATTGCCTGGTATATCCCGTCAACGTTCCAGGCCCCTGCCGGCGAGAGCTATCCGCCGATACATGATGTCTCTACCGATCTTGAAGACATTCCCCAGTATGTTGCCGTCATGCCGCTGCGGGCCGATGCACCCAATACGACAGTGTATGGCGGCTCCCGCAACATGACACCCGAGCGCAACGCACAGTTGCAACAGGAAGCCTTTCCGGATCTGGTCCCCCAATACTACGAAGAGTCCTTTCAGGCAGTATTTGACCGCGCGCTGGCAGCTGTCGATGAAATGGGTTGGGAACTGGTCGCCGCAGTGCCCGAAGAAGGTCGCATTGAAGCCACCGCCACCACGTTCTGGTTTCGGTTCAAGGACGATGTGGTGATCAGGCTGCGGGAAGAAGACGGTCGAACCCGAGTCGATGCCCGCTCCCTGTCGCGTGTAGGTGGTGGTGATGCCGGTACCAATGCCAGAAGGTTACGCAGATTTTTCGAGATTCTGTAGGTCGGCATAAGCGCAGCGTTTGCCGACGATACAAGTTTCGCATGAGGTAAATCACCACGTCGGGAAACGACGCTTCGCGTCTATCCCGACCTACTTGACCCCAGACATTCATTAAAGCCCAACCAAGAATTGTCCCTTATTCCTGCCCGGCCGGAATGTAAAACGCCTCCCCACTCATCAACAACCTGGCGGTACGCATAATCGCCACGCTCTTTGGTTCCGGATTGCCCGCTTTATCACTGGGCTCCACTTCCACGGTGAGCGCACCGGTGGGATGTTCGACATGACACAGTTTCTTTTCCCCCGAGGGAATTGCCGCGATGTCATTGCCTACTGCGCCGGGCGTAGTTGCCGCAACAGCCACACTGGCCGCTGCCAGGACACCGACGGCATCATGAACACGGTGCGGAATAAAACTGCGGGTATTGATCAGACCGCCATTTTTCGGCGCAGAGACGATGGTCATCTTGGGTACGGTTTTGTCTTTCACATCCCCCAGGTTCATCATGGGCCCCACTTTCAGGCGTATCGCTTCCACCCTGTCTTTGAGCGCTTGGTTGTTTTCCAGTGCCTCGATACTTTCATCACCCTGAAGACCCAGGGATTGCGCTGACATCATGACTACCGGCATGCCGTTATCAACGAGCGTTACCGTTATGCCCTCTACTTCATCGGTGACATTACCCGTGGGATAAAGAGCACCACAACTGGAACCGGCTACACCGACAAATTCAATCATGATGGGGGCATGAGTTCCGGGAACGCCATCAATGGCCGCCTCACCGTCGTACTGGACCTGGCCACCGGGAGTCCGAATGCGCTGGCGGGCAATACTGTCTGTATTTTCCATGTATACCGTCACCACGGTTTCATCATCTTCAGCTTCCACCAGGCCTTTTTCAATGGCATAGGGGCCGACCCCTGCCAGGATATTGCCGCAATTCTGTGCAGTAGAGGTCCGGGCTTCATCCACGACAACCTGGACGAACAGGTAATCAACATCCACACCCTCACGCTCGGATTTCTTGATGATCGCCACCTTGCTGGTCAGGGGGTGAGCGCCGCCGACACCGTCGATCTGGCGCGGATCAGGTGATCCCATAATCCGCAACAGGGCCTCTTCACGTGCCCCCGGTTCAGCCGGTAAATCGCTGTCCAGGTAATAGGTGCCCTTGGAGGTACCGCCGCGAAACAGCATGCATGGTATGGATTTTTGCATTCAAACTTCCTCAAAACGTTCCTGAGCGAGCATTATCGTTTTTTCAGGCCCATATGAAAACGTCTGGTTGGTTTCAATTAATGCCCCTCAAGCGTAATGCCCAGGTGAAGGCATTGCATGGAACAGACACCAGGCACATTCTGGCCAGAAGCTCGGGAAATCTCCTTCCAATAATGAAACGCCGGTTAATTTGCCTTTCCTATACCCTGTCACTGACGTATCAACGCAACCTGTTCAAATCAAAGCGAAAAATGCGCCCCAAATCAGATTTGAGCCCATGCCCATCGCTTCATATAATGAGCCTCCGTTTTAACCAGCCAATTATTCATTCAGGAACCCTACATGCATAAATCCGTAGCCGTCAGAAACATACCCCGCGCCGACCAGTCCGTGATTGACGACCTGGGCAGCATAGGCGTTGCCACCGTCCACGAAGCGCAGGGGCGCATCGGCCTGATGAAACCTTATATGCGGCCTGTCTATGACACCCGGATTGCCGGTAGTGCGGTCACCATTCTCGCCCAGCCTGGTGATAACTGGATGGTTCATGTTGCCATTGAGCTGTGTCAGCCCGGTGACATCATCGTGGTGGGTGTTACTGCTGACAGCACGGACGGTTTTTTTGGCGACCTGCTCGCCCATTCATGCATGGCACGCGGCGTAAAAGGCCTGGTCATTGACGCAGGTGTTCGCGATACCCGGGACCTGAAGGAAATGGGTTTTCCGGTTTGGTCAAAAGCCATTCATTCCAAGGGAACGGTCAAGGAAACACTGGGCGCGGTCAATATTCCCATCGTCTGCGCCGGGGCCTACATCAATCCCGGTGATATTATCGTGGCCGATGAAGACGGCGTCTGCGTCGTTGAACGCCAGAGCGCCGAAGCCGTGCGCGAAAAATCCAGGGCCCGTGAAGACGCCGAAGTCGCCAAACGGGAACGCCTGCAAAAAGGTGAACTTGGCCTGGATATCTACAACATGCGGGGACGTCTCGAGGAAGCCGGCCTGGTTTATGTCGACTCTCTCGATGACCTCGACAAGTAAAACCAACATTCAACCTACACACTTTTTCAACCTCAGGGGTAAGCAATGAAAGTATTAATGATCGGGCATGGTGCATTTGCCCAGAAACACATGGACGGTATCGACAATATCGATGGTGCCGAAGTCGTCTCCATCATGGGACGCCGTGAAGAAGCGACCAAGGCGGCTGCTGAAGCCAGGGGCATCAAGCACTGGAGTACAGACCTGGATGAATGCCTGGCCCAGGACGTGGACTGCGCCATCATCACCTCTGCCACCCAGGTGCATGCCGAACAGGCCATCAAATGCCTGGAAGCCGGCAAGCACGTGGAAGTGGAAATTCCCATGGCTGATACCCTGGCAGATGCCCAGGCCATAGACGCTGCCCAGAAAAAAACCGGACTGGTTGCCATGGCTGGCCACACCCGCCGTTTCAACCCGTCGCACCAGTGGGTCCATAACAAGATTACGGCCGGCGAGCTGAAGATTCAGCAGATGGATGTACAGACCTACTTTTTCCGCCGTTCCAACATGAATGCCAAGGGCGAGCCGCGCAGCTGGGTTGACCACCTGCTCTGGCATCATGCCTGCCATACCGTGGACCTGTTCCAGTACCAGACCGGGGAAACCGTTTCCGAGTGTTTTGCACTCGAAGGCCCCCACCATCCTGAACTGGGCATCGCCATGGACATGTCCATTGGCATGAAAGTCCCGTCTGGTGCCATCTGCACCCTGTCACTGTCATTCAACAACGACGGGCCGCTGGGCACCTTCTTTCGTTATATCGGCGACAACGGTACCTATCTTGCCCGATACGATGACCTATTCACCGGCAAGGAAGAACAGATCGATGTCAGCAAGGTCGATGTCAGCATGAATGGCATCGAATTACAGGATCGCGAGTTTTTTGCCGCCATCGAGGAAGGCCGCGAACCCAATGCCAGTGTGGCGCAGTGCCTGCCGGCCATGGAGACACTCGATAAACTGGAAAAATGCCTGCAGGGACAGAAGTAATACCCTTGCGGTGAAGGGCCGGCTTGCCGGCCCTTTTTTCTTGTCGACATAGTATTTACGACAGTTTTTTAAACACGTATCAACAACATTAAACCGGAGTAACCAGGAGCAATTCATGCAAACAAGAAAAGTCGGCCCCTTTGAAGTCAATGCCATCGGACTTGGCTGTATGAGCATGTCCCATGCCTACGGCACGCCGGATGTGGCAGAAGCTGAAGTTGCCCTGCACAAGGCGCTGGATATTGGCTACAACTTTCTTGATACGGCGGCACTGTACGGTTTTGGTAAAAACGAGGAATTGCTTGGACGCGTACTCAAGGACCGTCGCAGTGAATACACCCTGGCCAGTAAATGTGGCATTTTCAAAGATCCTGACGGCGGCAAACGCAAGATTGACGGCCGTCCGGAAGTGCTTCGCCAGACCTGTGAAGAAGCCCTCAAGCGCCTGAACACCGATGTCATTGACCTGTATTACCTGCACCGCTGGGACAAGAATGTGCCGGTGGAAGAAAGTATCGGGGAAATGTCCCGCCTGGTGGAAGAAGGCAAGGTACGCACCCTGGGAATCTCCGAGGTCTCTGCCGACACCCTGCGCAAGGCCCATGCCACCCATCCGCTGGCCGCACTGCAGACTGAATACTCCCTGTGGAGTCGCAATGCCGAAATCGCGGTTATTGATGCCTGCAAGGAGCTGGGCATTACCTTTGTGGCATTCAGCCCGCTGGCACGTGGTTACCTGACCGGCAAGCTCACCGACCCGGAAAAACAGCTGGAAGACGGCGACCTGCGCAAAAACATGCCCCGCTTCCACAAGGAAAACTACGACAAGAACATGGCCCTGTTCGCCAAGTACAAGGTAATCGCTGATAACGTGGGTTGCACACCCGCCCAGCTGGCCATTGCCTGGACGCTGGCCAAGGCGCCACACATCATTCCCATACCGGGAACACGTCATACTGATTACGTGGTTGAAAACTTTGGTGCCATGGACGTGACACTCGATGAGGCTACCGTATCAGCACTGGATGAACTGATTAACCAGGATACCGTTGCTGGTCCGCGATACCCGGCCGGCGTGCAGGTTGAAATTGATACGGAAGAGTTTTAACCGTTACTTAACGCGGCTGATTGTCGTTTGAATTGTCTTTTGGCTTCTTAGCTGGATTGCTGGCTGGATTACTGGCTGGATTATTAGTGGGGTTGTCTGCCGGTTTGGCCGCTTCCCGCTCTCGCCTGATCTGCTCCAGGTGGTTGTGGATATCCGAGAGGGCATCATTGACCGCCTGGGACTTGTCCGCCCGCTTTTCCTTGCGGGTTTTCTTTTTCGGCCGCGGTGCGGCGATACCGAAGTTCTGCCGCATGCCGCTGATCAACTCTTCTGCATTTTCTTCATTACGCCTGAACTGCTCCAGCTTTTCATTCAATAGCCGGTTTTTTTCTTCAGCCGTCAGGTGATGTTCTTCCGGCAGGTCAGCACCACAGTACATGCAGCGATTGGTGACAGTCTGGGTCACCTTGCGCTGGCAGGCCTGGCAGGTCACTTTTTCTGATGTCATGGTCGTCCTCCCCCGGTTGCGCCAGAATAATCCAGCATAATCAGGGTGACAAGCCTCCTGCAGGAAGACCTGCAGCCACGCTTTCCAGCATTGTGGGGATGTGGGTATACTCACCTTTCTGTTTGGGGGAAGTAACTATGAAGAAGCTGTTTTTTTGCCTTGCCATCCTGTGCTTTTCAGCCACCACGATGGCGCAGCGGCCCAATCGCGACCTGCTGCCATTGAATGCCTATGCACTGCAGGGCTATGAACCCGTAGAAGTGACCGAAGCATTAACACTGCCACAGGATTTCGAATTTTCCCGCGTCTCCGGGATTGTCATCAATGACAGTGACGACATGATCATCCTGCACAGGGGCGAAGATCCCCTGCTGGAATTTGATGCACAGGGCAGGTTCCAGCGCGCCTTTGGTCCCCGTGACACGTGGACGTTTGCCCATGGCCTGCGCCTGGACCCCCAGGGCAATATCTGGGTAACTGACATTGGTACACATACCGTGGTGAAAATGGACAGCCGGGGCAATCACCTACTCACCCTGGGCACGCCCGGTGAAAACGGCCTCTGGGATGAAGCCAGTGGTTCACACCTGTTTGACCAGCCCAACGACATCGCCTTTGACAGCAATGGCAATTTCTATATCGCCCAGGGCCATGGTCGTGGCGAACCGCGCATACTCAAGTTCGATGCCGATGCCAATTTCATCACCATGTGGGGCAGCCGCGGCGATGCTGCCGGTGAGCTGGCCGTTGCCCATGCCATCGAAATCGACGACCAGGATCGCCTGTATGTTGCCGACCGCGAAAACATGCGCGTGCAAATATTTGATACCCAGGGCAATTACCTGGATGAATGGAATTACGATGCCATGGCCTGTGCGATATACCTGCATGATGATGGCACCATGTACATGACCACCGGGTTTGATGGCGAGTGGGCCATCCTGGACAGCGAGGGCAAGGTCACCGGCTCACTGGGCAGACCCGGTGACGGACTTGGCGAGTTTGGTGAAGGCCATTACATGGTGGTTGACGACGCCGGTGATGTTTATATCGCCGATGCCGTCAGCAGCAAGGTTCACCTGTTCCGGAAAAAATAGCTGCGGGACTATTTCACGCGGTAAACACTTATATGCACTTCACGGGGCTCATCACTGCCACCGGTTATCCGGCTCAGGAAAATTGATTTATTGAGCCAATCGTACTCTCCAACCGGTGCCTGGAATGACGGCGTGGTCATGACGTAATTCTCGCCATTGTTGATTTCAGGTCCAACGATAATGCCTTCATTGATGACATTGATCAGGGCCCCGTCATCTGTCCGGATCATGTAAACTGCCTTGAGCTCCATCACACCATCGGGACGGATCAACTGGTAATCCGCGCCACCCGGCAGGATCGAGGCGTCAAACCCCGGGCCCTTGACCGTCCCCCCGGTGATAGGAATCGCCTGGCGCACACCATCCTTGGTGTCTCCCACTACCTCCGTTGGCGCCAGCTCGGCACGTATTTCAAAAACAAACTCTGCTTCAGGCGCTTTAGCCACTGATTGTCCCCATGCCCACTGACTGATACACAGCAGTACCAGTGCACTCGTTAAATGTAATCGCTTCATTGTTTTACTCATTACTGACACATTGATAATTGGCAGCTGAGTCCACATCACCACTACCGTCATATTCGGGATAACCTGGCCACGAACACAGCGGCCTGCTGACGCCGGGCATGCTACTGCCGGTAGCTGTCACTGCTTCCGGTGCATCACCGTTTTCAACCCAGTCCACCAGGCCGGTCAACAGGTCAAAGTTGTCCAGGGTTTGCTGTCCACCACCACAGTGGGCCATGCCGGGGACATAAAACAGGCGATTCCAGTCCTTGACAGTTTCCAGGCCACCGTTGAATTCAGCCATTTCCTCGTAGTAGCGAATGGTTTCATTCACGGAAAACCAGGGATCGGCGGCACCGTGGAAAAAAATCTGCTTGCCGCCGTTGTCGGCAAACGAGCTCATGAGTACGGACAGGGTTTCACCCATGACCAGGTGCTGGCGCTGGGCAGCCATGACTTCAGCGTCAATATCGATATCCAAGACACCCGTGGAGCCGGCACCTTCCGGTGGGTTGTTGGTACTGGCGAGAATGCCGGGCAGGCCAAAGCCTGCATCATCGATACCGGGATCATATTCAAAGCCCGGATAAACCTGGATACCGCGAGAATCAGTCGGTCCCTGCATGGCCATGTGGATAGCTTCGGCTTTCTCTGGCGCCAGGCAACTGGCCGTGGAATCACCACTGTCACAGGCAATCACACGGGGATCAAAATTACAGGCCCGGGGATTAAATAACAAGCCATCAACGGCGCCGTCCAGGCCGTCACAGCGAGTCATCAGCGCGTCTATGACCATGGTGCGCTCGGCTTCGCTGAGCAGTGGTCCCGGCTGTGGCCGGCCATTATCATCCAGCGGGGCTGCCTGGTTGAGCTGCACACCGACCCAGCGAATGCCGATATTGGACAGGCTGGTACGCATGGCCGGCGCCCCTGAAATAATACCGTCATAGTAAAGCGGATAACGTTGTGCCATGAGCATGCCTTCACGCCCGCCTGTGGAACAGCCTGTGAAATAACTGTGTTCTATGGCGCTATCGTAATAGTCACTAACCAGGATTTTGGTCACTTCGGTGACTTTCGGGTTGGCCTTGTAATAAAAATTCAGTGTGGCTTCCTGGTCGTCAAAGAAAGAATTGTCAAAACCACCGCTGGCCTGGTGCCCCGTGTCATTACTGACGACGGCAAAACCACGCATCAGGGCCGGCTGGTTGCCAGCAGCGGTCCCGCCAAGTGGCTCACCCACTGTGCCGTTGAGTCCACCACCGCCCTGGAATAGAAACCGGCCGTTCCAGTCACCGGGCATGTTCACGGCAAAACGGATGCCGTAGGACACATCATTCACCCCTGTGCGCTGGTCGATGACCCCTTCCACGTGACAGTGCGGCGGCAATTCGGTGCCAGGGCCGCCAAAAGCTCCCTGGATAGTCCTGTTGTCATACCACTGTGCACTGGTGACTTCGACATCATAGCCGCGCAAGGAAAAGTCGGTCATTGCCTCACACTGGGCTGCCCCCTGGGCCATGGCCATAGCTGGCAGGGTGGAAAAGGCTGCCAGGATGAATTGCTGTATCTTCATGTTATCTCTCCCGTTTCCGGATTTTATTATTATTGGTCAGTTCAAATGTAAAAGCCGAAGACACCATGCTTCGGCTTTTCCTGTTAATGATGAATACACTTCCTGCTGAATCAGGCCGGCATTTGCCATTCCGGTACCCACCAGCCATGAATCTGGCCAGTTGCACGAATCGGCAGGTGTACCGTGGCTACCGGGCCTTCATCAAGATGCTCGGCATCCAGAATCACCAGGTCGCCCCGGCCATTTTCATTCTGGCGGGTAGCAACTCCCATCAGGTAGCCTTCGCCCTCGCGCGAGCTTTCCCGTTTCGGCGCAAAACAACACTCGGCCAGGGAAGTGGCAGGACCAGCATTCCAGAACGTGGTCGTGCGTGTCGCGTTATCCATGCGCAGGTAACCGGCGTTGGCCTGTCGAGGATTCGGTGCATCCTTGTCCCGGGTGCCGAGGAAACCGTAACGGTAATTCTCGGTGTTGTAGCGGTCATCCTGCCGCGGCAGTGCACCGGTATAATCATAGAGACGCTCTATTTCGTATCCGCCAACACTCCTGTTATTAAGATCCACTGACAAACGCGTCATGTAGCTGGTGCCGCGAACCGGATCCCATTGTTTTCCGCCCTGCATCGGCATGAACGGGAATGGATTGGATTCAGACATTTCCACGTCCACGTAGATACGGCCATTTTCTTCAAAAGTACCCATCACATGGGTGGCACTGCGTGTTGGCCCTTCGAACCAGCGCATGTCGGACCCGTCGCCATCACGACGCACAGCCCCGAACCAGGTACGACCGGAATCATTCCAGGCCCAGTGAATACCACCCTCCTGAATCTGCTGACGGTCAATGACCATGGGAATGACATACAGGATGATGTGGTTTTCGGTTACTGCGAAGTCATGCAGCATGCCCACGTAAGGCACTTTCACCATGGCATTCCAGACCAGTTCACCCTGCGGCGTATATTCAAACAGGGAGACATCGTCACTGCCAAAGCCCGTGGCCTCGTAACCAAAGGCGACTATGTTGCCGGTACGCGAGTCCACCTTGGGATGCGCGGTAAAGGTCTGGCTGGGCAAGGTGCCGTCAAAGGTGAATACGGGATCCATGGTTTCCAGGGTCAGCAGGTCCATGGCGCTGGGAGGGCTGTCTTCCTTCAGGGCCAGCAGCATGTTCTTGTGATTGATAATGTGGGTATTGGCAGTACTGCGACTCAGGCCGGCCACACTGGGATCATCCATATAGGGATTGCGATACATCGGAAACAGGATACGTCCGGCTTCATCCTGGGCCTTCCAGCGCTCGTTTTTCACATAGCGGGTACGGTAGTCAACGCGGCCATCCTTGATACGGAACATGCCCACGTGGCCTTCACCATCAAACGGAATATTGCCCTGGCGCATGGGGTACTGGGCATCCGGTCCGACACGGTAAAAGGCACCATTGAGGTCATCCGGAATCTGGCCTGTAACCTGGCAGTCATGCACATCAGCTTCCAGGCGGAAGAGTTGCGGTGTCTCAAATTCCGGCGGTGTGGGCCGTGCCTGCCCGCCACCGGGCGGCTGTGCCTGAACATTGGCTGCCAGTCCGGCACCTGCTGCGGCACCGGCAAGACCAATGGCTCCACCCAGGACCTGCCTGCGGTTAAAGGTATGTTTTTCGGTATCTTTCTTGTCTGTCATGAGTTCCCCCTGAAGGCAAATTCTGAGTTGTATTCGATATGGTAGATGGGGCCAATAATAGCATTGCTGCCGCTGTGATTGCTCGTTTCCTGATCACCAGATAATGGACGGCAGTGCCGGTGGTAACCAGGGCGATCCCATACCGTAAGGGACCGAGACAAAAACCGCCTCAATCTGGCGAATCTTGCCGTCATCGATCTTGAACAGTTCCAGCAGGTAAAAGGAATGGGGATAACGGATTGGCGAATTAATCAGCCTGCCGTCAGACAGGGTATATTCATCCAGGCGCCCGGAATGATCTATAAACCCTGAAGCCAGGACAAGCCCCCTCTCCTCGTCCACCAGTGGATAACGGCGCGCCCGCAAGCGGTCATCGTAGCGGTAATTGCCCTGCCGGAACTGCTCTTCACACCCAAGGGCACCAACGGAGGTAAATTCCACGGCGGAATTATTGGTTGTCTTGGTACCGTTTTCCACGCGGTTACAGTCTTCATGGAATGCGGTAAACAATGTGCCGTCATTCAGCTGCAGGGTATCGAAATAACCATCAGCGATAGCAATCAGGCGATCACGGGGACGGCGGCGTTCCGGGGGCAGAATCTCGTAGAAAAGCGGCTTGTTCTCCAGTACCGGCTCCGGCCAGATGATACTTTTGGGCTCAGTCTCTGTTCGCAGTACCACCGTTTCCACTTCGGCTATCAGACCATGCCTGGCATAAATGCGCATGGCAAACAACGATGAAAAGTGCGGCTCGTCAACCACGCCAAAAAACGCCACCTGGCCTGTAGAGACATCGGCTGCGCGCAGATCATAATCTCCCATGCCGGTGATGGTTCCCCACAAACCATCACCGATACGTAGCGGCACGTTGTTCTCGGTGAACATCACTTCCTCTGCCCAGGGCACCCTGGAGGGGTCACCCGCTTTCAGGCCGTCAAGGTACAGGTCAACCAGCTCATAGAGACACGACCGGTCACAGTCATTATTGTCAATGGCGCTTGGCAGACCCTGCTGGGCGTAATTACTTGCGGCAGGCAGGATGAGGGAAACAAAAGTGAGAACGCGAATCAGTCTATTGAGCATGAAAAGTGAATCTATTTTTATCTGGAATTCTGGTTTTTATTGTTTTTTGTTAACAACACATGCAAGTAAAGCAACATTGCCCAGTCAACGCAATAGAGACCCGGGCCTGTGCCCCTGGTTGTCGGCATTCTGGAAAAACGGCATACTCGACAGAGAACCTGTCCCGCACTCAGAATTCAAAACATAAAGGTGCTCACCATGAAACGGTCCATTTTCTTACTTCTTTTTACCGGCCTGCTGGGCCTGAATGCTTTTGCAGCACAGCAGGAGTCTCCCAACGACTCCCTGGTCTCACCCCTGATCAATGATGGCGCCGTCACCCTGTCACTATATGCGCCCAAAGCCTCCGAAGTGATGGTCATTGGCGACTGGATGAATCCGTTCGCACCGCTCCCGCTGGCAAAGGATGATGACGGCATCTGGTCCGTGGTACTCGATAACCTGGCTCCGGATTATTACAGTTATTCACTTTACGTGGATGGCGTCAAAACGCTGGACCCGAAAAATCCGGAAATCAAACAGGGCATCAGTGGCGTGGACAACATGTTTTACCTGCAGGGGCCACGAACCGTGTTTGAGGATAACCGGCCAGTTCCCCATGGCCAGATCCGTAAACACTGGTACTGGTCCGATACACTGGACATGCAGCGACGCATGCATGTCTATACTCCGCCTGGTTACGACAGCAACAACAATACATACCCCGTGTTTTACCTTTTGCATGGCGGCGGCGATGAAGACTCCGGCTGGAGTACTATCGGACGGGCCGGCTTCATCCTGGACAACCTGATTGCCGAGGGTAAGGCATTGCCCATGATCGTGGTCATGCCAAATGGCAGCCTGCCGGATCGAGATGCCAGCTTTGAACGCGAGCTAATGACGGATGTCATTCCCGAGGTAGAAGCAGCCTTTCGTGTGCGGGCCAATGCGGAAAACCGGGCCATTGCCGGGCTTTCGATGGGTGGGGGCCATACCACGCAGGCCTTTGGTATGAACCCGGATGCGTTTGACTATGTCAGCATCTGGAGCGCAGGTCTTTTCAATGGCTCGGCGGAAGACTACGAGGCACAGTATCCGGAATTCCTGAACAAGGCAGACTGGATCAACAGCAACGTCGATTACTTTTCCCTGGTGGTGGGTACCGACGACTTCGCCCATCCGGGCTCCAGGCTGCTGAGTGAAACCCTGGATAAGCATGGCATTGATCACGAGTTCGTGGAAACAGGCGGCGGCCATACCTGGATCAACTGGCGTGCCTACCTGGCGGACTTCGCACCACGGCTTTTCAGGTAAGCAGCTCACCAACGTTTTATGGGCAGCTCCTGTTGTAACTTGCTGCCTCCGTGACCTGATGGATTTACTGCAGGATGACAGCTGATTCCAGATCCAAGCGGGTATTTTTTGCCTTGCTGCCCGACCGCGAGACCGTGGAGGCTATCAACTTTCACGCCAACCAGTTTTCACCCGACACCGGCAGCAAGGTGCGGGCTGAAAATTTTCATATCACACTGCTTTTTCTGGGCAATGTCAGCACGCAGAGCATCGAGAACCTGTGCATGGATTGTGACAGCCTGGCAAACCCTGCCTTTGACCTGATCATCAATTCTCCCGGCTGGTGGAAAAAAGCCGGTATTCTCTGGCTGGGCCCCAATGACATTCCCGCCGCCCTTGATAATTTGCATCAATCCCTCAGGTCCCTGGCAACCAGGCACAGGATCGCCACGGACAATAAACCCTATGTGCCCCACATCACCCTGCTGCGCAAGGTTTGGGAGGCGCCGGAGAACCCGGTGGTCAGGCCTTTCACCTGGTCAGCTGACAGCTTTACCCTGATGCAGTCGGAAACCTTGCCTGATGGTGCCAGGTATACCGAACTGGCGTCATGGTCCCTGCACTCCTGACAGTCGGTATGTACATTACATTCCCTTAAGCCCTGCTATAATTACCCAATGTATTCAAGGTTGACCTACATTATTCTGCTCCTGACATTGTTGCTGGCCAATCCGGCTGTCGCCAACATGGAGTTTGACGGCAATGCCAGCTACAGCTTCAACGACAATGTGTCCAACGCTGTCAGCGATAATGATATTTTCGAGGACAGCCTGGTTACCGCAAATTTCAATGCCGCCAAGCTCTGGATTCCAGGTGCTGGCAAGTCCCTGCTGCTTAGTGGCCACCTGGGTGCCGAAAAGTACAATGACAGTACCGGCCTGGATCGCTACAGTTATGGCGCTTCCCTGGCTTATATCCAGCGCCTGGGTCTTGGTGCCTATGCCGCACGCATTAAAACCGGTTTTCGGGCCGAGTACCGCGACTTCGACACCGACATGCGCGACGGCATGCTGTATCGCGCCAGTGTCGGCCTGGAAAAACGTTTCACCCCGGAACTGATTGCCGGAGCAACACTGACCCGGGAACGGCGAACCGCGGATGCCGACAAGACAGTCCCCTACTTTGCCCTGGCACCAAGCGATGTGTTCAACCAGAACAATTCCGAACTGGAAGCCTATATAAGCTATACACTGATCAACAACTCAGTCATTACTGCCCGCTACCTGTTGCGTCATGGTGAACTCAACGCCAGCACTAACCCGGCATCGGCTTTTTTCAACTATGCCAAGGCTATCGGCCAGGACTATGAAATCTGCAAGGCCTGTGGCAAATACGTGGTCTACAAGGTGGGTGCCAATGTCCAGGCCCTGCAACTGGACTGGAACTGGGCACTGGGCAGGGACACATCAGTAAGCGCAAATTATGAGCGGCGAATTGCCGATGCCAATGGTGGCGTCACTTACACTGGCAATATCTACAAGATACAGCTCAGCAGGAGGTTTTAGTGAGATCACTGTTCACTTTCGCCATACTCCTGATTACCAGCCCTCTTGCCTTGGCTGGCGACCTGCAGGTTCATATTGCGGAAAATGACGGGACTCCGATTTATGACGCCGTCGTGGAAATCATTTCCCCGGAAATACCTGTTCCTGAAGATTGGGATTACACCGGCCTGATGGACCAGGTGGACAAGGAATTTATCGATAATGTAGTGATGGTTGTCGCCGGTAGTTACGTCAACTTCCCCAACAGTGATGATATTCAGCATCACGTATATTCATTTTCTGACACCAAGTCTTTTGAACTTCCCCTGTATTCCGGTGACGAAGCCGAGCCTGTCCTGTTTGATGTTCCCGGTATTGCTGTGGTCGGCTGCAACATACATGACTGGATGCTTGGTTATATCTATGTCGGTGAAAGTCACCTGATGGCCAAGAGCGATGACCAGGGTATGGCCGTGATCAGCGACCTGCCTGCCGGAGACTACACTTTCCAGGTATGGCATGAACGTGCCCGTCGTCGTGACCAGTTCAGCACGTTTGAAGTCACCATTCCGGCTTCAGGTACTGCTACCGTGGAACTTTCCATGGATCTTGGTCGTGACCGACGCATTCGCCGCGCACCGACTGGCAGTGGCAGCAGTTATCACTAGTTTGCGTGACCGGGCAATCATTCCGGTACGACTCCCAGTACAATAAGCCATGGCTATTCCACAGCGCTTGCAATTCACCAGTTTCAGTTCCCGTATCATTGCCTGGCTGGTCCTGCTCCTGTTGCTCGTCCTGGGCATGGTCTTTTACTCGGTCAACCGCAGTACTTATGAAAATACCCGCGAGGTGATCGACGACAACCTGGCAATTGGCCTGGACGTTTTCAAGCGCCTGATGGAAGTCAGGAAAGAAAACTTCCTGGCAACCTTCAGTGCCATGGCCAGGGACTTTGCCTTTGTCACTGCCTATAACACCAGCGACTACGACACGATGCTTTCTGTCAGTCAAAACCTGCTGGGACGAACGGAAAACGCCGACATTCTCATGGTCGTGGACTATGACTACCTGATGGTTGCCGACACCCAGCGTCTGTACCCACCGGAGTCAGACTTTCCCTGGCCCTACTTGCTGGAAGATGCCGAAGAAGACGAAAACTACCGGGCCTCCACCTTCATCCTGATAGAAGGCATTGCCTACCATGTCGTCGCAGTACCCATACTGACCCCCCTGGTGGATGGCTGGATTATTGTCGGCCAGCGCCTGGATACATCCTATGTCACCTCGCTCAAGGACATCATTTCCAGTGATGTCTCCATTATCCAGGTATCCGATCAAGGTAATGGTCAATCCGTTGCCACGACATTGGCGCCGGCACAGTCCGGTGAACTGGACAGTGAATTCAATATGTATTTTGCCGGTGAGAATCCTACCGGCATGCTGGATCTTGCCGGCGAGGATTTCGTGTCCCTGAGCAGCCCCCTGGTCGCCAGGCCCGAACTGAACCTCATTGCCCTTATCCAGCAGTCCCTGCCCGAAGCCCTGGCACCTTACCGGGCCCTGGAACAGCGAATGATTGTGCTTTTTGCGCTGGGACTCTGCCTGTCTGCCATGCTGGCCATGTTCCTGGGACGCTCCGTCAGTCGCCCGGTGTTGTCACTGGCCAGGCGTGTAGGAAAGATAGAACAGGGTGACTACTCTGTTGCCTCCCCCAGTCGGCGCTCTGATGAAATCGGCAGGCTGGAGACCTCCGTGGACAATATGGCTGCCGGACTGGCAGAAAAGGAAAAGGTTCGCGACCTGCTGGGCAAGGTGGTTTCGCGGGAAATCGCCGAAGAACTCATGAGCGGCGAGGTCAAGCTGGGCGGCGAAACACGCCAGGCTACCATCCTGTTTTCTGATATCCGCGATTTCACGTCGCTATGCGAAGGGCGCGCCCCCGAGCAGATTCTTGAAATGCTTAACCACTACTTGTCAGAGGTGAGTACCGCCATAGAGGAAAACAAGGGGGTTGTGGACAAGTACATTGGCGATGCCGTCATGGCCCTGTTTGGCGCCCCGGTGAGCGGGCAGGATGATACCAACAATGCCCTGAATGCCGCCCTGGCAATGAAAAGCCGTGTGGACAGTATGAATGCTGTTAATCTCGACAATGACCTGCCGTTGATGAAAACTGGTATCGGCCTCCACTCCGGCGAGGTTGTTGCCGGCAACCTCGGCTCAGCCAACCGCATGAATTACACGGTCATTGGTGATGCCGTCAACCTGGCCTCGCGGCTGGAAGCACTGACCAAGCAATACGGTGCCGACATACTCGTCAGTGAAGACACACGAAACCAGGGCTCCGGGTTTGTCTACCGGGAAACTGACATGGTCAGGGTAAAAGGCAAGACCAAACCTGTGCGCATCTATGAATTGATGGGCAAGACGGGCCAGGTCTCACAGCAATTACAGGCCGACATTGATACTTTCGAAACGGCGCTGGCCCATTACAGGGAACAACAGTGGGACAGCGCCTTTTTCCTGCTTGAAAAACTGGCTGAAGACAATCCCGATGCGCTACTTTACAAGCTGTTCCTGGACAGGATTGCCGCTTACAGAAAGGTATCGCCGGGCACGGATTGGGACGGTGTTTTCACTTTCGAGTCCAAGTAGGCACTTTTTCAATCCTCTTCATATCTGCTAGTCTTGTTGTCAATCAAGCGGCCGTATCTTTTATGTACCGTAACAGGATTACATTGATGACAGGACGTATCCCTACAGCCATACCAGTTCTCATGCTTTTCCTGGCTATTGCCAGTGCAAGGGTCGTTGCTGATCATCACCTTATTGATCTTGCCGAGGACATCCTGCCGAATGACATGTTGTCCCGCACACTTGAAACCAGCGACAATTTCTACTTCCTGGTCAATATCCCCGAGAGCGGCGTCTTACGTGCCTATACCCAGGGGACCATTGATACCTATGGTGAACTCATGCTCACCAACGAAACTGAAATCGCGGTTGCTGATGACGGCGGTGAAGACGTCAATTTTCTGATTGAATCCAGGGTCTCCGCCGGGGAACACCTGATTCGCGTGGCTGGAGCCACCCCCTTTGTCACTGGTCCGTTCAATATCATTACCGAATTTACCGGCGACAGTGAACCGGTGACGACTCGCCCTGACGGCCCCGTACCCGTCTCTCCAAAGATTCGCTCCCTGACAGGCGGTAGCACCGATGCCGAGATTTCAGCCGGCGCCTATGCCACCAGCAGCACGCCGGCTTACAGCAACAGTTTCACTACCAGTGATGACATCAACATTCTTGCGGAAATCAGGCCCGATACTGCGGATATCGGCAGCAATGGCAGGCTGGTAGTCGTCAGGTTATCCGTGACCAGTGCCGGTGTGCAATGGTACCTGCTTGAAGAGAACGGCAATTTTGTAGACTGGGATATAAATGATAATGCGGCGCTGCTCACGACATCTGCGGCCACCAGGGAGCCACTGGAAGACAGTAACACCCTCACCATCTTCGAAGGCCAATTGCCAGCAGGACGACATCGCATGGCTGTAGGTTACCAGGCGAACAATGGCCCTCTTATCTACACCGCCAAGGCCATCAATATCCTGGTCCAGTAACCAGAGGCCTCTACAATATGCATTAAAAAAGGGCGCCGAGGCGCCCTTTTCCTTTTTCGCTTTATCGCTTTATCGCTTTATCGAGTTTTTAAACCCGTTATCGCTTTGCCGAAAAATCAGAACTGGTTCTCCAAAACCATCACACCCGCACCCGTGTTGGAAATCGGGGCATGGTAATGCTTGTGAATCAGCTTGGCATCGTCCTGCAGGGCGCCACGCATAACCATCCACATGATGGTTTCAATACCCTCGGTACCTGCCTTGCGCATGATTTCGGCATTGGAAAACTGGGTAAACCATTCCGGATCAGTGGCAATTTTTTCTATGCACTCGATATCAAAGTCAACGTTGATGAGACCGGCACGTTCACCCTGTAACTGGTGTGACAGGCCGCCGGTACCAAATATCACTACACGCATATCTTCCGGGTAGGACTCAATGGCCTTGCCAAGCGCCTTGCCCAGTTTGTAACAGCGCGCTGCTGTCGGTACGGGATGCTGGACCACGTTGACGGCCAGGGGCATGGTTTTGATCGGCCATTCCTGCAATGTGCCATAGAGGGCACGGATCGGGTTGACGAATCCGTGGTCTACCAGCATTTCCTGGCAGGTACAGATATCAAATTCCTGTTCCATCAGGGACTCGGCGACATGCCAGGAAAACTGGGCATCACCGGGAAACGGTGCCTGGGGTTTCAGGCCCCAGCCTTCATCGGCATTGTGATAGATATCGGCACAGCCCAGGGCGAATGTCGGCATCTTGTCGAGGAAGAAGTTCAGGCCATGATCATTGTAGACAACAATAATCAGGTCGGGATCAGCTTTCTTGAGCCATTCCTTGGCAGGCTCGTAACCATCAAAAAAACGTTTCCAGTAAGGTTCCTGCTGCAGGTTATGTTCGATGGCATTACCTACTGCCGGAATATGGGAGGATGTGAGTCCACCTATCAGTTTAGCCATTCCAGTATCCTCCTACCTTAGCCAGTTTTTCTTCCAGTCCTTCGCGATTTTCAAGCAGCTTGGCCTGGAACTCTTCAGTGGTGATGCCCTGAAAGGCAGCACCGGCATCCTGTACGGAGGTGCCACGTGGGATGGCCATTTTGGCCATGAAATAGATATTGCAGCCAAGGCGCAGCATGCGCAGAAAGTCTTTCTGCACCACGCATTCCTTGAAATCACCCGTCACACCGAACTTGTCGCAGTAAGCCGACGGATCGCGGTCAAACTCATCACGGCACTCTTCTGTATTGAAGGTGTACAGCATCTTGTTGATGTTATAGGAAGCGTGGGCTGTTTCGCCGTCAAAGACGTAGGTGCCCGGTATATCGTCGTAATCGTGTTTTTTCCAAACCATAAGGTTTACCCTGTTTTTTGAATCACTAAATTTTGCTTTTATATCAATAAGATATGCAGCAAAAAACCGCATGCGCGGTTTCAGGAGGCGCTATTATAGTAAAAGAAACAGGCCCCGTCCTGATCTGAAACAAATAATTACCGGTTTTACGACAGCACTGGTCGATCCGGACCAGCAGGATCAGCCTTTACTCGGCGTCCTGCTCCCGGAAATCTGCCAGCGCGTCATTAAACGCGTCTGCCCGGGCCTGGAGAGTGTTCACCACGCGGTTATACAGGGCTGTAATTACTGCTGCCATGGTCTGTGTAATATCCTCACCCAATTCGTTCTCCAGTGCTTCCAGGCAAGCCAGGTAGTCATTGCCGGTATCCATGAACGCTTTCAGTGCCTGCTGTGCTACCACCATTTCATCACGGGTGGCCGTCGTGCCATCGGGCACGATGGGCGCTGCCGGGGAGGCGCACTGTTGTTCGACTTCGTCGGCCAGTTGCCTGACCTGGTCCTGTTGTTCGGATGTTAAATCAGCTTCCTGGGCTGAAGCAGCGCCGGTGACTGTTGCCAGGATTGCAATCAAGAAGATGACATGATGTTTCATTATGTGACCCCTCAAGTGTAGGAATGAATTTGTATTGCCCGGTTACATGGACCGTGGGCTAATTTATAGTTTTTGATTGTTGGTTTGACAGAAATAAACACAATTCGTGTCAATACTTGTGTTGTAGCCCCAGTGGATTTCTGGATGACTGCCTGAGTAATCAGGAGCAGAACTGACAAGAATAAAGAGCTGGAAAAGCGCTGTCCAACCGGATTACAGCATCAGCGCGAAACTGACTGCTGCATGACCGGCTCAACAATCGGGTGACTGGCTTTGTCGCAGATGTCCTAGGGTCCGACCTGCAGCTCCGGATCCGAAGAGGAACGGGAGAACATGGATGCTGCTTCCACCACGCAGTCATAATCATATAACGGGGTGCTATCAGCCACCCGGGACAATTCCAGGCGATCAGTGTATGGCCCGGTGAGGTAAGTCGGATCCCGGAGCGTATACTCATAAACCAGCGTCTGGCCGTTATCAGTCACCGAGAAGCGTTCTGTCAGTCTTTTCCGGGCACTGGAAGGCATATCCGCTCCCCCACCCAGTTTCTGCGTGGCCGAACCCAGTCCCCAGAGAGAAGGCGTATAACCGCCACTTTCCAGTACGATGGTCTCTCCCTCGATACGTCCACGAACCACGCCGAACAAGCCGTCCAGTCGTGGCCTGACGGGTCGGCCATCCAGGGGAATGCGCCTTTCCACTTCCCAGGGCACGTTATAGATGACTACCGTATTGCCTTCCAGGCGCAGGTCTGCCAGGTAGGGGGCATTGAAGATATCGGGGAAATTCATGGGCTCGCAGGTATTGGCAGGCGACAGTTTGGGGTCGAACGCTGCCAGCGCCTCCTGTCCTCGCGCGTTCAAGGGTAACGGCGAACCGTTGCCAAAACCGCCGGGTGAACTCCAGCGCCCGCTAAGCAACTGGATACCGGCAATGCCTTCCAGTTCACTGTCACTGACCGTCTCTGGCAGCTCGATTCCTGCCCGGCTGTAAGTCTTCTCGGGCGTGATAAAGGTCATGGAATTAACGAAGCGAAAACCAGCTTCCCGGTTCGGATTGGCAATCAGGGTAATCTCGTCATCGGGTTTAAAGGTGTCCGGCAGCACGCCCATGCCACGCAAGCCACCTGCAGCCAGGGATTCCACTTCCCAGCGCTGGGGTGTTTCTTCCTGCGCTACACCATCAATATAACTGATCCCCTCCAGCACCATGGAGGAATGCGGACTGCGCAGTTTAAAATCCAGCACCGTGCCGCGAATCTCAATCGTTCGGGACATATCAAAGTTCAGGGTAAAAGAATGATGCGCCTGAACAGTTAACGCCGGTATGCAAACCAGTAACATTATTGCCAAATACTTATTCATCTCTTTTCTCTTTTCTCTTTTCTCTTTTCTCTTGCTTTTTGTCCCTTACCCCTGCCCCTTCATGTCGGCAAACGGCCTGCGGCCTATGCCGACCTACGGGAGATCGCCAAGGCTGAACGAGTTATCCCTTGTCTCTTGTCTCTTGTCTCTTGTGCCCAATCTTACCAGCCACCCTGCCCCGGGCCATACTGCGCTTCCCACACACTGGCTTCAGCATCAGGCAGGTTATAGAGAACGGCATGCACTTCCTGGATCATGCCATTTTTCACCTGGAAAAATTCGGCTACCAGGCGATCGTTTGATGTTGCCACACTCTGGCTTTCCATACCGTCCTTCAGACCAAAACGTACCATGGACAGGACAATACCACGCTCTTCGTCCACCACGGGATAACGTCGATCCCAGAGGTTACGGCCAATGAAGTTGCCGGAATCGAATCCATCCGGAGCGGATCGAAAACTGCCATCGGGAAACAGCCCGGTGGTCTGCAGGCCATTTTCAAAGCGCAGTGTGTCATAGAGCAGGTCCGCCGGGTGGTATTCATCCGTGCCGTTGGTCTGGAATGCCCGCCAGTAACCTTCAGCGGCCGCAATGAGGCGGTAATAGGAATCACGATCGGCCACGCGAATTGAGTTGGTCAGGTTATGGGACAAAGGGTAGTCCAGCAAACGCTCCGGCCCCCACAGGCGATCAGCATCGCCTTCATTGGCACGAACCACTTCCACTTCCGTGATGGCATTATTGGCCACTTTCAGTCGCACCATGATCATGGTGACACTGCCATCGCTGTTTTCCACGATAGCCTCTGCAGCCACATCACCCAGGCGTGGATTGGCAATATCCCAGCGGTAGGAAACCGATTCCGCGCCGGCCCAGAATGCCTCGCGCAGGCTGACCAGTGCATTGTTATCGGATATCTTGGCATTACCTGCCAGGGGCACTGCTGACGGATTGTTTGTTGTCAGGGCATTGAAATAGGTATCCAGGTGCCCGCTCAGGCAGGCCCGGTCACAACCAATCTGGGCATACAGCATGTCCGGGAGAATGAAACTGCCTAGTAAAAACAAATAACCGATAACCTTCATAAAACCTTCCTCAGATGTCGCTTTGTTTTTGTCTGCCTACCTTGCCCGACTTTCTCTGGTAATAAAAGAATAAAAGTGATGCTATATACGCGGCTAATTCCATAAAGAGCAACAAATTCATCAAGGGTGGTGGATCGTCCCATTCATCCCCAAATCCGGTCCATGACAGGCTCGACTCCCCTGCTTCAACTTTTTGCCCGATTATCTT